>Ga0214923_10003570_pt1 | contig 19415 bp, 17 predicted proteins | sample LL1510_MetaG_FD_177993 | JGI IMG/M metagenome (GOLD analysis project Ga0214923, IMG submission 177993) | Freshwater microbial communities from Lake Lanier, Atlanta, Georgia, United States - LL-1510 | ecosystem: Environmental > Aquatic > Freshwater > Lake | place: USA: Georgia | collected...
CCAGCCTGCCTTCAGGGCCGACGATCCGAGCTACGTGAGCCAGAAGGCAGAGACGCAGCTGCACCTGCCGCCTGGCGGGATCGCCACGATGCGAACGATCTGTGGAGCATTTGGCAGCGAGCACCTGATCGAAGAGGCATTCAGCGTCACGGAGTACGACCCGGCAGGCTCGTTGACCATCGGTGAGCTGAGAATCGACTTTCAGCACGTGCCGCACTTCATTGATGCTTGGGCGGTGCGGATTGCAGAGGGCGATTCGACATTCGTGTTCGGTGCCGATTGCGGTCCGAGCGAGGAACTTCGTGAGTTCGCTAGCGGAGCTGATCTGCTGATGCTCGAAGCAACCTTCGCTCACGACGCAGAGGAAGCCGACGGGCACATGACGCCAACGCAGGCCGCGATCTTGGCCCGCGACGCAAACGCTGCTCGGTTGGTGTTGACCCACATCAGCGACTGTCTCGATCTTGAAGCTTCGCAGCGCGCTGCAGCTGAAATCTTCGGCGACTCAGTGATTGTCGCTGCAGACGGCGATAGCTGGCAGCTCTAGAACTTCAGGCTCAAAGCTCTGCCGCGGCAGCAAGCTGCAAGCTTGACAGCATCGCCTTCGCGCCCGTGGCAGGTCTGGCTAGAGTGATTTTCATGACTGGTCGTGATCCTTTTGCCAACTTTGAGCGGATGCGCCGTGAGATGGACGAGCTTTTTGGCGACATGCTTGATCGCTCGGGGCTGTCGCGCCCAAGGGCAGCGTTTGCACCGCCAGTAGATGTCTTCTACGAGGACGGTCCTCCACCCAGAGCTGTTGTGGTCGTTGATATTTCGGGAATTGACCCCGACGCTGTTTCGATTGCGATCGAAGGTCGTGAACTGACTCTCCGCGGTCTGCGCGATGCGGCTCAGTCATCGGGCCGGCTCTACCAGCAGCTTGAGATTGCGACCGGCCCGTTCGAGCGGAGGGTTCATTTGGGTGCAGATGTCGTTGTCGACTTAGCTCGGGCCGTCTACGACGACGGAATGCTGCGCATCGAACTTCCGCTCAAGACTGGCAACGAGGCGCGCCGTACCGTGCATGTTGAGTCGAAGAGGCCCAAGCAGTGATCGGCGAGCAAGACGACACGATTGTGGTGCCGAGCGAGCTTCCTGTTCTGCCACTTCGCGACACGGTGCCGTTCCCCGATGCGCTGACTCCGCTCGCTGTTGGCCAGGAGCGGTCAGTCAAGCTTGTCGACGATGTGCTGAGCGGCAACAGGTTGCTGGTAATGGTCGCCTCGCGCGACGCCGAGGTTGACGCACCTGGCCCCGACGAGGTTCACGAGGTGGGGGTTGTCGGCGAGATCGCGAGAATGATGAAGGTGCCCGACGGCTCGCTGCGCCTGCTCGTGCAAGGGGGGCCTCGCGTAAAGCTCACCAAGTTCTCTCAAACCGAGCCATATCTGGTCGCTGAGATCACTGAGCAGCCCGATACCAACGGCGCCGAAACGCCAGAGCTCGCAGGTTTGGTGCGCGCGGTGCAGGGCACTTTCGCGCAGATCGTCGAAGAGGTTCCCGAGCTGCCCGAGGAGCTGCAGCTTGCAGTGTCGAACCTCAACGATGCGAGCTCGCTGGCGAATCAGATTGCTGCTGCCTTGCGGCTAAAGCACTCCGAGAAGCAGGAGCTGCTTGAAGAGTGCGACGTCGCGCTCCGCTTGCGAAGGCTTTCAGAGCTGCTTGCCAACGAGCTTGAGGTGGCTGCACTTGGATCGAAGATTCAGTCGCAGGTACGCTCTGAGCTCGACCGCAGCCAGCGCGAATTTTACCTTCGCGAGCAGCTCAAAGCGATTCGGGCAGAGCTCGGTGATGTAGACGACGCCGCCGCCGAGGCAGACGAGCTGCGTACGCGACTCGATGAGCTGCCGTTGCCGGAAGATGCGCGCGAGGCAGTCAACCGCGAGCTCGGGCGGCTTGAGCGGCTACCAGCCGGCGCCCCTGAGCACGGAGTGATTCGTAGCTACCTCGATTGGATTGGAAGCATGCCTTGGGGAGTGCGCACCAGCGACAATCTTGATCTCGAGCACGCTCGCAAGGTGCTCGACAGCGAACACTCTGGTCTTGACCAAGTGAAGGATCGAATCCTTGAGTTCCTTGCAGTCAGACACCTAAAGCCCGACGCTCGCGGCACGATCCTCTGTTTCGTGGGGCCACCCGGAGTCGGCAAGACTTCGCTCGGCAAGTCGATTGCCAACAGCCTTGGCCGTGAGTTTCAACGCATCAGCATGGGTGGTGTGCGCGACGAATCAGAGATTCGCGGCCATCGGCGCACCTACATCGGTGCAATGCCAGGCACGGTGATCAGGGCGATGCGCGATGCAGGGTCGATGAACCCGCTGGTACTGATCGATGAGATCGACAAGATGGGCGCTGATTTCCGTGGAGACCCTGCCTCGGCGATGCTCGAGGTGCTCGACCCAGAGCAGAACACGACGTTTCGCGACCACTACCTCGATTTGCCATTTGACCTGTCGCAGGCGATCTTCGTTTGCACTGCCAACACGCTCGACACCATCCCTGGCCCGTTGCGCGACCGCATGGAGATAATCCAGCTCGCTGGCTACACCGAAGAGGAGAAGCTCGAGATCGCAACTCGCTACCTCGTGCCACGCCAGATCGAGCGAAACGGGCTTAAGCGTTCGCAGGTCAGTTTCACCAAGCCCGCGGTGCGGGTAATTGTCGCCGACCACACTCGTGAAGCTGGGGTTCGTAACCTAGAGAGGGTCGTCGGCACTGTCTGCCGCAAGGTTGCGAGGCAGGTCGCAGAAGGCACTTTGACCAGCAAGCTTTCAGTTACGCCGGAAGCGGTGGTCAACCTGCTCGGGCCTGCGAAGTTCCAAGCAGAGCGGGTGCGGCGCGACGCTGGCCCCGGCGTTGCAACAGGTCTAGCGTGGACACCGGTAGGTGGCGACGTACTCGCAATTGAGGTCGGATCAATGCCCGGCACCGGCCAGTTGATGGTCACCGGGCAGCTTGGTGACGTGATGCGCGAGTCGGCGCAGACGGCTGTGTCGTGGGTTCGAAGCCATCTTGAGGTAGTCGCCCCGAACGCTGCTGCCGATTGGTTTGCAGTTCACGACTTGCACATTCACGTGCCGGCAGGTGCGACGCCGAAAGACGGACCAAGCGCTGGCATCACAATCGCCTCTGCGATTTGTTCGCTCGTTAGCGAAAGGAGCGTGCGCGACGACACTGCGATGACGGGCGAGATCACATTGACCGGCTTGGTGCTACCGATTGGTGGGCTCAAAGAGAAGGCTCTGGCTGCTCAACGCGCTGGCATTAAGCGGATCATCGCGCCCGAATTGAATCGCCACGACATCGACGAGATCCCCGAAGCTCTGAGGAAGCGAGTCGACTTCATTTTTGTGGAGCACGTCTCTGAGGTGCTCGAATCTGCGCTCAGGCCGACGGGAACGCAAGCAGGCCCGGCCCACCGATCGGGCAGGGATGGTTATTCTGGACGTCGAAAGCGCGAAGCTTCGCTGAAGCCGACGCGCACCGCCCGACAGAGGAGAGCGAAATGACCGAATCAGTTGATAGTTCAGGACGTGGTGGAATCGCCAGGTGGCTTGTGCTTGGAGTTGTCTTCTCGGTGCTTGCCGTAACGCTCAGCGAAGGGCTGCGCGAGCGCGTGCTTGACGCTCTGTTCGGATCTGAAGAGGAGTTCGAATATGAGCCTTCGCTCAATGGCAGCTCTCACTCGGCCGGCGTTGGCACGCCTGCCGGCCAGCCTTCTCAGAACTGATCGATTGCTCGATTGCCGCACGAGCGGCAATCGAGAAGTGCCTGCGCCAATGGCCGCGACGGCTGCTAGCCGTCGCGGCCTTTGAGCCACTCGAGTCGGTACACGGCGAGGGACGGTGGGGTCGCGGTCGGGCGCTTGGCGGGCTTCAGTTCGTAAACAGTGGCGCAGCCGAACTTGTGCACGCTGGCAGTGACGGGCTTGAGCTGCTCGCTTAGGTCGGTCAGATTCTTGTGGGATTTCCTCTGCGCCCTGCTTCGGTTCAGCTCGCGTTCCTGAGCGTGGTAGCAGTCGTCAATCAGGTAGGCGGCGCCCGTCCAGTTTGCGAACTCGGCCGGGTTTGCTGGTGGGTTCCAGTAGGGCAGGGCTCCAAGAAGCAGAACCTCCATGAACTGAGAACGGCTCTGGAATCGTGGCGTCCATGTTTCGTGACCGACCCATGTCTGGCGACCAGTGCGCCAAGGAACCATCGACCCTGACAGCGAGGAGGCAACCACACCGCCACTGCGGGGTGCGTCTCTCAAGTAGTCAATTGAAGCAGCGTCAGCCCTGGTGATGAAGTAACCGCCGCGTCCGCCCGGCGTCATCTCGTGGCTCTGATCTTTCAACTGATAAGCGGCACCGGGGATTGTGAGCAGGGCGATCAGGCCAACTGACACGAACGCTGCTGCAGCGGGCTGCAGCCGTTTTGCAAGCGGTGCCACTCCTTGCACTGCAAGGATCGCCAACGGGATCGAGATGCCCTTCAGAGCGTGCTGTGCGGTGTTGCCGACGCCGGTGGCAGCGATGGCAAACATCTGGGCGATGGCGAGCGGTGGCCACAGTCGAATCATGATGTCTTGGAAGCTCGCTGGCCGCTTCATCACGGCTGGAACGGCCGCGATCAGAAGCGGCCACAAAACGAACAGCGGCGTCCACCACGAGACTCCGCTTAGGTAGCGATTTGCCTGTAGGCCGTTGATCCGCCATGAGTCATCGATCGTTCCCATCACTGCGTAGTAGGCAAGCGGCGCAACGCCCGCGATGCAGGTGGTCAAAACCAAGCCAACCCGAGGTTTCGCAGGGAGCCTGTCGGCTGGTTCAAGCACGCGCCCAGCGACAAGTTCGCCGAGCACGATCATGCCGAGCAGCAACGATCCCTGCCACGGCTGCAGCCACGACACAGTCAACGCGATTGCTGCCAAAAGCGGTGAGAAAATCTTGCCGCTTGACCTGTCACGAGCATAAACGAGCACTCCCGTGCAAAGCAGGGCTACTGCAATGGCAGTTAGCGAATACCCCCAAGACCAAAAGACCGGCCATGAGTCGTAACCCGAGTAAACGGTTGCGTTCCAGTTGGCCTTCGGCACGATCCCCTTGAGTAAGTCACCTGCTGGCAGCTTGAACAGCAGCGCCAAAGCGATGGCTGCAATTGCTGCCCAACCGCCGCCCGTCAACTGGCGCACCAATCGAGTTACAGCTGCGATCAGGGCGATTATTCCGAGCGGAATCCAAACTCCATAAGCCCACTGCGGCCCGATCCCAACTGCGTAGAGCAGGCCCGAGAGCTTCAGGCCAGGGTTGATGTAGTTGCGAACCGGAGGGTCGAGGCTGAACATGTTCGCCGAGAGCAAGTGGTCGCCCATCTCCCTTGTCCACGCGAGGTACTGCATCGAGTCGAAGACGTAGCCCATCGCCCCGCTCCACTTGTAGCCATCAATGACTACATGCCAAGCGATCAGGCCAACTACGTAAAGGCTCAGCGCTGCGAAGACAATCCGAACAAGCCACTCAACCGCGCGTTGACGCGACGTCACATTCGCGGCCCGGCTCTCAGCAGGATCTGTAGGAGTGACGGCGGTCACACCACGGATCATGCTGATTCTTGCGGAACTCCGTCGTCTGGCTTGGGTGAGCTCCACGGAGCGCGCAGACGCCGCTCAAGCTCGTCGGCAAGGTCGTCGATCGCAATCCGCTCCTGAGCCAGTGAATCCCGGTCGCGGAGGGTCACAGTGCTGTCTTCGAAAGTCTGGTGATCAATCGTTACGGCATAAGGGGTGCCGATCTCATCTTGGCGGCGGTAGCGCTTGCCGATCGAGCCGCCCTCGTCGTACTCGCTGTTCATGCGTGTTCGAAGCAGGGAGTGGATCTCTTTTGCCTTTTCAGGGTGGCCGTCTTTACGAAGCAGCGGAAGCACTGCCACCTTGACCGGGGCAAGGCGCGGGTGAAGCCGAAGCACTGTGCGCGACTCGCCGTCAATCTCCTCTTCGTCGTAGGCGTCGCAGAGGAACGCGAGCATCGCTCGGTCTGCGCCAGCTGCCGGCTCAATCACGTGAGGCACGTACTTCTCGCCCTTTTGCGGGTCGCTCCACTCAAGCTTCTCGCCCGAGCCTGCAGCGTGTGCCTTGAGGTCGAAGTCACCTCGGTTAGCGACGCCCTCGAGCTCAGACCAACCGATTGGGAAGTAGTACTCAATGTCGCTGGTGGCAGAGCTGTAATGAGAGAGCTCTGTTGTTTCGTGAGCTCGCAGGCGCAGCTTGCCGGGCCTGATGCCGAGCTCGAGGTACCAGTTCATGCGCGTGTCGCACCAGTGCTCAAACCACTTGTCGGCTTCGTCTGGCGGCACGAAGAACTCCATCTCCATCTGTTCGAACTCGCGCGTGCGGAAGATGAAGTTGCCGGGAGTGATCTCGTTGCGGAAACTCTTGCCGGTCTGGGCGATGCCGAACGGCGGGCGCTTGCGGGCGAACTGAAGCACATTCTTGAAGTTGACGAAAATGCCCTGAGCTGTTTCAGGCCGCAGATAAACGGTGTCGCCGTCGTCTTTGACTGGGCCCATCGTCGTCTCGAACATCAAGTTGAAGTCGCGCGCCTCGGTGAGGTCGCATTCGTCGGTTTGGCCGGCACACTTCGAGGGCTTCTGGCCGCAGGGCAGCGAGTCCAAGTGATCGGCGCGGAACCGCTTCTTGCAGGTGCGGCAATCAACTAGCGGGTCAGTGAAGCCTGCGAGGTGGCCCGATGACTCCCAAACCTTCGGGTTCTGGATGATCGCCGAGTCGAGTGCAACAACGTCGTCGCGCTCGCGCAACATTGACTGCCACCATGCGTCGCGCACATTCTGCTTGAGCAGTACGCCGTAGTGGCCGTAGTCGTAAGTCGAGCCGATCCCGCCGTAGATTTCTGACGCTGGGAACACAAAACCGCGCCGCTTTGCGAGCGAAACGATTTTGTCCATGGTGAGTGAGTCCGGGGCCATCTGAAACGCAAGCGTACCGGGCCGGGTCAGCCGCGGCCGTACAGGGCGCCGTCGCGCTGCAGCTTGGCAGCGCCGACAAGCATTGTTTTAAGCACGCCGCGGTTGGCGTCGACAGGCTTTCCGCTGGCGATCAGAGCGTATTGCTGGTTGTGCCACGACGACCCCATAAACGCGTCGACAAACTTCACCTTCGAACGCGGTTCGGCATCGGCTGCACGTAGCTCCTCGCCAGCCATCACGCGGTTTGGCAGATCGGGCATCAGAGTCAGCGGGCGGGCCAAACCGATCAGATCGGTGGCGCCAGACTCGACTGCAGAGATCATCGCCTGAGACGACCTGAACCCGCCGCTCACCATCAACGGCAGCTTCGTTTCTCCGCGCAGACGCTCTGCGAATTCAAGGAAGTAAGCCTCGCGGGCGATGGTGCTTTCGCGTTGCGGTAGCGCAGTCAGCATCGCTGGGTCTTCGTAGGTGCCACCCGACACCTCAAGCAGATCGAGGCCAGCAGCTTCGAGCAGCTTCGCCATCGCGATCGAATCCTCGTTACTGAAGCCACCCTTCTGGAAGTCAGCAGAGTTGAGCTTGGCGGCGATGATCTTGTCGGGCCCGATCGCAGCTCTGACTGCGGCGAGCGTCTCGAGCAGGAAGCGAGCACGCTTGTCGAAGCTGCCACCCCAAGCGTCGGTGCGTTGGTTTACGACGGGCGAGAGGAACTGGCTGATCAAGTAGCCGTGGGCTGCGTGCAGCTCAACGCCGTCGAAGCCGCCGTCAATTGCGATCTTCGCAGTTGCTGCGTAGCGGGCAATCAGGCCTTCGATTTCAGCAGCGGTAAGTGCTCGGGGCGTGCCGAACAGTGGCCCGCCGGTGTCGAGGCTAACTGCCGATGGTGCGACGGTCTTGCCGCGACCGCGTTGCTGCTGGCGGCCGGGGTGGCTGATCTGAACGATCGCCAAGTTGCCCGCCGACTTAGCTGCAGCCGAATAGCGCTTGACTGCCTCGAGGCTTGTCTTTGAGTCGAACACCGGGTTGCGTGGAGCTTCGAACTTGCGGCGCTCGACCATCACATTGCCGGTGATGATCAGGCCACAGCCGCCTTCGCTCCAAACTCGATAAAGCTCTTCTAGCTGACGGCCAGGGTCGCCATTGCGTTCTGCCAAGTGTTCGCTGGTCGGCGCCTTGGCAAACCGGTTTGCGAGTGTGGCTCCGCAGGGCAGCTGCAGGGGCTGCTTCAGTGCTTTGGCTGATGGGTTATCCGCACTCATCGTTGGCCGCAAGATAGTCGTTCGCAACTGATGGTGGATCTGGCGCGCCTATAATCGGAGGTCGATGCCGGTTTACGAATACAAGTGCACTAAGGGTCACGTCTTCGAGACGATCCAGCGCATGAGCGAGGATCCGCTCAAGAAGTGCGAGGAATGCGGCGCTCCTGCTGAGCGCGTGCTCTACGCACCAGCGGTGCACTTCAAGGGCAAAGGCTTCTACAACACCGATTACGGAACCAAGAAGCGCGCTCGCGAAAAGGCCTCTTCGAAGAGTTCTAATTCAGCCTCGAGCTCAAGTTCAAGCTCAAGCGATTCAGGCTCCTCAACCAAGACTGAGTCGAAGTCTGATTCGAAGCCAAAGCCGGATTCAGGCTCGTCGAAGCCCAAGCCCTCCTCTGATTGACGCTTCGATTCTGACTCGCGCTAGCCGGCGAGGAACCTGTCGATAGATCGCTGCTTGGCAGCATCGTTGATCGTTAGACCGGCGCCGCCGCCGGGCAGCCTCACTGCACCGGTCGGCTTCATCACCATTGGTGGCGGGCTGCCACCAATCAAGATCGACGCCATCACCCCGTACATCCCAAGTGCCCCCATGTCGCTGCGAATTGCTTGAGGAGCCTTCCACGACGCCCAAGGCAGGTGAACGAACCCGCCGACGCTGAGCAGTTGGTTGCGCATGCCGCCGAGGATCAGCTGTTGAGCTCGTACGCGGTCGAGGTCGTTGTAGCCGGAGTCGCAACGGTTATGCCTAGTGCGCGCATAGGCAAGAGCAGCTTTGCCATCGAGGTCGTTTTCGCCGCGCTTAAGGCGCAACGAGTAGCCGCCGTTGCGTCGGCCGCCGTTGATGTCTGAGACGACGCACGGTGTCTTCACTGTGATCCCACCGAGCGCGTCGATGAACTGGGGGAAGTTTTCGAGGTCGATCTCGACCAGGTGATCGATCGGGATACCAGTCCAGGCTGAGATCGTGCGGATCGAAAGAGCAGCCCCGCCATACGCATAAGCGGAGTTGATCTTGTCCAAGCCATGCCCTGGGATTGGCACGACTGTGTCGCGCGGGATCGACATCTTGGCCGAGGCGCCGCCGCCGACCCGTAGGAGCATGATCGTGTCGCTTCGCTCACCAGATGCTTTGGCTCCAGGTTCCTTGCTGCCACGCGGCCTGCGGTCTGAGCCGAGCACCAGAATTGTGGTTGGCGTCAATGGTGCCAACCCACCGCCGTCAAGCTGGTTGATCGCGTCGTCTGAGATTCCTTGGCCTGCGCGGGTTTGTGCGCTGATTCCGAATAGCACTGCCGACAAACCGATCCAGCCGAGCGCTCCGATGGCTGAGTACTTCGCGACCTTAAGTGCAACTCGCCCTTTGCTTTGGCGTTTTCGCGGTTGGCGGGTGCGCTTCGGCTCGGCTACCGGTGCCTCGCCTGCACTGAGGCGTTCCCGCATTCCTTTCGGGCGGCTGCGGTAGACGTTGTAGTCGGGCGGTTGCTCAGACATGTTCACCATGGTTGCCGATCGCACGGCAGGTTCCGCAGCCACGGCTGCACTCTGCCGGGGTAGGGTGCCCACATGGAGGCTCAAGTTGGCGAAGGGTGCGTGATCGGGGTCGACCTTGGCGGCACCAAGCTGCTGGCCGGAGCAATCGACCCGGATCTCGCGATTCGCTCGCGGGTCAGGCGCACGGTCCAAGGGCTCGGCCGGCAGGATCTACTCGACGCAATCGTCGCTGCAGTCGAGGAAGCCCGTGGCGCGATCGCCGACGAGCCGATGGCGCTCGGCATTGGCATTCCGGCGACGATCGATCCCCGCACCGGGCATGTGTTCAATTCAACTCACCTGCCTCTCGCCGGTGCTGCGATCGTCGATCTGCTGACAGAACGAACAGGGCTGCCCGTGTTTGCCGACAACGACGCCACCTGCGCTGCGATTGCCGAGCACCGCCACGGGGCAGCGTTCGGCGCCCGCGACGCAGTTGTGATGACGATTGGCACCGGCATTGGCGGTGGCATCATCAGCTCGGATCGGGTCGTGCGCGGTGCAAACGGGGCCGCTGGTGAGATAGGCCACATGCCGATTGAGCCCGATGGTCTGGCCTGCGGGTTGGGGTGCCCATCGAGCGGATGTCTTGAAACGAGAGTCAGTGGGCCAGCGCTAGAGCGCGAAGCTGAGCGGATTGCGGTCGCTCGGCCTGACAGCGCACTTGGCTTGGCTGCGAAGCAGAGGCCGCTGCACGGAGCGCGCGTCGTAGAGCTTGCTCACGACGGTGACCTCGCTGCGCTCGACGTAATCGCGACTGTTGGGCACTGGCTTGGCATGGGCCTCGTTGCAGTGGCAAACCTGCTTGACCCAGAGGTGATTGTGATCGGCGGTGGGCTATCCGCAGCTGGCGACCTGTTGATTGAGCCTGCCCGCGCAGTGCTTGCTGAGCGAGCCATGCCGCCGGCTGCGTCAGCGAGCGTGGTGGTTGCCAAGTTCGGGGCCGACTCCGGCTTGCTTGGGGCTTCGCTTATGGCACGTGAGAGGCTTGCCCTGTGAGCATTGGCCGCCTTACCGTTTGCCCGACACAGATCGGCAACCTCGATGACATCACGCTGCGCGCGATCGACGCACTCCGTGGTGCAGACCTGATCGCGAGCGAAGACACTCGCCGCACACGAATTTTGCTCGAGCGCCACGGCATCGCTGCCCGGCCGATCGCACTTCACGATCGCAACGAGCGCTCCTCTGTCAAGTCAATAATTGACAAAATCGAGGCTGGCGAAAGGGTTGTCCTCGTTTCTGATGCCGGCACTCCGGTTGTGTCCGACCCCGGTTACGTGCTCGTGCGGGCGTGCGTTGAGCAAGGCATCGAAGTTGAGGTGCTGCCTGGAGCGACTGCAGTCACAACTGCATTGGTGCTCTCTGCTTTGCCAGCCGACACATTTCGGTTTACAGGATTCCTGCCGCGGCGACCAAACGACCTTCAGCGCCTGTTCAGCGAAACGCCCGACACCCTCGTTGCTTTTGAATCGCCGCGGCGCATTGCTGCATCGATGCTGGTCTTGGCCGAGCTCGAGCCCGACCGCCAGGTAGTCGTCTGCCGGGAGCTGACCAAGATTCACGAGGAGGCAGTGCGCGGAACTGCCACCGAAGTGGCACGACACTTTGCAGAGCAAGAGGCGCGTGGCGAGATAACAGTTGTGGTTGGCCCGCCAGCTGCTGCGACGGCCGACTTCACTGAGGCTGCCAAAGCAGTGGCCGACTTGGTGGCCGCAGGCGCCAAGCCGCGGGCTGCAGCCAAGGCAGTTGCAGGGCTCACTGGAGTTCGAGCCAACGATCTTTACGCCGCCTCCGGTACCCGCGAGCACGACGCTCAGACGCAGCAAGCCCCAAGCCTTTGAGCCGGTCGCGGCCGCTCCGACTAGCCTTCGACAAACCTTGAGCTTCTACACAACCACTCCGATCTACTACGTAAACGCCCAGCCGCACCTTGGGCACGCCTACACGACAATCGCTGCCGACGTTCTTGCCCGCCACCACCGCCAACTGGGCGAAGACGTGTTCTTCCTGAGTGGCACCGACGAACACGGCGAGCCAGTCGCTCAAGCTGCCGAGGCGCTCGGCATCAGCCCGCGCGAGCTCGCCGACCGCAATGCAGCGAGGTTCGAGGCGATGATGCCGCTAATCGAAGCGAGCAACGATTGCTTCATTCGCACCAGCGACCCGCGCCACGTCGCTGCTGTTCAGGAGTTCATGCAGGGCTTGCACGACTCGGGGCACATCTACAAGGGCGAATACGAAGGTCTTTACTGCCCGCGCTGTGCCGATTTCAAGACACCGCAGGAGGTTGGCGAGGGCGAGACATGCCCAGTGCACGGCATTCCGCTCGACCACGAGAAGGAAGAGAACTGGTTCTTCCGACTCTCTGAGTTTCAAGAGCCGCTCGAGCAGCTGTTCGCTGAACGGCCCGATTTTGTGCGGCCAAAGGAGCGCCGCAACGAAGCGCTTTCGTTCATCAAGGGCGGCCTGCAAGACATCAGCTGCTCGCGTGCTGGCCTGACATGGGGAGTGCCGGTGCCTTGGGATCCGGACCAAGTTTTCTACGTGTGGTTTGATGCTTTGCTCAACTACATCACTGCTTTGAAGTTCGCCAAGGAAGGCGAAGACCTCACCTCTCGGTACTGGCCAGCGACAGTTCAATTGGTCGGCAAAGACATCCTCAAGTTCCACGCCGTCTATTGGCCAGCGATGCTGATGGCAGCAGGCCTAGAAGTGCAGCAGACACTTGTCGTTCACGGCTACCTCTTGATGGACGGCGAGAAGATGAGCAAGTCGCTTGGCAACGTGCTGGATCCGTTCGAGGTGATCGACCGGTTTGGTGCCGACGCTCTGCGGTTCTACCTGTTGCGCGAGGTGCAGTTCGGTGCCGATGGCAGCGTAAGCACTGCGGGTTTCGAGAGCCGGTACTCAACCGAGCTCGCCAACGACTACGGCAACCTCGCGTCGCGCACCGTCGCGATGGTGGGGCGCTGGCGCGACGGCAACGTTGCAGCAGTTGAGCTCGACGCAGAGATCGCAAAAGAGCTTGAGCCTCTAGCCGACGAAGTAGCTGAGCTGCTCGGCAAGGTTGAGCCAACTCACGCTCTTGAGGCAGTTTGGGTTCGGGTCAGGCGACTCAATCGCTACGTCGAGGAAACAGCCCCTTGGAACCTCGCCAAAGACGAAGCCGAAGCCGAGCGGCTTGATCAGGTGCTCGCGACACTCGTTGAAGGCTTGCGCTGCGTCACCGTCGCGCTCTACCCGTTTATCCCGTCGTCGACCACCAAGCTGCTCGACACTCTCGGGCGGCCAGATATCTCTTGGAGTGCAGCGAAGTTCGACCGTTCAGGCCCGGGCGGCAGCGTCACTCCGCTTGAGCCGCTCTTCCCGAAGCCGTGATCGATTCACACACTCACCTCGACTCTTGCGAGCCCGACAACTCTGAGTTGGTGTCAGAGGCGAAAGCAGCTGGAATCACAAAGATCCTCACCGTCGGCACCGACGAGGAGTCATGCCGAACGGCGCTCGCAGCAGCCGAGGCGAACCCCGGAGTGGTCTTTGCAGCAGTCGGACTGCATCCAAACTCAGCCGAGGGCTACAGCTCCGCCGACAGGCAGTGGATCGCTGATCTGGCAGCTCACCCGTCTTGCGTGGCTGTGGGCGAGACGGGTATCGACCTTTATCGCGAGCGAGCCTCGCTCGGCGACCAACAGGCTGCATTCATCGCTCATTGCGAGATCGCCCGCGAGCTCGACAAGGCACTGGTTATTCACACTCGGGCCGCCGACGAAGAAACTCTTGAAATTCTCGATGCCCACGCTGGCGGGCTGAGGGTGATCCTTCACTGTTTTTCGATGGCCAGCCGAGTCGCTGAGTGTGTTGAGCGCGGCTGGTGGATCAGCTTCGCCGGAAACGTCACCTACCCGTCGGCTGCTGACCTGCGAACAGCAGCTGTGGCGGTGCCAGCAAACCGGCTGCTTGTTGAGACAGATGCTCCTTACCTGTCGCCACAAGCTGTTCGCAAAGAGCGCAACCGCACTGCAAACGTGATGCTCACTGCAGAGGTTGTGGCAGCTGAGCGCAGAACTCCAATGCCTGAGTTCGACGCTCAAGTAACTGCAGCTGCAGCCGAGGTGTTTGGCTGGTGAGCCCGGCAGACCGCAGGGTCGCTGCCGCCTTTGAGCGGATGCAGGAAAGCGGAATCAAGTCGAACCGCGAGCTTGGGCAGAACTTCCTTGTCGACGCGAACATGCTGGACGTCGTCTCGCGTGAGGCCGGTGTGTCGTCTGACGATGTAGTGCTCGAGGTCGGTGGCGGCCTGGGGATTCTTAGTGAGCATCTCGCTCCGCTGGTGTCACACCTTCACGTGGTTGAGGTCGACACTGGGCTGACCGACGCATTGGGTGCTGCAGTGGCCCCGTTCAACAACGTGAGCCTGCACTTCGCCGATGCTCTGGCGCTTGATCTCGGCTCGCTCGACCCAGCTCCTAACAAGCTCGTTGCAAACCTTCCGTATGGGATCGCAGCCCCATTGATTCTTGATTCGATCGTCGCTCTGCCCAGTTGCATCGCTTGGGTTGCGATGGTTCAGCGCGAGGTCGGCGAGCGGCTAGCGGCAAAGCCCGGCACCAAGGCTTACGGCGTGCCGTCTGCCCTTGCACAAGCCGCCTGCAGGGTAAAGGTCGTAAGGCCGGTTTCGCGAACTGTGTTTAGGCCGGTCCCGAATGTCGACTCGGTGATTGTTCGCCTTGATCGGTTCGGCCCGGCGGCACCCAAGCCAGTGCGCACTTTGATCAGCTCGGGGTTCGCTCATCGACGCAAGGCATTGCCGAAATCGGTTGCACTCGCCACCGGGGACGCTTCAGCGAAGGAGCGTTTGCAAGCGGGGCTTGAAGCAATCGGACTGCCGGCCGATACGCGAGCCGAACGGCTCACCTCAGAGCAGTTCTTCGAGCTCGCAACTGCTGCGGGGTTCATCAAATGAGCCGAAACGCTGCACGATGGCCCACGGCCCAGGATGGAGCGGTGACCTGTGTCGCCTGACATCCCGTCACTTAAGACTCTCGCCAGAGCGAAGGTCAACATTTGTCTGCTGCTGGGCCCGTTGCGCGACGACGGGTACCACGAGGTTGCGACCGTGATCGTGCCTGTCGACTTAGCCGACGTTGTGACAATTCAGGCGTCGTCCAGTGGTAGCGATGAGGTCGTCTGCCCCGGAGTAGAAGGCGACAACCTCGCCGCCAAGGCAGTGCGCCTATTCCGCGAGCATTCAGGTTGGGACGGCCCAGCAGTTCGGCTGACAATCGACAAGCGTGTCCCTGTGGCAGCTGGAATGGGTGGCGGATCAGGCGACGCAGCAGCTGCCCTTCGCCTCGTTGCAGCTGTCGCGGGCAATACAGACGAAGCCCTGCTGGGCAAGATCGCACCGCTGCTTGGGGCAGATGTGCCAGCGATGCTTGCTGGTGTAACTTGCCTCGCGACTGGGCTAGGTGAAGTGCTCGAACCTCTGCCCGCGCCGGCCGAAGCTCAGCTGCTCGTGCTGCCAGCCGCGACCGGGCTGTCGACCCCGCAGGTCTTCGCGAAGGCTGCTGAGCTTGGTCTGCGCAGGACTGCTTCTGAGCTTGAGCATGCAGCTCTCAGGGCGCGAGGGCGCGCAGGTGCTGGCGGTTGGGAAATGCCCGCCGGGCTGCTTGGCCTGAACGATCTCGGCACCGCCGCCGCCGAGCTTTCATCAGAGGTTGGTGAATCTCTCGTTACCGGAGCTGAGGTGGGGGCCGACAGTGTTTTCGTAACCGGGTCAGGCCCGACTGTCATCGCAATGTTCGCTGGCGCCGAAGCTGAATCAAGGCGCGATGCGGCTTTGGCTGCCTTGAAGTCACGCACACCAGCTGCAATCGCTTGCGCACCGTCGAGTGGATCTGCCACCATCGAAGAGGTCGCATGAGCAATCTTCTGATCACTCAAATCGTCGTCAGCCTCGCAGCTGTGGCGGGCCTTGGCCTGTTCGGCTGGCTTGTCGCTGTGCCCTCAGTCACCGCGCGTGAAGGCTTCTGGCAGCGCTTTGCGGCGGGTGCCGTGAGTGTCTATCTGTTTGTAGTGCTTGCAGGCATTGGGGTCGGTGCCGGCATCTGGGTAACTGTCTGGCTTTGGCCCAGAATCGTCTGAGCAGTCATTCGGGCGTAATCTTTGGGGTGTATGACACCCGGAATTGATCAGCAAACTGGCATGTTGGCGCTTGACGACCTGACAACGGCCGTTGAAGACGGAGCTGGTCTGCCCGAAATCGTTCGCTGCGCAGCACGTGTGCTCGACGCGAGCCTCGTATTGATTGATCGCAGCAGCACTGTGCTTGCAGTCGCAGCCCGATCAACTGCCGATGAGCGCGCCTTGCTGCGTGATGCAGAGGGCGTTGAGCGACTTGAGCTGAGGGTCGGGGACATCGAGGTCGGCAGCCTCAGGCTGAGGCAACGTGTTGAGACGGGCGACCAGACGTTACGGCGCTTGGTTGCAGCAGTCGTGGCTGGCGAGGTAGAGCGCGTGCGCGCACCCGAGCGAGCAAGCGAGGAGGCACTCTCTGGGTTCCTAACCGATCTACTCAACGGGTCGCTGACTGACGCTGCAGATGCAACTGCGCGGGCTTCGGAGCTTGGCCTGCGCACCGACGACGGCATCACTGTGCTCGTAGTTCGGGCACATGCTCGAGTCGCTTCAGGCGACGATTGGCGGCCACGCCTGTTGGCTTCTGCTGAGCGCGCAGCTCGCGGCAGCCGACCAGGCTCGATGGCGGCGATGACCCCTCGGGCAGGAGCCGACGGCGAGGTGCTTGTTCTCGTGCCCGACCCCGACGGTGAGGCCGGCCGAGCTGTGGCTGATGGCTTGCTGCGCGAACTCTCTGCAGCTCTTCCAGGATTCGGGTTTGCAGTCGGTCGAAGCGGTCGGAGCGATGACGCAGCCGGTATCGGCAGGGCAGCTCAGGAGGCACTGCTGGCCGCCAACGTCGTCGAGGGCGATGAGGATCGCCAAGCTCTTGGGTTTGAGGAAACGGGCGCCTACAGGCTTGTTCTGAGGGCAATGACTGAAGACCCTGAAGAGCTGCATAGGTTCTACGGCGAAACGGTCGCGCCGCTTGCCGCTTACGACAGCCAATACGAAACGAACCTTGTCGGCACTCTCTCGACATTCCTTGATTGCGACGGCAACGTCGGAGCTACTGCAGCTCGCCTGATCACCCACCGCCACACCGTCAGGTATCGCCTCGAGCGCATTCGCGAGCTCTCGGGCCTTGACGTCGGCTCCAGTGAGGGCCGCGAAAAACTTTCGCTCGGGCTCAAGGCAATGCGGGTACTCGGCATAACGCCTCCGCGGGGGCCGGCGAGTGAGGGCTCAGTCGGCTAAGGGCAACCTTCGGTCGAGCTTGGCATCCAGTTTGAGTATTTCGATCGGACCAACCAATTTCACACCACAAGGAGCACCCCGTGCCAACCTACTTTGATCTCTCAGCTCCACTTGTTCCTACCCCTGAAGGGCTGCCGCCGCTGCTGGCTGTGACGGTCGAGAAGGCAGATCACGCTGCTGGCGCCGAGTCGATCGCTGCGATCTCCGGTGTCGGGCCTGAACTTCTGCGAAACGGTGAAGGCTGGGCAGTCGAGACAATCGCGCTCGGCACCCACAACACGACCCACGTCGATGCTCCTTGGCACTACAACAGCACCATCCAGGGCTCGCCTGCTGCCAAGATTGATGAGCTTCCGCTTGATTGGTTCCATGGCCCCGGGGTGGTGATCGAGGCACGTGGCAGGGCTGACGGTGATGCCCTCGAGATCGCTGATTTCGAAGCTGGGCTGGAGGCAGCAGAGCATGAGCTCGTTCCAGGCGATGTCGTGCTGGTGAGGACAGGAGGCGACGAGTTCTTGAGCGACCCGGGCTACATGGCTCGCGGATGCGGAGTGACAGCTGAGGCCACTGTCTGGCTCTGTGATCAGGGCATTCGCCTAGTTGGCATCGACGCTTGGGGTTGGGACCGCCCGCTTCACCTGCAGGCCGAAGAGGCCAAGCAGAGGGGAGAGCAGGGCATCTTCTGGCAGGCGCACCAGTGTGATCGCGCTTATTCGCAGATCGAGCGGCTTGCCGGTCTTGATCAGCTGCCGCTTACCGGTTTTGAGGTCTTTGCGTTTCCGCTCAAGGTTGTCGGCGGTAGCGCTGGGCCAGCTCGAGTAGTCGCGATAGTCAGAGACTGACGTCAGGCCACAAGCAGCAAAGAAAAGGGCGGAGCCTCACGGCCCCGCCCTCGATCAGCGCTTAGAGGCTCTTCAGATCAGCGCTTGAACTTGCCGATCACTGGGCTGCCGATGCTCTTCGCGGTGTTCTTCGTGTCGAGTGTCGGCAGCTCAAGAGTGAGCTTGCTGACCTTCACGTTGAACGTGCCCTTGCTCTTCTGGTAGTAGGGCGAGTCCGATGCGAGCAGCTCAAGCTTCACGGTGTGGCCTGCAGCGAAGTTGTAGGCGTTGCCGTGCAGCTGGAATGTGACCGTTCCCGACTGGTTGTCGAGCAGTCGATAGACGCCGCGCGTGATCATGCGGCGCTTGCCGCCGCTTACGTCCCAAAGGCGCGACGCGATCGTTCCGTACTTTCCGGTGGTCTTGATCGTTGCCTGAACGGTCGGCAGGCCGAGCATCGTGAAGCCTTTGCTCGTGAACTTGTAGGTCGCGACCTTTGGCTCGGTCATGTCGGTGAGTTGACCGCATGCCCCAACTGTGCCGAACATCGGGTCAAGATTTCCAGCAGTGTCCTTGTCGCCGCCTGTTGACGAGAGCGTCTGCGACTTGGTGGTCTTGAAGCTGACTGCGCCGGGGTGCAGTGCTTCCCATGAGCTTGCGGTCCAAGGGCCGCCGCTCACGCCGTTGCCGTCACAGCCCATTCCCATCGCAGTCGCCGAACCAGCCGCTGGGCCACCCGGGATTCCCTTCAGCTGAGCGTCGAAGAATGCTGCACCCATCTGGCGCGAGTTAGCTGCTGCGTCGGCCGGATTCTGCGAGCGATTGTGCCCGATGTCGTCGAACAGCAGTCGAACGTTGTTGTTCCCGGCAGCTCTCTGCGACTGGTAGACGCGAAGCGCCTCTGCTGGTGGGAACAGGTCGTCAGTCCAGCCGTTTTCGATCAACAGAGCAGCTGGGGTTCCACCGACTGTGTAGCCGCTGTGGAAGTTGCTGATCTTTCCGAGATCGGTCAGGGCGTTCGAGCTGAACGGCTCACCAGCGTTGATCTCGGCCCGCCACGTTGTGAGGTCTGCATCTGGGTCAACTCCGGCTCCCACGTACCAGCCTGAGGCGAGACCGCCGAAGTAAAGGCTCGAGATGTAGGTCTGGATTGCAACTCCGGCGGGGCTCGTCGAAAGGCCAGCGGTCGTCGAGTCGAAGTCGAGATAACGCCCGTTCGGTACGAGTGCTGACGCGAGGTTCGACCACGGGATAGTTGGCCAAGCAGCCTTGAGGCTCAGTGACGTCCCACCTGGGCTCTTCCATGCCGAGTAGCTGCCGTCAAGGTTGCGGACCCGATTCTTCAGGTACGCGAGTTGAAGGCTTGCGCCACCACCGTAGGAACCACCGGTTGCTCCGAGGTGGCGCAAGCCTTCAAC
>Ga0214923_10003572_pt1 | contig 19412 bp, 23 predicted proteins | sample LL1510_MetaG_FD_177993 | JGI IMG/M metagenome (GOLD analysis project Ga0214923, IMG submission 177993) | Freshwater microbial communities from Lake Lanier, Atlanta, Georgia, United States - LL-1510 | ecosystem: Environmental > Aquatic > Freshwater > Lake | place: USA: Georgia | collected...
ACTTACTGGATCCAAAAAGGATCAGGTGACTCAGATTGGTAATGCGGTTCCTCCTCCAATTATTCACTCTGTGGCATCTTGTTTGAAAGATATTTTACTAAAACAAAATTGAAATGTATAGCCCGTGTTAGTAAATCACCCCCTGTTACTCGACTAAGATGAACAACCGTGAGTCTTCTTCAAAGGCAAATAAGAACCAGCTGCGTGGCCTAATAGAGGAGCGCATTGCTAAGGCAAAGAAGAAGGCTGAGCCGCCTCCACTTTCTAAAGAGGAGATTGCTATAGCAGAGAAAAATGCCCTAGAGAAGGCTGCGAAGAAGGCAATTGGTCGTGCTATCTTTGAGGCAAAGAAGGCTGAGCGTAAGCGTCTTCGCTCAAAGCACCACGTTTCCTCGGAATAATTCACTTTTGTAAAAAAATTGACAAAGGGAATCCATATATTTTTTTACACATGGAGAACCTTCGTTATCTTAGAATCGCAGAGATTTCCAAGTATGACCTCGATTATGCTAACGAGTCGCTTAGCTTTGCTAAGGAGAAGCTTGCTCAATTGAATAACATAAAGTATGAGGGGAATATTCCTAGAGAGTTGTTTCTTGAGATACATCTTATTGCAGATGATATTTATCTATTAAACAAGAGAATTGGTGAACTTCTTGACAAGCAGCTTGATGACTATCACGCAAATATGCCAGATGACTGGAATAAACAGCAAGCATGTAATAGACTAAGAGGTCTTGTTGGTTAGATTTCACTAGTAAAATTGATGGAATTAGCCATAGTATATTTTTTACACTATGGCTGAGTCTCATATTTTGATTACTCTCTTTCATGATCTCAAGGAAAAGATTGACAGCCTCAATTCCAAGAATGCTATGATGGATCTAACAGGGATTGAGGGGATGAAAGAGGTAGTAAAATCATGTCAAGTCATGGATAGATATATTGATTCATTTGTTTATAAAGATGAGCATGTAGTTCAGATTAATTCCTATGATCAATCTTACCTTACTATGACTCCTATTCCTAGAGGTCATATTGGTCCTAGTGCGGAAATGCGCCGCTATGCTGCGGCAGAGGATAAGAAAGGAATGGATAAGATTGACCGAACAATTCAGATGGGAAGAGACTTGGAGGCTAATAAGCACAAGCCTTACTTTAGCATTAACTAAAAAAATTGATACATGAATACCTTTTTTAGAATACATGGCATCTATTGAATATTCTCCTGTTCAGACATATTGTCAAATGTCTAATTACTGCTATGCCTGCTTTCTAATAGATCCACAGGATCCAGAACTCCTATGTAATGGTCTCTGTTATCATTGTCATAGCGCAAGATGGGATACTATAAAACACGCAATCTCTTTTGAAAATATTGAGAAAACATTTAATAGGCTTTCAAAAGATTCCAAGTGGTTTATACTCTATCAAAATGAGTATAAGACAGGACGGGTATCTAGCCTCAAAAAAATTTTTGCGGCAAAAATTGAGTGGCTAGCCAGGCGTGATGTCAGTGTGCCCTAGTAGCGCAATGGATAACGCGTCAGCCTTCTATTCTCCAGATAATAGAAATTAGCTGAAGATTGTGGGTTCGATCCCCACCTAGGGTATAGCTCTTAGAGCTTAAAACCGTCTTAGCTCAGTTGGTAGAGCGTGTGGCTTTTAATTGGCGTAGCCATATGAGACCACAAGGTCACGGGTTCGACCCCCGTAGGCGGTAATTTTTTTTGCTGTGTAAAAATTGAAAAGCACACACGCTGTCAAATAGTATCACAATGTTTACTGATTCTCTGACATTTCTTGCTACGCCCATTACTTTCATCGCCTATTATGGACTCATCTACTTTACTGTTTTCAGCCTCGTTTACTCCGCCAATCTCGCAAATCTTATTACACTCAAGAATCTCCTTACCAATGCTTCTACTCAAAAGCTTTTGTCAACTGTATCTGATCCAGTTCTTCAGGCAGATACAGTTGAAACAGTCACCTCAACTGAAATTACATTCCCTCAAAAGAAATCCACTGTGGATTCTTCTAATCATGATGACACCAGCCGCCCTGTCGAATTCGAAGATACTCCAGTCCCTTATCGACACGAGCTATGGCCTTCTCCTAGGCCTGTAAATTTTGTCAAGGCAATTCTTAGTGAAGAGCCTGAGTTTAAGGTAGGCAACCAACGTCTGGCTCATGTTAATGCGGTGGATATTCTTGCTAAACGTGCGTCCATGACTAGGAAGGAGTTTCTAAATACAAATCCACTATTATATTCTGAGAAGTATATGAAGGGTATTGCTGCCCTTTATCTTCTTAAGGGTAGTATTGATAGGCTAGAGGATATGCTACGTAGTGAAACCAGAAAGCAGCAATTTCACTTGGTTAATGGCAAAACCGCATATCCTGCTTAGGGATTTCTTTAGGGCCATCCTCATTTTAAATTACCATTTTTTCATATTAAAAGGAATGCTCTTAATATCAAAAATAAGCCGGGATAACAGGTTAATGGCGACGACGTCTTCTTAGAGTTCTAGAACCACCTTTGGAACCTTCGCTTAGCGCTACTTTATTATTTACAAATGGTGCCTGTGGTAAGACTGTTTTGTAAATAACTTGAGATAAAACTGGATATGTATTTTTAAATGTTCCAATAGAATATCCTTGATCCAGATATGATTTTATTAACTGTTCAAAATCGGTATATACTGTTTTTTTGGCATCGATAACACTTTTTGCTTCTGCTTCATGTTCTTTTCTATAATGTGCCTCAGTAAGAGGATATGTGTGTGTTGCTCTAACTGCCGCAATTGCGGCTTGTTTTAGTCCTGCAATAAGATTCGTATAGTCTTTTTCAATAATTTTATACTCACTCATTTCTACTAAAGAGCGAGGTTTGACGTTAGATAGGGATTGCTTGAAAAATTGATACTATATTTTTTTATTTCAAAGGTATTCAATGAACTTTCAAAGAACCTATGACATTTCATGCCTAAGGGATGAGCTTCATAGGAATGGTGTACAGAATGCGATTGATGCGGTAAATTTAGCGTGCACATCAACTCTAAATGCCTGGACTTATGTAGAATCTAGAGAAATACTTAATGACTATAATAATATAATTGACTCCAATAATCATATGAAGAATACAATCTTTAGTCATATTAATACAATTGGTCACAGTGGATATAGTATTTCTATGACTATTAATACTCTTGTCTTGATTGCAACAAATCATGCGGACTGGACAAGAATATGTGAAGAGGAAAATTCTATAATAGAAGGAGAGGAACAGCAATTAAATTATTTTCGGCAGAATACCCTAATTCCGTATTACTGCACAATGAGTGGTGGCGGTTCTAGAAATTCTGGAGTGGCTCTAATAGTTAATGAATTCTTGGAACTGCGTTCTAGACTTCAGTTTGCTTGGTTACCAGAAGTAAATAAAATATTTAACGAGGTAAGAAATCTATTGGGATCTACTCTAGAGGAACAGGTTAAACTATTAGATGATATTCTTACAAGTTCTTATACTTCAAAGCATCTTTCTACTTACAGAGATTCTCTTAAGAAGCAAATTGAGAGAAAAAATAATGAAAAAGAATATCATAATAATCTGATACAGGAGCAGATTCCAATTCTAAATGCGGCAATTGAATCTAGGAATCCAGTTGCTTTAAAAGCAGCATTGAATCCTGGTTGGGGATCTTGTCGCCTCTTTGAACTGAAAGAATATAAGGAGGCTCAGCAACTACTTTCTGAACTTACATAATCATCTGGAGTCCATGTTGATGAGAATAGTCTATAACTTTCTTTATCAGTGTCTTTCATTTCTTTTGCTCTTTTTAATACATCTGAGTATTTTGGTTTTTCATTTACATTTTCTGCCTCCATCTCTGCCTGAACAATTTTTACAAAAGAAGACCATATTCTTGAAGCATCTGATGTTTTCTTTGATATAAGCACCTTTCTTTGTTTTGGTTCTGCTTGAATTACTGGTGCTTCACATACTGGAGTTTCCATCTTTGTAACCTCGACATTAGTTGAAGGAATTGGTGGGGTCTCTTGACTACTCAAGGAACTAACCAGATCAATATAGTCAAATAAGTAACTAGCAACTGTGTCTGCGGAAAGACTAAACTTTTTCTGAATATAACTATCCATTTTTGATATCTCAGTAAATCCAGCTTTCTTACTGTCATCAATAAACTTGAATACCCTAGATTTCTCAGTTTTTATCTTTTGTTCATCCATCTCTTTTCTGAGAGATGAAAGTTCATCCATAGTGGTCTGAATATTTTTTTGAACTCTCATTAGCGATGTAAGAATGTCATTATCTGTTACTTCCATGTATTGAAACTACTATATTTAACTGTGATACTGCGTCAATTTTAATGGTTATTGCGCTAAAAATGGTTTAAATATCAGGATATACTATACTATATGCTACACCCCTATCGTGTTCTTAAACATACCATTAAATCTGGAAATATAGAAACTGCTTATTTTCATACTCTGAGAGAAGCACATAAGGCATGTTTACCCAATCCTAATACTAGTTGTTGTCATCTACTCTTTAATGGGTTACAAGAAAAGTTAGAAAATAATGAGGATCTTATACGAGTTACATGTTACGTAGATACAATATATTGGATAGAAAGCCTTATTGGAAAATCAGAACCTTTTTTATTGCCACATGTACCTTATCTAAAAATTGAGTGCGGGTGTCATTGTAATAAAAGTATACCCGAATGATGTCTACTCGTAGTCAGCAGACCTCTTCTACGTTTAACCTCAGTTCGTTTAGCCTGATTGATGCGGCAAAGGCTCTTATGAGTCTACGCAGCTCTACTGTAACTAAGGCTCCTGAGGTTCTTCAGACTCCAACTAAGACCCAGACATATCTAGCCACACCTTCCCAGGCAAAGTTTTGGTCTCTCTGGACTAACTGGTATCATGCTTTCTTGACTGAGGCAAAGGATGAGTTTCCTTCTTCTTCAATCTCAGATCTGCGTTCTATTGCTACTAGCCGTTGGGTGACATTTACATCTAAGAATCTACGTTGCTCTGACTCTGATGTCCGCAGCTGGTTGCGAAAGGCTAATCAGAAGGCACTACTTGCGGCTTGTGCATAAGTATGTTATTAAAAAATTGATTTATAAACTATATATTTTTTACGTACTTTCAAATGTCCACTACACTTGGTACAAAGGGCTCTGATGTCTATACTAGCACAGGCGTTGGTGACCCCATGGTTGTTCTAAATGCCCTGCTAGTGCGTGGAGTAAATTCATTCTGCTTGGATGAGGCGGTTATGGCAGTTATTGATTCTATTTCTGATAAGAAGTCTCTGGAAAATATAATGGTTCTTCTCTTTCAGACTCGTGATATTCGTGGGGGGAAAGGTGAACGTGAGGCATTTCTAGAGTTCTTTAGAGTACTTCTTACAGAAAAAACTACCAGAGAACTAGCATTATATCTCATAGATTTGACTCCTGAGTATGGTTGTTGGAATGACCTCTTCAAGCTACAGGCTAGGTATCCTCTGGCTACTTCACGTATCTCAGAAATTATTAGGCTACAGTTTGTAAACGATGAGCTTGCGCTTGTTGAGCCCGAGCCTAAACTTTCTCTTCTTGCTAAATGGATGCCTCGTGAAGGTCAAGCTGGTGCTATAGAGATGGCTGGACTTCTTATGCCTGGTCAGATGTTTTACTCTACACGTATGAAGTGTTATAGAAAGAGAGTGTCTGCTCTCAATAAGGCTATTCAAACAGTAGAGATAAAAATGTGCTCTAAGAATTGGGCTACAATTCAACCTTCTACCGTGCCTGCTCGTGCTTCTAAGAAGTATTCTAGGGCTTTCTTGAATTTGGTTGGGACTACTAAGAAAGACCAACCTATGCCAGGGAATACCTTGCGCCATCCAAATGATTCTGACCGTATGGCATGTAGAGAGCATTTTCAGGAATACAATTCAAAGACAGCTACAGGTGAGGCTGTAGCAAAGGGCGCAGATACTATCTTTCCTCATGAGATTGTTAAGAAGGCTACCTCAATGGGAGCATGGTGTGAATCATGTAGTGTATCTGATACTACATGTAGTTGTAAGGCTGATGTAGCAGAAAGAAATCAGTTGGTTGGAGTGTGGAAGGCAATGGTTGAAGCAGCAAAGGCCGGTGGTGGCTTGGGTAGATCTTTGGCTATGTGTGACTTTAGTGGTTCAATGGCTAATTCTGGAAAGAACAGAGATTTACCCTATTGGGTCAGTATGGCTCTTGGTATTCTTATTTCAGAGGTTACTACCGATGAATTTAAGAATATGTTCTTAACTTTTGATTCTGTGCCTACTATCCATATGTTGCCTGAGGGTGATATATTTGATAAAATATTCTCATTTACTGGCAGAGATTTTAATATTGGCCAAGGTCTTTCTACGGATTTTCAGAAGGCTATGGATTTAGTTCTTCAGCAATGTAAGGCTAAAAGAGTAAAGCCTGGACAGGAGCCTGAGAATCTTATTGTTCTCACAGATATGGCTTGGGATAAGGCATGTAGTTCTTCGGAGGAAAGTGATTACAGTGGTAATACCTATAGGAATGTGGTTAAGACTGATACATGGCAGACTCATGTGGAGATGATTAGAGAGTCGTTCAAGCGTGCGGGTGAGGATATGTGGGGTGAGGGTCAGGGTCTAAAGATGCCTACTATTGTCATCTGGAATATTGCGGCTACTTGTCACGACTTTCACGCCAAGGCAGATACAGAGGGTGTTGTTATGCTATCTGGTTGGTCACCTAGTTTGTTCAAGGTTCTTCAGACAAAAGGTGTAGTCCAACTAACCCCTAAACAGGCATTACAACTCCAGTTGGATGATGTGCGGTATGATCTTGTTCGAAAGAAGTGTTGTGAGTTCTTTATGAGAGAGGTCTAAAGAATTTGTTCTTATGAAAAAATAGCCTGAGGTGCCAGGGGTAAAAATTGATTTACAGTGTAGGCCAAAAATTAATTGAGCAGAAAAGGGAACACACAGCAACAAAGTATAATTATGTTCCCTGGAAATAAGTAAGAAGTTCATAATCTGTTACTTCTTATAAGGTGCCTGTAAATGGACTGGCCATCGATTTAAATAAAGGCTACCATACAGCAACACGCAATTCTCTCAAACATCAGATGGATTCAGATCTCTATTGAATCCTTACAGCAACCTTTAAATATATCTAAGAGTCCACACAGCAATCTTTAATATCTTTCTGGACTCTGTTTTTTTACTTGAGTAATGTTAATTACTGAAGTGAAGTTTTTGATATTCAGATTCTAAAACAAGAATCTCTGCCCGTATTTCTTGTTCTTCTTTTGCTGAAAGGTTTGTTTCTAGTAATTTTTTTAGAAATGTAATATTTACAAGAAGAGTATCCATCTTATATGATACATATAGATAATATTTAAGTAATAAAAATTGATATTAGTATTGGGCTAATAATGATTACCCGTTAAAATGATACCAAGAAAGGTTCTTATTAGCAAGAAGCTGAAAGTACAACCGAAGGTACAAGTAACCCTAGAGGTGAAGCTAGAGCCAAAGGTTGAACCAAAGGTAGAGCCAAAGGTAGAGCCAAAGGTTGAACCAAAGCTAGAGCCAAAGGTCAAAAAAGTTCTTGGAAAGCCAAAACTCCCTATTCCCCCATTGCCAGGACCGGGTGTATATCTAACAAAAGCAATGGAAGCATTTGAGTCACTGCGCACGTATTATTCTTTGTTAAACATACCAATTCCCCAAGCAGACATTAAGTGGTATTATGATGAGTTGATCCAGGAAAAAAAGGAATACGATGAGTTCTGGGCCCGCTGCGCTGTTACTAAAGCATGTATTGATGGCACTTTGCGTGGTGATGATGATTGGACTATTGAACTTGCCATAAATGCCGCAAGGCAAGAAGTAAAAAAGTTGCCAATCCAGGAGTCAGATATTGGCCCAATGCCCCCTCATGGAACAGGGGAATTCTGGGCTTGGTGTCGTAAGAGAAAATTGTTAAAGCAGCAGAAAGACGCAGCAAAAATTGCTGCTGGCACTGTTTCTCTTTTGCAGCCAAAAGAGCCAAAAGAGCCAAAAGAGCCAAAGCAGCCAAAGCAGCCAAAGCAGATTACTAAATAGGACTGTTATCGTGGCTAGTAGGAGGCGTTGTATGTGCTACAAATGTCAAGTCTCCATAAGAGCATCTGTGGCCTTTTAAATTTAGTGGTTTGAGAACATCCTCTGTTTCTATCCAGTGAGAAATATCTGGATACTTTTTATTTGCCCAGTCACGCCATCTTACCGCTTCTTCCTCAGTATAGATTGCCTCTCCCCAACCCGGTGCGCCTGTAATTTTAGAAGTCCAGGCAATTTTAAACATTGTGATACTAACTTGTTTACTAGTATACATTCAATTTTTTATAAATAGTATATTTAGATGCCCGCACATTCTGAAGGTCATAAGTCAAAAGGTACTAAGAGAGAGAAAGCTGCAAAGAGCCGTGGTCAGAAGACAAGGCATGGAAAAAAGATGCGTGCAACCCATAGTTCTAGAGCAGCTGTTACTGAATATTCTAGAAAGATAAGGAATGGGGAGAATGTAGGCGCTATGTTTGTTGCAGAAGTTTTAACTGCGCCCGGCGGCGGACATTTCCGTGTTGAAGATATTTCTTCTAAAGAACGTGTTTTGGCTCATGTTACTCCTGCTCTATCTATGAAATCCGCAGGTAAACGTGATAGTGAATCTGAATTTAGTATTCAGGTTGGATCTCATGTCTTAGTTGATGGAAATATTATTAGAGCAGTAGTTCCCCGTGAAAAGCTGTCTGCTATAAAAGAAGAAAATAGTAACAGCAATAGTTTATTTACTCGTGGCAGTCACAGTGGCAGTCACAGAAAGAATCGCACTCGTAAGAATAGACATTAAGTTTTCTTAAATTTCTTAAATCCTGTCTTAGCTTTGAGTCCGGCCTCAAAGATTTCACCGGCTTGCTGAGCCGTTAGAGTATCCAGATCTGTGCCTTTTGGAATAGAGACACACGCTGGTTTTTTACCCGTGCCACCCGTACCTGCTTTCATAAGATAAGGTCCATATTGTCCACTACGAATTTGGAATGGTCCTAGAGTTCGAGCAGGACTTTCCTGTTTTGCTTGTAATTTTGTAATGATATCTTCTAAAGAAGTATCTGCTAGGCAATTTACTCTTACTCCATTACATTCAGCATAGAGCCCATAAGGACCTTTCTTTCTTAGAATCTCATGGCCATTATATTCACCTATACCCTCACCAGTCATCTGTCGCCCCTTCTCTTCAATGAATTTCTTGGCTTCTTCCTCGGTAATCGTTTGTAATTGTTTTCCCATAGGCCATCCATAGAATACAGTCTTATCTTTATTGCCTGTAGGATCTTCTTTAAGAAGTAGTGGTCCTTTCCCTGTCATAATAGCTACCAGACCATTACTGAATTCTTTTCTCTTTGAATTATTTGTTCCATTTGTTCCAGAAGCTTTCTTTAGTGTCTCATAGCGATCTTTATACGATTTCCATGTATCTTCCAGCACTTTCTTCCATGGCTCAGATCCTTCAGCAATCTTATCTAGTTTTGTCTCCATAGCTGCCGTGAAATCAAAGGCAAATAGATCAGGGAAATTCTTTAATGTAAAGTCTAGGATATTGAGTCCTAAAGGTGTTGGGCAAATTCTGGCCTTCTCACCTCCTTGTTTCAACTGGAATTGTTCAGATGTAGGAGGCCATTGATTTAATGCGCCAATACTATGCGTCTTTGATATTTTTATAGTTTGAGGTATATCTTTAATCTCAATATAAGCCTTTTCTACAATTGTAGCAATCAGAGACGCAAATGTTGATGGGCGACCTATACCTTTTTTCTCTAGTTCACGAACTAAGGTTGCCTCTGTAAAACGACCTTGAGGCTTAGACTCTTGAGGCTTGGCTTTCAAAGTCTTCCATGTAATACCTTGACCCTCCTTAATTCCTTCTGCTAGTTTCCATGATGCTTCAGGAGATTCTTCTTCCTCTCCATCCTTATCCTCAGCTAAGGAAATCTGAGAATCTTTCTCATCTGCGATCTTCCATCCTTGAAATAATGTTCTCTTCCACTTGGCTTCCCAAGGGAATTCCTGTTCATCACCCTCTAGGTCAAAAGTTACAGTGCGACTCTCTCCTTTCGCAGGAGCCATAATGGATTGTATCGCACGAAGCCAGATAAGATGATAAATCTTTCTATCAATTGGAGCCCAATCTTCAGAGTCAGTTAAATTACTTAATTCAAAATGCGTTGGGCGAATTGCCTCATGGGCTTCTTGTGCTCCAGGTATGGAAGGTTTACTTGAAACTTGACTCTTAGACTTATTAGAAAGAATCTTGGGTTTTAAATCGCCCATGTATTGCTTTCCCCATCTGGCCTCTACTGTTTTCTTTGCTTGTAGAGTAGCCTCTTCACCCAGATTTGTCTGATCAGTTCTCATATAAGTGATATGACCTGCCTCATACAGTTGTTGGGCAATTTGCATTGTCCTCTTTGGATTACAATGATATAAGTTACTACACTGTTGTTGAAGAGTGCTAGTCATTAGGGCTTGAGGAGGTGATTCGGTCCATGGTTTTGTTAAGGCAGATCTAACTGTTCCTTTCGGGTCATTGTGGTGATTTTCTAAATAATTCAAGGCAGATTCTTCATCGTCTAATGAGGTCAGCATTGTGGCAGACCAAATAGAATTCTTACCGGTAATCTGCCCCATTACAACAAAGGTTCCTGATAGAGCCCAAGAGGATTCTGATTTGAAAGATTCAATCAAGTTCTCTCTTTCACAGACTAAACGAAGTGCAGGAGTCTGACATCTGCCCGCTGACAAGGCAGATCCTCCACCTATATGTTTCCATAGCAAAGGTGAAATTGTGAATCCAACCATCATATCTAGCATAGCACGAGCCTGTTGAGAATTTACACGATTCATATCAATTGTTCTAGGTCTCTGAATAGCATTACATACGGCATTTTTAGTAATCTCACGAAAGACTGCTCTAGGATTTGTTAGAGGATTGAGTTTCAAGAGGACTGCCACACTATATGCGATTGCCTCGCCTTCTCTATCATCGTCTGCGCATAAAATAATAGAATCTGCGTTTTTAGCACAATCCCTAAGTTGTGCGATAGCCTTGGACTTTTCTTTAGAGAATTCATAGGTTGGTTCAAAATTTTTTGTTATACCAATTGATTCCAGGTCTGGAACTAGACCACGAATATGCCCCATAGAGGCAATTACTTTATAACCTAGGCCTAAGAATCCTTGAATCTTAGAACATTTTGCTGGTGATTCAACAATAATTAAGGGCATGTAGTTTTTACTAGAAGATATGTATTCATTTTTTACACCAAAAATTGATGAATTTAACTACTATATACTTGTATGGATTACTCAAAAAAAACTAAAACCGAATTAATTGAACTCTGTAAGCAACGAGGTATTGTTGGTTACAGTGGAAAGAATAAACAAACACTTATTGAAAAACTCATTCCTATTGAGCCAGAAGTTACTCCAATTCCTGGTTCTTCAAGAGTTCTTTCTCTCTTTTCTGGCATGGGTGGCATGGATATTGGATTTGCAGAACAAGTAATTGTTCATAAGAACTCAGTTGATCCTAGCTTTATTGAATCTCCTTATACTATTGATGGATTTGTTACTCTTAAAAGGCTCCCATTTCATATTGTTTTTCAGAATGATATCTTGCCTGAGGCTAAGAAAATAGCCGAATGTAATGGCTGGAATCATAATTACATTTTAAAAGATATTCGTGATCTTTTGAAGGAAGGATATGCTTTTCCTGAGGCTGATGTTATTACAGGTGGGTTTCCTTGCCAAGATTTTAGCCATGCCGGTAAAAGAAAAGGCTTTGACTCTTTGAGAGGCACGCTATATCAATCTTATGTAGAGCTTGTTAAAAAGATTAAACCAATTGTCTTTGTAGCTGAAAATGTGAATGGACTTCTTACAATGCCAGGGGAACCAATTAAGCAGATTATTAGTGACTTTTCTGAGGCAGGATATGAGGTAAAATATCAGTTAATTAAGTGTGAGGAATTTAAGATTCCTCAAACCAGATGGAGAGTGATAATTATGGGTATTCGTTTGGATAAGAGACCAAGACTTGGTGAGAATTGGAATATTATTGATGAAAATAGAGGTGTCTGCCATATTAAGCCCTACTTTGCTCATCTTCAAGAGCCTGACACTACACCTGACCCTGCTCAGCAAGCATATTCTAAGGCTGCGAAGCTTGAAAAAGGTCAGGGACAGAAGGAGATTATTTTAGATGAGTGTGCTCCTACAATGCGAGCAGAGCATCATGGTAACATTGAATTTAGACGTATAAAAGGTGGAAAAAATAAGGAGTCTTTGCCTCAGAGGCGTCTAACGGTGAGGGAAGCCGCTTTAATTCAGACGTTTCCTCCATCGTGTATTCTTACTGAACCTCGCAGAGTAACAGGAATGGCTTATAAACCAATAGGGAATGCTGTGCCTCCTCTATTAGGTTACTTGATTGCTAGAAAGGTTAACTCTATTCTTCAAGACTGTAACCCCTAAAATTGATTCATTTATTTGATACTATGTTTATTATGGCAAATCTATATGAACAGAAAATACACTCTAATTTCTTAGAAGCAGGTATTCGTGTAGATCCACTACACCTAGGGTCGTCTAATGTTGGGCCTGATATATGCGCATATTTAGATACATCCATAGTTCCTATTGAGGCAAAGGCAGATAAGAATGCTCAAATGGGTGGAACATCTTGGCGCTATGATAAAGTATCAGGTTCATTAACACCAGTAAAACCTTCAAAGCATGATGAACTTATATACAAGGCAATCCTCGAACGCAAGGTCGCTATGGATGCGTACTTAGATAAGCTCGGCACTACATGTATACCACTAACTACTACAAAGGATAAAAGATCTGAGTTAAAGGTCAGTGGTTTACAAGCTGCCATTGAATCGTCTGTACCAGTACCTATTAGTTTCCTCATTGATCATTATAATAAGAAGGGTATTTATTATATTCAGATTGGTGGCAATGGATTATTCTTTATGGGATCTAATCCACACAATTTGCCAATTCCAGAGATTACTGGTGAAATGAAAGTAGAATTACGTCTAGGGTACGGTGGCGGTAAAACTACTACGCCTATAAGGTCAGCAGGCCTTCGTGTGCAAGGTAGACTTAAAACATTTAATAAGTCACCTTTCACGCTTGACAATATAGAAGATATAAAGAAACTCTTTATTACTGATCCTACATAATCAAAAACTTGAAAATAATCTTTTTTAATAGATTACTATGGCACAAGATACAGGCAAATTCAGAACAAATACGAAGGATCAATATTATACCAAATTAACTATAGCAAAGGAATGTATTGATTCTATACTTGAGAAATGCCCAGGGGTATCTCAATATCAATGGGTAGAGCCGTCTGCAGGCAATGGATCTTTTCTGAAGGCCTTACCAAATTCAATTAAATCTATTGCTATGGATTTGGAGCCAAAGATGGATGGAATTGTAAAGGGTGATTTCTTAGCATGGGAACCCTTGTCTATAGAAAAACGAATCTTCTTTGGAAATCCCCCTTTTGGAAAACAGGGATCCTTGGCAAAGGCGTTTATTCAACACGCAGCTAATAAAGCATCTGTAATTGCCTTTATCTTACCTAGATCATTTATAAAGCCATCTATGTCTAGGGCATTTCCATCTAAGTTTCATTGTATCTTTCAAAAGGAGTTAGAAAAGGATTCTTTTGAAGTAAATGGTCAGCCCTATGATGTCCCGTGTGTCTTTCAGATTTGGCAAAAAAAGGATGTTGATAGAGTTTTAGCAGAAGTCGCAAAGGAATCTGGATATCAATATGTTAAGGCAACAGAGCAATACCATCTAGCCTTTCGTAGAGTAGGTGCAAAGGCAGGGACGTGTTATCTCAAGGGTTCTGGTGAATTTAGTGTTCAATCTCATTATTTTCTGAAGGTTGAGGATCGATTTATTCCTAATATTCCTAAGATACTAGAAGAGATAAATAAACATATCTTTCCTTCTAATACCGTGGGCCCCAGGAGTTTATCCAAGGGTGAAGTTAATGAGGTCCTCAATGAAATTCTTACCAAATTACAGTAACATCCTAGTTCCAAAGGCTGGGCGATTATCTAGAAGTTCTAGATTAATACTTCTCTGCCTATCATCATATATGACATAGAGAATTGCGATAGCAAGGATAAGAAAGGGAAATGCGAATGTATATATCATATAAGAGTCGCCATTCTTATTTGTAGTATCCTCTTCCAAAGGGGGGTCATCGGTATCTGTAGAAGCATCCGCCCGTTGAATATTTGTTTGCTCGATAAGAGTTACAAGAAGATGCTCCAGTGCCAGCATGTTGTCCTTATATTTGGAAGTAAACTCTTCTACCTCATCAATCCTCTCCTTCATGTCTCTATGTAGAACAATGTGAACAGCAAATTCATTAAGGCGCCGCTCAAGATCCTCAATTCGTGCATATAAGTTCTCATCCTTGAACCCAAGCGTTACCTCGCCTGTTTCCTGGAATCGCTTCATCTCCTCCTCTTGAGCATCCCTAATCTTTTTCAGTTGCTCATTAGCCTTTACTAGGACAGTTGAAGATGCAATAAATTCTCCTTTATAGCCATGGGTTCCACACCGATACGCCATTGGATTTGGATGCCCATATTTTCTAGAAATTACGTCACATAGTTCTGAAGCAGAAGGCCCTGGTCGCCTTCCCTCCAGGAACTCAATATATTGATCTGGACTATTAAATCCTTGATCAAGCATACTTTTCCAGCTTTCAAATCCAAGTGACTTACATGCCTCCAGATTTTGCTCAGCGCTCTTATCCCAACCTGGGCCCCTGTACGCCTTCGTCCTCAGGGCAAGTGCTGTCTCAAGATTAACCGGCATTTGTCTGTGTTAAAGAATGTATTTGGCCCAACTTCAATTTTTTGCGTTAAATTATCGTCTAAACTACATTTGTCCTAGTAAATAGATGGACCGACCTAACACCTCGGCAGAAGGTTCTTTATTAGAACTTGTGGCGAGAGGTAAAAAAGATGTATATTTTATGAATTCTGGTGATGAAGCCCATGTTCCTTTTTCTTATACTATGAAAACTTGGCCTGCTACACTAGATGAAGTAAGACAAACTCAACCTTTGAATATGATTGATTTTGGTAGAACTGTTGAATGGGAAATAGAAGTATTTGGAGACATAATGATATCAGCTGCTCTTGTTATTGAATTACCCACATGGCTTCCTATAACGGTAGAACCTCTAAATGGAACAAACATAATAGCAGATTCTTCTGGACATACTTATGGATATACACAAGGCGTAGGTGCTTTTATCTTTGAACAAATTCAATTCTATCAAGATCAACTCTTATTACAAGAATTTAGTGGAGATTTCTTGTATGCCTGGAATCATTTTCAGAGTTCTTTGACAAAAGAAGCACTTGCCTTAAAGGAATTTGGATGTCATTCTGGTAGCCCGTTAGATATACAAAGAAACGCTAATCCTAAGAAACTTATCTTAAGATTACCTCTAATAGGCTGTGCGCATCCAGATGAAGGAGGGTTTCCTTTTGTCTCAGTTCCCGGTCAGAAATTTAGACTTAGATGTAAGATTAGACGTTTGGAAGATTTAGTGGAATCCTCAAATCAGGCAGTTAGACCAACTCCATGGACTCGATCAGATTTAAGTGTCACAGATCGCAATGGGATTAAGACACCATTCAGACCTCTATCTAGAGAACAAATAGGAAAACCTCTTATAACCCTGGAAACAACACAGCGTTATGTTAGACAGGATTTACAAGTTTTATTAAAAGAATATAAGGGTCAGATTCCTTTTCTAAGACCTTTTGAAAATAAGTTAAGTTTAGATCCATCTGATTATTTATCAATAGGAAATGGAGGAGCATCTTATGTAACAAAAAGAATAGATGGAAGGCATCCTGCTGAAAGTCTAATGATAATGTTTCAATCTGAATATTGTTTAGAACGAAACCAATTATGGAATTTATCTAATCCTCTAGGATCAGGAAAATATTATAATTTTTTAAAACTTCTAATAGCGGCTAAAGAACGAGAGAAACAATGGGATCCTAATGTATGGGACCATATCTCACCATTTACAAAATGTGAAAAAAATCCAGGTATTCCAGTATCTTGGTTATCATTTACTGTTGGTTCTCAGTATGGATATAAAGCCCCTGAAATAAGAAAACCATCTGGTACAGTAAATATGACAACCGCAGATAAACCTACTATCTGGTTAAATATTACAGATACTTTACCCTGTAGCACAGGGCAAAAAAGAGTAACAATGAGATGTATAAGTATTGGCTGGGGTATTTATGACATTCAAGAAGGTAGGGGAGGAATGTTATTTGGTAATTAATCTACATCATTCATCTCATGAAGCATATGGGACATAGAAGGAGATAAAATTTCATTTACAGTAGGGACACGTGGATTTAGAGGCCTTATCTCGTTATTAATCTGACAGTCTAGAGTATTTCTTGGAATTAGATTATTGTAACGGTGTATACAAGCAGCACACCGATGCTCTATAAGAGGGAAAATAATATTTTCCTGAGGTATAAGTGCGGGCATATCATCATATTCATCTGTGTCATCCATGTCATTAATACTTGTGCCTGTGGGTGTTCGTGTAAGTTGATTTTTTAGACGCTCATTATTTCTATTCTTGGTTTCTTGAACAAGCTGTTGGAATCTGTTATTAAGAACAATCTCATCCTCTTCTGCCATTGGCTTTGTTAGAGTAGCCCCATGCTCCCGTTGCTTTAAAGAAAGGTCATCATTATGTGTAGGATTGACATCAGACTCATCAGAATCTACAGAATAGTCACAATCATCATCACTAATATCTTGAATCTCAGGTTCAATCTCAGGTTCAAGTGTCTTTTTCCACAAACTATATATGTAGAAGCAATTTGCAAATAGACAGAGGAGAGAAGTTAAAGATATCATATTAAAGCCAGTGGTAAACGCTCCAAAATATATAGCATAAAACACAATATTAGCATTTAGTGAATCTTCTATTTGATCATCTAAACTTGGATTCTTGCGCATACAGCATGAACTCCAATTTAGATTAAACATAGAAACCATGCTATACAATTTATAGCATGAATGCTCAATTTTTATGGCTAAAATTTGATTTAAAATTTTAGCTATAAATTTGTATGGCGACGTATTGTCTTGAGCTTCTTGTGACTGAGCAGGGTAAGCCCTTTTATCCTCCTGTAGGAACAGTTCAGAAGCTATCTTCTGATAACGCAGGATATGACCTTAGGATTGTGGTAACTAGAGAACCTACACAAGTTGCTACACTAGTTCCTCTTGGTGTAAAGGCACGCATGACAGTTAATTATATTCCCTTTGAGGATGAGGACCCAGTGGCAGAGGATTGTCATTTTACCCTAGAGCCTCGCTCATCTATCTATAAGACTGGATTTATTATGGCAAATGGGCGTGGTATTATTGATAAGACATATCGTGGAGAACTTATGGCTCCTATGCTTTCCGTTGGCTCTAATCAGACTATAGTAGAGGAAGGGACTCGTTTGTTCCAGATTGTTGCTCCTGCTCTGAGTTATATTAGTGAGGTGCGTTATGTAGATTCTCTACCAGAGACTAAGCGTGGTTCTGGTGGATTTGGTAGCACTGGGGCCAAGTAAGCGTTAGCACAAAGTAAGCGTTAAGACAAAGTAAATACTGCGATAACATACTTAAATAACCATAGAACGCACTAAGTAGATGGACATTAATGAGAGAGATGGATATGGAACAAAACAACCAAGAGGTCCTACAACAACATTATTAGACTTAGTATCACGAGATATTCAAGATAATATTCTTTTTCCATTAGATGCTTCATTCACTAAGTTTACAAGAGATGAAACACTACGGACAATACCAATGTCTACTGTAATGCGTGAATTTACATTTAAGGGTCCAGCTAACTTTGGCCAGTCCTTTGTCTTTGAAATGGGAGATATTAATTGTGGAGACTTGATTAACGGTATTTTTATTCAGATACAACTTGGTGATTGGTTTACTTCTTTAGTTAGAGAGAATCTAAGAAATGGTAAATTAGTTTCTAGAAATCCCATGGAATTATGGACGTATTGTAATTCACTTGGAACAGCAGTGTTAGATCAAGCCACTTTGGAGGTAGATGATCAGATCTTAGAAAAGGTAACTGGAGATTCTATACATGTTTCTTCTATTCTTTTTCCAGATCTAAATACACAGTATGGCGCAGCAGATGTCTTGGGTCTTAGAAGTATTGGATTTATAAAAAGATTAGATGGTAAGAAAGCATTTCTAACAGAGGATGGTTGGGTAACCGTTCCTTTAATGTTCTCTATGTTAAGAGAAAAACTTACGGCAACATTTCCTCTAATTGCTTGTCGTGAAGGAACCATGCGAATTCGAGTAACATTAAAAAGATTTGATCAAGTTGTTAGAGTGCTAAATGGTTCTAGAGCATCTTGTACTGATTCACCTTTAGGAAAGACAATAGAAGTTATAGATAACACTGTAACATTAAATAAAATAAAGTTACTTACTGCTGAACAAAATGAACCAAGATTAAAAAATATTCAACTCTTGACACATGGAGTTTTTGTTGATGGAGAATATCGTGAAAAACTTTTAAGGCAACCTTTTGAACGACCATTTCGAGAGATTCAACAATTTGATTTTACAGAGCCTTTAAAATATCTAGTAAATAAATCAGGCGATGACATGATTACAGTTCAACTTCCTTTAGAAGCCAATCAACCGGTTGAAGAAATTGTTTGGTTTTTAAGACGCAAAGCTGCCGTTACATTAAACAATGATTGGACAAATTACAGCGCAACTTTAGAAAAAGATTACGATCCTACTTTTCAACCCTTAGAACCTTTACTTATTTCAGCAAAAATTCAAGCAAATGGTATAGATTTAATAAATCAAGATGAAGCATGGTTTAGATCTCATATATCTAGAGCACATAGAAGTGGAAAAACAGCATATGATTCTTTTATTTATGGCTATTCTTTTTCAAGGCACCCTGGTCAACATGATCCTACAGGAACCATGAACGCAAGTCGTTTAGATTCTCTACGGTTAACCTTGAATGTAAAACCTCCTAAGGCACTAAATAAAGAAGATACCGAATGGGAAGTTCACGTATTTGTTTATGCGATTCAATGGGTTAGATTTGGTAATGGCATTTGTAATAAAGTATTCATTGATTAATTTTTTTGTATACAATAGATGAAAGAGACTGGATATAAAAAATTTA
>Ga0214923_10003573_pt1 | contig 19409 bp, 19 predicted proteins | sample LL1510_MetaG_FD_177993 | JGI IMG/M metagenome (GOLD analysis project Ga0214923, IMG submission 177993) | Freshwater microbial communities from Lake Lanier, Atlanta, Georgia, United States - LL-1510 | ecosystem: Environmental > Aquatic > Freshwater > Lake | place: USA: Georgia | collected...
TCATTACTTCGTAAATTAATAAAAGAAAATCCTGAATGTAAATTGATTATTTGTGAACGCTCATTAGAAGCAGATAGAAAAATTTTCGCTAAAATGTTATATGATGATAAAATGATTGACGAAATTAATTATAAAATCTATATGGAATTCTATAATGAATATAAAAATGATTTTAAATTAAATGGATTAGTATACATTCATACAGACGAAGATGTTTGTTATAATCGTGTTCATAAGCGTAATCGTAAAGGAGAAGATGTTGTACCTTTAGAATATTTGAAAAAATGTAAAGAATATCATCAAGATTGGTTAATAAATAAAAAAAATATTTTGGTTATTAATGCGAATGCTGATGTAACTTATAACACAGAAGACCCTGATGATAAAGGAATGTGTTGGTTAAGATTAATCAAAAATTATATAGACAAAATAATGGATGAAGAAGGTGTTTGTGAATATTATGAATATAGTGAAGAAGAACAAGAAACAGAAGAAGACACAACAGTTGAAGAATTTGGAATGAATTATTATTTACTCAAAAGTATAAAAAGTTTTATTTGGAAATTTTAATTAAATTTTACAATAATTTTAACATCTTCCTTTTTAATACATTTACAAGCAGAAATAGATAATTCTTCTCTTTTTTTACGGGTTTTTGTATTATCATTTTCTATTGATAAATTATCAGGGGATGCTTTGCGTTTAGATGTACTATTACGTTGGTTCATATCATTTTCAATGTCTGAATAATTGTTTTCTATGTATTGAATAATATCATTTTCTATTGCCCATTTGAAAAAATTTAATTGACCGATTGTTGTTTCCATATATTTTTCATTATCATACGGAACAGTAATTCGTTCCCATCTACAGAATGGATCAAACCTTCGTTTACTATACGCTTTTAGTTTTAGTTTATAATCGTTGTATACTTTAAATCGGGTAATTTCATTTTCTATTGAAGTCATTTCGTAGACAGTATAATATTTTTTTGCGAAATTGGTTACAAACCAATCTACGATTCGTAATGATATTTTGGATTCACCATTGATAATTTTCATCATTTTATTAAGATTGTCTGATTTATTATAAAAATCCATTAAATTTTTCATTAATAAATCATTTTGAGTATTTAATTTGGAAGAACAAAATAGAGACATTCTTTATTTGAATAAGATGATTGTTTTTTATTTTTTATGCTGTTTTTTATTATAATAATATTCTTTTTTATTTTTAGTTTTGTGAATTATAAAATTTTTTTATTGTTTAATACACTGAATATGGTGTAGTTAGTATATAATTATTTAGTATTTTGTATTATACTATTATATAATATAAAATGTCAACCAATGAAGTGAGAAGAGTTTTCAATGAATATGGCCGTTTTCATCATAATGAATTTTATGCTGATTTGAAAACTGTTCAACAAATGATGAACGGGCAAGTATATCTTAATTTATATACAAATGCTGAAGGTACTGTATTTGCCTTAGATAGTAATGGAAATCCGATAAATAATCGTTTAATTCAATATACAATGTACACAAATCCATATTATCATCCATTTGATGGAAATATTGATGGTTTATTTAAAATACAATTTGTTGATGGTAGTAAATTTGAAACACATGATGCGGAAGATGCCACACAAGTAGTATATTGGTACTCTTTTCCTGCGATTGTACCAACAGTTATTAAGCCTTTTACGTAGATTGTGATTTATGTAAAGAATATAAAATTGAATTATATTTTACATTTTATATGTAAGTTATAAATTATAAAAGTTCTTAGCTATAAAATGGAAAATATATACATTGAAACTAACGATATTCTTTGCGTAAATAGTTGGAAGGATACAAAAGCATTCAAAAAAATTAAAGATAAATTAACTCAAATAAAACATTATAAAAATAATAATAGCTGCGACGAAGTATTACAATTGGTTGATTTAGAATCAAAACCGTTTGGAACAGAATGTGAAAATATCATATGTGAATTATTTAATTTAGATCCTAGAACATCAAGTCAAAATGACGCCACGAGAAACGGTAAGAAAATAGAAATAAAATCAGCAAGATATTGGGCTGGCAAAGATGACTGTAAATGGCAACATCTTGAACCAGAACATGATTATGAATACGTCTTATTTGTTCTGCTTGATTTTGATAAGTTCAAAATATGGTGTATTAAAAAATCAATACTTATGGGTGAATTACGAGATAAAAAAATAGTTACTTTTCAAGGAAAACAAGGGTGGTGGGTAACTAAATCCGCAATATTACCTTATTTAACACCAATAAACAATATAAATGACCTTGATAATTTTATGAATTTAGATGTAAACCCATAGTAAAAAGTAAAAAAATATAAATTAAAGATTTTTATTTTTTAGTATAATTTTTAGCAAGTAGATAATCTTTCATTTGCTATATTAATATAATCACTATTTATTTCAAAACCGATAAAATTAATATTATTTTTTTTTGCTGAAACACATTCTGAACCTGAACCAGCAAATGGAACAACTAATAATGTTTCTGAATTTTTATTGAGTGATGCTTTTAATAACGTATCACATAAGGTTAAAGGTTTTTGTGTTGGATGGTCTACGCGCTCTTTTTTTCCTGCTCCGCCTGCTAATGCGGGAACCTTGATAACATCTCTTGGTAAGGCACCTCCTTCATGAGCAGTATAAGTAGTTTCTTTATCTCCATTACTAAATCTACCTTTTGTAGATTTTCTTACTTTACCAGCTGCGTTTTTTAAAAATGTTTCAGTGTATGGTTCTCTTACATCGTCGCGATTAAATATAGGTTTATCTTTATAACAACATAAAATACTTTCATGGGTTCTTTGCCAAAAATTAAGGGAAGGAGTTACTTTATTTGTATAATGCCAAACCAACCATCTTACATTACAAGTAATACGGGTTCTTACAAAAGCAAGGATTTCGCTAAAACCATATATGTATAAAGTTCCATGTGGTTTTAATATTCGCAAACATTCAGTAATCCAACTATCACACCATAATAAATAATCATCCATTTTTTGTTTATCGCTATTGTTACCAAAGTCTTTTCCGATATTATATGGTGGGTCACATAAAACAATATCTACGCTTTCACTTTTTATTTTTTTCATGCCCAATATACAATCTTCATTGTGTATTTTATTAATTTCTAAGGTTTGATGTGTTGTTAATAGTTCATTTGTTAGTTCGTTGGGTTTAACCGTTATGGTTTCAGTTTCGTTCTTCATTATATTTTGTATTATATTATTTGTTATAATGTTGTTATTACTTACTTGATTCAATTTTTCTTCAATTGTTTTGTTTATATACTCTTTAAGTTTATCAGTTTGTAATTCACACGGTTTCTTGCGAGATATATGTTGGTCATAGTGAGATTTTTGAGAGAACGTTTTGGAACATTTTTCACAACTATATTTACCCATTTTAGTTATATAGCATAATTTACGTTTATATTATTTTAACTAAAATTACCTAAAATAGTTTTTTACAATTCAACAATGTAGTTTTGAACCTATTGATTTATAATAAAATCCATTGTAGTGGATATTTTTATCCAATGTCTTTGCTAATGTTTTATCACTAATACATAATTTTCTTATACAATCATATTTACATACAAATTCTCTTAATAAATTGTTTTGTGCGTCATATTGTCCGACACCGTCTCTGTAGAGTAATGGTTCTCCATGTTCTTTGATAAAGTTTTGTTTTAATTCATTGTCGCAGTTCTCGTATAATAAATAATAATGATTATTTGTTATTGTTCCATTTACTTTTACTAATATAAACAAAAAGCAAATAATATATTTTATAAATTGTATTAGAACGTTTTGCTCACCCTTAAGGGTGAGCAAACAAGTTTACATTATTAATGGTAACAAATATTTAATTAGATTTATTTTTATGTAAGGATATCTTCACCTTCATACTTTGCTTTTATTTTCTCATTAAAAATTTTGAGTTGCTCATCAATATTATATTCATTCGGTAATACCATTTTCAAATTTTTTGATATTCCAACAATACGTTTATCATAACATAATTGTTGTTTGTTTCTTGAAGAATTGATAGATACATACTTAGGTAATTTGCTTTCCAATTTTTCTGGATATATATTATTTTCCAAATCATCTACTACGTTATTTGCTTGTTGTAGTTTTTCCATTATTGTTACTTTTTCTGATTTTGTCGTTTCCCAGATTTTTTCCAATTTTGGATGACCTTCTACGCGAAAATATTCTCTGCTTAAATTTTTTTCTTTGTTATATACATTATAATAATATACAACATATTTTCGTAACATTGATTGTTCAATGCCTTCTGGTAATGGTCGTGCATTTTTTTGGCGTTCTTTTTTAGTTCCATCCATTATACCTTTTGAAATTTGTTCTTGTTCTTTTCTTGTTGCTATACGCAAGTTATCATATGTATTATTTAATGGATTTCTATCAATATGGTCAACACTAATATTAGTTGTTCCTTTTCCATTACCGTGACAGCCAGTTATAATTTGATGAATAAATATTGTTCCACCATCTTTTGGAATTGTTGTGCATACATATCCGTTTTGTTGTAAATACCAAGTTAATTTTTCATTTATTCTTTTTTCAAAATCCAATATTTTTTGATATGATTTATCACATAATGTTATAATAGTATCTTTTTCACAATACATTAATAATATTTCTTTATTATTTTCTTCTACAATCCATAATGGATTTTTCATTTGATTTGCGGAAATTCCAATATTATTTATATGTCCTGGTATGTATTTAATTATTTTATATTTTTTTTCAATTTCATTATGAAATTTATGATATGGAATTACATTACATTTTCGTAAATCATATTTATTATCATTATTAAATATATAATCAGTATGTTCAATATCAAAACCATATAAAAATTCTATTAAAAAATATTTTTTGTAATTAGAATTGAAACTTGGATAATCATAGATGTCATCATAAATAAATTTTTTTTTGAAATTTATTATTTTTACAGCGTCATCACAATCTACATAATAGTTTCTATCTTTGTATGTAATAATATTACAACTCATTTTATCATCAAATGAGTAGATGGGAGAACATTGGGCATTGTTTAACATAATATATGTTATATATATTTATAAGATATATTCTTTACATTGTTTTAAACTAAATAACTTTATCGTTTAATTACTTTTAATTGGAATATGCTACGCCTGCCATACCACTCATTACACGAAGGACGTTGTAGTTAACAGCATAGACACGGACTTTGGCGGTGTTGGTACTGGCAACGGCACCAGATGAAAGGACAAGTTGAAGAACAGCGTTATCAATTCTGGAGAAGTTGCATGATCCTGAAGGTTGGTGTTCTTCTGGTCTTAGGGCAAATGAGTATACATTGATACCAGCATCAGGTGCGCGGGTGTGGTGTTGGAATGGTTGGACAACATCAAAGTATGATCCTTCGCGTTCAGAGAAACGATCTTGGCCGTTAAGTTGTAACTTAGCAGTTACAACTGGGTTTTCACCCCAACAGTGCATGTCTAGGGCAGTTTCGGCAAGGACGAATGTACCAGCATCAGAAAGAGCAGTGGCATTTCCTACACTATCAAAAGCAGTGTTTGCTGTAGCACTCCAATCACCAGCGTTGGTAGCATCAACTGCGCCAGCCATTTGGAAAAGACCAGATGATGCGTTGATGAAAGCATTTGATCCAGAGGTTTCAGCTGGGCCACCGAAAGCATGGATAGCATTTGGTAGAGCATCAATGGCATCAGTGTAGTTGAATGGTTGAGCACCAAGGGTTCTGTAAAGTGTTGAACCACCTTCAAGGGATGAGCAGTAATCAACGTTAGCATCAGGTTGAACAACCCAGATAAGTTCTTTACATGGGTGGTTGAAGTTAAGTTTGATCTTGTTAGATGATGATCCTACGGATTCATCACCTGTAAATTGCAGCTGCTCGATAAGGTACTCGTGAGGGTTTTGGGCCATTTTTCTACGCTCATCAGTGTCAAGGAAGATGTAATCAACGTAAAGGGAAGCAGCAACAAGGGATTGTTGGTATGCTAGGGTGACTGATTGGGTGGATGATGTAGCAGCAATATCTTTTACAGCCCATAGACATTCACCAATTGGTCTGAAATCAATGTTGATTTTGACTTCGTGGTATTGAAGGGCAATAAGAGGAAGAGCAAGTCCAGGGTTTCTGCAAAACCAGAAAAGAAGAGGAATGTAAAGGGTTGTTTCTGGAAGAGCATTACGTGGAGCGCAAACTTGGGCTGGTCCGCCAGCGGCAGCACATGGTCCGGCAACATCAGCAAAAGCTGGGTCAGTAATGTATGTAAGTTGGGTGGTGTTACCAATCATCTTGAAATAACCTGTTTTTTGTTCAGATGACATGGTAAGTTGGTTCCAGATGTGCATCCAGTCACCGTATTGACGATCAATTCTTTGACCACCAATTTCAACTTCAACTTGGGCAACAAGTTGTTCACCAATGTAATCTAACCAACGAGCATAGACAGCTCCTGTGGAACCTTTCATGTCTTTGTTGATTTCTGGAAGAGTAACTTGTAAATAGGTTCTGTATGCTAAATCACCGTTTCTTGAGATTGTGCATGTAACACGACGACCGAAATCGGCTTGTCCAGAGAATGTTTGTTCAATGGATTCCATTGCGAAGTTTGTATGTCTTCTGTATGATACTTTCCAGAATGTAATTTCTGGTGTTCCTGTAAGGAAAACGTCTTGTGCGCCGTAGGCGACTAGTTGCATTAGTGCTCCTCCCATGCTGCTGGTTTTTTATATATACTATACAGAGATAATAAATTCTGTGGAAATTGCTAAATAAAATTTAAAATTGAAAAATATGTCAAAATACCTACATAAATTAAAAAATATTTTTTTTATAAATTTATATTTTCACTATATAAATGTAATAGATGTTTATTTTATATAATTATATTATTTATTTAATCTGTTATATTTACACAAATATAAATACTTTAACTAGCAATAGGTAATTTTAGGTTATAATAAACTAATATATAAAAAAATTGATTTAAAATTATTATATTATGATATATATAACTAAAAATGGGTAAATACAATTGTGAAAAGTGTGGAAAGGAGTTTAAACAAAAATCTCACTATACAACACACATTAATAAAAAAAACCCGTGCGTTATTGAAAGTAAAATAAAAGAAATGATAGATAATGCAATTAAAGAAAAATTAATTGAAATAAAAAAAAATACACCAAGCGACATAATTAATAATATTGAAATTACGTATTGTAATAAACTTGTTAAAGATGTCCATACAAGAAAAATACATATTCCAAAACCAATATTAAAGTGGGTTGGTGGAAAAACTCAAATAATAGATAAACTTATTTCCGATTTTCCAATTGAGATAAATAATTATCGTGAAGCCTTTTTAGGAGGAGGAAGTGTTTTATTAACTTTATTATCTTATGTAAAAAATGGAATTATAAAGATACACGGAAATATATACGCATATGACTTAAATGAACCGTTAATTTATATTTACAAGAACATTCAATCAAACCATAACGAATTATATAATACACTGCAAACTATTATTATGGATTTTAACAAATGTGGTAATGGAACAATAAACAGAAAACCCACAAATTTAGAAGAAGCAAAAACCGCAAAAGAAAATTATTATTATTGGATAAGAAGTGAATATAACAAATTAAGTTTGAATGAAAAAAAAGATATATTAGGTTCTGCTATGTTTATATTTTTGAATAAAACTTGTTTTAGAGGTGTATTTAGAGTTGGTCCAAAAGGATTTAATGTTCCATACGGACACTATAACAATCCAGAAATTATAAACAAAGAACATTTAGAAGAAATACATAATTTAATACAAAATGTAATATTTGAATGTTGCGATTTTAATAAATCACTAACAAACACACAACCGAATGATTTTGTATATCTTGACCCTCCATATGCTCCAGAAACGGATACTTCTTTTGTAGGATATACAGAAAATGGATTTAACATAGAAAATCATAATAATTTATTTAAATTAATACACATTTTAACCGATACAAATAAAAAAATAATGTTAAGTAATGCTGATGTTATTTTAGTTCGTGAAAATTTTACAAATGAAAAATATAACACATTATCAATTTTATGTAAAAGGTCAATTAATTCTAAAAATCCAGACGCAAAGGCAAAGGAAGTCATTATAAAGAATTATTAAACCAATTATCAAATGTTTCAAAATAATTTTCATCATCACCAAATAATACAACAATATTATTTTCATTAAGTATTGTATTTAATATTGTATATTTTTTTTCATTTGAGATTAATTTTTTCTTCAAAAACTCACTTACGCAAAATCCATAATGAACATTAAAATCGTCGCCCAATACTAATTCATATTCTCTTTTTAATGATGGACCACTCCATAATTTAGTTTCAACGGAACCTTCTACATTTTGTTCCTTTTTTTCTAATATTTTTATTACTTTTTTACCGCTTGTAAATTCAATAATATACGCTTCATCTGGACATCTAAATAAATCAATGTTGTATTTATTTTTCATATACAATTTAAGTCCATTTTGTAATACAAACACAATCGTTTTATCTTCAAATGTTTTTGACAAATAATAATCATAAGCTTTTTTTGGTTTTTTTGTAAAACTATTTTTGGTATATCCCATTTCTAATAATCTTTGCTGATTATTCGTTTTATCTTCAAACTGTTTCCCATAATAATTTGTATTTGCACCACCAGCACCAGTTCCTTTATTAATTATTTCACTCATCTTCTTATAATAATGTAATGTATAATAATGAAATACTAATTTGTTTAAGTATAAAAATTCAATTTTTTGTTTGAAGATAACCCGTAAGAATAGTAATGTAAATATTCATTATAGAAAACAATTGGTTAAATTAATAGCAATGAAATACATAAAGGATACAAATGGAAAATCATAACATCTGAATAAAAATATAGTTTTACACAAAAACATATTTTTATTATTGTAATCATTCATATAAAGCCCCTGAATTTATATTAGATAATACAAATTTTTCTAAATAATCTTCTTGGAAAACTTCATAACGGTTCTCGTGTTTTTTAGAAAAAATATAAGTATCATTTCTTTTTTTTATTGTCCAACCTTGGTCTAAAACATTGGATAAAAACAATAATTTTTGAAATTCTTTTCTTTCCATTTTAATATTTTTAGGAAGTTCAAATGGAATATTATGAATAGGTGTTTCTTTATTGGACATATTTCGTATATATTAGATTTATATACGAAAATAAAGATTTTTACGACTTTATCAAAACAAATTAATAAAAATAAATATATTATATTATATTATAATGAAAAGTAATAATAATAATTATAATAAAACTATTACTTCAGATTCAAATATACCTTCATTATATCAACCTATAATACAACCAGCAAGAAAAATTGAAAAATATGAAAATATATATACACCTATAGTGCCTGAACTTAGTTTTTTAAAAGATAAAACGCCTTTTACTCCAGATACAAATAAAAATATACATACTGCAAACAAAGAATATGAAACAAATGAAAAATTATGGGATATAGGAGCTTTATTTAATAACAGACATAGTAATGATTTAGAAACCAAATCTCAGACTTTTAAAGATGTTTGGCAATATAAAGAAAAAATGTTTGCTGAAACTACATTAAGATGTATGAAAGTGACGAATTTAGTAGAAAATATGTTAAAAACTGAATATGGAGAAATTAATTTAGTAAGAGAAGCATTATTTAATTTTTTAGTACCTCAAAATATTTATAAAGGTGGTCATGAAAATGAAAAACGAAATGAAGAAATAACAGATGAACTAAGATATGGACCAGGTGATTCTCAACATGATTTTAAACCATCTAAAACAAGAAATTTCATTTTTCCAGATGAAATTAAAACATCTAAACAACCAACAAATATAGTTAATGGAACAAAAGTTCTAGACGCTATTTCTCAAATTACTTTTAATTCTCAAGGAACAAGAACAAGAATATTAAATTCATATTTTGAAAAAAGCCCAAATTCATTTGAAGAAGATGTAAAAGTTGATTACTTATTAGGTGATTTAGCTGGTAAATTGGATGATATATCATATTATTTTACACAAGGTCCAAGAACACCTAATTGGGCTGATATAACAAAAAATTGGGACGAAAAACGAAGAAATTTTTTTCAAAGCAATGAACCTTTTGATAATATAGACCTATTATTTGAAACAGTTCAAGAACATGGTATTGAATATTGGTTATATGACGCGTGTATGGATTCAAATATAAGAAAAGGTTTAGAACCACCAGAATTTTTTTCATTAGCGAAAATATGGGATCCATCAAAAAGTTCAAAACATAATTTATTTCATTTATCTGAATATAAGTTATCTAATGACCAAAATAATAGAAATTCTAAATTTACCAAAATAACTATTGAACCAAATAATAGATACGCTAGTAAAGAAAATCAAACTAAAATACCTGAAGGTTATGAATTATATGATTGGACAGATGAAAATAATGAATCTTATTATGATAAAATATATGACAATTTATTGAATGAGGACATATTAACTAAAGTTCTTGGAATAAAAATAAAATTAAGGATAGCTGCTCATAATGATGATAAAAGTAAGAGTAAGAGCAAAAGTAATGATAATGTAGTAGGGAAAATTTGTTCAGTTGCTATCTGTATATACGTTCAAGATAGTTTTCATAGCGTAATAATTGTTGATAGTGGATTTAGTGTAAAAGAACTTTCAATAGGTATGCATTATATTGAAAAAGGAGAAGCAACATTTGACTTAGGAACCAAACATATAGAAATAAATGAAGATTTATATAAACTTATAAATATTTTAGATAACATTTGGAGCAATTTGTCAAGAAATTCTAATAATTCTACCATTAGAAGTATTTTCAATAAAAATGAATATTACAAATTATTATTAAGATTTAAATCATCAGGCGACCATGGACAAGCACATACAGTTAAATTATTAAATAGATTGTTAAATAAGCGTACCGTATTTTTATCTGGTGATAACTTAGCATATGTATATAGTATAGCAGACGAAACTCCTACTATAGCCAGATATTATTCACCGAGAACTACAACAAGCGATGAACAAGAAGAGCAAGAAGATGATGATGAAGCTGAACATGCTGGCCCTCAATTTATAGTTGCTTATTTTCCAATGAAAGATAACCCTGAAAAATATCAAAAAATATTCAATAAAAAAATATCAATAATTGGGTCTATAAATGACCCAAATTACAATAACCCTAATTATAACAATGTTATAAACAATAGAATTGAAGTTGAAGAAGAATTATTCAGTAGTTTACAAGAAAATATACTCTATCTTATAGAAGAAGGAAATTCATTTATTTCTGAATTAAATACATACTCACAAGATATAACAATTAAAGATTATAAAAATGAACTATATATTAAACAACAAAAAAAGAATAAACAATTGGGAATTTCAGATACTAAAACAGATGCTGAAAAATTTATTCAATCTAAAATTGACACAAAAATAATGGAATTATTTTCTATAAAAATAAATAATATTATTTTTTTACAAATTATTGAACAAATACCCAATAATATGGAGAATTTATTTAAACAAGATGAAGATTACAATTATGAAGGTATGAAAGAATATAATATTCAAATAAACCAATTTATAACAAATTGGTATTTTATTAAAAATTACATTAATATAGTTAAATTAATAAAAACTAATATTTATGACATGATTTATGAAATGAATAAATTATTAGCAGCGAATTCAATAAATAATATTTTACAAATTATTTTACCTAATACTACAAATACAATTGGACCAGCAAGAGCAAGTAGAGGACCAACTATTGATTATATTAGTACTATAAAAAACAGTTTAAATGAAGGATATAAAACATGGTCAGAAGAGAATAAAAATCAAAATATTGATAAACAAAATCTTTTAGATATTGCTGAGACGGCAGCATCCACAACAGATAGCGAAAGTAAAACTTTAAGAGATGATTTACTTAATATTCGGTCTAGTATGCTTACTACTAAAATAAAATTATCAAGTAAATTAATAAGTGAATTAGATATGCCTGCTGAATTATATACTGAATTAATTAATAATATAGAAAATATAAAAAAAGGCTATTTAGACAAATTGAAAGATAAAATATATGAACTCCCTAATTTTGGTCCAGCATTAAATGATTTCTTTTCAAAAAGTTTTGAAACAAATATAAACGATGAGAAATTTAATTCTAAAGCAGTAGTAGCAAATTCTGTTTTAGAAGAATTAGAAATACAGGAAAATCCTAGCACACCAAAAAAAGAGGAATTAAAAAAAACTATAGGTAGAAAAAAAAATATAAAAGAAGAAACAGAAGATAATATAGCATTAAATAGTGTTTTTGGAGCATTAAATGCTATAACAGAAGAAATATCAGATACTAAAGAAACTCAAACTGTTTTTAAAGTCCCTACATTGGACAAAAACACAATTAAACTTACAAAAAGAGAACAGGCAGATGAGGCTGCTTTAAAAAGAATAGAGGTTCCTCCAGAAGAAAGTAGTCTTGTAGGTAGAATTAAAGCAAGAAAAGCGCAAAAGATAGCAGATAAAGCAGATAAAGAAAAATTAGAAAACACAAAAAAAAATAATCCCAAAGGTAAGTTTGGTGGAACTATAAAGAAAAACTGTAAAAATAAAAATAAAACAAAACGAAATAAATATAGAAATAAGACAAAAAAATTCAGACGATAATATTATAAATTTATTTTATATTCCCCATATAAAATTATATAAATACTTCAACATAATTTTTATATAATTTGTAAACCAAGATGAACCAAATAATACCAAAAAAACCTCCTCCAAAACAATCCAATACAATAGATGAAAAACATACTGAAATGCTAAACCAATTTTATGAAAACGAAACCGAAATAATACCTAAATTATTGGAAGAGAAAACTCAACTCAAATCTATGATATCTAATTTGAAAGAAAACGAAATTGACGCTTATATGGATATTCGCGATAAAATACATAATATCAATTCACAAGTAAAAGAATTAAAACAACAAAAGAAACGTTATTTATTAGATAATTCCAAATATATTTTCAAATATTTTGAAGAAAAAAAGAAAATATCATCAGGTGATAATAACCAAAACGTAAAGGTTCTCAATTCTTTTTTCAAAATTAAAGCAAACAATGACTCTATTTCCAATTTAAATAGTGATAAATATTCTCATTCTAAAAAACTTTATCAAAATTATTGGCGAAATGTAAATAATGAAATAATTAATTTACAAGATTTTGTAGTCCAATCCGATGTATGTGAACATTGTCGTAAAGGGGAACTTATACCACAAGATGAAGAAGGTATTTTGATATGTAATAATAACGATTGTGGTAAATTTATTACTTATATTATAGATAGTTCAAAACCGACAAATAAAGAACCTCCAAATGAAGTATCTTATACAGCTTATATACGACTTAACCATTTTAAAGAGATTTTATCACAATTCCAAGCAAAAGAAACTACACAGATACCAGATGAAGTCATTGAAGCAATTAGAGCCAGAATTAAAAAAGAACGTATAAAAGATATGTCGCTTATTAATTATGATAAAATGCGCGAAATCCTACGAAAATTAGGATATAATAAATATTTTGAACATATACAATATATAAATTCTATTTTTGGAATAAAACCGCCAATAATGAATGAAGAATTACATGAAACATTATGTGTATTATTTATTGAGATACAAAAACCATGGGCTACACATTGTCCAGCCAATCGCACCAATTTTTTCAATTATACTTATACATTACATCAATTGTGTGTTCTCTTAGACCAAACCCAATATTTACCTTATATACCGATGATGAAAGACCGCGAAAAACAATTAGAGCAAGATATGATATGGAAAAAAGTTTGTAAAGATTTGGATTGGGTATTTTTTCCAAGTGTTTAATGCGTAAAATTCACAATAGTGTTTCTTTAGTATATTATATATATTATTTAACGACTATAATGTGTGGAGTAATTGGTATATTGAACCAATCCGAACCCGTTTGTCCAAATATAATACATGGGTTAAATATGTTACAACATAGAGGTAGCGATTCAACAGGTATTATGACTATAAGTAACAATATTTTTTATTCACATAAACAATTAGGTAAAGTAAATGATGTTTATAATCCTGAAAATACAAAATATCTACAAGGAAATATAGGAATAGGACACGTAAGATATTGTACAATGGGTCAAATAAATACAGAACAAGCACATCCATTATATACAAATACGCCCTATGGTATTGCCCTGGTTCATAATGGTAATTTAACAAACAATGAAGAATTACTTAATATAGTAGAAAAAGACTATAGACACATCAATAGTTCTTCCGATTCGGAGTTATTATTAAATTTGTTTGCTGGTTTATTACCAAAAAAAGATGCTATTACAAATGAAGAAATATTTGATACAATAAAACAAATAATGGAATTATGTAAAGGTAGTTTTTCGGTAATTATTATGATGAATAAAGTAGGTTTAATCGCATTTCGTGATAAAAATGGAATTCGCCCATTATGTTATTCTAATTCTAATAACAATTATATTATAGCATCCGAAAGTTCTTGTATAGACGCATTGATTAGTAATAATACCAATATACACGATGTTCACCCAGGTGAATGTGTTATTTTTCGTCCAGAAAATATGGAAAAACAAGTGGTTGCTACTAATCCAATATGGAAACCTTGTATATTTGAATATATTTATTTTGCCCGACCAGATAGTACTATAAATAATATATTAGTTTATGATGCGCGAATTAAAATGGGAGAAGCATTCGCAAATAAAATAATGAGACAATTTCCAAATATAATAAATGATATTGACGTAGTAATGCCCGTTCCAGAAACATCAAGGATATATGGTTTATGTATTTCACAAATATTAAATAAACCATATTTTGAAGGATTTATAAAAAACCATTATATTTCTCGTACATTTATAATGCCGAATCAAGAGACGCGTGTTAATAATATTAGAATAAAATTAAATACAATTAAAAAAGAGTTTTATGGAAAAAATATATTAATCATTGATGATTCTATCGTTCGTGGGAATACATCATTACAATTAATAAAAATGGCGAAAGATGCTGGTGTAAAAAAAATTTATTTCGGTAGTATTGCTCCACCAATTATTTATCCAAATGTCTATGGTATTGATATTCAAAAAAGCGAAGATTTGATTGCGTATAATAAAAGTGAAGATGAAATAGCCACAACATTAGGTATTGAACAAGTAATATACAATGATTTGAATGATATAATCAACGCATGTTCTCAATTAACAGAAAATAAAATAGAATTTGAAACAAGTTGTTTTGATGGGATTTATTTGTAGAATATTTTACACATTTTTTAATGTTTTTCTTGATTTTCTACTTTTTTTAGACTTTACAGAACGTCTTGTTTTTCTTTTTTTCTTTATATTACCTGCTTTATAATGCTCTTTTGGAGTTTTTCTATTTGTGAAATAATTCAAAATTTCGTTTTTTATCTCAGGTGTTAATATAGGTTCTTCTTTTTGAACTTTTTCTTGAACTGCTGTTACAAGCGCATTAAGACTTTCTTTTTGTTTATCAACATTAAAACGGATTTCTTCTAGAAGTGTTTGTGATATATGGGATTCGTTTTTATTTATATAAATTCCTTGATCTATGAAGTCTAAAAAAATAACCATAGGTCTCTTAAAATAATGTACACCCTCTTGTCCTTTTTTATTATTAACAGTCACAAAATTTCCGTATTTGAGGCCATCTATAAGTTCTTCATCTTGTCCTAAATAAATAATCTGTGTTTCTCCTTTTATATAAGGTTCAGAATTCATATAATTATGAACTTCAAAAACATTCCCAATTTCAATATTATGACGTTCCATATAATATAAATCTATCTTTTATTTTATTCTTATTTGTCTATTTATTTTTCTATATAAAACTATCATTGTACGAAGTTTGAATAAAAACATTGAAAATAAAATTGTATAATAAGATATACAATTTTATAAAGCTAAAAAATTTACATTGCTAAAGTTCTAATACCACCACCAAGAGCAGAACCTACTGATAGACCAATACCCATTTTGGCACTTTCACCAATAGATGGTAGGAAAGTATCAAGGATACTGAAAGTAGCAGCAGCAGCAAGAGCAAGAATAATAATTTCTTCAACATTAAGGGATTTCTTTGGAATAACAATAGCTACGACAGCAATACAAAGACCAAGAACTAAATACTTAATAATTCTTTTAACAAGTTCAGGGAAATCAATCATACCGTTCATTTCAAATGATATATAATAGAATAATAAAAAAAAACATCCTAAATAATAAAATATATAATTATAACTAAATCACTTAAATAATATTTATTAAATTATAATATAAAAATGTCTGGGTTTGAAAGAAAAATACTTGAAAATGGGCAACCAAATCCTAAATATATTGATTTATGCGATGAAGACCAACCAATTGCTGGCCAAAAATTCGCATGTATGTCATTTATTTCTCCAGAAAAAATACTAAAGAAGCGTGAAGTATTTTTATTTGATGAATTTGTAAAACAATGGGATTTTGCTAAATCTTTGACTAAGTTTAATGATTTTTTACATTTTATTTCTTATAAATATAATCTTAGTATTGAAGATGTATTAACTGACCTTAATGATTTCTCTAACGAAGAAGGTGATAAATTAAAAGAAAGTTCAGTAGAAGATGATTATAAGAATTTTTTAGATAAACAAGAAGATAAGTTAAATGAGAAATTTAACCGCGAAAATTCGTTCCAAACTTCTGTTCGTGGATTAAAAATTCGCGGCGTTTTTCCAACACAAGAAGAAGCTGAAATAAAATGCAAAAAACTTCGTGAATATGACCCTAACCATGATATTTATGTAGGACCTGTTGGTATGTGGATTCCATGGGATCCTGATGCTTATAAAACTGGTCGTGTAGAATTTATGGAAGATGAATTAAACCAACTACACCAAGAAAAAGTAAAGAATGAAGAAAAGGCAAAACAAGAATTTGAACGCCGAATTAAAGAAACAAAGAAAAAGGCAATTGAAGAAAATATTAAATTAGCTGAAAAATCAGGTAATGTATTAACACAAACATTAGATGATGAAGGTAATTTGATTGGTGTAAAAGAAAAGATAGATTTTGAAGAACGCGAAGTAGCAGACCCAGAAAGTGTAAAGCTTCATAATGAATTATTGCTTAAAAATGTTCTTGAAAAACAAGAATTAGAACTTGATGCTTAAAATGTAAAATAGTAAAATAAAATATAATAATAAATTATAAAATATATAAAATTATTAATGTTTATATATTTAATGCATTTATTCAATTATTTAATACAATTTGTTATTAATGTATCAAAATTAATATTCGTAGTAAATAAAAATGATATAGCATCCATGTGTAACTTTTATCATTATATAAATAAATATGAGAATACTAAAACTTCTGAAAATTGTTTTGTGAAAAATATGTTCTATAGTTTTATTACAATTACTGAAGCAAATTCGTTAACGCCAACCACTAAATTTAATAACTTAAAACTTATTATATTTAATGATTTTTTTAACGCCGAAACAAAAGAATTATTTTTGGATAATTTCATGAAAGTACAACGAAGATATTATATTATTATGAGAACAATACGAAATTATAGATTCAGAAAAGCGAATATACAAATAAGCACGGATATTTTTTTAAATCCAATTCATATTGATGATAAAAATATTTTTGTATTATTTCAAAATAATAAAAAATATTTATTTACAATTAGTGACTTGGTTAATATTGTAAATTCAGCATTAGGTAATACTGATTATTTTTTTTCAAAACCATTGATTTGTAAAAATCCATATAACAATATGCCTTTCAATAAAGCAGACCTATATAATATCTATTTTTTTATGAAATCAACCAATATTATTATACCCATTTTATTCCATAATTATTTTATGGCCAATTTTAGTTTAAGTAAATTCAAATTAGAGAATGAAGATATTATTAGAGATTATTCTATAAAAGATTATATAAATAATTCTAGTGAACAAACATTGAGGTCTAAAATATTACAAATGATAAGGTCTAATTATTACAGTGATAATATAAAAATTCATAAAGATTTTCCGACACCAAAATTGATAAAAATAATGAAACCTTATTTAAAACTATATTTACATAGTTTGTATTCTACAGAAAGTAACAAAAAAATATCATATGATATTCTATTAAATAAAAAAATAAAAGAATTTGTGAAATTCAATCCGAGATTTGGGAGAAAGGTTATTACTGGTAATAATAAAAGAGATGGAAAAAGGAAATTTTATATTGATAAATTAGAGGATAAATATATTCCATACAACAACATTTATAATAATAATTTTATGACTAATCATTTAATACTATTGGAAGAAAATGATGATACTGAAGACGATGACGATGAAAATAGTGAAATATATTATACTAGTGATGAGGAATATGATAATAACTTTTCTCCTATGGAAACAGTAATAGGTTCTTATAATATTGAAGAAAATCTATTTCCATAAAATTTATGTTTATTTGTATTTATAGTAGCAACATTTTTAATTACAATTGTATTTGTTATGGGTTATGTTGTCATTTTGTTTAGAAAATATAATATTTTTATATTTATTTTATAAATGGAAAATAATAGTTCAATAAGATATTGTCAATTATGTCGTGAAGTAAAACCAAATACAATACAATTAAAATGCGACCATGTTATTTGCGAACTTTGTTTAGAAACCCAAAAATTATATATTACAGAAAGTTGTTTTCTATGTATTTGTATAAAATGGTTATAATTTCTTATAACATATTATAATGTCAAATGATTATAATATGTTGTTAAAACCTTCTTTATATGCTCATGTGCTAAATGGGATATTTCTATTATTTGCCTTTATTCTATTAGTTCAATATGGAAACCACAAAACAAATGACTATTATAAACCTCTTATACTATATTTATTATTTTCTATTGCGATTGGTATTCATGGTGTATCTCATTTTTGTTTAGAATTTTTATATAATTATAATCCATTGCGATATTAGAAGACAGTAAAAAATTGAATTACTTTTTCTTTATATTATTCAATTTAATTAACCAAACAAATAACTAATTAAAATGACTACAAGACACAGTGAACGTATTAGAGATAATGAAAAGCTT
>Ga0214923_10003575_pt1 | contig 19395 bp, 23 predicted proteins | sample LL1510_MetaG_FD_177993 | JGI IMG/M metagenome (GOLD analysis project Ga0214923, IMG submission 177993) | Freshwater microbial communities from Lake Lanier, Atlanta, Georgia, United States - LL-1510 | ecosystem: Environmental > Aquatic > Freshwater > Lake | place: USA: Georgia | collected...
TCCCAAGTATTCCGATAACAACTAATAGCGCTACACTTTGGGCATGCCCTATTGTTGTCCATCTGCCAATTACCTATTGACTGGACTAATTTCCACATAATCGAATGTTTCATAATTTTCCTAATTTTGTAGGGTGGCAGTTTTGAGCGGGTCTGCCAACCGCTAGTTGATTACGCTAGGTAATCAAGTAAGATTCGAGCAATTTCAATTCGTTGCTCTGGTCTTACGAATATAGTTATGTCTAATCTATCTATTGAAATAGAGATAGACTCAGTTGTGTCTGGGTCTTGTTCGCCCCATACACGCCTAACGCTAACATCTAGAGTTTGGTCATGCTCTAGGTGAGCCATAATCGTATTTGCCATAATTTTCACCTTCTCTCTCTCTCTCTCCCAGTAGGCAACTGCCCACAACTGCCCTTGCAGTTGTTTTGTTTGCCCAATAAGACAAAACTAGCCTATTACGCTATTTGATTACCCATTGTTATCAAGCCGTTATAATCGAACATCTGTTCGCATAAAGGGGGGTAGGGTTAGCGAACATCTGTTCGGAAAACGCGGGCAGGCCACACTTACAACTGACGCCCTTTTTTGGCAGGCAGTAGCCTAAACACGGAATTGGTCACTTAAGTTTTGACGCATGAGCCGTATGCAAAATTTCAATAAATATTTTATTCCTGGTTTTAACTGTTATACTGATGGAATGGAACCAGGTAAGCAGTTTGCTAAGATAGTTAATTTCCTAAAGTTCAAGGACAACAAGATAGCTGAGACTACTCCGTTTGGCCCTATGAGCAAATACCAGGAGAAACCAGAGAACAGAATTAAGCATGTCTCTGTGCGTGAGGGCCGCAATGAGCGATGAGCATGTGCACGTCATAACAGACTGTAGAGCATGCGGGCTCAATCGTATGGCTGAAGGCAAGCCGCGCGAGTCCCACTCAGTCATTCCAGTTGAAAAGGGAATTCGCGAAGTTCCGGCAACATATACCTTCTTAGCTGAAAGTTCACATGAGCTAAATAACCACAAGCAGGATATGATACATAGAGTATTTAAGCAGAAGAAAGGAAAGCCTTTCTTCAACCCTATGAAATCCAGAATTGTGAACTTTACTCATGGCAAGGACCACAATGAAACCTAGAGGCCTATTTGAAGAGTTCCAACACGGCCGTGCGCCCGAACTCCACCAAGTGCTAGGTGTATTCACCCAAAATAATGCCGTTTTAGGGCTCAATGTAATGAGTGCACGTAGAATAAATGATGGTATGTTTACTGGCCCCAAAGGTGCATATCAACGGTATACTACTTCAGTAAATGCAACTAATGTTGCCCAAACACCTTATGGGAGCGCATCATAATGGAACCTAAGAAACGCCAATTTTTCTTCGATAAGAATTCGAGTGACCCTAACCAGGTCGAGAACGATGAGTCAAAGAAGGCCGACTATGACAAGGCTATGAGTGGGAAAAAGCTCCCTAATTGCGACACCTGTGGGGGCGTTCTGCACAATGGCTTCTATGGCAGCCACACCACCTGTGACGATTGTGTAAGCGAAGCTGGTCCAGAGCACAGATAATGAACCCAAAAGACAAACAGCTTAAAGAGCCTGACTATGATGAGGTCATGGCTGCGGACCCTCGTTATGAAGCTCCAGAGGATGCCGAAGCACGTGTGAACGACATGTGGAAAATGGAGCAGGAAAAGAAAAAGAAAAAGAAGAAGAAAAATGGCTGAAAAGAAAAAAGCTACCGGCAAGAAGACTAGGACCCTAGCTGGCAAGACTTCTGATGGTAAGAAGGTTTATGGACCTTTCAAGGGTTCTAAAAAGAACGGTGGACGTCCTATGATGTCTGTCGTAAATAAAGACGGTTCTCGTACATCTATCTCGGCTGCGCGCTATAAGTATGAAAAGACTCACGGCAAGCTTCCTAAAGATGTAGATGTTGACCACAAAAACAATAATCATTCAGATGACAAGTCTGGAAATCTACGTCCACTGAAGCATGGTAAGAACACTGCTAAAGAAAACAAGCGCCGTGCCGGTAAGAAAGAGAATGAGAAATAATGAATCCAGATACCCCACAATTTACTAAAATAAGTAAAGAAGATATGGCTGCACAGCTAAGAGCTGAGTCTGCTGATTACATTGCTTCACAGAAGCCAGAGCGTAACCTTGGCTTTATGTACAGCGGTGTTAACCGACTTGTGCGCGGCTCTCAGAACATTAACCCAGAACCTGTTACTAAGGGTACCGCCTTCGTTTACACCGGTGTCAAAGACCCTTACAAGATTAGATAGTAAAAATAATTTGGGTTAAATAAGAAATCTAAAACAACTACGGGCATACTTAATAATGATGCTAAGCGCAAGCATTTTTTATCCAAACTCTAGAGAAAGTACATATCCATGGCAAACAACCTAGGTGACCTACAGGACAGCGGTACACTCGTACAAAATACCACTGCTACTGTTAACGGTGCCATTACTACAGCGAGCACAAGCGTAGTAATTGCCGCAGCAAACCCTTATCTTTTCGTCGGTCAGACCGTAACTGGCTTTGGTATTCCAAATGCTAACGGTATTACCGGAGCTACTAAAATTACAACAATTAGTGCTGACGGAAAAACCCTCACACTAAGCACCCCTGTTATTCTTGCAGACAAGACCGTTCTTACATTTTCATCTATTTACGCACCTGTCTGCACAACCACTGTAAATGGCGCTATTTCAAGCGCTACTCAGTCAGTAACTATCGTGGCTAACGCCGCGATTGCTGCTGGTCAGATTGTTTCTGGTGTAGGTATTAACGCAGCTACTGCTACAGTGCCAAACACTGTAAACAACATTGGTACAACTACTAGCCTAGTTCTCAACGCATCTACCTCTGCAGCAGTTGCAGACAAGGCTGTTCTAGTATTCTGGGCACCAGCTAACCAGAATGTTTCTGTAGACTTTGTATGGAAGAACATTCCACTACAGGCAAACGATGACCGTGCTACTGTCTCTGCTGCTAACTTTGCAGCCACTGGTACTAGAGCCGTAGCAGACCTTAAAATTACAGACGCTACTAGTGATGGAGTTGTAAGCACATTTACAACTAACAATGACCACGGTCTAGTTGTAGGTTCTGTTATAAATACTGGTAGCTACGCTCTTGGTGGCACAGTTGCTAACCCAACAGCAGGTACAACAGTAGGTGCAACAACTGCCACACCTAACACTGGTGCTAGCTCAGTTACTGCTAACACAGATAACAACACTATTACTATCAATTTTGGTACTAACCACGGTATTCTTCCAGGTCAAACCGTAACCATTACAGGTACAATTGCTACTTCTGCAACTAACTACACTACGCTTTATCAGGGTACTTACATTGCTCAGTCAGGTACTGCCACTACTGCACTTGTATTAAACGGTGGTGCTCCAATTACTGCTGCAAGAGCTGCTGGTGTCCTAAGCACAACTGGAACATCCGTTGCAATGCCTAACATTACAACTGCTGGTACAGTTACTGTTTACAACTATGATTTAAACCAAGCGGTAGTTGCTAGCGTTCCTACTACAAAAACCTTTACAGTCGTAAATCCTTTTGGTTACGCTAACTCTACTGCAGTTACTTTCAGCAGCAAGAGTGCTACCATTGAGATTCTAGGTGACTCAAGTTGGAACTACAATAATGGAGCAGTTCTATCTGGTAACGTGTCTACTACTAAGAAGCAAAGCGACCGTTTGACTTTTACTAAGACTACAGACACCCAAAGCCCAACAGTAGATAGATTCACTATCTCTAACACTATTAATGGAAACGCTTATGAAACTCCTATCTATGATGGTCTAATTGTTGACGCTGGTTTCTATGGGTACCCTAACTTTAATACTGGTAAGTATTTGGCTTCTAGCGTTACTGTTGGTGGTAAGACTGGTAACTCATACATCCTAGTTACTTGCCCAAACAACTTCTCGGACCTTCCAGGAACTACAAAGGTGACTGTGACTGGACTTAGTAATTCCTCACTAACCACAGCTCTAACTGGTGCGACCGTTACCGCTTCTACTCCTGACTACTTTATTGTTGCAGGTACTGATGCACTTCTAGGAACTACGGTTTCTGCTACTGCACTTGTACAGGTTGTAAACTGGGGTGTTGCTAACTACACTGTCACTGCTGCTGCTGTTGATGCTACTACAAACACAAAGTACATCTACACTGCTCAGAACAATCTACAGCCTGGTGATTCTGTAAACATTACAGGTTTATCAGACAGCCGCTTTAATACCTCATCTGCTCAGTCTGTAGCTTCTGCAACTGCAACTAGCTTTACATTGACTAGTCAGACTGCTTTAACTGGTGTAGCTCCTATCACTGGTCAGACTGGTAAGGTAGAGTACGCAAATGCTCTTTCTAACGTTGACGGTGCTTACTCATCAGGTGCTCCAGGCTACTTAGTTCCTAACGTACTCGGTAAGTATGACGCAGCTGCTACTGATGCGCTAAAGGACCGCGGTTTCGTACCAACTGCTGGTTCTACTACATCATCTAGCTCTAACGCAGTTAACGCTAGCGCAGTTGCTCGTACAGCCGGAACTACCCTTGCTGTTTTGACAAACAGCGCAGGAACTGACTTCACCAACATTGTTGTAGGTGACGTTTTGACTGTGTCTAGCTCGTCTCTTGCAGGTCTTGTAAACAATGTTGACTACCCAGTTGTAGCTAAGATTGACGCCAAGAACATCGTTGTCAACTCTGGAGCATCCACTGTTCTATCATCAGGTACACTGACCGTAACCCCACGTATTGGAACAGTTCACACTCAGCAATACGCTGCTGGTACTAGACAGACAAGCACTGCAATTACTACAGGCCTCTGGGCTTCTTAATAACTAAATAGAAAAGCCCCGGTCTTTTGGCCGGGGCTTTTCTTTAGATAAGATTAATTTATTAAAAAAGGATAAAATCAAAGCATGGCTGAAAATATAGAAGGCGGGTTTACTCGCAATATAGCAGGTGCTAATAAGTACTCAGGTAAAGCCCTGGGAGATATTAGTTCCATGTTTTTTTATCAGAACTTGTTGCAAGGACGAGGTAAAAGAAATTCCAGAAACCGCTCTGGAATGGGAATGACAGCGGAAGACTGGGAAAACCTTAATAGGTATCAAGATTTTCAACATGGTAGAGGTCAAGACGCTGCTAATCAAGATTTAGCTAGAGCTCAACTTCATTTAGAGCACACTATTGGAATGACTCCAAGAGGTCAAAGACTGGAAACATCTGGGTATGACAGGTCAAAAGGCGCTTATACTGTTAAATACGGTGTAAAAGCTGCTCAAGCTGCGTCTAGACAAATGAACCCCACACCTATAAAGCCGGTAAAACCTGCTACACCTAGGCCTGGACCTGGCCCTAAGCCTGGACCTGGCCCTAAGCCTGGACCTGGCCCTAAGCCACACGTACCGATTGATGAGGACTTAACTCCGACTCCCGGCCCTGCCCCTACTCCACCCCGTCCTAGGCCTAATCGACCTAAGCCATCTAGACCACGACCTGCTAGACCTAAGCCTGAGTCTCCACAGGAAAGAGTAGTTAGCCCAGATATGACACTTCGTTGGCCAGAAAGTAGTCCCGGGTACAGAGAGACTATGGAATCATGGCGACCTCAATCAACATCCCTAGGAATTTCTAGAGCTTAGTTTAGGTAAATAAATGCCAAATATTAAGGTCGATATACGTCGTAAAAGCCATTTAAGGGCTCTTAAAGGCGCTACTACGTCTACTGATGTATATGAACGACAAGGGCTTGCTATGGGCCGTTCTAGGGCGTTTTGGGACGCTTTAACGCGCGCTCATGCACCCGTAGTTCCTGGAATACCTACTCATATGAAAGAGTGGGGAAGATGGGAAAGTTAAAAAGAAAATCTGAATTTAAACAGCCTTTATTTAAGCCGGTTCAAATAAATGACAGTAGATTCGGATTACGTAAATTTTTTTTAAATCAAAGTGAAAGACCTAGCACATTTTCATATCCAGACCCAAATAAGAATTGGTGGGGAACAAGGTAATGAGGATAACTAATAAACAAGCTTATCAAGGACATCCTACTCCTTCCCATGCCTATTATCCCCCGGAAGACCCATTAGAACCGGAGATTACAAAAGAGCCGGAAATGGTGTATGATGAAGAGTACACAGAAGAACGCGTATTTAAATGCAAAAATTGTGACGATATAGTATTTGAATCAGAAATATACGAACACGACTGCGAGGAATAATGCCTGATTACGGTGATAATGACCCCTGGGCAAATCATACGCCTAAAAATTCTTATACTCCAAATCCTGACAAAGAGTCAAAAGAATACAAACAAACTAAGTATTGGCTAGATACTCTGCTAGAAGACAGTAATGAAGAGCTTGATAATTTTGAAACTGATGGCCCATCAAGTCCAATGATGCCCACTACGTCTACAAACCCAAGTAGACCAAGAACTATAAAAGCCGGTTATGATTTTAGTACTAAAACTCTTACTGTTGTATTTAGAGACGGTACATGGTGGGAGTATCGCGAAGTTCCGGACTTCATGTGGTATGATTTTATGCAAGCTGAGTCTAAGGGCAAATATCTTAAAGAGTCCGGTTTAGATACCTGGCCTAATGCAGGTCTTGCAGATGTATCTAAAATGCCTAAAAGCAAAAGAGTTTTAATGAGCGACTTAACTGAATTTCTTAAATATATGTATTCACCTAAACGGAATGATAAAGAGGAGTAAATGTGAAATCAGTCGGTTCACTATACGTTGATACTATAAAACTAAAACACCCTATTACCCCAGTATTTGAATGGGGCTGGAGCCAGGAAACAGAGCACCCTTACCGCGAAAGCAAAGTATGTCTTGTATTTTGGGTGCCTTTTGTCAAACGAGGCTACGCTATTGGTGTTTGGGGTAACCCTATTGATGAAGACGAGGCTTTGGGTAAAGTGCTTCGCGCCACTAACACAGACCCAAAGGAAATTAAAAAATGGTAAAACTTCCTAGAAAAAAGAATTGGAATAAGCCATTTTCTGAAAAAATTGCTAAAAGAGTTGCTCGTATTTCAAGCTATGATTTAACTACCTGGGCAGACCAAACCATCTATGAGATGAGTAGATTGCTTGGTATTTATGAACGAACTCGCACTAAACAGTCTGCCGATGAGCTAGTTATGGGTGCAGAAGCCTTGCATGCTGTAGCTGAAGAATTGCGAAAAAGAACTATTGAGAATTAGATACTTATATATTTTTATGCTATCATTAAATAGCCAACTCTCTCTTCTCTCCCGTGTGGCAGTAAATAACCTTGAGTCAGGTTGGCTCAAGGTTATTTACTTTAAGGCGTAATATGAGTAATTTAGATGATTTTGAAGAACTGGATGACCTGTCCGATGAGGAATTAGAGGCGCTAGAAGAAAAGCCATATGATGATGGTCTCGATGAGTTTTCGCGTGAATTTGTAAACGAACTCATAGAAAAAATTATGGTTTTTATGAAAGTCCTTGTTGGACATGACCTTCGTTCTTACCAAAAACCTCTAGCTCGCAGAATTATAGAATCTGTACTTGTCAATGAGGGTGAAGAAATTACTGCACTTGCTTCTCGTCAGTCGGGCAAGTCGGAAACTGTTGCGGATACTGTAGCGGCACTGATGGTTATTCTTCCTCGTTTGGCCAAAATGTATCCTGACTTATTAGGCAGATTTAAAGATGGATTTAGAGTAGGACTGTTTGCTCCGGTAGAAAGTCAGGCGGAAACTCTTTTCAGTCGTGTTATATCCAGATTAACTAGTGAGCAAGCCCTATCTGTGTTGGGCGACCCTGAAATCGATGATGAAGCTAAGAAAGTATCTGGTGTAACTAAACAGGTTAAACTTACAAGCTCAAACTCTTCGGTTATGATGATGACCGCAAACCCTAGAGCAAAGATTGAGTCTAAGACCTTTGACCTTATTGTCATTGATGAGTGCCAGGAAGCAGATGATTTCACAGTAGCTAAGTCAATTGGTCCTATGCTTGCATCTACAAATGGTACTATGGTAAAAACTGGTACTCCTACCACGCATAAAAATAATTTTTATCGCGCCATCCAACTCAACAAAAGGCGCGCTACCGGACGCGGCGGAAAGCAAAATCACTTCCAATGGGATTGGCGTGACGTATCTAAGGTAAGCGAAGAGTACGGCAAGTTCATCCGTAAAGAGATGCTTCGTATTGGCGAGGACTCAGATGAGTTCCAGATGTCGTATAACTGCAAGTGGCTTTTAGAACGCGGTATGTTTGTGTCATCTACCGTAATGGATGAACTTGGCGATACTTCACAAAAAGTTGTAGACGCTTGGCATAGAACACCTGTAGTTGTAGGCATTGACCCAGCTCGTAAAATGGACTCTACGGTGGTTACTGTAGTATGGGTGGACTGGGATAGGCCGGATGAATTTGGTTATTTTGACCACAGAGTCCTTAACTGGATGGAGATTCAAGGAGATGACTGGGAAGACCAGTATTTCCAAATACAGGACTTTTTGGAAAATTATAATGTTCTTTATGTCGGCGTAGATGCCAATGGTGTCGGTGATGCCGTAGCTCAACGCCTAAAATTATTACTTCCTAGAGCGGAAATTATATCCCTAAGCAGTAGTCAATCTGAACAATCTAAGCGTTGGAAACACTTAAAAACTCTTATTGAACGACGTCTTATCGGGTGGCCTGCTCATGCCAAAACTAGGCAGCTTCGTAGATGGAAACGATTTTATCAGCAGATGACAGACTTGGAGATTAAGTTCCAAGGCCCTAACTTTTTAGCTCATGCACCTGAAGAAGCTCACGCTCATGATGATTTTGCTGATAGTTTAGCAATTGCTTGCTCCCTAACCATGGATTTAACTATGCCTACAATTGAGGTATCCAGCTCCCCTTTTTATAGATAATTTTAGTTTATCCTGCGAAAATATTGAAATAATAGAACACTAGTATATGAGGCCCTCAATCCTTTAGGAGATATTAATGTCTATCGCACCAGACCCAAAATTCCCAGAGCGCGCTAACTTAACTTACGACCGTAAGATGGCAGCAGCTGCTCCAGGACAACGCGGACCACTTCGTTTTGAAGAAGGCGTCGCAACTGACACGGATGTTCCAGACGAGTTTATTCTCGGAGCTCAGCAGGGTTATACCCCAGCTGCAGGTCGTCCAAACCGTAATGCACCTGTTCACACCAAGACTGCAGAAGAAACTGTGAGAGAACGCGCTCACGTTGGCTCAGCTGCTTGGATTGAATCACAAGACTTCCTAGGTGAATTCTCAGGCGCAGCTTTTGCAGACCACGGTTCAAACGTAATTGAAATCGTGGCTAGAAGCGGTTCTCATCAGCAACGTCCTAACCCTACTCAGGTACAGGACTAGTAATCTAGCGTCTAACTCCGCCTGTTAAATAGCAGGCGGGGTTAGGCTTCTTACAAGGCGGTGATGTATGCCATTAATTAGAGGCCAAGAGGCCAAAGAAACCCCCACGCAATATCCCGCTAACCCTAAACTGTGGAACATGGTTACCACGCAGGCAAAAACTAGATTTGCAAAATATCCATCTCCAGCAGCGGCTCACTGGGTTCACGCTAAGTATGTGCAATTAGGTGGTAAGTTTGTTGATAGCAAAAAGCAAATAGACCCTAGATTTAGGGATTATGCTAAAGAAAAAATGGACAAGCAAGAAGAGGATAGAAAAAAGGCTGTTACTAAACCTGTAGGAAAAGGCCTAATTATTGGAGAGCACTTTAGGAAATAAATGCTTTCTATACGCTACACTATAACTGTAAAACTAATTTAATCGGAAGCCTACTGTAGTATGTCGTCAATTGATTTTTCCCCTCCCTCATATAGAGCGGCATCATCTGACTTAACTATCTCCATTTCCCCGCTTGGTCTTGTAGAGCTTGCTGATGAAGAATTTGAGGTCCACGGTCCTCGTCTAAACCGTTACTCACTTAACTGGGCCATGTATCTTGGGCACCACACATCTTACCGCCGTCAGGCTGGAGAGCCGGCTGTAGTTCTTAATTACTATCGTGCAATCAGTGATTTTATTATTAACTTTACGTTTAGCAAGGGTGTTCAGTTCCGAAGTGTAAAAGCAACTGAGGCTATAATTCCTGACTTATTAGAGCGTGTTTGGGAAATTGATAATAATAAGGCAACTGTTCTTTGGGAAATCGGTCAGCAGGGAACCGTATCTGGTGACTGCTTTATCAAGGTAGCTTACGAAGAAGCTTACGAAGACCCTGCCGGTGGAATTCACCCAGGCCGTGTTCGCATCCTACCTCTCAACTCCTCATTCTGTTTCCCAGAGTTCCACCCTCACGACCGTGAGCGCTTAATTAGATTTAAGCTAAAGTATCGTTTCTGGGGTACCTCTCTAGAAGGAACTCGTCAGGTCTATACCTACACTGAGATTCTTACCGAAGACACCATTGAAGAGTACATTAACGATGAGATGATTGACTCTCGCCCGAACCCAATTGGTATGATTCCAGTTATCCATATCCCAAATGTTCGTGTGTCTGGTTCTCCTTGGGGTCTTTCTGACTGCAATGAAATTATCAGCATTAATAGAATTTATAATGAAACCGCTACCGATATTGCGGATATTGTAAACTATCACGCTGCTCCTGTAACAGTAATTATTGGTGCTAAAGCTAGCCAACTGGAAAAGGGTGCTAACAAGGTATGGGGTGGTTTGCCAAAGGATTCTCGTGTAGAAAACCTTGAAGGTGGTGGTCAGGGCCTAAAGGGTGCCATGGAATTTATGACTCGCCTAAAGCAGGCTATGCACGAAATGACCGGTGTTCCAGAAACCGCTTTAGGTCAAGCACAGCCTATTTCTAACACTTCTGGTGTGGCTCTTTCTATTCAGTTCCAGCCTTTGATGAACCGCTACCACCAGAAAATTGTTCAATATGCTCATGGGCTAGAGCGAGTAAATGAGTTAGTTTTAAGGACAATTGCATTAAAAGAACCGGAAGCATTTAGTCTTAATTTAGATACTGATGTAATGCCTAAGCCGGACCAATTAGTAGAACTTGACCCTAATGACCCTGAGACTTATAGAACATATGTCTACTTCCCGCCACCATTGCCATTAGACAAATTGATTGTTCTAAATGAAGTTCAGTCTCTTTTATCTCTTGGATTGCAGTCTAAGGAAGGCGCTTTACGCGACCTCGGTGAAGAGTTCCCTGAATCTAAGCTTCAGGAAATTCGTCAGGAACTTATTGATGATGCGGTTGCGGATGGTGCTTTGCGCCTAGTCCAAGCTGAAATTGAAAATGAAATTATGGCTATGACTGGCGGCACCGCTATGGGTGATACTGGTGCCGGAGGCGGTGCTGGTGCACCAACTCCTGCTTCTGGTGGCGCAGGGGCAGGCGCTATGCCTCCTCCACAACCGATGCAGCCTGTACTTGACCCACAAACATTAGATGTTCTATCTTTGGGCGAGTCAGACCTAAGAACTAAACTTGTTACAGCAGCTTACGGAACTAGACTTCCTCAGCGAAAAATTCCTCAAGATTATCAAAAATAATTGGGATTTACTGTGACAAAACACCGATATCAGGTGAAACTTGATATTGACAACATATTGAGTGGCTATACGTGCTAAGTGTCCTAGACACATTTGAAAAACGCCCCCGAGAAATTAAGGATATAAATGAGTACAGTAGATTCATCTGCTGCAGAGGCTTTTGAAGCTGAAGCAGGAGTAGTTCCAACAGTAGCAAATTCTGACGTTGATGCGGCAGTTGCTACACCGGCAACCGGGTCAGAGGAAACTTCGTCAAAGTTCTACACTGAAGACGATTTGAACAAAGCCCGTAAGCAGGAAAAAGACAAGCTTTATTCGACCATCGAAGACTTGAAGTCTGAGGTTCTAATTCTTAGACAAAGAGACGACGAAAAATTGGCAGAAGCTAAAGCTAAAAAAGAAGCTGAAGAGGCTCAACTAGCAGCAAAAGTTGCTAAAGAAACCGCAGAAGCTGAGTCTCAAATGGATATCCGTGAACTTCTTGAAAAGAAGGCCAAGGATTTAGAGGAGCAATTGGAGCGTGAGCGTCAAGAACGCGAACGTGCTTTTGCGCTACTGGAACGCGAAAAAAGTTTCGCTGAACTTACCAGCTACAAGCAGCAAATGCTTGAGGCTGAGCGGGAAAATATTATTCCCGAACTATTGGACCTTGTATCGGGGGATTCCCCAGAAGAGGTCAATGCGAGCATTGAAGGTTTGAAAGAACGTTCAGCTCGTATCCTTGAAAGTGCTCAGCAAGCAATGCAGAACACTCGAAGGGAAATGAAGGGAACGAGTATAACAACTCCTCCCACCGGGCCACTGGACATAAATTCGGAACAACGTACGCTTACGGCACAAGAAATTAATGCCATGTCGATGAAAGATTACGCTCAATATCGTCAACGCCTCTTGAGTGATAAAGCTCAGGGACGCGGACAGGGCTTGTTCGGTAACTAACCCATAAAACCAAAGTCAATTCTATCTTAGGAGACCATAAAAATGGCATCAGGTATTACGGGTACAGGCAACCTAGCCGCAGCCCCTACCTCATATTCGGGTACCAATACCCAGTTAACTCAAGCGATTCAGCAAATCTGGTCAAAGGAAATCCTTTTCCAGGCTATGCCAATCCTTCGCTTTGAGCAATTCGCAGTTAAGAAGACAGAACTAGGTGTTGCACCTGGTCTTCAGATTAACTTCCTGCGTTACAACAACCTCGGCTTTGCTTCGGCGCTTGTTGAAGGTGTACGTATGCAGACTAACGCTCTAACTGCACAGCAGTTCTCAATTACCGTTTCAGAGCACGGATACGCACTTGCAGTATCAGAGCTTTTGCTAAACGCATCATTTGATGACGTAATGGCATCTGCTTCTCGTCTGCTTGGACGTAACATGGCGCTTTACCTAGACAAGCTAAGCCGCGACACTTTGTACGGTGCAACATCTCAAATCTGGGGTGAAGACCGCACTAACATGACCGCTATCACTAATGGAACTGGTAACTTTAACCAGTACGGATACGGTACAAACGGAACCAGCAACGTCGATATGACAGGTAACTACCACTTGACTCCACGTACCGTTAAGGACGCAGTCGAGAACCTATCAACCAAGAACATCCCAAGGCTTGGAGAAACTTACGTTGCTTTCGTTCACCCTCACCAGTCACGTCGTCTACGCGACACTGCTGAGTTCATCGAAGTAACTAAGTATGCTGCTCCAGGTAACTTCATGCTAGGTGAAATCGGACGTCTATATGACACCGTATTCATCGAAACCACTCAGGTACGTAAGGTAACTAAGGGTGCAGGTACTGGTTGGTCTGTTGACACTGCAGTCTCTAACCCAACTCCAGCTGCTGGTGGTGGCTATGTAAGCCCTACCGAATGGACTGGTAACGGTAACGCTGACCGCTATGACGCTATCTTCATTGGAGACAACGCTTTTGGTCACGCAATTTCACTTCCAGTTGAACTCCGTGACGGTGGTATTCTAGACTTCGGTCGTGAACACGCACTAGCATGGTACTCAATCTTTGGTCTAGGTCTAATCACTGACCAGGCTGTGATTGTAGCTTCAACCAACTAATTTGTGTTAGGGGGGTCAGAAATGGCCCCCCTATACAATACCCAAAATCTAATATTAGGAGAACAGATACCGTGGCAACACAAAAGAAACCAAGCGACTTTACAGGTCGCCAGCACGATGCCCTCGCTAAACAGGCATTAGAAGACCAGCAAGCAAGAGCCTCCGAGATGGCCATGGCCACAGCGGAAGCTGCTATCAAGGCTGAAACAGAGATTATTGACGCTACTAAGCCGTCTACAGCTCAGCCTATCGTAGTTGATGCAACAGTTAAAAGTAAAGATAAAAATGCAACAGTAGTTATTCGCGTTTCGGATGACATTGAAGGCATGACTTTTGGTGCAGGAAATTATTACAGTTTCAAAGCTGGCCAAAAATACGAAGTGACCGAGGATGTAGCAAATCACCTCGAACTAAAGGGCTACGTATCCCAGCGATTCTAAATGCTACACATGCGAGGCAGCGGGTAAACATGCCCGCTGTTTCGTTTATCCAGACTTTTTACACGTTCTAAGTCATCATAGTAGTGACTTGTTTTTTAGGTAAGGCGTATTATGGCGACACTTTCTGACCTGATATCTAAGGTCCGACTAGAACTAAATGACACGCCGCGCCAATTTACTAAGACTTTTATTGGTGACGGTCTTACTAAGGACTTTAGTACTGGCTATAAGCCGTTAGACACCACCACTCTTGTAGTCACTGATGATGGTACTCCTTTAGCTAATCCTACTGGATATACTGTAGAAGCCGCTTATGGCACAATTCACACAACCTCTAACATTACTTTGGGCCATACTTTAAAGGTAACTGGTAATGTATTTAGATATTTTACAGATGACCAATTAAGTTACTTTGTAAATACCGCAATTCTGCAGCACACAAGCAACAGAACTGATAGTTTTAACCGCGCTATTACTATTGACACACTTCCTGAGATTGAAGTTTATCCGGTTGTTCTTCTTTCCACGGTAGAAGCACTTTGGGCTTTAGCCACCGATGCTGCTTTTGATATTAATATCCAGGGTCCTGATAACGTAATGATTCCTCGTTCTCAGCGATTTAGTCAGCTTAATTCCATTATTGAACAGCGTAAAGAACAGTACCGAACCTTATGTTCCGCTCTTAACATTGGTGTTTGGCGCATTGAGATGGGAACTCTACGCAGAGTGAGCCGCACAACTAATAAGCTTGTTCCTATTTATGTTCCCCAAGAAGTTGATGATGCTACTAGTCCAGAACGCGTTTACATGCAAAACGACCTTAATGGACGCACTGTTGTTTCAAGCACTGTTCCTATATACGATATGGTTATGATGCAGGGTGACGACTTCTCAGTTATTCTTGATTTCCCTGATACCATGGACTTTAGTACTATGACGTTTAAGGCCCAAATTAGAACTTATCCTGGCTCACCTACACTTTGGGCAACATTTACTATCGCTGTGTATGACGCTAATCTAAAGAAGCTAAAGTTAAGTTTGGCTGGAACTGCTACTGCTAACTTGCCTGTGCGCTCTTTCTGGGACATACAAGCAACCTCATCTGTTGACTCAACAGTAACTACCTATTTACGCGGTCAAGTATTTACCACTAGGCAGGTAACTCAGTAATGACCGATACTATTATCGTTACTCCATCGCCGGCAGTAGAGGTAACAGTTACACCGGCAGCTATCACAAACAATACCCCAAGTACAATTACAGTTGCTGCTACTACTTCCTCAAATACTCAAGTAGTTAGTCCTATCATAAATACTGGTACTAGTACTGGTCCAATTATAGGTATAGACCAAACTTTGCTTTCTCTTTCTAAATCTCAAGTAGGTTTGGGAAATGTCGATAATACATCAGATGTTAATAAGCCAATATCCACAGCTACTCAATCTGCGCTTGATTTAAAGCTAAATGTTAACACAGCTTCTTCTACGTACCTACCAAAAGCCGGCCCTACTTTTACTGGAACTATGAATGGCGCAGATTTAATTCTTTCTGGCAGCCTTACTGTTGGTACCTATAATATTCTTACTACTACTAACTGGTCTATTAGTGATTCAGTTATTTATCTTTCTAATAACCAATTTGCTACTGATGCTTTAGATATTGGTTTTTATGGTGCCTACGGAACTACTGGTGGAACTGAAGCTAACCATAAGCACACTGGGCTTATAAGAAATCACATCGATGGTGTTTGGAACTTATTTTATAATGGCACTGAGCCTGATGGTCAGACAGTAGATTTAACAAACGTTAGCTACTCTACCCTTAAACTTGGTGGACTAATTATTAATGGCGGTAGCACAAGCAATCTTTTATTAGGTGACGGCTCAACTGCTGCAGTAAACACTTTTGCTAGAACTAATGCCGCTAATGCCTTTACTGTTGGCGGGCATTCAATTGCTACTGAAGCAGTCGGTACTACTCCTTTAACCATTACGGGAATAGCATCACAAACTTCAAACATGATTGAAATTAAAGATGAGTTAACAACCATTTATGGGTCTATCTCTAAGTACGGAACAACACACCTAGGAACTAATGCCGCTACTATTACAGGGGCAAGGCTTCATGTAAATGCAGCCGGAACTCTCAAAGGAATTATTGTCCGAGGAAACGCTACGGGTAACTTACAAGAGTGGCAAAACTCATCCGGAACACCTCTTATGGCTGTCGATTCTTTGGGCGCGCTTACGTGGAGTGCGTCTATTGCTCCAAACGTCAAATGGGGTTCTACAACTATTTGGGAATCGCTTGGTAACACCGCGTCTATGCGTATCACCCCATATTTAGCAAATTATAATGCTTTAATTTTAAAAGGATATACAAGTCAACAAGCAGATATTAAACAATATCAAAACTCTTCCGGTACGGTTATTGGAGGAGTAAATGCTGCCGGTCAACTTTATACAGGGTCCACAGCCCCTGTGACAACTACAACAATAGCTTTATCCGCTGCATCAGCATCATCTACTACTGCTGCAACTTATACAAGTTCCGTGGTTAATACTTCAAACTTATTTGTTGTAGGTCAGCTTGTAGTTATTTCCGGATTTACTGCAGAAACATATTATAATGGTACCTTCCCGATTACTGCGATAGGTGGGTCTTCGGGTGCTTGGACGTTTACCGTTTCTAACTTAAACGCAAACTTTGTAGTTGGTTCTGCGACAGTTATTGGTACTGCGGCTTTGCCTGCACAATTATCTGTCACTCCAATATCCACAGGAACTCCTGGGCTAAGGGTCAAAGCCTTATCTAATCAGTATGCTTCTCCATTTGAAGTTGTGGATTCAGGTAACAATCTAAAATTTTACGTTAATCAGTTTGGAAACACTCTTGCTAATGGTGGGCTTCAAATAGCTGGTGGGCTTGGAAGTTCTCCGCTAAACGCCGCATTAGTAATGACCTCATTTGGTACAGCAAATAAGGGAATCATTGTAAAGGCTACGGCTAATACAGTAACTGACCTGATGCAGTTCATGGATTCTTCAAACAACGTTTTAACTGCTACAAGTCCAATTGGTCAAATTTTTACTGGTGGTACTTGGGCACAAGGAAACACCGCTGTCGCTATCGGAACGCAGACTCCTACAGGTACTACAAACATAACTATCACTACTGGAGCAACTCACTATATCTCAGTGGGTCAAAAAGTAACTATCGCTGGTGTTACTCCTTCCGGGTATAACGGAACTTGGACAGCTCAGGCAGGTACTACAGGCACCACGCTTATCGTGGACATTGGTTCTAACCCCGGAGCAATCACTGTAGCTGGAACAGTGACGCAGACCGCACAGTTATCTATCACATCCCCTAACCTAAACAATACTCCTGTAGTAATTAAGGCTGCTGCTAGCCAAGCGGCAAACGTGCTTGAAGTTCAAAACAGTTCTAGCGCTAACCTAATGAGAATTCAATATAACGGGTCTATCTCGACTGGAGCTAACCTTGCTGTAGGTAACAACGCAATTACAAGCACCAACCAGTTCCAAGTTACAACCACTGGTGCGTCTCAAATTGGCGAAGTAATTAGAGGCTCCGCTAATCAAATTCAAGATTTGACTCAATGGCAAAATAGCACACCGCAAGCTGTAGCTGGTGTTTCATCTATCGGTCAAGTTTATACCGGGTCTACTGGTGTAAAGATGAGCTTGTACACTAACACAATACCTACACAGACTCCAACCGGTACTACGCTAATAACTTTATCTACCGGTTCTACGCATGGTATTCAGGTCGGTCAATCTGTAACTATTGCTGGTGTCACCCCTTCGGGTTACAATGGTCTTTGGTTTGCTCAAACCGGTACTACTGGAAGCACCCTTGTAATTAACATCGGCTCAAACCCAGGAGCTATTACTGTTGCGGGTACTGTAACCGCTTCTGCTCAGCTGTCTGTAGTTGCCCCTAACCCATACACCGTTCCTTTAGTCATTCAAACTGCGGCATCTCAAACTGCTAATGCTATTGAGGTTTTAAACTCGTCTGGTACTGGTGGACTGTTCACAGTAGATAGCACAGGTAACGTCAGAGCCCCTGCGCTTATCAACACTACGACATTCAACAACTCACGACTTCAAATGCAAACTACAGGTGTCCTTATTGACACCCAAATTACTACTAACGTTCCTTTGGCTGTCCGCGGTGCTAGCGGTCACGCAGGTAACATGCAAGTTTGGCAAACATGGGATGGAACAACTGCTACTAACCAAATAGTTATTGCTTCGGGCGGCCAACTTGCAAGCCAGCAAAGAGCAACATTTGGTTCAATTACCCCAAGCTCTAATGCTCATTTAACAGTGCCTTTGGGCGTAGACAGAGTAAACATTGGAACTGTTCCTGCTACAAACGCTTTATCAGACCAGTTCCAATATAGAAATAGCAGCAACGCTATTATTGGTGGCCGTAACGTAAACGCTCAGATTTATACTGGTTCAACTACAACTACCTTGGGCCCTACAACTGCGGTTACTGCTGCGTCAGCGTCTTCAACTACTGTGGCTACGTACACTGTTGGAACTGTTAGCACCGTTAACCCATACGCTGTAGGACAGTTGCTCACCGCCGCTGGATTTACAGCCGAAACTTATTTTAATGGTACATTTGTTATCACTGCAATTGGCGGTTCTTCAGGTGCATGGACCGCGACAGTCGTCGGTACTGGATTTACAGTTGCTTCCGCAACTACGCTTGGTACCGTATCAGTTCCCGCTCAAGCTAGCATTACTGCTTCATCCGCTGGAACTATACCTTTACGTATTTCTGGTGCAGCTTCACAGAACTCTGATTACCTAAGAATTACTAACTCTTCCGGAACTGTAGTGTCCCTAATCAATAGCGGCGGTCAGTTCCAGATATCGACAATAGCTTCAACAGATGGCGCAAGCGCAATTACTTTTGCGGGAAGCCGAAACGTAGGTTTTGCTGCCGCTACCGCGTCTGTTGGTGGAGGCTCTGGTGTTATTGCTATCGCCAACGCAACAACTGCTCCGACTTCTAACCCTACGGGTGGAGGTATTCTTTATGTAGATACCGGTGCGCTTAAGTATATTGGTACTTCTGGTTCGGCAGCGACTATCGTAAACGCAGATGGAACTGACCCTAACGCATACACGCTTGCGTCTGGAACTACTAACGGAACATTAAAGCTCACCGCATCTTCTGGCGGTATTCAAGACAACATTGCTGTTACTGGTTTAGGAACTGCTGCCTATACTGCATCTAC
>Ga0214923_10003576_pt1 | contig 19395 bp, 16 predicted proteins | sample LL1510_MetaG_FD_177993 | JGI IMG/M metagenome (GOLD analysis project Ga0214923, IMG submission 177993) | Freshwater microbial communities from Lake Lanier, Atlanta, Georgia, United States - LL-1510 | ecosystem: Environmental > Aquatic > Freshwater > Lake | place: USA: Georgia | collected...
TCCAATACTGGGTGACTTTCTCGGCACCCTTGAGAATCTGCGACATCATGTCGTTCGGGTCGGTCTTTCCTTCGAACGCCTTGGCGAACCCGGAGCCTTCGCCTGGCTTGCCGAAGAACCCGGCCGTGTCCTCGATGATGTCTGCGATCTTCTCGGGGTAGAAGGCGGCTTGCAGGCGAGTGCCGTCAGCGGCGGTGAAGAGCGACGACATGACCGAGAACTCCTCGGCGATGTCGATCTTGGGCTGGCGATACTTTTCGTTGCCGATGTAGATGACCTGCTTGCCGTCCTCGTTGACGAGATCGACTTCGGTGCCGTTGGTGGTGGTGAACTTGCGGCCCTTGCCCCCGGCCGTGCCCGATGTGGTCAGCTTGATGTTGTCAACGCGAAGTTCGTACGGGGCGAGGTACTGCTGGAGAAGGTTGCGTGCGGCCTTTCGTTCTTCCTCACCAAGTCGGATGCCCACGGCCGTGATCAGGTCGCTGTACATGAAGTCTCGGCCGTTGAGAGCGTTGTTCGTAAGGTTCTTGAACATGCCGTACTCCTTGACCCGTCGATTGATCTCGAACGGGGACAGGTAGTACGTTTCGGCTCCCTGCCGCTGCACTTCGGTCAGGTTCTGCCACCGGGCGGCGGAATCCTTTCTGGCCATGATGTAGTTGGCGTACTCGGGGTTGCTGTTCTCGATGTCTCTGATGGTGTTGTCGGAGTATTCGAGATAGGCCAGTTCCGACTCCATGAGTTTCTGTTCTTGACCATTCTCGTCAACCCACGAATGCTCGATGGTTGAACGGGGCTTCTCGAATCGTTCGGCGTAGTTCTCGACCGGCGAGATCAGTTCTCCGCTGGGGCCGACCTTCTTGGATGCGATGAGGTTGGCGCGGTTCTCTCGCTGGAAGCGAAGGAACTCGCGTGCTTGGGCGGTCAGCACGTTGGGGATGTAGTTCGGGATGCCGCTTCCCTCGTCGAGCTGGTTGAGGATCTGCTTGTACTTCTGGGCAAGAGCCTTGATCGCTTCGGATGCCTGCGGATTGACGGCCGGGTCGAGCAGTCCGCCCTTCATGCTTTCAAGAATAATCTTGTACGCCTTGTCTCGTTCGGCCAACTTCGCCATCTGGTCGATGGGGATGTCGCCCGCGAAGATCAACGCCAACGCCAGCTGGAAGGCTTGGCCGTGTTGTGCGATCGGCAAGCCGCTTTGACCAAGCGTCTTCTGCATGTCGGTGACCGCCATGCGAAACGCCTGCGTCTGCTGGATGTCCTGTGCCCGGACGTACTGCTTCACAACGTCGTTGGCGATGCCGGGGTCAAGGCCAAGCCTGTTGACCAACGTCCTTTCCAATGCCTTTGCGTTGTGGAATGCGATTTTGCCGACCGTGCCCTGGTTGGCGAAATGCTCCGTGATGGAAGACAGAGATGCCATGACACCGGACCCCATGTCGTCGGCACCAAGACCCCAAGCGTCACGCGCCCTGACGGCTGCTTCATGCACGCCACTACCGGCCGCCGCTAGGTACGGCTTGCTGCTCACGTCCGCGATCATGGCAGCGGCCTTGGCCTTGGCGTGCAAGTAGTCGGCGTAGGCCGAGAGATCCTGCATCTCGGCCTCGGTCATGTAGTTCGGCACATCGTCGTTCGGGACGCGAGCGTCGTACGCCTTGGCGTGCTTCTCGAAGATGGCGTTGCGGATCTGCTGCTCATCCATGCCTTCATATTCGGTGCCCTTGCCCAAGATGACGGGATCAAGGGCATCTTCCGATTCACCAATCTCGGCAAGGATTTCCTTGCGTGCGATATCGGGTGCCTGCTGGCGAAGACGCTCGGTTTCGGCGGCAAAGTCGTCGATTCGCTGCTTGCGATTCACCGCCTCCATCACCGACTCGGGCGTGATGATCAGGTCGGCGGCGGACACTTCGGTGCCGCCGTTGCGAGCCATGACATCGTTGTACGAGTTTAGTGCTTCTTCAAAGCTCTTGAACTTCTTCCTTGAAAGCACACCAATATCACCGACATTGGCTTTTGCGATCTCGATAAATCCGGCTTTTTCATTGGGGTTGACCGGCTTGAACAATGTGTATTTCAAGTCGTCAATTACTTGCTCGTCTTGCTTGTAGGTTTGTGTTCCTTCAAAGAGGAACGGCTCTCGCCAATCCTTTTCGCCCGCAAGCTTCAACAAGGCTTCGTCAATAGACATGCCTTGCGTCGGATCGACGGCTGCGGCGGCCTTGGCCCTTTCGGTGCGGATGGCTTTGTCAACCTTGAGCGTGCGGTTGTGAAGCTGGGCGTTGACGGCCTTGGCGGCCTTGGCCTGGCGATCGACTGCTGCGGCGTAGGCGTCGGTCAATGCCGCAAGTTCAGTGTCGTAGGCTGTCTTGACTTCGGGGTGGTGCTGGAAGCGAATCTCTCGCAACGCCTGTTCGCGCCGTTCATTGACAATCTGTTGGCGGATCTGCGACGGCGTGAGTCCTTCATACTTCGTGCCTGCGCCGACGCGAACCGGAATAAGGTCGTCGTCATCGATCCCCATCTCCTCCATCGCCTTAAGTCGATAATCGACCTTGGCCGCCTTGCCCGTGCCGAACAGTTCCGGCTTGTACTTGGGAGGAACGGGGTTGGCAAACAACTTCGCCTGCACTGCGTCGATGATGTCATCGCCCTTGAGTCGATCGAGGATCGCCAAGCGATTGTTGATGTGCTCCCTGACGACATCTTCGATCTGTGCAAGCGAAATGTCAGGCACGTCGTTTTGGGTCAGGTCGTGAATCTGCGCGGCGATCCTTCTGGCCGATTTTGCCATGCGACCGTTGAGATCCTGAAGCGAATCGGTCAGGATTTTGTCGCTGATCTGCCCGGCAGCGGCCTTGTCCATGATGTTCTTGCGAACCTTGACGCTTTGGACAAGTTGATCGACGCTCGTCGTAAACTTCTGATTCTGCTTGACGGATTGCAGATCGCCAGAGAACGCCTGGGCACCCTCGACCTCCTTCATGCGGCGGACAGTCGGCGTGCCCTTTCTGCCTCGCGTGGCAAATACCGCCGTTTCAGGGTTGAGCAGGTAGTATTCAGATGGCTGAACAGCCATGCTGTCAAGAAGTTGTTGAGTTTCCTTCTTGGTAAATCGCTTGTGCCACTTGTATTCCTTGGGACGCTTTCTTGGCATGTCAACCTTGACGCGGACTTTGCCATCTTCGAGAACTTCGGTAACCGTGTAGACAAGCGGGCTTTCGTACCCAAGATCCGGCGTGCCATACGTCCATTGGTCGCCGACCTGCACTTTGTTCAAGTCGATAGCGTCGAACTTGGTGCGGACAAGACCCTGGTTGTACGCGGCCTGTTGGAAATAGGTGAAAGCGTTGGAGTCCTTCTCGGCGAGGAAGTCGTTGATCTCATCTTCTGGGATTTGCTCCTTGTTCGCCGACACGATCTCGTCGGCAATCTGGTCAAACTCGGCCTGCTGTTCGGCGGTCAGGATCTCCGGGTACTGATTTCGCAGTTCGTCAATCTGTCGCTGGGCATTGACGTTCGTTCTTTCTGGAACGATCTTGGCAACATTTTCTGCGTAACTCTCACTCTTTGGATCTGTAGTGCGATATTCGTACCACTCGCCAATCATCGGCTCTGCGGTGTTTTTGGCGGGGTCGGCGTGGGCCTCCGAATCTTTGATTTTGAACTGCTTCTTTTCCCATCGAGCCTTGATGGCTGACATGGGATGGGTTTCGTCAATCGGCGTTGCCGGGTTGTATCGTGATTCCTCGCTGACTTCTTCAACCTGCTTCTGCTTCAGTTCTTCGATGCGAGCCGCAAGTTGTGCGCGTCGTTCCTTGCGAACCTGATTCTCGGTTCTGGCCTCGACACGCATGTTGAGCATGTCTTCGATGGTTTGAGAATTGACGTTCTTGTTGATCCTGCTTGCGTATCCCTTGGCTTCTTCAAGTTCGCCACGAACCTTTGCAAGATCGTCGTTGATGCTCAACGCCTCGGCGTACGACTTCTTGTAGAGGTCGCGTGCGTGCAACAGGTCGGCGTAGCTGGCGTTTGGATTGGCCTCGATGCCCTTGATGGCATCTTGCATCACCTTCAAGTTGTTGCCAATCGTGTCGCGCAGCGATGAAAGAGCATCAATCTGCGGGATTGGTGGTCCGATTCCGGTTGGCGAACCAGCGGCGGCCATGATGTTTTCGACGGTTGCCGGTTGCTCGGACACACCAGTTCGATATTCATTCCATCCGTTCTCAATGGCATCGGCCATGTCGTACACGGCCTTCATTTCTGGCGTGTTGAAGAACTCGCCGCTGGCTGCGGCGTTCTCGACAAGGCTGGCGATATTGACCTGTTGGATGGCTCCGGGCGTGAATGCCGGAACGCTGATCTCGTACGCCGTGCCGGGGATGTGGAAGATGCCGGAGCCTTTGGGCGACGACTTGCTCGTCGTGAACGAGAAGCCGATGGCACTGTTGGGGTCTTTGACGACTCGCAGGCCGGGCGAGAACGGCCTGCCGTACGCCTTGTAGAAATCCTTGCTCGCGGTGATGCGGGCCTTGGTCAGCTCGTCGGCGTTCGGCGGGATGTAGTCGGTGATGTCGTCGGCGAGGGTGCGAACGCCCTCGATCGCATCGAACTCCTTGTCTTCGCCGAGGAACGACACCAGCTGGTTGAACCTGGTCTGCTTGCCCTTGCCCAGAACGTCGGACACTTCGGCGGCAAGAGCCTTCTTGTCCGTCGCCGCCGCCATTCGCTCTGCGGTGTATCCGGCCTTCTCCAAATAGTTGCGGGCAAGATCGTCGCTGATCCTCGCTCCGGCCTCAACCTCGTCGATGGTCTTGAGGACGGCTTTCGATCCGGCACGGGTGAGCGATGCCGTTCTGCCGCTGGTGCTAGCCAGCTTGGCTCCCCAACCGGCGGGGCCGACGTACGTCAACGGGTCGAGCGCAACATCGCCAATAAAGCCAAGGATGCCGGTCGCCAACCCCGGCCTCACGCCAAGGGATTCCAGCACATCGCTGGTGTTGACGCGAGCCAGACCCAGGGCAGCCGTGTCGCCCTGGGCCGCCTTGCGACGGGCGGTGTCGCCCGCTGCGAGATTGAACAGGACGTTCCTCGGCAAGTCGATCATGTCGAGGAAGCGGGTGACGGGGCCGCGAGTGTCGATCGGTGCCCCGTAGTACCGCTTGGTGATCTCGTCCATGTCCATCTCGTTCAGCTCGGAGACAGTCAGTCTCTCTTGCCGACGCTGGTCGATGGCGGACTGCGGCGTGTTCTTGCGGTTCTCCTCGATGATCGAGTCGGTGGCAAGGGCACGAACGGGCTGGGGCACGTCAAAGGAAGCAAATCCGGCCCGTGAGAAATCCACGAGCGGATTGTCCAGAGGGATCGTCGTCATGGGTTGTCCTTACTGGGTCAATTCTCGGAGCGTTTCGTTGGCGGCCTTGAGTCGAACAACCAATGCCTGTCGATCAGGTCTATTGGATGATTGGAAAGCTCTGAATGCAACAGCAAGCGGAGGCAAAATGTCCAGCGGAGTAACGCTGCTTGCGCCAAAAACACTGCTTGCCTCTTCAAACTCAGGCATTGATGTCATCAGATCGCCAGCCAATCGCTTTGCCGAATCAGGGTCAACGGTTAAAAGTCGCTTGAGAGACTCAACATAGTTGATGATGTGATTGCTGGCTTGCTTTGCACCTTCGGCACTTCCAGTCCAAAACGATCCACGGAATTCCTTGCCGTCAAAAGCCGCCGCTTCAGACCTAATGTCGTTTGCTGCTTTCAACGCCAGTTCGTACTTGCCCGGCGTGACACCGGCGGTTTTCATTGCTTCTTCGGCAAACTGGTTCTTGCTGGCCTGCAATTCGGGGTTGAATTGCATTCCCTGCTCAGCCATTTTCTGATCAAGTTCAGCCTTGCGAATCGCAAGACGCTGCATGGGTTCGCCAAACTTCTTTTGCATCTCAAGGTTGTATCGCTTGGCGGCAAGATCAAGGTTGCCGCTTTCGAGTTGAAGCGCGGACAAGGCTGCCTTTGACGCGGCTTCGCTGCGAATCGACTCAGTCTTTGCCTTTGATTCTGCAATTCCAGCTTCAGCCGCCTGACGCCTGAGTTCTTGCTCTCGTTCTGGCGCACTAATCGCGGAAATCTTTGCCTTTTGAATAGCACTCTCAATGTCAGATTGACGCTGCTGTGCTTCCAACCGATCGGCCTGCTGCTTCTCGGCAGTGCGGTACGCCACCTCGCCAAGAGCCTCTTGACGAGCCGCAACGCGAGGAGCCGCTTCGCGTTGACGTTGCGTCCTAGCTTCGCCTTCCTGAAGCATCTGCTGGTAGAGTTCGGGCGATGCGCCGCGAACCTGCGGACCAACATCGGTGGGGGCGAGAACGCGACCGCGAGCGGACTGCTGTTGCTGCTGGTACTCAAGCGACCGCAGACGCTCCTGCATTGCGGCCTTGGCCTGACCCTCGGGCATCAGGTTCAGCTGATAGCGAAGATCCTCGACATCCCGCTGCATGATGTCGGCGGCCTGGCGGGCGACATCCTGCTCCGTGGCAAGGTTCTGCTCGGCGGTCTTGACCTTGATCTGTTGAATGGGTGCTGCCGCCTTCTCGTACCCGGCAAGCTCAGAACGCATCTCGGCGATCTTCTTGAGCGATGCACCTTCGTTGAACGGCTCGATCTCAACGCCACGACGACGGGCACCTTCGGCCATGCGGCGAGCTCGAAGCATCTGCTGCTGTTCGGCGGCAATCTGGGCACGCAGGGCATCTCGCTTGTTTGCCGAGTCGGATTGAACGTACGAGGGAGTCAGGGGCTCGACGGTGGGGGATTGGGCAGTCGTAGTGGTCTGCCCAATGGTGGGCATTGGCATAGGTTCTTGGGTCTGAAACGGGCGCGGTGACTGTTCTGGACGACCGGCACGACGTGCAAACGCCATGGCCTCATCTTCTCGGGCTACCTGACGGACTCGCTGCGCTTCATCAGCAAGCACTTCATCCGCCATCCGCTTGCGGTCTTGTACAGTGAAAGGACGCTTTGCTTCGGGTGGTCTTGCAGTGATTTCCCTGCCAGCTCTCGACGCAGAAATCAATCCGGTGTCGCCGTACATCTCGTCGTCGTACGATGGCAGAGGGGCCGATTGACGCTTGGCTGGCTGGCGTTCCGGTTCTGCTGGCTTTGGTGCCGATGCCGTTTGGCGAGGACCAAGACCGTTCGGAGCAGCCGTTGCTTGACCTGGCTGATATTCAGGGTTCAGCGGTCGGCTCATTACACTTGATCTGGCATTGCCAATCATCGTCGTCGGAGCGTTGCCAGCCGCACGCGACACCTCGCTGTATGGCACGGCCAACAGGTTCCCTTTGAGCCGTTCTCCCTGCACCGTCATGGGCTTGCCATCAGGTCCGCCAATGGTCAGCTTGTTGCGGTCCTCAAACCGCGACTGGTTCTTCTTGCCCTTGCGTTCGCCCGTGATTGCGTCGAGTGCGTTGCGGTCGATAGCCATGTCGATGCTCCTTGTGAGCAATGGTATGCGTCATGCGATGTCGTGCAATTCCGTTAGGAACTCGCCAAAACGCTTACGAAGGAGGGGTATGCCTTCCAAAAATGGTTCAAGCCAGTGGCCGAGTCTTGATTCTTTCAGGGCTTTGATGCACCCGCATCCGTCAAGGTTGCGTGGTTCTCGCTTGAGATCCCACGTCAGTCGCCACCGCAGCGGTTCCGGCACGCCCAGCCATCGCAGGCCCCGCCAGACCACAACGCCGTTGGTGTCGGGGTGACGCCCGAGCGGGCAGGCGTTTGCCGAGTGCATAATTTTAGAGAGTGGTTGCCCAAGGACGTTGCACTCGGCGGCTGAGCCGTGGTGTTTGATCGACTGGGGGCAGGTCTGGCACATGGCCGCCCTGTTTGCAGAATCAAAGGACAGGGGTTTGGAGCAGCCGCAGGTCATAGAAAATCCAGTGCTCCTTGAAATTGCTGTCTGCCGTCCGTTTCCGATCTGCCGATTTCACCTCTGGATGTTGCCGATCTTTCTTGCGTTGTGGCGGTTGGGCACAGGTTTCTGCTGCACAACTCCTCTCCGTTTGCCACTTGATCGCAAGTGTCCACGCAATAAGTTTGTCCTGAGCTGATTGTTGATATTCGATAGGTGTCTGTTGCAGACCACGTTCTTACTGGAAAAAAAGTGCCGCACGGGGCACCTCCAAGTTGTCCGTAGTCGATACCTCTGGTGATTTCCGTTATCAGTTTTCCGCGACAGCAATCAGTGGAAACGGTTCGGCTGTAATACCTGTAGGTAAGTGGTCCGATCGGAAAATCATTTATGCAGGCAAAGTTTGGAAGTTCTATAACCACCGTACTGCATTCTCTGTCATCATCGTGCCCTGGAAAATTGTTGGGCCACCACGGGTAATTTCTTACGTTTGAACCATAATCTTCACAAGGCGCAAGAGGCGTTTCTGTCTGTTCGTTCCTGATTTCCGAACTGACGCACCCATCTGCGCTCACGCATCCTTCAGACAAATCGCAACTTGGAGGAATGTCGTACGGGCGGTAATTTGGAAAGTCGTTTCGCCGAAGCTCAAACTGGTAGTAAGACTTTGTTTGCGTGCGACACAGATTCATGTCGCATCTGGGATTTGTCGGATCCGGATACCGCTGCGCTGCGCATCGCTTTGTGTAATTTTTACCATCAAAACTGATGTCTCTAAATGATTTGTATTCCCAGTTGTACGCAAAAGGTTGATCCCAAAGACATCCATTGGATCCAGTTCTTGGGGCTTGAATATTTGATGTTGATCTTTCTAAGAATCGGGTGTAAATCCTCAGCTCAATCTCATTGCCGTAGTTGCAACAAAAACCTGTCTCAGATTGCCTGTCGCAACACTTGTAATAGATGCCATACAAACAACAATCAAAACATGGGGCGCAACAACATCGCGGCGGTGAATCTCCGTCGTCCACCATGATGGACTTTCTTTCGCCTTCTGTTTTTGTGACGATCTTGAGTCGTCCATCAACATTTTTGAGAATCAGGCGACTCAAACCTCAAGACCTCCCGATGGCATGGATGAAGTCTGGGATCCGTATGCGTTGACGGGATTGGTGATTGCAAACTGTGAACCGTTGGCGTACTGCACATACTTTCCGCCAGCAAACTGATTGAGCGTCGTGATGGTGGATGACGAGTATGGGCTGTTGACTGGCGTGATGAGCGAGTTCATGCCACTGATGTTGGCGGTCGTGATGGTGCCGCTGCTCAAGCTGTTGTACATTGCACCTTCCTGAACGTGCAATGTCGTGCATTGAGCTGTCGTGCCGTTGACATACATGCGTCCGTTCTTGCCGATGATGCGAGCCGTGGTGACGGTGCGGTCGGTGACGTTGACGGTGCCGTACGAAAACGATTCGTTGGCGACCGCGTTGGCCGACGTGCCAATCGTGATGCGGCTGGTGGGGGTCATGCCGTAGTAGGCACTAAGCGTCGAAACGGTCAGGTTGAAGTCGGCGGATTCGTTGTAAAACGCCGTGACGGTGCCAGCTCCCGAAATGGCACCAAAGCCTCGCTGGGCGACGAAAGTGCCGATGGTCTTGGTGCTGGCAACTGAGATGTAGCACCCGTCGCCGCTACCGGCCCAGGTGAACTTGGCGTTTCCGCTGTTGACTGATTGAAACGTGACTGGCGAGCCAGGCGTTCCAAACGAACCAGACCAACCAGAAGTGCAGATGACTTCGGCAAGATCCACGTTTGGCCCAACCGTGACGTTGCGGCTGCCGGTGTTGAAGATCACGGTATCGCCAGCACCCGGCGCAACACCACCGGCATAGTTCGTGGCGACCGTCATGTCGCCGCTTGTCGTTCCAGTGAAAGTGACGGTTGGCATTGTCTGTTCCTTTCAAATCGTGTCCGCGATGCGAAACACTTCGTCAATCTGTGATGATGATAGGGCGAGGACTTGGCCGACTGCGGCCACGAGCGGGTGATCGCGTCGGATGCTGACGCTGTACAACCACATGGTCTCTGCGTCGTCCTGCTCGTCGCTTGGCAGCGAGTCGATGACGGCGGCCACGGTGGCGTCGAGGGCCGAGTTGCTGACGCCATGCAGGCGACGCAAGGCCACGCGGATCGTCGCGGGCGATGCGGCCTCGGGCACGGGCTTGGGCAGCGAGTAGCCCTCGGCGACCACGCCGGACTCGGTGTACGTCCGCCGGAGCACCTCGTCGGCGGGCATGTTGTCGGGCAGGTCGATGGTGCCGACGACGGTGCCGCTCACTTGGCATCGAAGATCGTGGATCATTCCCAAACTCCCTTGCTGAGACGGTAGCGGAAGATGAGGCCGGTTGCACCGTTGCCGCCAGCACCACCGGCGACGCCAGTGCCTGAGCCTGCACCGGCAAGACCTCCAGTTCCACCGGCCACGCTGACGCTGCCGCTGTTGGTGTATGTGTTGTAGATCAGCGACACGATTCCGCCAGCACCACCGGCACCACCACCACCGCCGCCGCAGTTGCCGCTCACGCTTGATCCGCCATTGCCGCCGTTGCCGCCCAACGCCTCGATGACACCTGTTGCACTGATGGTGATGGTGTCGGCGTTGATGGCGACATGGCCTCCACCGCTTCCGCCACCGCCACCAGATGAACCTCGGTTGGTGCCGTCGCCTCCGCCACCACCGCCGCCTGCGCCGCCAGAAGTAGCGTTTCCGCTGGTTTGTAGACCTCCCCACAGTGAAATAATTACGAAGTTGCTTGGGCTGTTTGTAAGTCCACCACCAGCACGAACGGCACCGCCAGAACCAGCAGAACCAGCACCACCAGCCCCACTATTCACTGAGGCGTTTGATACCCAAAGCGAACCGGCAAGAACACTTGCCTGCGAACCAGTAGGTAATCCTCCCGCTCCTCCAGCATTACCATTGCTGCTATTGAAAGTGCCGTAACCTGAAACACCTAATCCTTGCGTTCCACCGGTTGCTGACGCTGCGGCTCCATTGCCGCCGTTGTTTCCATTGCGCCTGATCGTTCCATTCACCGTCACCGTGCCGGTAGCGTGCAATCGGAATCCGCCCGTATTCAACACCACGCCCGCATCCACCGTGATGTTGGTGGCGTTGACGCTCGCCGTCAGCGTCGTGTTGGCCGAGTATGTCACCGCACCATCGCTGCCGTCACCGAACCACGCGTTACCGTTGGGGTAGGCAAACTCGAGTGCAGTCTCGCCGGTGTTCACTCGCGTGTACTCGAACGCCTGACCGCTGTACGACGACGGCGTGTCGGTCAGGCTGAGAAACGTGGTCGCACCGCCGCCAGTCGGACCCGTTGCTCCAGTGGGTCCGGTTGCTCCGGTCGGACCAGTGGCCCCGGTTGGACCAGTAGCACCAGCCGGACCCGTTGCACCTGTCGGCCCAGTGTCGCCCGTGGCACCGTTGGCACCAGCAGGACCAGTCGGACCCGTAGCACCGGCAGGGCCAGTTGCTCCAGTCGGCCCCGTTGCTCCTGTCGCACCGGTTGCACCAGTCGGCCCGGTCGCACCTGCTGGCCCAGTCGCACCGGTTGGCCCGGTTGCACCAGTCGGCCCCGTCGCTCCCGTTGGCCCCGTAGAGCCCGTAGGACCCGTTGCACCGGCCGGGCCAGTCGCACCCGTGGGTCCGGTGGCCCCCGTCGGTCCTGTCGCTCCAGTCGGACCAGTAGCCCCGGCAGGGCCGGTCGCACCCGCTGGCCCGGTCGCACCAGTTGGACCTGTTGCACCCGTTGGTCCTGTTGCTCCGGTAGGACCAGCAGCCCCCGCCGGTCCCGTGGCACCAGTTGGGCCGGTGTCGCCGGTTGCACCCGTCGCACCTGTGGGGCCAGTGGCTCCCGTCGGTCCCGTGGCTCCGGTTGGTCCCGTGGCTCCTGTTGGCCCGGTCGCTCCCGTGGGACCTGTCGCTCCTGTCGGACCAGTCGGACCAGTCGGCCCACCGCTCGGGCCGGTCGGACCGGTTGGACCGGTCGCTCCAGCAGGACCTGTCGGACCATCTTCGCCACGGAACGGAACCTGGGTGACGGTCAAGATTACCGCAGGCGTAGCCGGTCGAACCGGACCAGTCTGTGCCGCTTGATAGTCGAGTCGGACATCGTTGTCCGTCGCCGACATCATGATCTCGAAGTAGTCGTTGTCGGCCAGTGTGGCGACGAAGTTCCACGCCGCCACATATCCGGCGTTGTTGCCTGCGATCTCGTACTCGGTGTTGCTGCGGTCAATGTCGATGCCGTTGAGCCGAAACCAGATGCTGACGGTTTCATCGCCACCGGCCGCATGTCGCAACTGGGCCGAAAACTGGAAGTTGTACACGCCGCTCTTGGCACACACGATTCGGCTCAATGGAGAGCCGATGCTCACGCCATTTGACTCTTCCGTCGTGTCGAATAGGACAGCAGTGGCAGTGGCTGAGCCGATGGTCTGGTCGGCGTTGGCGGTGAACACGCCGTAGTTGCCGTTGGTTTCAGCCGGAGCGGGAACCTGAAGAACGTCGCTGGCATCGCCAAAGACGATCGCCCGGATATTTGCCGCCGACCCGGTGGTGCTGATCCGAAGCCGGATCTTCTTGAGGTCGTGAACGTCGATGCGAGGGTGAATCTTGGCGGTCGTGTAGAACCGAGGGTCGATCAGGGACGACCAGTTCTTGCCGCTATCGAGCGAAGCCTCAACGTCGATCGACACGCCGCTCGGCCAGGTTGTGCCGGGTGCGGCGTACGTCTGGATGGCGATCGACGTGAAAGCGGAAACGTCGTACGTGTACCACGCCCGCTGAGTAGTGTTCAGCTCGTTGTTTGAAAGACCGGTTTCAATGGCGATGATTGGGGTGCTCATGTGCAGGTGACCGTTTCATACTTCTCCTGATCAATCAGTACCAACACTCGTTTCAGTTCGTTTGAATTGCCAAACCTGTTTTCTATGACGATGATCGCAGATCCTTTCTTGAGCGGTTCTGCGATTCCAACATCTCCGTCAAATGGCCTGTTTGGCAATACGGGCTCCGTTGAAACAACTCGATTGTCCGGGTCCTTCATGTTGTCGGCGACATAGTGGTACTTGAGCGTGTTTGCCTTCAGTTCGCCTTCGTGCGAAATGACGACTCCAAAATAGAAGACAATAGTATCGGCAACCGCCATATCACATTCCTGGCAACGCAGTTCCTACTTGGTATAGCTCGTTCGCTGTTTTTACCGTGTATGCACCTTCGCCCCTTTGCACTTGAGCCTTGGAAGTGAAAACCATTCCTCCGGGCGGACAGGCCGGAACCGCAGAATACATGTTTGGAAATGTCCCCAATGGGATTGAAGCAAAGCCGTTGTGGGTCTTGAAGAAGTAGTCGGCGATCACTTGACCATTCTTTAGCTTTCTTACCTGGCCGTTTATGAGCGTGAATGGGGTTCCAAAAAAAGAGAACAAGTATCTCTTGTTCTTGTTGTTGATGATTGCCGCCATCACCGCATCGAGATCGCCACCGGCATTTACCGTGTACCTTCTGACGGTGGGGTAGATGAACACATCCCACTGACCACCCTTCATCAGCGTGTAGGCTTCGGAATCGGTCGTCTCCTCCAGAATCCAAATGAGATGAAGCGGCTCCGGTTCACTGAATGATTCGCTGGTCGAGTAGATGGTGCCGATGTCAAACGATGCCTGTCGATAGTCGATGCGGACAATCGTTGTTTGCGGATCAACAATTGTTTCAATGATTCGCTCTCTCACCCTCAACAGCGAATTGACGGAATGTGGCTCTCCAACCCTGGGCAATCCGACAGCAGAATCGCTGATCGCCTGAAGCGAATCAACCCCTTTTACAAGCCAAAGCTCTTGTGCATAGCCACCGGTCACGCCATCGGCGTATCGGTAGGAGGCTTCGATTCGTTCGGTGGTGACTGGCATGATCAGGAGCGGTTGGAAAGGTCCGTATAGATCAGGAGAACAGTGTCATTCAACTGGCGAAGCAGGTCGGCCATTCGTGCGAGCGTTGCAAGCATCTCGGTTTGCGACTGCTCGATGCCGCTTGCGCTGAAGGATGTCGCGTAATCACTTCTGGATTGTCGAGACGACGATTCGACGATACGATCAAACTTGTCGATCGTGCGTTCAAACTTGTCGGCAATGTCCGCCTTCGGCGTGATCTGATCCGGCTGGTCATGCTTGATTGAAGTGTCTGTCTTTGGCGTGATCTGATCCGGCTGATCGTGTTCTTTCTTGCTATCAACATCTTTGTCGATGTCTTGCCGATCATTGCTGCCGTTGAGTTTTTCAAACCGCCGCTCGATCTCGGCGAGCTTCGACTCGACTTCCGACATGTCGATGTCGAACGGAATGACGACCTTGGCCGCTTGATGCGACGGCTGCCCTTCGCCTTGATTGGGGGGTTTGTCGTTCATCAGGCGACCGTGATGTCGGTGGCTGCGGCCTCGGCACAACTGACGAATCCGTACTGCTGCTGGATTGGGCCGCCTTCAATACTGTTCGCGCCAATGCCAAGCGAGAAGATGCGGGCAGGAAACGAATACGTCTTTCCAGTGTTGATCTGAAGAGTCAGTGTTGCGGCGTTTGTGCCGTTGGCCGGGATTGGCGGCGTGGTGGCTCCGTCAAAGAACCCGACAAACGACCCTTGGATCGTGTTGCGTCCAAGCGTCACACGCCCGATCTTGTAGCCGAACGGCGTGGTCGAGAACACGTTGCGGCTGATCGTGGCCTGCCACGCACCGAGGTCGGCGACAACAACGCCTTCGCCGCCCGTGAATGTCACCGAACCCTTGTCGCCCGTGATGTATTGCGGCATGTCAGTTGATCCTTGCAAACACGCGGCCCGTGACGACCGTGTGGAGTTCCTTGTTGTTGATTGGGGGCAATCGCTGCACGCCCGTCACCCTGGTGGTGGAGAATCCGTACGTCGAGCCGGTCAATTCCTGCCGGTGAAACTTCGCCCGAATCCTGTCGATGATCGCGTCGTGCTGCGTGAAGTTCGTGTCCTGATCCGTCTTGACATGCCACCGAACCTCGCACATGTACGCGCCGGGTCCGGTGTGACCGCCGTTGCCAAGCGGGTCCATGGCCGAGATGGCCGGTACCTCGACGTAAAGCTGAGGCCAATTGCTCAGGGTGCGGTCGCCGTCAGGATCGTCGAATCGGTAGACGGTGCGGCAATAGGCGTTTGACGATGTGTTGGCGAAACCACCAGCCCCGGTGTCTGCGGCGACGACCGCGAGGATTGCAGAGATGATTTCCGATTCTGCACTCATCGAGCCTTGATCCCAACGTCGTTGAGGGCCTGCGACACGAACGGTCGTCCGCCGTACTCCCTCTCCATCGCATCACCTAAAATTAGAACCTTGCCGTCTTCGACCTTGCCGCCCAGTTTCTCGGCGGCCTTCTTCATCAGCTCAGCCTTGCGATGTTCGGCGTATTGCCGGAACAGAGCCATGACTGCCTCGTTCACATTGCGCCTCCGAGCATGTTGTAGTTGCCAAAGTACTGCGTGTCATTGTATACGTCGCGGACGGAACCCGCATCCTTGGTGACGTTGCCGACATCCGCGAACTTGGTGGCGAGCCGCTCCAGCTCGTCTTGGCATCGCTTCCGCAGTTCGTTGCCGTCGATCTTGGCCTGACCGTCGCGTTTCGCCAGACACTCTCCCAGAATCCAGTCTCGGATGATCTGGTGAAACTCAACGGGGAACAGGCTAAACGGGGTGGCATCCGTGACGTTGGCCGGGTCGGCCGGTCCTTGCAGGTTGACCAAGCCGCGAACCGTGTAGTCCTGATCCGGCATCGGGGCCATCTGCCAGGTAAACGTCGTCGCCGTGGGCTGCGTCATGCGGAAGAACATTGGTCTTCCGGTCTGGGCTTGGTTGAGGGTCGCCACGTCCGCAAACTTGTCCGGGTCGGCCCAGAACAGGTGGATGCCGTATCCGCTATTGTCGGTGTATGTAAGGCGGGTTGAACAGAACGAGTCGAAGGTTTCGCCGACAACCAGGTTGTTCGTGACCGTCCCGTCCGTCTTGAGGGTGAAGATCACCTCGCGGCGGCGGAACAGCCAATCAGCCTGATTCCAGATGATCCTGATGCACCGCAGGGCCGCAGAGTCGATCTCGGCCGGGGAGAGGAAGATGGCCGGGGTGCGGTTGATCGTGGCCTGCATTGTCTCGTAGCGGATCGTTTGCAGGTTTGTGGTGGTGGCCTGCGACGAAACGGTCGAACCGGTGGCGGCGTCCTTCTGGAAGGACTTGATGGCCGATGCCTGGGCGGCCTCATCCATCTCCTTGAAGAGCGGATAGCGGTCTGGCCGGTACTGCACCGCCATCATCTTGCAGGCTCTGGCGACGAACCAATGCTCCCAAACGTCGGGGGTGATGGTCGCTCCGGCCTGATACCACCACTGAGCCAGCTGGCCTACCTGCTGCCATGCGAGGAGGGCGAACCCCTTGGTGGGCGGGGAAGTGGCAAGGTTGCCATCCAACGCCGTCTTCTGGTCGTTCGTCAAGGACGAGTACGCCCCGCCGAACAGGGCATAGGCGATCTTGTTCTGAACCTCGGTGCCGTATGCCAGATCAGCCATTGGTCATTCCTTGTCGCTTCTTGGCCTCTTCCTCCATCCGCTTGCGGTAGATGTCCTGATTGATTGTAGCGTTGGCGGCCTTTCCGTGTCGGTTGTAGTTCTCGATGGGCTGGAGCTGCACGCCGTACCCGGTGTTCTTGGGCCACTTGACCGCGAGGATCATGTGGCCGATCACGACTTCGTTGTGCTGATGCACTTCAAACCCATGCTCTCGCATGATTCGCCAGAAAGTGATGTCTGCATCGCTGCGGGTTCCAACGGTCCATCCGACATTGCCGTACTGGTCCATTCCCGGCGTTGACCAAAACCAAGGCGTAGGCATTTCCTCAAAGACTTGTCTACGGACAACAAGAAGGCCAAAGTGTTGATAGCCAACCTGCGTTGTCTTTGTCGAATAATCGAGGTGCGCTTCAAACACAAGAGGCTTGTCGTCGTGCCTGCTCATCTGCACGGAACCGATGGCCGCCATGGTTGGGCTGTCGTTGATGGTGTCGATCAGCTTCTGAACGTCTTCTGGATTGAACACACTGTCGTAGTCGCTGTAAAGAACAAAGTCAGGATTGTCTCCCGTCAATGCACCAATGGTTGCAGACTCAATGTCCCTATCCCAAAATGCGCCGTTGGCACGCACGATGCCAAACTTCATGTGCTGGGCAAGGGCAATAAGGCGTTCGCAATGATCCGTGAAACCAAGTCGTGGCTGTGACAGAACAAGCGTCACCTTAGGATTTTCGATCTTGGGCCAATGACGCTTTACTCCCTCAAGATTTAGACTGATGGGATGCGTGCTAGTGTCTTTGGCAAAGGGCTCGAATGGCTTGACGAAGCCGATGCCCACATGGTGCATGGCTGTTCGTAGCATGGATTCGTCGAACACTGCACCGTGAACATCGTCCTTGTCGATGTGACCGCCAAGCAAATATCTCGACAAGTTCTTCTTGGTTGCGTCCGCCCACGATCCGACAATCTTCTCCATGTCGGGAACGCAAATTCGCATAATGCCGCCTGGCTTGAGAACCCGCGACCATTCACGCAAGACTTCGTGCGTCTTTTCGTAGGGAAAGTGTTCAAGCACATGCGATGCGTACACCTCATCGGCTACGCCATCTTCATACGGCAACTTGATGGCATCAATACCGTCTTTGATGTCGATGGGCGTGTACCCATCAATGACGGTTTTGCCTGCGCCAATGTTGAGTTTCAAAGGACAAGCGGCGACCCCCGATTGAGAGTCGCCGCTTGCGTTCGATTCGTTGTGTGTCGTCTTCATTGGACAGGATCATACCCCGTCCAAACGATTAGGCGTAGGGAGCCTGATCGTACTCTTCGATGTAGAGCGTCACGTCAACAATGCCGCCACCGGCAGTGTTGGTCGTGGTGCTAGCTGTGCTAGTGCCAAACACGAAACCGCTGGTGCCGCTGGCATAAAGACGGTTGCTGTTGGTAAATGCGGGCTGAAGGGTGATGAGCGCGGCGGCGGAGGTATTGGTGTTGATCACCTGATTGGTGGCCGTCGTTCCAAACACAAGCGGAATGCTGCGGGTCTGATTGGTTGCGTCGGTCGTCAAACCGGGGGTGATGAGAGCCAGATATCCGCTTGTCCCGCCGGGAGCGTTGCTCATGGTGGCGGTTTGCGGCTGGGTCAAAGCGGCGGTGGCGTTGGCCGTGGCCGGGCTAACCACCAAGGCGTAGCAATTGGCGTTGTTGGTGCCATCGCTGCCGGTTGCGGTAACAGTCGTCTGCGTCAGCACCTCAGCCCACACAAGACGAGAGCGTGGTGGAAGGGCGTAGTTCAGCGCAAAGAAAGCGGAACCGTGAACCAGGTTGCACCGCTGCCGCACCGTGGTAGCGCGGCGGCCGTTGTACCAACCCTGATTCACATATCCCTGAGTCAGAGTTGCCGTGGGAATAGTCCTAACTGCCATGTTCGATCTCCTGTGGCATTGATGTTTACGGGATGCCAGCCCGTGTTTACCCGACCATCAAGTCGGGATTAGTTTGCGGTGTTGAACAAACGAATCCAAGTGCCGTTGGGACGGCAGAACAAAGCGAGAATGCCATCCTGAGCAAGCGTGGCGTTGGCACCGCCAAGATCCATCTGGCCTGCGGTGGCGGCACCATTGGTGTTGTTGAACTGAATGCTTGTCGATCCGATGTTCTCAAAGATCACCAGCCGACCGCGCGACCACGAAGGAACAACAAGACCGCTGATGATCGGTGTGGATGCACCAGTGATGCGAATGTAAGAAGCGATATCGGGAACGCGAGCATCCGAAACCGTGCCGGTGATCGACATGGTTGCAGGCGTATCCGACCCGCCGAACATCTGATTGACCCGTGCTTGAACGCTCATGGGAACTCCTTACCCAACCGTTGCAGAAACCTTGCCTACGCCCCGGCGTTTCCTGTCGAGGAACCCGGCCAGCTCTTCAGCACCCTTGCGGTTGTTGTCAAGGAACTGCTGATCGGCCTTGCTCTTATTGTATGCTTCCTCGGCCTCTTGCCTTGCTTCCTGCTTTTCCTTCTCGATTCTGGTGCGGTGGCCGTACTGCAACGCCCGCACGGTGTTGTCGATGTCGTTGGCATCGAGCGACCACCCGTTGTCGGAATCGAACGGAATCTCGCAGGGGCCGTGGTCGGGCGTGGGTCCGTAGTACAGGAACAAACCGCCCGTGCGACGGTTGTAGCACCCGTTCACGCCGGTGCGTGCGTTGACGGCGCGGAGGAACCGCACGGCCCGCTTGCGATCTGTCGGGCAGACCGGGGCATCTTCGATGCGGCACATCCAAGGGAATCGGTTGTCGATCATGAAAGCCCCTTGGCTGACCGTCGCC
>Ga0214923_10003577_pt1 | contig 19393 bp, 17 predicted proteins | sample LL1510_MetaG_FD_177993 | JGI IMG/M metagenome (GOLD analysis project Ga0214923, IMG submission 177993) | Freshwater microbial communities from Lake Lanier, Atlanta, Georgia, United States - LL-1510 | ecosystem: Environmental > Aquatic > Freshwater > Lake | place: USA: Georgia | collected...
AGCGCTGCTCGACCCTATTTGATCACCCATTTATCTAAGCGCATCTAGCAAAGAGACACTTCAGACCAAGTCCGTGCGAGGCAGGCGATAAACCTTTAGCCTGAAGGCATGTCAAATCGCACACTTGTATTGCTTAAGCCAGATGCCGTTGAACGAAGTCTCGTTGGAGAAATTCTTGGACGTTTCGAGGCAAAAGGGTTGAAAATAGTTGCCATGCAACTGCGTCACCTTGACACCGCAACTTTGGCCCGCCACTACGAAGAACACCAGGGCAAGGGCTTTTACGCCGAACTGGTGGCGTTTATGTCGCGTGGACCGGTTGTCGCACTGGCTTTAGAGGGCCCAGAAGACACGTGGGAGATCGTCCGAGCAATGATGGGTGCGACAAATCCGCGGGCAGCCGCACCCGGCACAATACGTGGAGACCTCGGGACCATCTTTACCGAGAACTTGGTGCATGGCAGCGACTCTGCGGCATCGGCGAGTCGCGAACTTGAAATTTTCTTCCCGGGTCTCGCGAAGAAGACCTCGTAACTATGGCGGGAGGTAATCCTCTCTCGATGAGTCGCGATGTTGCTGTCGATCTCGGCACTGCGAACACGCTCGTCTATGTCAAAGGTCAAGGTCTCGTTTTAAATGAGCCGTCGATGGTCGCAGTTGATACACGAAGTGGTCAGGTTGTTGCAGTTGGTCACGAGGCGAAACGCATGTGGGGGCGTGCACCGAGAAACATTCGGTTGGTTCGTCCGTTAAAAGATGGTGTGATCGCAGACTTTGATGTTTGCGAACAGATGTTGAAACAATTTCTACAGCGAATTTCAACAAGCCGTTGGAGCAAGCCTCGAGTTATTGTCGCAGTGCCATCCGAGGTGACAGGTGTCGAGCGACGTGCGGTGCAAGACGCAGCCGAATTTGCCGGTGCGCGACGACCTGTTTACATCATCGAAGAAGCAATGGCTGCCGCAATCGGCGCAGGTCTGCCCGTGCATGAGCCGAGCGCCAACTTGATTGTCGACATCGGTGGCGGCACTACAGAAGTCGCGGTTATTTCTTTAGGTGGCATCGTGACGGCCAACTCAGTGCGAGTTGGCGGCGACGAACTCAACGAAGTCATTATTGCCATGTTCAAGCGCGATTTTGATCTTGATGTTGGCGTCAACACCGCAGAAGAAGTCAAGATTCAATTGGGGTCAGCATGGCCACTTGAACAAGAAATAGTCGGCGATGTCGGCGGTCGTGACACTAAGACGGGTCTGCCACGCACCCAAGAGATCACGACTCAACATGTTCGTGAATCTTTAGATGAAGCAGTATTGAAAATTGTCGACGCGATCAAAAAGACGCTCGAGCGAACGCCCCCAGAACTGGCAGCCGATGTAATTAGTCACGGGTTGGTTTTGGCCGGCGGAGGATCATTATTGGCCGGTCTTACCGAGCGCGTCACGCATGAAACCGGTATTCAGGCGTACATCGCCCCCGAACCATTGCTCGCAGTCGTGTTGGGTGCTGGCATGACTCTTGAAAATCTCGAGGCGATCAAGGGTCTGACAATTCAAAGCGAATTTTCTTAGAAACGATTTTTTAAATAGTGGCAGTCGCTCAATCAACTCGAAGGCGAGCAATCATCTTGCTGGTTCTCACTTCAATTATTTTGATCACGCTCGACTTGCAGAATTCGTCGGCGACATCCGGCCTCAGGTCGGTCTTTGGTGTGATTTTTCGTCCGGTCGAGAGCACGACGCGAGTGGTTACTCGACCGATAAGCAACGCCTGGTTTGGCATCTTCAACTACAACGACGTGCTCGACGAGAACGAGCGACTTCGCGAAAAAGTTGCGCAGCAAGAAGGTGCGACAGTCGCGGCCGCCGCATCAGTTCGACTTGCCCAAGAGCTGTTGGCGCTCAATGGTTTGCCGACTCTGGCCGGAATCAACGCAGTGACCGCCCAAGTTATTGGCGATTCTCCGACAAATTTTTCGCAGACAATCGAGATCAACCAAGGCAGCGAGAGCGGCATTCGCGTCGGTATGCCCGTGTTGAACGCCGCCGGTTTGGTCGGCAAAATCACCAAGGTCTACGGCGATCGGTCGGTGGTCATGCTGATTACCGACCCCGACTTTGCGTTGTCAATCAAAGTCGTAAATTCACCGCGCCAAACGACGACAACGACTATTGCCAAAAGCAACGCTGCTGTACCGTCGCCCGTTGTGCCCATTGAGCCCGATGCGAGTCTTGAAGGTGATGCATCGACAACAACTACGACGACAACCACAACAACTACGATCGCGGGCTTCACGCCATCAGTGACGACTTTGCCCGCGACACCGTCTGGCGTTTCGTCGATCACGGTTCCACTTGCGAGTGATCTAGCGATTCGCGAGACCGGCGTAATCGAAGGTCGCGGTCCTTCACGTCAGCCAACCGTGCGTTTTATAAGTAACGCAGTTCGATTCGGTGATATTCAGGCGGGCGTACCGATTGTGACCGCCGGTGGTTCGCGAAGTCTTTCGCCTCCAGACATCTTGGTTGGCACCGTGTCGCGCGTAGTCGAACGACTCGGCTCGGCTGGGCCAGTTCTTGAAATTGAACCAGTTGCCGATTTGACGAACCTTTCATTTTTGCGAGTGTTGCTCTATCAGCCGATCACCGAAAAGGCGACGCCATGATTCGTTTTTTGACGATCATGTCGAGTCGCTGGACACGACTGGTCTTGGTAATGCTGATTGTTCTCTCGTTGCAAACAACATTGTTCGCCGAGTTACGACCATTCGGAGTTGCGGCACAGGTTGTGTTGCTCTTTGTCATCGTGTCGGGCTCGATCAACGGCGTAGCAATCGGCTCGATCACCGGGCTGATTGCAGGTCTGATGTATGACTTTATTTTGCCGACTCCCGTCGGTCTGGCTTCACTCGCTATGGGTCTCGCTGGTGCAACCGCAGGACTATTGCTTTATTTTTTTCATGAACCCACTTGGTGGATGCGACTGATCACTGTTGCAATAGTTTCTATTCTCGGAGAAATTTATTTTCCGTTGGCGCAGGCAATAGTTGGTTTTGACGGTTGGCTACAGCCAAGAATATTCAAAGTTGCGATTGTGGTTGCCGCTTGCAACTTGATTCTCGCGCCATTGGCAATAGTTGTTTGTCGTTGGACATTGGCCGAACGAAAGTTGTCAATTTAAATGTCGATGCAAAAACCCGAGAGTGTGCCAAAACGATTGGTCGCTCTTGGTGTGGTGGCTCTCGTGTTATTCGGCGCACTCTCGACACGAATGTGGTTTTTGCAGGCGGTTGGCTCGCGAGACGTTGAAGAAGTGATCGTAAAAGTTCGTACTCGAACGATAAAACTTCTACCAGAACGCGGGCGAATCTTCGACTCTGCAGGTCGTGTGATGGCCGACAACAAACGAACCCTTGTAGTGACTATTGATCGTGATGTCGTGCGAAAACCAGCCGAGCGGCTTGCTTTGGCCCAACGGCTATCTGGTCCGTTAAGTGTGCCGATCGAAACTCTGCTGGTGCGAATGCAAGATGAGCGATATGGTCCGTTTGAGTCGATTCCGTTGCGCGAAGACGTGTCTGAAGAGACCGCTCTTTTTTTGATGGAGCGCGTCGAAGACTACCCAGGCATTTTCGTACGCGAAGAGTGGCGGAGAAATTATCCATATGGCGCAATCGGCGGGCATGTTCTCGGTTATCTCGGCGCCATTCTGAAAGGTAATTTGGCATACTACAAATCGATTGGCTACGACCCGAACGAACGAGTTGGTCAATACGGTGTCGAAGAAACATATGAAACGGCTCTACGTGGCACGCCTGGTTATGTGCGCTATGAGGTCGATGCAGTAGGCAACATTCTGCGTCTGATCGAGCGTGTCGAACCAATTGCGGGCAATGACCTGCAGTTGTCGATTGATTTGAAAGTGCAGCAATTTGCCGAACAGGCGCTTGAAACTCAACTACTAGTGCGACGACGAGTTGAAGCGGGCCAGATCAAGTTGCCCGACGGCACACTTGACCCGCAATACGCAGAGATCAACTATTACAAAGCACCTGCAGGCTCGGTGGTAGTGATGAACCACAATTCGGGTCGTGTCGTAGCGATGGCAAGTTATCCGCGCTTCGATGTGCGATGGTTCGGTGGAGGCTTGCCTAAGGACAAGTTTTCTCAATTGTTTCCGCAAACCGACGACCCCGACTTGTCAATTTTGGTGAACCGCGCGATTTCGGGTCGCTACAACGTTGGCTCGTCTTTTAAGCCGCTGGTTGCATATGCCGCGCTGAACACGGGTCAGTTGCCTGGTGGCGCTAAATACACGTTCGACGATCGGGGTACTTACAAACTTCAAAGCATCCCCGATGACAGATGTCAACAGGGTGTTAAGTGTGTTTTCAGAAATTCAATCTGTCGTGCGACCGGGGCCCCGTGTCGTTATGGAGAAGTCGGTGTCGAGTCTGCTCTTGCGGTATCTAGCGACACGTTTTTTTATAAAATAGGCGAGCAAATTTTGACCGAGCGCGGATATGCGCCTGTTCTTGAAAATGAGGTGCGATCATTTGGTCTTGGCTCGCCGACCAACATTGACTTGCCATACGAGTATGCGGGCACGATACCGAGCAAAGAACTTAAGAAGCGACTTGCCGATATCGGTGCGATTTCACAAGAGTCAGGTCGGGCCTATTATGTCGGCGATCAAGTTTTGTTCGCAATCGGCCAAGGTTTGTTGTCGGTAACGCCGCTGCAGATGGCCCAAGCGTATTCGGCTATCGCCAATGGTGGTCGAATTTATGAGCCCCGAGTGGGGGTCGCGTTGCTTGCCCCAGGCACACTTGACTCGCGTCCTGGTTTTGTCGATTTTGGCACGACCGAAGTTGTTAAACGTCTTGTTTCGATCAAGCCAACGAGGCGAATACCGATGACGACTGAAATTCGTGAACCAATCGTCAAAGGTATGGCTCGAGTGGTGACTGGGCCCGGCGTAAATTTTGATTATTACCACAAGGCCACCGGCGAAAATATTTTTCGCGGCTATGACTATGAAAAGTTGCCGATTGCAGGCAAGACCGGCACGGCACAAGGCTTAAACAACTTGCCGTGGAACGACTCTTCGGCGTTCGGCGCGTTTAGTCTGGATAGTTCACAGCCTTATACGGTTTTTGCCTATTTAGAAAAGGCTGGTTATGGGTCGCAGGCCGCCGCACCGGTAGTCAAATGCATATTCACCGCCTTGGCGGGCAACTATCGATATGACGAAGTGCTCGCCGCAGACCCTCTCGACAAAGCGAGTTTTCAAGTTGCGCCACCAAGTTCTTTGCGAAACCCATTGTGCCTTGTCGGCGGCGCGTCAGATACTCGAGAGTAGACACTCAGATGCCTCGCTTGATACCAAAAATATCTCTACCAAAGTGGATCGGCACAAGTTACGACGTTGTTTCAGTTTGGCGCAACGTCGACTTCGTGCTCTTGATTGCCGTCACATTGCAAAGCGTTATCGGCGCTCTCACAGTTTATTCAGCAACCCGCCAACGAATGATCAATCAAGGATTCGATCAATATTTTTACGTTCAGCGTCAAGTAACTTTTTTGATTATTGCCGCGGTGTTCACGACAGTCGTCATGGCCGTCGGCCACGATTGGATTCGAGAGCGTGCCGTTTTTTGGTATATTTCGTCGAGCCTGCTGCTCATCTTGGTGCTTGTTATCGGTGCAGTAACTCGAGGTGCTCGACTCGCGTTTGACTTCGGGCCATTTTCGGTGCAGCCAGCCGAATTGATGAAAGTTGTCGTATTGATTTTGATCGCCGCGTATACGGCTGATGCTGCTTACGACAAAATTGACTACCACCAATTTTCAGTATCGCTGTTTATCCTCGGATTTCCGGTTTTTTTGATTTTGTTGCAGCCCGACTTGGGTTCTGCAACGGTCTTGGTCGCCGGCGTCGCCGGCGTTTTGTTGATGGCGGGCGCGAAACGCCGATATATCGCGATGATCACGGGTCTGACGATAGTTTCGGCGGCTGCTGTGACAGTTGCGGGCGTCGTTGATCGATATCAACTACGTCGCATCGACGCATTTTTGAATCAAGACTCAAACGAAAAAGATCTGCAGCAAATCGTGTTGCAAGTGCGATTTGCAAAGAGAGCCGTGTCGAGCGGTGGTTTCTTTGGCAAAGGCTTTTTGCAAGGACCGTTAACCAACGGCGCGTTTATCCCCGTGCAATTTTCGGATTTTCCTTTTTCTGCGATCGGCGAACAATTCGGCATGATTGGCGGCTTCACGGTGCTCGCATTGTTCGCGATTATTTTGTGGCGGCTCTGGGTGATATCTCGTCTCGCAAGAACACGGTTCGACCAACTTTTTGTCGCCGGTGTGTTTTCGTTGATGCTTTTCCAGATTTTTCAAAACATCGGAATGACCCTCGGTCTGACACCAGTTAGTGGGTTGCCGTTGCCGTTCATTTCATATGGTGGTTCGCACCTTGTGTCGACTGCGCTGATGATTGGGTTGTGTCAAAGCATTTATATGCGCCGACTGCGTTGAGAGAGTCCGTCTTTAGTGCCGTCTGACGGGGTAGCCTGATATCACGGAGCGCAAGCTCCACACATTCGATTTTCGCGAAGTCGGTGCGCTCAGTCTCCTGAGTTAGTGCTTAACCGCGATTGACGAACCAGTGTTTGTCGGTTCGTCTTTGAGGTTTAGAAGGATTAGTAAATGAGTTCGCCAGAGTTACCAGAGCATCCAAGAGAAGGTCGCTTAGTCTCACCGCAAGCAGCCGACGCAGCACTAGTGCGCAAGCCCCAAATTGGCGACACGCGACCGGCACCGATTGTCGCTCCCGCGCCTGCTGGTCAAACTGATGATTCGAGTTCAGATGCATCAACGGGCTCGGCAAACGATTCGAAGCGTGGCGAAAAGTCAGGTCGCGCCGAAAAGTCTGGTCGTGGTGGACGCAATCGTCGTGGTGGACGCAATCGTCGACGCCGTCAAGACCGACCGAGCGACCGCGAATCATCGCGATCTTCACGGTCATCGCGTTCGTCGGCTGTCGAAACCGACGCCGAACTTATCGAGCGCCGTCGCGGCAAAGAGCGCAATGGACGTCCATTGGGTCGATACATGATGTGCGTGCAGGTGCGCAAAGATTTCACCCAGGTGGCGATGCTTGAAGGTCGCAGTCTGATCGAACATTATGTCAGTCGGCCAGCCGATGACGCCGATCAGATTCACGGCAACATCTATCTTGGTCGAGTGCAAAACGTGCTTCCCGGCATGGAGGCCGCATTCGTCGATATTGGTACACCAAAAAATGCAGTGCTATATCGCGGCGATGTGCAGTTCGACAAAGAAGATGTCGTCGAGCAAGGCCCAGAGCCACGTATCGAACACGTTTTGCAATCGCGTCAATTGATTCTCTGCCAAGTAACCAAGAATCCGATCGGCGCCAAGGGTGGTCGATTGACTCAAGAGGTCTCGCTGCCAGGTCGTTTTGTGGTTTTGATCCCAGATTCACGAACGTACGGCATCTCGAAGCGATTGCCCGAAGATGAACGTCGTCGGTTGCGAACGATTTTAGATCGCGTCAAACCCGAAGAACATGGCATCATCGTGCGCACGGCCGCCGAAAATGCAACCGAACACGAATTGCAAACCGACATGTCGCGATTGCTCGATCTCTGGGAAGACATCAAAGAGCGATCAAAGAAGGCGAGCGGACCTTCTCTTTTGTATCGCGAGCCTTCACTTGCGGTGCGAGTCATTCGTGAAGAATTCAGCAGCGACTATCGCGGCATCGTTATCGACGACCGTGAGTTGTTCGAGGAAGTAAGTCAATATATTGGCGACTTCAACCCCGAGTTTTTGGATCGCGTCGAATTTCACGACACGCAGGCCGAGGGGCTTTCGTTGTTCGAAAAACAGCACGTGCATGAGCAAATTCACAAGGCGCTCGACATCAAAGTTTGGTTGCCTTCGGGTGGCTCTTTGGTTATCGAACACACCGAAGCGCTGACCGTAATCGATGTGAATACGGGCAAAAACATCGGCAAGACCAGCCTCGAAGAGACCGTGTTCAACAACAACCTCGAGGCTGCCGACGAAATCGCGCGTCAATTGCGGTTGCGAGACATCGGCGGCATCATCGTCATCGACTTCATCGACATGGATATTCGCGAGAACCGTCGCAAAGTTCTCGAACGCTTCAAAGATGCTCTTTCGCGCGACAAAACCCGCACTCAGGTCTTTGAAATTTCAGAACTGGGACTCGTTGAAATGACCCGAAAACGCATCGGCGAGGGCTTGTTGACGAATTTCGCCGACACGTGCCCAAATTGTGAAGGTCGAGGGATCATGGTTGACCACTCGATGCTCGACTAATTATTTCAGTCGATTTTTGCCCGTTTTTCGGGTAATTTTCGGCGGTTCATACAGATAGGCTCTGAGTTCAATATGTACGCAATAATCTCTTCTGGTTCTAAACAAGAGAAAGTTTCAAAGGGTCAACAAGTTCAGGTCGAACTGTTGGGTGTCGAAACTGGCTCAGAGGTTTCGTTCACTCCGGTGATGCTCGTCGACGGCGAGAATGTTCTCGCTACGCCAGCGCAACTTGCCAAGGCTTCGGTCAAGGGCAAAGTCTTGGGCGAAGTTACGGCCAAAAAGATCGACGGCTTCATGTACAAACGTCGCACCAACCAGCGCCGTCGTTTCGGTCATCGCCAGCGCTATAGCCTCGTTGAAATTACTTCGATTGCGAAAGGCTGAACCATGTCAAAAACCAAAGGTGGCGGTTCTACAAGAAACGGCAGAGATTCAAATGCTCAGCGCCTCGGCGTGAAAGTGTTTGACAGCACTTTAGTCAACGCCGGCACAATTTTGATTCGTCAGCGCGGCACGAAAGTGCACCCTGGCAAGAATGTCGGCAAAGGCAGCGACGACACGTTGTTCGCGCTTGTCAATGGCAGCGTCAAGTTCGGTGAGCGTCGTGGCCGTAAGGTCGTCGATGTCAACCCAGCGACCAACTAATAAGGTTCGCTGATCGTCGCGAGCACTGCTCGCAATTATTTTTCTTCTAGTGCTGTGCGCAGCATCGCGATAAATTTTTGGCGATTGACGCGCAATACGACACGACAGTTGTCGATCTTATTGACGGTATTTAGGTGGTCAACCATCGTTTGACCTCGCGTGTCGCCAAAGCCGAGGTTGACTCGCACATGTTTTTTAATCTCTGATTCGACGATGCTCGAGTCAAGTGCAACTGCCATCGCAATCGGGTCTGGCAGGTCGAAGCCGTCAAGTTTGGTTTCAGTGCGACAGAATTCGCGCACTTGGCGTTGAATCGTCATCGCAAAATTGCCTAGTTTGCCGAGATTGCTCAACTCGACGGCGAGTTCATCTGAAATGACAGCATCGGCGACTGATACGTCCCAGCCGACCATCTCGAGGGGCAACCCAGAGTCGAATACGATACGCGCGGCTTCGGGGTCGGCCCAAACATTGAATTCTGAAGCGACGGTGACGTTGCCCGGTAGCGCGCCGGTGCCACCCATAATCACGCAACGCCGCACCCATTTGGCAAATTGCGGTTCTATCGAAAGCACAAGGGCAATATTCGTCAGCGGCCCGAGAGTGACTAGGTCTATTTCATTTGGTCTGGCGCGAAACGTGGCGATCATTTCGCTGATCGCGTGAGTTGAAGTCGGCTTTCGGCCTGAGAGTTTCAAACCGATGTCGCCCATGCCGTCTGAGCCGTGCACATTTTGTGCCGATGAAAAATTTCGCACAAGAGGTTTGTGTGCGCCAACATGCACCGGTGTCTTGGCACCGCACATTTCGAGCGTGTAGAGAGCGGCCTGCACCCCCAAGTCGATTGGCACGTTGCCGGCCACGATTGAAATGCCGAGCACCTCGGTTGACTTGCTCTTGAGCGCAAGTATCAACGCCACCGCATCATCCGACGCCGTGTCAGTATCAATCCACATTTTTTGGGTCATGAGTCAAGTCTCATTTTTCGGTGCCGATGCCTTGGGGTAGTTGTGACTCGGGCCAATTGAGAAGCGACATCGCTTGGCGGCAAGCGAAGCGGTCGGTCATGCCACCGACATAAGTGACGGCGAGTTTGACCGCCTCGGCACTGTTTGGGTCGAAGAGATCACGTTCGCCGGGGCTATACATAAGTTTCGGATTCGCCACATAATGCTCGACGAGCGCGCGCAACAAACTGATGACCGATTCTGCTTGCGCCCGTGACTCGCGCCGCATATAAATATTTTCGTAGTTAAATTTGCGAAACGCCGCCAACGCATCGGCGCATTGACTCGTCATTGCGACCCGACCAGTAGCCGCGGTCGCATTGATCATCGCGCTGATGAAAGCGCGCAGTTGGTCGTCGCGTCGCACACCGCAAACACCGCGCACAATTTCAGGCAATTGTTCGGTGGTCACGACACCCGCAGCCACGGCATCTTCGAAGTCGTGACAAACATATGCGATGCGATCGGCCCACGAAACGATCTCGCCTTCGGGTGTCTTGGGTGCCGGCCGCGACCACGAGTGATTGCGAATGCCATCGAGAGTTTCAACACACAAATTGAGTGGCACAAGTGTGACGTCGGCGCCCCAAACGGCATGGTCGTAACCGCCATCGACATACGGAGACAGAGCGTCTTCGCTGGCATGCCCACCAGGGCCGTGCCCACAGTCGTGACCCAAAGCGATCGCCTCGGTGAGTGCAACATTGACACCGATCGCGCGTGCAACCGATGTCGCAACCTGGGCGACTTCAAGCGCGTGAGTCAGTCGCGTGCGTTGGTGATCTTGCGGAAACACGAACACTTGCGTCTTGCCAGCAAGTCGACGAAAAGATGACGCGTGCAAAATGCGATCTCGATCGCGCTCGAAACAGGTTCGAAACTTGTCTGGTTCTTCTTCGATTGCGCGATTGCCGGCGGCAAAACTACGCGTGGCAAGAACGGTGAGATTTCGGTCTTCAAGTTCTTCACGTTTGCGCCGGTCGACCAAATCGCGCGAGCCTGAACCAGCCCACGAGTCTGAGTGGGCGAGGCGAATTTCGACATCGGCGTCGACGCTGTGACCGTGCATGGTCTCGGCCCATGCTTGAGCGCGCGACGGCTGCGAATTTAGCGACGGCTGCGAATCTCGCGTCGTGCGCCCGTGCTTATCCTCAATAACCATTTACACAACCATAGGCAACGGGTGAGCCCAGACTGTCGCTTGTAGCCTTGAAAAGCCAGCTTTATCGGCGTGTAACAGCGCGATGCAGGCAGACCCCGAGGAGACCATGAGCGCGTTTGTCGACGAAGCCCAACTTAATGTGCGTGGCGGTGACGGGGGTAGTGGCTGCGTGAGTTTTCGTCGCGAGGGGCCAGTTGTTCACGGTGGCCCGAACGGTGGCGACGGTGGCAATGGTGGTTCGGTGTGGCTTGAGGCCGACCGAAACGTGGCGAGTTTGTTGGCGTTTCGTGATCACCCGCATCGTCGTGCGCAAGATGGTGTTTCAGGGATGGGCAAAGACTTGCATGGTCGACGTGGCGAAGAACTTTTGGTCAAAGTTCCCGAAGGTACGGTCGTGAAAGATCTTTACTCTGGAGAAATTTTGGCAGACCTTGCGACGCACGGGGCACGATGGTTGGCTGCTCAAGGCGGTGAAGGTGGTCGTGGCAACGCGCGATTCTTGTCGAATCGTCGTCGCGCACCAAAATTTGCCGAGCAGGGTGAACACGGATTAGAGCGTTGGCTAAAACTTGAAATGAAGTTGATGGCCGATGTTGCGTTGGTCGGGTTTCCTAATGCCGGCAAGAGCACATTCATTAGTTCGGTCTCGGCGGCCAAACCGAAGATCGCAAATTATCCGTTTACGACTCTTGAGCCGCATCTTGGTGTCGTGCGTTTGAACAACACGACTGAGTTTGTGATCGCCGATATACCGGGCATCATCGAAGGTGCGAGCCAAGGCAAAGGTTTAGGCGATCAATTTTTGCGTCACATCGAACGCGCACGGGTTTTGTGTGTGTTGATCGACTTGGTCTCGATGGAAGAAATTTCGCCAGCCGAACAACAAGAAATTTTACTGCGCGAACTAAAGGCATATCAGCCCGAACTTCTCGATCGCCCTCGACTTGTCGTCGGCACCAAGACAGATTCGGCGACTCCAGAGATGATTGCCGCGTGGACAGGACCAAAAATTTCGGCTGTGACAGGCGACGGTGTGCGCGATGTATTAAATCAATTGGCTGTTCTCGTGGCTGAAGCGCGCACGACTGAACCCGCACCGATCGGGCCAGTGACGTTTCGACCAGAACCGCAAGGCACGAGAGTCGAGCGACTCGGTAGCAACGAGTTTCGTCTGCATGGTCGTGACATCGAGCGCTCGATTGCACTAAACGATCTGACGAACGCCGACGCCTTGAACTACATCGACGACCGCATGTCGCGATTGGGTATACCGCGATTGCTGGCGCGCGCGGGCGCAACCGAAGGCGCAATCGTTTGGATTGGCACGTTCTCGTTTGATTACACGCCGGAGCAATAGCCATGCGCGTCGTTGTAAAAATTGGCACGTCGTCGATCACGACATCTGAAGGCAGTATCAATTCGGCTGCAGTCAGTTCATTGTGCGAAGAAGTTGCGCTACTGCGCAACTTGAACCATGAGGTTTTAATCGTTACTTCGGGTGCTGTTGCGGGCGGTGTAGCAGCCTTGAAACTCGGCAAACGCCCGACAGATATGCCCACATTGCAGGCGCTTGCGGCCGCGGGGCAAAGTCGGTTGATGCAAGAGTACAACGTGCAACTTGATCGACATCAGTTGGTTGGTGCGCAAGTTCTGCTCGTGCCAAACGATTTCATTGATCGAAATCAATATCTTCACGCACGCCAAACCTTGTTGCGTCTGCTCGAGTTGGGTTGTGTGCCAGTGATCAACGAAAACGATGCGATTGCCAGCGATGAGATTCGCTTTGGTGACAACGATCGAATTGCGGCCCTTGTTGCCCACAGCGTGTCGGCCGATGTCTTGATTTTGCTTACTGATCTGAAGGGTCTTTACACTGCAGATCCAAATGTCGACCCGAATGCCGTGTTCGTCGAGACTGTGAACGCCGATGATGAGTTGTTGTCAGTTCGTGCAGGCAACTCGGCTAGTCGCGTTGGTAGTGGTGGCATGGTTTCAAAACTTGCCGCCGCTCGCATCGCATCGTGGTCAGGTGTGCGCACGGTGATCGCGGCGGCGCAACGAAAGAATGTAGTTATCGACGCCGTCAATCAAGCGCCTGGTGCAGGTACTCAATTTTTGCCGCGCCAACGCGAACTTACTGCCCGCAAATTATGGATTGCATTCGCCGCGCAAGCAACTGGTTCGGTGACCGTCGATGATGGCGCGCGCGATGCCGTGCTGCATCGAAACGTTTCGTTGTTGCATGCTGGTGTCAAATTTGTCGCGGGTGATTTTGAAGCCGGCGACACGATTGAAGTTCTAGATAGCGCTGGTGTAGTGATTGCCCGTGGCATGACGAGCGTCAGTTCGGTTCAGGCGAGTGCCGGTGCTGGTCAAAAAAGCGCGGATTTGAGCGACGGCGTTTCAGCCGAGGTGATTCATCGCGACGACTTGGTCGTATTGGCTAGCTAATAATTGGTGGCAGATTCATAATTTTGCGGCGCAACGCAATAAATGCAATGACGCTAGAGATCAAATAAGCAAACGAAAAGGCGAGACCTAAGCCCAGCACGTCGTATTTTTTGACTAGCGCGATCGCGAACACGACATTCAGTGCGTTTTCGAACAAATTGATGAAGAACGGGGTTCGCGTGTCGCCGTGGCTATAAAAACCGCGCAACACGAAAAGATAAATTGAAAATCCAGAAAGACCAACTGCGAGACCCGTAAGTGCGCGTGCGGTGTTCGTGGTTGCTGAAGCGTCAAAGTTGCCATATTGCAACAACTGTGCGACTATCGGCTTGGCAAATAGCACCAAAATTATCGACGCCGGAATCGTCGCGATCGCCGTGAGTCGAAGACCTGAAAAAAATCTTCGGTCAAATTCGTGACGATTGTTTTGGGCGACCGCACGCGCGAGTTCAGGCACGAAAGTAGTGGTGATAGATACAGCCAGCAAACCGTGTGGCAGTGAAAAGAATGTATAAGCCTTTGAATAAGCATCGACGTTGCCACTACCCGGTGCGGCGAGATTCTTGATGACCACGAGAGTCACCTGGTTTGCGGCAATGTATGCGACGGCCCACCCCGAAAGCTTTAGCAATTGCCTTACTGCGTCGTGAGTTCGATTGAACTTGAATTTGAGCGATGTTCCGCTGCGGCGAAGGGCAAAGACCAGCGCGAATGCCATGACGATGATGCCCGAGGTTGATCCCATGCCGAGAAGCCATTGCAGCGAAGAATTTTCGACGATTTCTTCGAGTGTCGGCGGATCGACGCTGCTAACGCGGCTTACAAATAAAAGCGAGGTGATCGTGACGAGATTCGCCAACACCGGTGACCAAGCGGCGGCAAAAAATTGTTTGCGTGCATGCAAAATCGACGTACAGATTGAGGTGACGCCATAAAAAAATATTTGCAGCAACAACAGGCGCGTGAGCACTGTGCCTGCTTGGCCAAACAGATCGGCATCGATCGTGTCTGCCGGGTTAAGCGAAAAAATTTTGAAGATAAGCGGCGCCAACATAATCGCAATAGTCGTGATGACGGCGAGGGCAACAAACGCGAAACTCGTGATTGCGTTGATTGATTCGTCGTCGCCGTCGTGCAGGTACCGCGTGAACAACGGCACAAGAGTTGCCGTCAAGATTCCGCCGAGAAGCAGTTCATAAACGACATTCGGTGCGTTGTTGGCGATGTCGTATGCGTCAGCCAGCGCAGTCTGACCGATAACGATGCCGAAAATAATTATTCGAATCAAACCAGTGACTCGACTTAAGGCTGTGCCGCTGGTAACCGTAAGGTTGGCTCGCAACAGACCCGATCGGGCAGAAGGCATAGCCATGGCTTCCAATCGTATTGTGATTGAGGCTTGACGGCTAGGGTTATGCGGGTGAAACCACGCTTTAAAGATGTCTCGGCTGTACGCAACGGGCTTAAAAAAGAAAACTATCTCGCCGATGACGGCATTGCTGGTGTCGTCTATTTGGCCGACCGATTGGGTAAGCCGGTGCTGATTGAAGGCCCAGCCGGCACGGGTAAGACGCAACTTGCAAAGAGCGTTGCCGAAATGACTGGCGCGCGACTAATTCGCTTGCAGTGTTACGAAGGTCTTGACGAGTCGAAGGCTCTCTACGAATGGAACTATAAAAAGCAGTTGTTGCGCATTCAAGCAGACAAGAAAAGTGATTCGTGGAGCGAAGTTCACGACGATATTTTCAGCGAAGAGTTCTTGTTGACTCGACCGTTGCTCGAGGCGATCACCAGCGAAGAGCCGGTTGTGTTGTTGATTGACGAAGTCGACCGCGTCGAAGTCGAGACAGAGGCGTTGTTGCTCGAGATCTTGTCTGAATATCAAGTCTCGATTCCTGAACTTGGCACGATTACGGCCAAGCAGATTCCGTTGGTGTTTTTGACCTCGAACAACACTCGCGAACTTTCAGAGGCTCTCAAGCGTCGATGTCTATACCTGCATGTCGACTACCCAGACCTCGAGCGCGAAAAAGAAATCGTGCTGACCAAAGTGCCCGACATCAGCGAAAATCTCGCGGATCAAATTGCCCGCATCGTGCGCAGCATCCGCCAACTTGATCTGAAGAAGGCGCCTTCTGTGAGCGAGACGCTCGACTGGGCGCGCACGCTTATGTTGCTCGGCATCGAGACGATCGACGAGAAAGAAGCCAAAGAGACTCTGCACATTCTTCTGAAATATCAAACCGACATCGCCAAAGCGGCCAAAGAACTTTCAGTTACGAAGTGAGTTTCTAAAATGCCCGTACTTGATCTGATGTCGGGTTTCATTGTCGAGTTGCGAAATGCTGGTCTGCCCGTGAGCTTGACCGAAAACCTCGACGCAATGGAAGCGGTGAAGGTCATACCGATCGAAGATCGTGACGCCTTTAAATATGCCTTGGGTGCAACACTCGTCAAGAACAATGCGCACTGGCGGGTTTTCGAGACAATTTTTGAGGTTTACTTTTCATTGCGTGGCCCCGAATACGAGATAACTCAAGATGGTCAACCAGATGATTTCTGGCGCGAAATGCAAGACCAAATGGATCAAGTCAAGGGTCAAGGTGAAGGCAAAGGATCAGGCGGAGGAATGGATTCGTTGACTCCAGAAGAAATCGCGGCGATGTTGATGCGAGCCTTGATGAGCGGCGATCAAGCGATGATGCGAGCACTTGCCAAGCAGTCGGTGCAACGATTCGCCGGCATGGAGCCTGGTCGACCAGTGGGCGGCACCTACTATCTCTATCGCACGCTGCGCAATCTTGATCTCGACAACATGTTGCAAAAGTTGATGGACGCTAATCGTGAGCTGAGCGATCAAAAACTTTCGTCTCTCGAAGAACGACTCGAAAAAGATGAGTTCGAGGCGCGCATCGAACAGTTCAAGCAAGAAGTCGAATCAGAGATTCGCCGTCGACTCGTTGCCGATCGCGGTGCCGAAGCGATGGCCAAGACACTGCGCAAGCCACTGCCAGAAGATGTCGAGTTCATGCACGCAAGTCGAGACGAAATGCAAAGTTTGAAGAAAGCTTTGTACCCGCTGACGCGAAAACTCGCTGCGCGTTTGGCCCGCAAGCGTCGCCACGGTCGCAAGGGTCCGCTTGATTTTCGCAATACAGTGCGCCATTCACTCAGTTACGGTGGCGTGCCTGCTGATCCGAAGTTTCGATATCCGCGCCCGGCAAAGCCTGAGCTGATGGTCGTTGCAGATATTTCGGGCAGTGTTGCAGCGTTTGCGCGGTTCACGCTGATGTTCGTATATGCGATTCAAAATCAGTTCTCGAAAGTGCGATCTTTTGTGTTTATTGACGGCATCGACGAGGTGACCAAATTTTTTAAATCAACCGAAGACATCGGCGAGGCGATTAACCGCGTGAATAGCGAAGCCGATGTTGTTTGGGTCGATGGGCACAGCGACTATGGCCATGCATTTGAAGTGTTCTTTGAGCGATACGGCAAAGATATAAATTCAAAGACGACCGTGTTGCTCTTGGGTGATGCGCGCAACAATTATCACGCCGCTCAGTCATGGGTGGTCAAAGAAATGCGCAAGCGTGCGCGACATGTTTATTGGTTGAACCCCGAGCCGAAGTCATATTGGAATACGGGCGATTCGATAGTTGGCGAGTATGGCGCTCACACCGACGGTGTTTTTGAGTGTCGCAATTTGCGGCAACTTGAAGGGTTCGTCGAAAACCTAGCCTGACTTAATTTTGCGTCGCACGACCACGACCCAACCAGCGGCTACAAAAACCGAGAAAATAAACCACTGAGCCGTGTAGCTCAAGTGTGAGCCGGTCGACAAAACTGGGTCGGCGATGCGCGCAAGTTCGGGCGAATCTTTTGGTTGCGTGTTAATAGCTTCGAGATAGATCTCGGTATTCAAATTTTCTATCTGCTGTGATAAACGAGGCAAATCAATGTTGATCACTTCGCTTAACTTGCCCGTGGCCGGGTCGCTCAGTTCGCCAAAGCGACGCGATTCAGAAACTCGCACGCGAGCAATGAGTTGCACGAGAGAGTTGGGGGCATTCGGTGTCTCAGTCTGCTGTGTAATAAAACCGCGATTAACAAGGACAACTTGATCGTCATAGCCCCCGTCGATTGAGCCATTGGCAATCAAGAGAGGTGTGAGTGGGTCGACACCCGAAATACCTTCTTGCGAACGATTGACTGCAAGCAGTGTTTGGTCATCGAGATAAGTGCCCGCGACCGAGACATTCAGCCATTCGAGATCTTCTGAAGTTTTTGTGTTTGTTGCCAAAGCACTTAACAACTCGACTAGAGGCACGGGTTCGGCGACGATGCGTGCAGAGACGATCTTATTGAAATCGACCCGTTGGTGATAGCGGTCAAATTGCCACAATCCGAGATTGATCATCAGAACAATTGCAGCGACCACGGTCACATGTAGCAAAACCCAACTTGGTCGCAACAAAAACCGATACTTCACGAAATCATCGTATCTGTGTGAGTCGTTGCTGATCGGCGCAACTATCGTTCTACCTGTGACGAAGTACGCCAACGATTTTTTGATCTGGGATGGCGACTGTGCATTTTGTGCGCGCTGTGTGCAATTCATTGAGCGACGAATTAAGACTGGCGCAAAAATAGTCGCGCATCAAAAAGCCGATCTAACTTCGCTTGGCTTGACCACCGAGCAGTGCGTGACGGCGTTGCAATGGGTGAGTCGCGATGCGACCGTGCGTTCTGGCAGCAGGGCAGTGGCCGCACTGTTGCGCTCGAGTTCTTTCGGGTGGGCGATAATCGGGGTCGCCATCGACTTGCCTGTCGTGCGCGTGGTTGCATCCGCAATATATAAATTGATCGCCAAAAATCGCCAGCATTTGCCAGGTGGCACCGATGCATGCGCAATAGACCAACGCGAATAATCCCCAACTCCGCCCGCGTGTTATTCATCACGCTATCCCGCTATCGTTGATTAGGCAATCAACGGTAAAAACGTGGTTTGCGAGAAGTTGCATCAGGAGTGACCAAATGGTCCGGCAACCGGGGATAACCCACGGTGCCAGCTCACCTTCGGGTGGGGATGTGGCTCGGCGAAAGCCGAGCAACGGGCCGAACTCTGAGTGCAAGTCTTGCGAAGCGCGCACGATTTGAGAAACGAGTTCAGTGATGCTTAGACATGATTATCCCGCGACTGGCGCGTGGCATGCTGGGCTGCCTTCGGGAACTCGAAAATTTCTGCATTTTTCTGCTGATCGACCAATTGCGTTAGACAATTCAAAAACTCTGCAAGATGTCACCATCGCTTACGAAACGTGGGGCGAACTTAACGCCGAAAAGTCGAACGCAATTTTGTTGTGTCACGCATGGACAGGTGACTCGCATGCCGCAGGTAGCGCCGAAGAAGGCACGCCGACGCCAGGTTGGTGGGAAGGTTTGGTTGGCCCAGGATGTGCGATTGACACAAACAAGTGGTTCGTCGTGTGCACGAATTCGCTAGGCGGTTGCCAAGGTTCTACTGGCCCCGCATCATTGCACCCTCAAGATGGCAAGCCATATGGTTCGCGATTCCCGGTTATCACCGTGCGCGACATGGTGCGCGCGCAAGTTCGAGTTAGCGACTTGCTTGGCATTGATGTCTGGCATTCGGTTATCGGTGGGTCAATGGGCGGCATGCAAGTGCTCGAATGGGCGATCACATTTCCGCATCGCGTGCGCACAGCCGTGCCGATCGCAACTTGCTTTCAAGC
>Ga0214923_10003578_pt1 | contig 19389 bp, 25 predicted proteins | sample LL1510_MetaG_FD_177993 | JGI IMG/M metagenome (GOLD analysis project Ga0214923, IMG submission 177993) | Freshwater microbial communities from Lake Lanier, Atlanta, Georgia, United States - LL-1510 | ecosystem: Environmental > Aquatic > Freshwater > Lake | place: USA: Georgia | collected...
TAAGAGATGTATTTGAAAATTATAAAAAGTATATTGACGGTGCAAAACGTCAAGCTTATAAATGCAAAACTGATTTTAACTGGGATAAAATGAAAGAAAAAGTAGATCAGTTATTTGAATTTTATATTCCTGAATTGCCCAAAAAGGTTCAATTACAATTACCTAAATTGAAGAAAATTGAATTACCTAAACTTAAAAAAATAGAAACAAATGGATAACTTAACTATATGTAATCGTTGTGGTAGTGATGCGTGTTATGTTCAAGAAATAAACGATCAAATTAAATTGTATTATTGCATGGGATGTGGATTTCAAGCCAATACTATAATGACTCGAGATTCAGAATTTCTAAAAGAACAAATGGAAATTTTACCTGAATTATATAAAGAATTAATGGTTGAAGACGAAAATGGAACTATTTGGATGCCCTCAATGGTTAATATACCTTCTCAAGGTATGGTATTTGCCGATGGAACTAGTAAAAGTAATTGGCAATGGGCAGCTGTAAAAGCAATCCCAATGCCTGAAGAAGAAAAAGCTAAGTTTAAAGCTAAAGGAAAAAATTATGAATGGAAGATGGATATGGAAACACTAAAACATTATCCTGAACGTGGATATTTAGATGCTCTTTCGTATATTGGCGTATTACCTGAATAAACTATGAAAATAAGTTACGCTATAACAGTAAAAGATGAATTAAACGAATTACAACGTTTAGTTAATTTTCTTATAGATCGGAAACGAACCGAAGATGAAATCGTAATTCTATACGATTCAAAGGGGGGGAGTGAAGCTGTAGAAGAATGGTTAAGAGCTAATTCTGTAGCAAATCAAGAATATAGATGGTATAGTAGTAAATTTAATAATCATTTTGCAGATCATAAAAACTATTTAAACACGCTATGTACTGGCGATTATATTTTTCAAATTGATGCAGATGAAATTCCCCACGAATATTTAATCGAAGAACTTCCATCTATATTAAAACACAACTCAGCAGTTGATTTATACGCTGTCCCAAGAGTAAACACAGTAGAAGGTTTAACACCCCAACACATTCAAAAGTGGGGTTGGAATGTAAACGAACAAGGATGGGTGAATTGGCCCGATTTTCAAACTCGTATTTATAGAAAATCTCCTGAAATAAAGTGGATAAATAAAGTACATGAGAGACTTGATGGGCATAAACAATTCGCTTACCTCCCTATGGAAGAAGAGTGGTCGTTGTATCATCCCAAAACAATTGAAAGACAAGAAAAACAAAACAATTATTATAATACATTATGAAAACAGCATTAGTATTAGGGGGTGGGGGTTTTATAGGAGGACACCTCGCCAAACGACTTAAAAACGAAGATTTTTGGGTTCGTATAGTAGACATTAAACCAAAACATGAATATTGGGATCACGAAGATATTTGTGATGAATATATCTGCGGAGATTTACGAGACCCAAAATTAGTAAGTAGAGTAATGTTTTCTCCAAATCAACGTTCATTAGCTGATAAAAAATTATCATTTGATGAAGTATATCAATTAGCCGCGGATATGGGAGGAGCAGGGTATATTTTTACAGGTGAAAATGATGCAAATGTAATGCATAATTCGGCATTAATAAATTTAAATGTAGTGCACGAAGCAATTATGCACTCCGTAAAACGAATATTTTATAGTTCCTCAGCTTGTATGTATCCTGAACATAATCAATTAGACCCAAATAACCCAAATTGCGAAGAATCATCAGCATACCCAGCAAATCCAGATTCAGAATATGGTTGGGAAAAGTTATTTAGTGAGCGATTATTTTTAGCATTTAATCGCAATTATGGATTAGATGTTAGAGTAGCTCGTTTCCATAATATATTTGGGCCACAAGGTACTTGGACAGGTGGTAAAGAAAAAGCACCAGCGGCTATGTGTAGAAAAGCAGCTGAAACACTTGATGGTGGCGAAATAGAGGTTTGGGGGGATGGACAGCAAACACGCTCATTTCTTTACATTGATGAATGTATAGAAGCAATTTTAAGATTTATGAGACAAGATAAATTCCAAGGACCCGTAAATATTGGTTCGGAAGAAATGGTTACGATTAATCAACTTGCTCAAGCGGCTATTGATGCTTCAGGTAAAAATATTACCATTAAAAATCTTGATGGTAATGAGTTTAAAGAAAAATATGGATTCAAATGCCCAGTTGGTGTTAGAGGCAGAAATTCAGATAATACATTATATAAAGAAAAAATGAGATGGGAACCAACTAGATCTCTTTATGATGGAATTTTAGATACTTTTTATTGGATTAATAAACAAGTAAATGGGTAAAAATATATTAATAACTGGAGCTGGTGGACTTATAGGATCAGAAGCAGTAGAATACTATTGTGCCCAAGGTCATAAAATATACAATAGAAAAGCAGAAATTGCTACATCCACAAAGTGGTTCTTTTCAGGGGATAAGAAACCATGTTTTAATAATTCTATGTTTCATTTAACAGTAGAAAATTCTCAAAACCAAAATTATTTTACTGAAAAAATAATAGATGCTTTTATTACTAAAACAATTCCTATTTATTGGGGATGTCCTAATATAAGTGAGTTTTTTGATATAAGGGGAATATATGTATTTAAAGATGAAAATGAGGCTATTGATATAATGAATTCTTTAACTGAAGAAGATTATTATTCAAGAAAAAAATATATTGAAAACAACTACCAGATTTCTATTTATTATGCCGAAATATTTAAAAGAATAGAAAATATATTAGATCAAATTATTAATTTAAATAATATATGAAAAAAGAATTAAAATCATTTTTAGTAATATCTAGATATAAAGAAGATATTAGTTGGATAAAAAATTATACAGATTTATATGTTATATATAATAAGGGAGAAAAATTACCAAAAGAATATAACCAAATATTAAGCCCAAATATCGGAGGAAACCAATATGATATTTTTCGTTTTATACATGATAACTACGAAACTCTTCCAGAACTAATAGCTTTTGTCCAAGGTAATCCATTTGACCATTGTTTACCTGAAAGATTCAATCAGTTAATTTATAATGAATCATATACTCCTTTATTTGGGGATATTAATTACCCTCATGGAACATACTCTGAATTAAATAGTAATTGGTACATTAATGGATATTTTAATAGTCATAAACCCCAAAGTAAATTTAATTCATTTGATGAGTATATGAATTATATTTTTGAGGATTATACTCCTTTAGATACTCTCTATTTCCCCCCAGGGTCACAATTAATAGTAGAAAAAAAAAGATGTTTATTTTATTCTAAAAAATTTTGGGATAAATTAATGAATATAAATTGTCTTGAAGAAGGAATGATTGGTGGGAGAGAAGCCCACATAATAGAAAGATCTATTCAATTAATTTTTGAAAACAAATATAAAGAAAAAACACAATGTTAGAACAAGATCAATTAGAACCAGTTCAGGGTAGAACCTTTACTAGTAATACTAGTAAATTATTAAAACATTTAGATAAAATAAAACTTTTACAAGATGGTAAACGTCCATCTCCGGTAATGTTTCATATATCTATAGCAAACCCATGCAATTTAACATGTACTTTTTGTTGTTTTGCTAATAGAACATTAAAAGAAATGCTTACCTTAGATCAAATAAAAAAAGCAATTGATTCTTTTGTTGAATTAGGGGCAACCGGGGTAGAAATTACTGGAGGAGGAGAACCTACACTTCATCCTGATTTTGGTAAAGTAGTAAATTATGCATATGAAAAAGGATTAAAAATAGGTGTAGTAACTAATGGTACTACAATATCTAAATGGCACAAAATAGGAGGGGTTTGGGATAAACTTGAGTGGATTAGATTAGGAATGTATGGTTTTTATGAAGGTTATGAATATGATATTGAAGCTCTAAGAACATATCCTAATCTTACTATAGGAGCGGCTTATATATGGGATGAAAATTTCTCTAACTCAAATAATCCTAATATAACCGGAAAGTGGGGAGACACTGAGGGGGTAGATACAAGAGGAAAAAGATTATCAAAACACAGACAAACCCCAGAGCACTTTGAAAGAATGTTAGAATGGGTAGAAAAAGAAAAAATCCCAACAAGAATAGCATTTAATTCAATTAAAACTTCAGATTTAATTGCTCAAGATATTGATATGATTAGAGAAAGAATAAAAGATAAAAATTTAAAATATGCTTTTTTATCTGATTTTAATTATAAAGGAACAAGAAAAAATAATCATTGCTATATGCACAATTTTAAACCATTTGTTTTTACCGATGGGAATGTTTATGTATGTCCTTGTGCAGAAATGGCTGTTGAAAATTCATGGAAAGTAAATCCTGAATTTAAAATATGTGATATAGATGGTATTATGGATTTTTATAATAATGTGCAAAATAATAATGGCATTAAAAGATTTCATGCTTGTACATATTGCAAATATGCTGCACAAAATGAATTAATTGATGATGCTTTAACAGAAACCGAACACAATGACTTTGCTTAAAAATAAATTAAAAATAAACAATTATGAAAAACAAAAACACACGAGAAAGTGAGTATAAAAATACTCAATTTGAAGGCACTTTTTATGATGCGGATTACTTTGAAAGAGGACAAGAATCTGGAAAAGGTTGGTTGCAAAATTACAGATGGATGCCCCGCCGAACTTTTAAAGAAGCATTAGCAATAGCAGATTATCTAGAATTAGATGATAAAAGCTATGTTTTAGATGTAGGATGTGCTAAAGGATTTATTGTTAGAGCATTACGTGAATTAGAAATCAAAGCAGATGGGTGCGATATTAGTGAATATGCTTTATCATTTGCACCAGAAGGATGTTGGAATTGTACTGATTGGACATCTCATTACAATTTTGGATATACTCACATTGTTGTAAAAGATATGTTAGAACATTTAACACTTTCTCAACTTGATGAATTACTACAAACATTAAGAAACGTAGCTGATACTTTTTTATGTATTATCCCTATGGGAGATAATGGTGTTTATAGAATACCAGAATACCATATGGAAATATCACATTTAATTGCAGAAGATGAACAATGGTGGATAAAGACATTTGAAAAAAATGGATGGAATGTAGTAAAATATGATTCTATAGTACCTGGATTAAAAGATAATTGGTCTAACCATGCTAATGGTTTAGGTAATTGTACATTTGTATTTAAAACCAAATAAAATATGAACCAACACAGTATTATATCAGAAAACTCAGAACACCATTGGCCTCATTTAAATGTTAAAAACAAAATCCTTTTAGATTTAGGATGTGGTCGTCATGACACTAATGATTTGTATCAATCTAGTCCTATTTATTTAGGAGAAAAAGGAGCTATTAAAGTAATAGCTATTGATGGAAGAGAATCAGAAATTAATTATTTTAATGAAACTAACATTAATAAGGATAAATATACCTTTATACATATGTTTATTAATACCCCTGATGATCTTAGAAATTTAATTAAAGAATATAATCCAACAGCTATTAAGTGTGATATTGAAGAATATGAAACTAATTTTTATAGTATTACTACAGAAGAAATGAAAAATGTAGTTGAATTTGGTCTTGAATATCATAATTTAGATATTTTAGAAAAAATAACTCAAAAATTAACTGAGTGGGGTTTTAAAATTCATACTGAGGCTAAATTTGGATTTGTAGACGCCCCCCAAATGGGAGTATTATTTTGTTCTAAAAAATAATAACATGGATACTTTAGTTAGTATATGTATTCCTACTTACGAAATGAAAGGAAAAGGAGTAGAATATTTAGAATATTCCTTTAATAGTTTACAACAACAAACTTATACCAACTTTGAAATAATAATATCAGACCACAGCCAATCCCCTATTATAGAAGATTTATGTAAAAAATGGAGTAATAAATTAAATATTCGTCATTATTATAATGATAATAATAGAGGAGTATCATCATCTAATATTAATAATGCTATTAAAAAGGCAAAAGGAGAAATAATTAAAATTTTATTTCAAGATGATTTTTTATATGGTGATAATAGTTTAGAAATACAATTAGTTCATTTTTTAGGAAATCATAATCATTGGTTAGTTACGGCTTGTGCCCATACTAATGATGGAATTAATATATTTAGACCTTATTATCCAAAATATCATGATAACATCCATTATGGAGAAAATACAATAAGTTCTCCTAGTGTAATAATGTTTAAAAATGAAGATATAATAGAATTTGATGAAAATTTATTTTGGCTAATGGATACGGATTATTATAAAAGGATGTACGATAAGTTTGGTTTACCAAGTATTTGTAATTATATTACTATAATTAATAGAGAGCATGAAAATCAAGTAAGTAATACCTTAGCTACAGAAGAAATTAGACAAAGAGAGTTAAAATACATAATAAAAAAATATAAATAAAAATAAAAACTATGGAAAATTCATACGGGTGGGATTATGTAGATAGTAATATATCTGATAATTATATTAATACTATAAGATTATTTGTAAATAATGAACAAGAATTTAATACTTTTAGGCAAAAATTAGGTAGTACTGGAATTTTAGAAGGAGATACATCCTGTGGTAATTTGTGGCTCAATATGATATTAAATAAATATGGAGATACATTATTAAAAGAAAAATTACCATTACTTAAAAGAAATGATATTTATGGTACTCCTTTTATTATGAATTATGGAGAATATGGAGATGTATGTCCTTTTACTTTTTTATATACTTTACAAAGTTTAAATGTTATAAATAAATTTAAAACAAATAGATTTGATAAGATTGTAGAAATAGGAACGGGGTATGGAGCTTTATGTGTAGTAATGGATTCTTTATGTGAATTTACAGAATATGTAATAGTAGATTTACCTGATGTAGTTGAATTAAATAAAAAATATTTAAGTTATTTTCCTGAAATATATAAAAAAGTTACTTTTATCCCTTGTAATGAGATATCAAATATTTTAGATATAAATTTATGTATAAGTGTTGCTGCTATTTCTGAATGTAATACTGAAGTGCAATTAGATTATTTTGATAAGATTATAAAGAATTCAAATTTTGTATATTTAGGATGCAATCGAATTAACAATGAATTTTTTGACACAGCATCTTCTTTATTTAATATTGAAAAAAATTATGCAGGGATTGATGATTTTTATTTAATAAAAAAATTCATGTAATGTTTGATTTTAAAAATTATATTAATGATGTACCTGATTTTCCTAAACCAGGAATTATATTTAAGGATATACAACCTTTATTAGCTAATGGAGAAATATTTGATAGAGCTATAATTAAGATGCTTAATCTAGCCCATAAACCAGATTATTTTATAGGTGTAGATTCTAGGGGATTTATATTTGCTTCTGCTATGGCTAGTAAGACCCAAAATGGTTTAAAAATAGTCCGCAAAAAAGGTAAATTACCCCCTCCTTGCATTTCTATTAAATATGATCTAGAATACGGAAATGACACTCTAGAAATCCAGGAAGGCAATGGTAAAGTTGTAATAGTAGATGATGTATATGCTACTGGGGGAACAATGGATGCTGTTGAGCAATTATGTGTAAAAGCGGGGTATCAAGTAATAGATAAAGTGGTACTCATTGATTTAGCATTTCTGCATAAACCTAACAACGTTAAAAGTTTAATTAAATATGAATAAAGTTTTTATAGTAGCTGTTCCTGATGAAGTAGAGACACAGGGTATGATACTAGGAAATCCTGTTATCTTCAGCGGTGTGGGCAAAATTAATGCATCGATAGCTGCTTACACTGCATTTAACCAGGGTTATAAAGAAATAATTAATATAGGGTCTTGCGGCTCGTTAAAATATAAAGCAGGAGAAATAATCAAAATAGGTCAAACATTCCAAGATATTGATCCTACTCCCATAGCAGAATATGGTCATACTCCCTTTGAACCATCAAGCTACCAGATAATACTAGATTTAAAGAATAATAATACTTGTTTTACTACAGATTATTTCTATGATGAAAAACAAAAATCAAAATATTCTAAAAAGTATTTAGAAATGATAAATAAATGTTCTGTTTTTGATATGGAGTGTTTTGCTATTGCTAAGGTTTGTAAACGTTTCAATATAAAATTTAGTTCATACAAATGGGTCAGTGATGATGGAAATGCAAATGATTGGAAAGAAAATTGTAAAATAGGTTTTAACAAAATAAAAGATATTTTAAATGAAGGCAAAACTAATTAATATAATTAAAGAAACAGCTACCACTAATCGTTTCTATTTCAAACCAGAATCAAAACCTTTTTTCCAACCAGGACAATTTATATCTTTAGATTTACCTATTGATGAAAAACCTTCTCGTAGAATTAGACATTATTCAATTGCTAATTCTCCATCCCAAGACACTTATGAATTAATTATAGTTAAAAAACCAGGAGGGAAAGGTACTGATTATCTATGGAAATCCCCTATTGGGACAGAAGTTAATTTTGATGGCCCCTCAGGAATAATGGTAATGGGAGAAAACACTAAAAAAAATTATATTTTTATTTGCACCGGAACCGGTATTTCTCCTTTTAAATCTATGCTAGAGTATATACGAGAAAACAATATTGAAACAGGGGATATACACTTAGTATTTGGAACACGAGATAAAAACAATATATTATATTATAATGAAATGATTCAATTAGAAAAAGATCTCCCTCAGTTAAAATATCATATTATTTTATCTAGAGAACCTTGGGAGAACAAACAAGGGTATGTACATTCAATATATGAATCTATAATAAACAATTATTTTAATCAAATAAGAGATAATTCCTACAATGGATTAGACATAGAGTTTTTTATATGTGGGTGGAAAGAAATGGTTAAGCAAGCTAAAACTAATTTACAAAATTTAGGTTTCGATAAAAAACAAATTAAAATTGAAATATATGAATAAAAACACAACAAATGGGTGGGGATGTATGCTTCCCCCCACAACAGAATTTATAGGGATTAATGATTTTTATTTAGTAAAAAATAGTTTATGAAAATATATGATGGTTTTTTATTTTTTAATGAATTAGATTTATTAGAAATTAGATTAAATGTTTTAAATGAGGTTGTTGATCAATTCATATTAGTTGAATCTTCTGTAACCCATCAAGGTTCTCCTAAACCTTTTATTTTTGAAGAAAATAAAGAAAGATTTTCTAAATTCTTACATAAAATAAACCATATTAAAATAACCAACACCCCAGAAGATTTTATTAATTTACCCCAAATGGGTTTCACAACATATGAAGAACAAATATTTAGTACAATATATAACCATATAAAAAATTCAAAACTTTTTGATAGAGCAACTCAACAACATTTTGGTAGAGATTTTTTTCAAAAAGAATGTATAAAATTAGGAATGAAAGAAGCTAAAGAAGAAGATATTCTTTTATCTGCTGATTTAGATGAAATCCCTAATCCTGAAGTATTAAAAAGACTAGATGAATTTTTTGAACCAGATCAATTTTATACATTTAATCAAACTCATTATAGTTATTATTTAAATATGTTGCATTACTCTCATATCGATAACAGCGCGGGTAGTAATATAATAAATACAAATTGGAAAGGAACTAGAATGGGTACTTGGGGTAAAATTAAAGATTATTCTATTAATGAATTAAGGGCTCAAAATAATAATGATATTATAAATAGTGGTTGGCATTTTAGTTGGATGGGAGGTATTGATAGAGTAAAAATCAAATTACAATCTTATAGCCATAAAGAAAATAATCAAATGTATATTTTAGAAAATGTAGATAAAATGTTAAACACATCTGATACAATCTTTGATTTTAAAGGAGATAGATCTATAAAAGTAGAAATAGGTTATGATCATCCTGAGTGGCTTATTCAAAATCAAAATAAATTTAAACATCTAATTAAATGATTTCAACCGAAATATTATATGGGCAAGGATTAGGTAACCAGCTTGCTTGTTATGTTAGTACTAGAGTGATAGCTGCTGATAGAGGAGTAGATTTTGGAATTTATGATCCCCATGGTTGCTGGGGGGATAAAAGATATAATAATAAAGGGTTATATTTTATGGATTTAGATATGGGTAAACCAGTTGAGATAGATAAGATAGAATTATTTTATAATGAGCAAGAATATAGATATTTTACTAATACTAACTATCATGATTTAACACAAGGATGTTGGGTTAATATAACTGATGAGAAATTAAAAAATATTCCTGATAATTCACATATATTAGGTATAATGCAAGGACCCGATTATTTTTATCATAGAATAAATGAGGTAAAACAATGGTTAAAAGTTAAACCTAAATACGATAAGTATGATTTTAGTTCTGAGGATATATGTGTTTTGAATATACGAGCTAATTTAGATGAAGCTGTATTCCTTCCTAAAATATATTGGATTAATGCTATTAATCATATGTTAGACATTAATCCTAATATGACTTTTCTAGTTATAACAGAAGATCCCATTACCATTAAACAATTTCTTCCTGAATTAACTGATAATATTTATGACTTTGGGATTGGGGAAGATTATGCTATAATTAAAAATGCTAAATATTTAATTGTTTCTAATTCTAGTTTTTCAATATTTCCTTCATTAACAAGTGAAACATTAAAATATATTATAGCACCAAAATATATGCTCCGTCATAATACAAGCGATGGGTACTGGTCGTGTGGGTATAATATATATCCAAGATATACTTATATGGATAGAGAAGGTAAATTATTTAGTTATGATGAATGTATAAGAGAATTTAATGAATATTGTATTAAAAATAATTTTTATTCAACTAAAGTAAAAAAAACACATTCTGATTTTCCCTCAGTAGCTACAATTAGGCCATAATGATAACCCAAATAATTATTCACTTATTACCTCATGAAATTGATTGGTTTGAATGGCAAGCTAAACAATTAAAAGCAGGAAGCTGCTATATAGAAGATAAAGTAATAATTGATGTTACTTTAAATTTAAATTTAGTTGATTGGAATAATTCACAAATCCCAAAACAATACTTTATTGATAAATTTAATCAAATTAAACAACTATTTGATTGGTGTGAAATAATATTTGATATAGATGAAAATAATACCTGTTTAGGTATTGATGATAAAAGAAGAAATAGCATACGAGCATATAATCCTGATAATTTTATTTATTTAGATTGTGATATAATTTTTAAACCAGAAACATTAGCATTATTGATTAACAGCGCTAAGACAATTGATAATGAATACTATATAATATCTCCTCAAACACCAAAACTATGGGATTTTACTTGGGATATATTAGTAAATAATGTATATTTAAATCAACAATATGGATTTGAAAAAACAATAGACCCTTATTCTATATTAAATACAGATTATGGAGAAATATCATTATCTCCAATTAATGTATTTAAGTTTGGTGGTGGATGGTTTAATTTAATATCATCAAAATTATTAAAATTTACAGATATACCAGACTCATTTGGGCCTTATGGCATAGATGATACTTATGTAATGTATTGTTGTGAGATAATGAAACAAAAACAATTAACTCCACAACAATATGTTGTAAGTAATTTAGTAGTAGCTGAAAATTATAAATATAGAAATAGTTCTTATGTAGATTATTTAGATATTATTAATAAAAAAGATGAATATAGAATACAAGCAGAAAATAATTTTCAAATTGAATTAAATAAATTTTATAATAAATTATGAATATATCAGTTATAGGAGTTGGCAAATTAGGATTATGTTTAGCTCTAAATTTAGAAAAAAAAGGATTCAATATGATAGGAGTTGATGTTCATGAGAACTACATTCAATCTCTAAATAACAAAACATTTTCAACATCAGAACCATTTGTAAATGAATATTTGAAAGATTCAAAAATTGTATTTACAACTAGTTTAAAACAAGCACTTCAGAATGATATTTTATTTGTGGTTGTAAGAACCCCATCAACATCCGAATGGAAATATGATCATACTGATATTAAGAATATTGCGAATCAGCTTATTAAACTTGGAAAACAACCTACACGAAAAGATTTAATTATTAATTGTACTACATTTCCTGGATATTGTGATACTTTACAGGAAAAATTAAAAAAATATAATTATTACATATCATACAACCCTGAATTTATAGCACAAGGTACTATAATTAGAGATCAAATAATGTGTGATAATGTATTAATAGGAGAAGCAGATGAATATGCTGGTGATTTAATTCAATCTATATATAAACAAATGGTAGAATCAAATCCAATTTATAATAGAATGACTCGTACTGAAGCTGAATTAACTAAACTATCAGTAAATTGTTTTCTTACTACTAAAATTAGTTATGCTAATATGATTGGGGATATAGCTAATAGATTAGGGTGTAGTGCTGATATAGTATTAAGAGCAGTAGGTACTGATTCAAGAATTGGCTCTAAATATATTAAACCTGGTTTTGGTTTTGGAGGTCCTTGCTTCCCTAGAGACAATAGAGCATTAGCTAAATGTGGGGAAGAATTAGGTATTAACGCCATAATATCAAAAGCAACGGATGAAATGAATGAAAAACATCTTCAATATCAAATAGAAGATTTTATAAAACAAAACCCAAGTAAAGAAAAAACTATTAAAATAGATTTTGTTACTTACAAAAAAGATAGTATATTATTAGAAGAATCCCAACAACTTAAATTTGCTTTAAAATTAAAAGAATTAGGATATAAAATTGAGATTTTAGATCAAAGAGAAGAAGTATTAAATCAATTAAAAAATATAATATAATGCTACACCTACAAATATCAAATTGGCTTAAAGATTATCTAGAATCTAATAATTTAGATTGTTTTATAATTGGCATTAGTGGGGGAATAGATTCTGCTCTTACTTCTACTTTATGTGCCCAAACAGGTAAAAAAACACTTGTTATTAGTATGCCTATTCACCAAGCCCAAGATCAATTAGAAAGAACACATAATCATATTGATTGGTTAAAAGAAAAATATTCTAATGTAGAATCATTTGAATTTAATTTAACTAATACTTTTGAAACATTTAAATCCTTATTTCCTATAGAAAATAAGTTAGCTTTAGCTAATTCTCGCTCTCGCTTAAGGATGGTTACTTTATACCAAATAGCAGGAACTTATAAAGGCTTAGTTGTAGGTACAGGTAATAAAGTAGAGGATTTTGGTATTGGGTTTTTTACTAAATATGGAGATGGTGGGGTAGATATTTCTCCAATAGCTGATTTAACCAAAACCGAAGTTAGACAAATGGCTAGAGAATTAGGAATAATAGGAGAAATATTAGTAGCCAAACCAACAGATGGCTTATGGGAAGATGATCGCTCAGATGAGGATCAAATCGGAGCTACATACGAAGAATTAGAATGGATAATGGAATTTAAAGGGAATCCACAAGAATTATTTGGGAGGCAAAAGGAAGTTTATCATATTTATAATACACTTAATAAACAAAATAAACATAAAATTAACCCTATACCTGTATTTAAAAAATGAAAACTATATTTGAAAATATAATAGAATTATATAAAAAAGAAAATATTACTCTTAATAAAAATAAGAATGGACACTATGCTATAGATCAAAAAGACACTGGATGGTCTATAACTGAAAATGAAATAAATTATCTTCTTAGATATAAATCCTATTTTGATAATCCTAAAATATACATAGTTGGAAATGCTTTTGGATTCAGTACATTTTGTTTTCAATATATTTTTGAAAATGCATCTATAGATGTCATTGATGCTGAGATTGAAGGAGAGTTTAATTCATATGGATCAGAATTAACTAGAAAAATATCTAAAGAAAATAACTTTAATATAAATCTTACAAAAGGTTTTTCACCTGGTGATGTTAAAGATTCAATGAGATTTGATAAATATGATATAGTTTTTATAGATGGTTTACATACAGATGATCAAGTTATAGCTGATTATACAGCAGTACATCCATATTTTAACAATAATTATATATGCTTTTTACATGATGTTAGATCAACACCTCTGTATAGATCCTTTAATACAATTATTGAGAATTTTAGAGGAACATACTCAGATTATATAACAGAATTAGATTACTCTATATCTGAATCAGGTATGGGAATTATAACAAATGGATATTCTTTAATTAAAAACTAAAAACATGAATCTAGATTTTATAGAATATGTTATAGTAAAAGCTGGAGGTTTAGGAAGTAGAATGGGTAAATTTACTAAAAATAAACCTAAATGTTTAATACCTTACAAAGGTAAAACTATTCTAGAAAATTTATTAAATGTATTCTCTAATAAAAAAATTATAATAATATCAGACTATCTAGGAGATGTATTACAAAATTATGTTTCTAATATATTAAAACAACCTGATGTTATTTTTATTAATGTAGATTCAAAAACAACATCAACAGGTTTAAAACAAGCTTTATCATTATTGAATGAAAATTCATCTTTTATATATGTTTGGTCTGATATTATTTTTGAAGAAATACCTTATTTTAATGTTGAGAATGATATACTAATAGGAGTTACAAATAATTTTAATTGTCGTTATTCTATAATAGATAATAAAATTACAAAAGGTATATCTGATAATAATGGGATATTTGGTTTTTTTGCTTTTAAATCTAAAAGTATATTAAATGATTTAGATGAATCTATATCATTTGTTGGAAATAATTTAATGAAAATAGAAAATAAATTTAAAGTAGATTTTATTAATTTTCAAAATGTTTTAGAAATAGGAACAGAAGAAATATATTTAAATTTAATAAAAGAAGAAGAATCATGTAGATTTTTTAACAAAGTTGATATTATAGATAATACTGTGATTAAAACTTGTATAGACTCTAATTATAAGTCTCTAATAAAAGATGAAATTAATTGGTATAGATTTTTAAAAGATAAAATAGATTTTATACCTAAGATATTATCTGTTGATCCTTTAACTTTATCTAAAATAAATGGTTTACAACTTCATAAAGATAATATCCCTGATTATTTAAAAATAAAAATACTTGATTCTATTTATGATAATTTTTATACATTACATAATCTTGATAAAAAAGAGATAAATTTAACTGATATAGAAGATATATACCTTAAAAAAACATTTGATAGAGTTAATAGTGTAAAAAACTTAATACCTTTTTTTAATGATGAATACATAAAAATTGATAATAAATTAAATTTAAATCCTTTTCATTATAAAAATATTAATAGTTTTATAGATCAAATAAAATCTATTAAAGTTAATGAGTATAATATTATTCATGGTGACCCAACTTTTTCTAATATAATATTCTCTGATCCAAAATGTTATTTTATAGATCCAAGAGGACATTTTGGAAATACAAAAATATACGGAGACAGAAAATATGACTGGGCTAAACTTTACTACTCAGTGAATGGCAACTATGACTCAATTAATACAAAAGATTTTCAAGTTAATATAAATAAAAATGAAGTAGAATTAAATATAAAATCAAATAAATTTGAACATTTATCATATCATGTAATAGAATCATCTGGAATAAATTTAACTGAAATGGAATTGATGCATAGTTTAATTTGGTTATCTTTAACAGGATATGTAAAAGAAGATATTGATTCTGTATTATATTCTTATTATAAAGGTGTTAAAGTATGGAATTTAACTTTATAGTAAATCAACCAAAAACTTGGTTTATTGATTTAGATGGAACATTAGTTGTACATAATGGTTATAAAGAAGGTAATGATATTTTATTAGATGGTGTAAAAGATTTTTTTAAAAATCTACCAAAAGAAGATTTTGTAATAATAACAACAGCTAGAAATAAAAAATTTAAAAAACAAACAATTAGTTTTTTGAAACAAAACAATATAAAATATAATAAAATTATCTTTGATTTACCTATGGGGGAACGTATATTAATAAATGATAAAAAGAATGATGGAGCTATAACAGCCTACTGTGTAAATTTAGATAGAAATAAAGGATTTAAATCATGAATAATGTTAAAAAATATATAGATAAACATATTGAAGAGATAACTAAAATATTTTCATTTGATATAAAAAATTTAACTGAATTTACAAACACTATATTGAATTGTAAGAACAAAATATTCTTTACAGGTATTGGTAAAAATGGACATGTGGCATCAAAAGCAGCTTCTACTTTTAATTCTATAGGTACTCAAATATTTTTTATTAATCCTGTTGATGCAGTACATGGAGATATGGGATTAATTGAAGACAATGATGTTATTGTAATTATATCAAAATCAGGTAATACAGAAGAATTAATATGTTTTTTAGAAAATGTTATAAATCGTACTCAAAATATATGGTTAATACATTCAAATCAAAACAATAAAAGTTTAAAATATTGTTATAAAGATATATTTATCCCAATTGAAAGAGAAGCTGATTATCTAGAACTTGTTCCTACAATCTCTATAGCGGCGTATACTATATTATTACAATCTATAGCGTGTTCAATAACTGAAATTAACCACTTAACTTTATCTAAATTCCAATCTAACCATCCTGGAGGATCTTTAGGGAAAATAAAATAAATAATATGATTCATAAAGTAAGTAATAAATTATCTGATATACAATCTTTAATACAGGTTCTAAAAAATAACTATCCAACAAATGCTTTTATATCATATATTGAAGGTGAATATGGTATGAGAGTAGCTATATATAATTCTCATGTTAGAAATTTTATTAATGATGTAAAAGATATTAATTTAGATACTGTTATAATAGGTATTTGTTTTATAAATCATACTATCTTTTTACAAGATATTTGTGATCATATAATTGAGATACAAGACACCAAATTTGAAAACTCTAAATTAGTAGAATCCAGCCATTTACATAATCCTAATTTATTAAATAATAGTTATTGTAGTAGTAATGATGGATGGTCTAATTATTATATTCGTGGAATACATTGTTATGAATATGAGATTATGTTAAATAATATAAACTTTAGCAATATTTTTTTCACAAGTCGCTGTGATGGAAGTATTTTTATTAACCATGAAGGTAATAAACAAAATCAATATAGTTGGGATGAGCAAAATAGTAAAATTGTAGGGAAAATTAATAATAAATATTACCAAAACTCATCCCAGTTATTACTCAAGTTTATACCATCTGTTGTTAAATCTAATGATATATCCTTACATATCAGAAATACAAATAAATGGTCATTTAGAAATTTACCTGAAAATATATATAACTCGTTATTTAATTATTGTATTGAAAATAAAAGAACTATCCATGTTTTTTTAGATTTAACTCCAGTATATATTCCTGAAAATGAATATATAAAAATATATAATAATAGAGTTAATAACATCCCAAATATAGATTTGTATACCCAAATTGTGAATAATTGTTCCATTTATATTGGCTGTGACTCTGGATTTACAGAAGCAATATCATATTATACTAGTGTACCTAATATTTTTATTTTTGAGAATATAAATAAGTTAGTTAATACTAATAATAAAAATGTAAATATATTTAAATCATCCCAAGAAATAATTAATTTAATAAATAATGAATAATATTGTAAAACAAGTTCTAAACCCACTATTAAAAAATAATAAAATTTTTATACCTGAAAGATTTAAAAAAGTAAAATTGGATGTAGGATTATCTATAAACGCTCCTAATACTGAGATATGGACTGAAAATGAAAATAATTTACTAGTTATTGGTTTTGAACCTAGCTCATTATGCCATGATAGTTTTATCAATAATAATAGAGAAATGGCTAATAAATATCCAGAATATGTTTTTATCAAGCCTGATAAAATATTTGATAGTTTTTTTCCACTTAAATGTGCTTTATCAAATGGTCAACCTAGATACCAAACATTTTATAATACTGGAAATGATTTAGGATGTTCATCTCTTTATGAACCAGTTTATTTTCCAATAAAACAAATTGAAGAAGTTCCTGTTATAACTTTAGAAAATTTCTTTGATTTATTTCCTTGGGATCAAATTTCTTATATAGATCAACTTAAAATAGATACTCAAGGAAGTGATTATGAAGTACTTTTAGGAGCTAAAAATTATATAAATAATATTATATATATAACTTTAGAAAATTCAACTCATGGTCAATATAAAAAAGAAGAAGATTATAATAAATTTGATGATTATTTAAAACAATTTAATTTTGTTAAAATTAAAGAAGAAGGAATTAATTCAACTTATTTGAATTATAATTATTTAGATAAATCAATAAATGTTAATTTTTTTATAGAAAATAAATAATGATATATTTTACAACAAACTCAGATGGGAACCATACTGAAGGAATTGGAGCGATGGCTCAGTACCAAATAATATGCTATGTATTATCTAAATTATACAATGTCAATTTTTATTTTACTGGATTTAAAAATTTAACTCACTATCAATATTTTGATATAACTCAAGAACAGTGGTGTAAAGATATAACTAATTTTTTTAATTTACCTACATCTAAAGATTTAGACTTACCTACTATTAATTTTCATCAATTAGATATAGAGTTAGATGATTTTATTAATAATAATAATGTTATTATTAATTTTGAACCTCATTATCTTTTATCATTTATGGATAATTACATTGATAATGATGAAATGCAAAATATATTAATTGAATTAGGAAAAAATATTATATTAAATAATAATTTAAAATACTTTGATAAAGAAAAACAAAATATAGCTATTCATATAAGAAAATATACTCAAACTGATTGTGATTTAAACCCTAGGAGAGAATATTTTGATGAATCTAAAAAAGATTATTATATTAATTTAATAAACAAATTAGATAATAATAAAGTTGATTTTCATATTTACTCACAAGGAAAAGAAGAAGAATTTAATTTCTTAAATAAAAATAATATAAAATTACATATTGAAGAAAACCCACTAGTATCCCTTTACCATATGATAAATTCAGATATTTTTATCACAGCTAATAGCTCTTTAAGTTATATAGCTCATTTATTAGGTAACCATAAACAATGTTTTGTTAGAGATACTTTTTTTCATAAATGGAAAAATAATACAATTAAATTATGATATCACATATTGATATAGGTTATAATGGTAGATTAGGTAATCAATTATTTATATATGCCTTACTTTATAAATTAAAAACTCAAGGAAAAGAAATATTTATTCCTTCTAAAAATTATAATTGGAAATATGATGGATGTTTAGATCAATATCATCAAAAATGGATACCATATAAATATGTCTTAGATGATTATTTTGATTTATCTATAAACCCATCAGATATAATTCTAAATGAAG
>Ga0214923_10003579_pt1 | contig 19389 bp, 19 predicted proteins | sample LL1510_MetaG_FD_177993 | JGI IMG/M metagenome (GOLD analysis project Ga0214923, IMG submission 177993) | Freshwater microbial communities from Lake Lanier, Atlanta, Georgia, United States - LL-1510 | ecosystem: Environmental > Aquatic > Freshwater > Lake | place: USA: Georgia | collected...
GATTTTGAGTCAGCGTCCTTACGCGCAAGAAATTGCAAAGATGATGGGCATTGTTTCGGCTGCAGGTGCCGGATCCTCTGGTGAAACAGCAGCAAAAACGCCAGCAACCCTCGTGCTGGTCATCAGTTCCGATCGGGGCCTGTGCGGTGGTTACAACGGGAGCGTGACCCGAACGACTCTCAACTTCCTCGCCGAAAAGAAAAAGGCAGGTCGCGCCGTAAAGCTCGCCTTTTGTGGCAAAAAAGCCATGGAACTTGTCAAGTCCAGGGTCGCTGTCGAGCAAACGCATTACGAAGAGTTCGGCGCAAAGGTCACCTTCAAGAAGGCTCTTGATCTCAGCAAAAAACTCTCGGCGATGTATGACGGCGGCATGGTTGATGAGGTTGTGATTATTTACAACGAGTTCAAGAACGCGATTTCTCAGGTCGTTCAGGCTCAGACTGTTCTTCCTTTGAACTCTGTGGAGATGGTCGAAGGGGATTTGCGCAGCGTAGAGAAGACTCTTTTCGAGCCTTCCAAGCCTGAGCTTTATGAAACCCTTTCATCAAAATATTTTGTGATTCAGGTCTTTAAGGCCATGTTGGAGGCGCAAGCGTCCGAGCATGGTGCGCGCATGAGTGCGATGGAAAATGCCACCAAGAACGCTGGTGATATGATCCGCAAACTTACGCTTCAATATAACAAACAACGACAAGCGGCGATCACCAAGGAGCTCCTCGAAATTATTTCGGGTAGCGAGTCGCAAAAAGTTCAAGCTTGATAAGGAGAAATGGAAATGTCAGCTAGTGCAGGACAAAACCTCGGCAAAATTAAGGCAATCATCGGGCCCGTAGTGGACGTAGAGTTCCCCGCCGGCAAGGTGCCACCCATTTATCAATCGGTGCGCGTAACCAATCGAGCCAACGGAGACAAAGACTGGAACCTGGTTCTCGAAGTGGCTCAACACATGGGCGAAAACACGGTTCGGTGTATCGCGATGGACGCAACGGATGGCTTAACACGCGGTCTTCCTGCGTTGGATACAGGTGATCAGATCATGATGCCGGTTGGTCCAGAGACTCTCGGCCGCATCTTGAACGTGGTGGGCGAGCCGGTGGATGAAGCCGGACCTGTGGTCGCGAAGAAACAATGGGGAATCCATCGTGCGGCTCCAAGCTTCAAAGAGCAGTCGACTGCTGTTGAGCCCTTCTATACAGGCATTAAGGTCGTTGATTTGATCGCGCCCTACGCCAAAGGCGGGAAGATCGGACTCTTCGGTGGAGCCGGCGTGGGCAAGACCGTTTTGATCATGGAACTCATCAACAACATCGCCACTCAGCACGGCGGTTACTCGGTATTCGCCGGAGTGGGTGAGCGTACCCGTGAAGGAAATGACCTTTTCATGGAAATGAGTGAGTCAGGCGTTATTAAGAAGACCTCGCTCGTCTATGGCCAGATGAACGAACCACCAGGAGCAAGAGCTCGCGTTGCGCTTTCTGCACTCACCATCGCGGAATATTTCCGAGATGAAGAGAATCGGGACGTTCTTTTGTTCGTGGATAACATTTTCCGTTTCACCCAGGCAGGGTCCGAAGTGTCAGCACTTCTGGGCCGAATTCCTTCAGCGGTGGGATACCAGCCGACCCTCGGAACCGAGATGGGCGAATTGCAAGAGCGGATCACCTCAACCAGCAAAGGGTCGATTACCTCGATCCAGGCGGTTTATGTTCCGGCGGATGATTACACCGATCCGGCGCCAGCAACGACCTTTTCGCATTTGGATGCAACCACCAACTTGAGTCGTCAGATTGCGGAAATGGCGATTTTCCCAGCGGTAGATCCATTGGCATCTACCTCCCGAGTATTGGATCCCCAAATTGTCGGAGCTGAGCACTATCGTGTTGCCCGACTGGTTCAAGGGATTCTCCAGCGCTATAAGGAATTGCAGGATATCATTGCAATCTTGGGTATGGACGAGCTTTCAGAAGACGATAAGAAGACAGTGGCTCGGGCTCGAAAGATCCAGCGCTTCTTGTCTCAACCGATGTTCGTTGCTGAGCAATTTACAGGTCTTAAAGGAAAGTTCGTGAAGATTGAGGACACCATCCGTGGATTCCGTGAAATTGCGGAAGGAGCTCATGACAACCTTCCAGAGCAGGCTTTTTACATGGTGGGAACCATTGAAGAAGCGGTCGAAAAGGCTAAGACTCTGAACTAAGCCCTTCGAGGAGCGCAAATGGACAGTTTTGCTTTGAGTATTTACGCACCGGAAAGGCGCCTGACTCAGAATGAGCAGGTTCATTCCTTCATTCTGACTACCCCAAAGGGTGAGATTGAAGTGCTGCCTGGCCATACTGATCTGGTTTCCTCCTTGGATACGGGTCGCTTCATCTACACCCCAGTCGGCAAGCCACCGGTACGGGGCGTGATCTCGAGTGGCTTCATCAACGTTGAGAATGGAGCGGTCAAAGTGATTGCTGAAACCATCGAACTCGCTCACGAGATTGACGTTTCTAGAGCGAAGGCTGCACAAGTCAAGGCAGAGAAGATGCTCTCTGACGCTTCATTGGATCAGTCGTCATTCAGGAAATATCATCTGAAGCTGCAAAGGGCGATCATTCGCCAGAACCTTGGCAGCGGCAGCTAATCTCTCGACCGTCCCGCTTTTTTCGGGTTGTGATTTTCTTTGCAGTTGATCATAATTTTAAGAGCGTAAATCAGCACAGGATTGTGCGGCTTTGAATGGAATGAACGGAATCATTTCGGAAGTTGAGTCACCACGTATTTTGTACAAGGCCTATCCGGGCCTTTTCTCTGTGAGCGCAAAAGCTGCGGTCACTTTCAGTCTTTTTGCGGGTTTTTTTGCCGGATACACCATAGATTTTTCAAATGCCGAGTTTCTCGCTTTCGTTCGGCCCGAACCAGTTCAGGTTGCAGTTCTGGAAGAAGCCCCAGGCTCAGGCGTTCAGGAGCGTGCACCCGAACAAAACCCCGGCCACGCAACTCCCGATGATTCTCTTTTAAAGCTTTCCCACTCGAAAGGTCCAGATGAGCTCGCAGACTCGTTGAGCCTGCGGGATGCCGCACCTGAGTCCATAGCCCTTTCACCGGGTTTGACCTCTTCTGAACGAGCAGATTTGATGGCTCTCTTGTTAGACGAACAGGTCACCACAGTCCAAGGCAAAGCAGATGCGCTCGTCGCAAATCAGGTGCAGGCTAAATCTCACCACGGACCTACACCGCCTAAGCCCATGACGCTCGCTCAAAACGAGAAGAGACGGCAGGCATCTCAAAATGCGCTTGTCTTCAACCCGGATGAAGACTCAGGAAAGACCGCGGAAACACCTGGGAAATGCGGACTTGGGATTCATCATGAATTTGAACGCCCCGCAAATCACCCTTCGCCCGAGACGGATACTCATCTCTGCCCCTCCCGACTCACGTGGATTTCAAAAACCTGGGACGGTCAAGGTTGGATTAAGGTCGAGGGCAGTGGCCACCTCCCAACCCTGGCCCGACATCCATCGGCAACAGAGGTGCCCACTTTGTTATTGAATGAAGAGCACCTTGGGCTTTTGGCGTTAAGGTCCGGCATTCAAATCGCAAAGGGAATGGGCATGATCGCAGGTCGGGTTCCGGAGGGATATAAGCTGGATTTCGCCGGTAGATCAGAGGAAACAGAGTACTTTGAATCGAGCGACCGAAAGTACTTTGCCATTCTTAATGCTGAGCCAGGCGCCGGCGTTTTGGAATTGGTCTCAGAGACCAGGCAGGACCTTGGAACCACCCTTTTCGTGCCGGTGCTCGAGGATGTCGTTACCTATTTGGACCTAACGCCTCCCGAACCTATTGATATCACGGTGAAGGTGAACAAAAACGGCAATCCGGATGATCCGGAGGTGGTCGGTCTGACGGTGGGTCTTTCTACGCAGACCGGAATTCAGGCCATCACCCGGAGTGACGGCGTTGCAATCCTCTCGCAGGTACGGAGAGTAAAGGGATATCCACTCTTTTTGGATGTTGGTTCGAGAACCGGAACCGAAGCGGGTCCAGTTTATCGCTACGAAATACCCGATCCTCAGGAGGGAGCGCTCTTCATGGCTAATCAAATCTCCGATCAATCCTTGGGTAGATGGCTCGGGCAAATCAAGCAGGGTCTCAGTGACCAGGGCGCCATGGTGGTTGGATCTTACCCGCGCAATCGGATTGATGGGTTCAAGCGGGATTATTTCGCAAAGGTTCAACCGCTCACCGCGAAGTTCGGCCTGGAACCTATCAATTTCACGGTTTTATGGAATGGGGAGATCTCACAAGAGGATCCCTTAGAAGGCGACCTGCCGCGATTTCTTTCAGTTCAGGTTGCAGAAGGCCTGAGCCAAATTCAATTGCTGGGTCCCGAAGGCGAGCCAGTAAAAAGCGACCTGTTCCCCATTTCTCCTCGCGTGATTCATGTGGTATCCCATTGAGCATGATTTCATCCGAAAAATTTGAACAATCCATTCAAAAGCTTGAGGCTTTGGTGAAAAATCTTGAATCCGGATCCATGCCACTCGAGGAAGCATTAACGGCGTTCCAGGAGGGAGTGGGTTTGGTGAAGCACTGCCAAAGCCTATTGTCCCAAGCGGAACAGAAAGTCGATCTTCTCATCAAGGCAAACGCCGAGAGCGTTGAGACCAAGCCTTTTTCGAGTGAGTCATAACCTTGAAGAAGGCCCTGGAGAGAATTGATAAACTCCTGGTCGATCGGGGACTTGTCTCTACGCGCTCAAGAGCTCAGGCCATGATCATGGCGGGGCACGTTCTCGTGAATGATGAGCCCATACAAAAACCTGGTGAAAAAGTAGCCTTGGAGAGCGGGATTCGACTCAAGGTTCCGGAGCTCAAGTATGTCTCTCGAGGAGCACTGAAAATCATCGCGGCGCTGGACCATTTCAATATTCATGTGCAGGGTCAAGTCGCAGTCGATGTGGGAGCTTCGACTGGCGGCTTCACGGAGGTCCTGCTCGAGAGGGGTGCCCAGAAAGTTTATGCACTTGACGTGGGAACGAACCAACTGGCCTGGAGATTAAGGTCGGATCCCCGAGTCATTTCACGGGAACACTATAATGTTCGCCATTTCCTTCCGACTGACTTTCCGGAGAAATTCGAAGTCCTCGTCATGGACGTTTCCTTTATTTCCATCCGTCTGCTCTTGACACCCCTGATTCCCGGCATGAAACCCGGATCACATTTTTTGGTGTTATTTAAGCCACAATTCGAGCTAGGCAAGCAATGGATCGGAGAAGGGGGCATTGTTCACGATCAGGAGCAAGCACTGCGGCATCTTCAGGACATCCTGCTCTGGGCAGAGGAAATCGGGCTCAAATCTCAGGGATGGATACCTTCACCCATTACGGGTACGGATGGAAATCAGGAATACCTCATTCATTGGGTGCTGAGGTCATAAGTTCGCTCGAACCGTAGGAAATATTTGGTTCGTTAAATGGCCAAATCGCAGTATGCTCAAGCATCATGAGAATGGTGAAACAACTCAAAATCAGCGTAAAACTGCTGGCCATGATTGCTTTGGGCATGACTGCAGCAACGGGAGGAGGCCTGTGGTATGCCTATTCCAAGGTTGAGCACGATGTCCCCGAAATTAAGCGTGTTTCGGATTACCGCCCCCTAGGCGTTACCCAAATCCTTTCTCTTGAAAATGGCCAGACCCGCATTATGGCCGAGTTTTACAAAGAGCGAAGGTATCTGACCCCCTACGATCAGATTCCAGAAAAACTGGTGAGCGCATTTCTCTCGGCCGAAGACTCCACTTTTTTTGAACACCAGGGGGTGAACATTTTTGCCATCCTGCGGGCAGCCGTTGCGAATTTTTTGGCCGGTCACGTCGTTCAAGGCGGAAGCACCATCACGCAGCAAATCGCAAAATCCCTCTACCTCAGCCCCGAAAAAAATATCTTTCGAAAAGCGAAAGAGCTCTTCTTGGCGTTGCAGCTGGAAAAGAATCTCACCAAGGAGGAAATCCTCTATCTCTATTTGAACCAGATTTATCTCGGAAGTGGAGCCTACGGTGTGCAGGCTGCCGCCAGGACCTACTTTCAAAAAGATCTCAAGAATCTCACCATTGCAGAAATGGCGCTCATTGCAGGACTCCCAACGGCGCCCGGAAAATACTCGCCGCTCTTAAACCCGAAAAAGGCGAAGGAACGCCAACTCTATGTGTTGAAGCGAATGCGTGAAAACAAGTTCATTTCTGAAAATGAACAGAAGAACGCCGCGGCAGAAAAGGTAAAAATCTTCGTAAATGATGGAACCGAGCGCAAGTTGGCCCCGCATTTTGTGGAATACCTGAGAAGACATTTGGCTCAAAAGTATGGCGAGCAAATGCTCTATGAAGATGGCCTGAGTGTCACCATACCTTCGGCGGCAAAATATTCACTTTATGCCCAGGAAGCCCTTGAGGCGGGACTCGAGGAAATCGATCAGCGAAAGGGCTATCGGGGACCGATTAAGAATATTCCGCAGCCAGAATGGGATGCGTTTCGCGAAGAAATGAAAAAGGAGCTGACGAAGGAGTATCTCCCGTATCGGTTCTTGACTGCTGACGGAATCCTGGACCTGGAATCAGCGGTGCAAAGCTTTGATCCTACCTATGAGAAGACATTAGTTGGAAAAAGACTGAAGGGCCTCGTGACCCAGATCGCGCTAGACCAGAAGTCGGCTCAAGTGAGTTTGGGCCTCATCAATGCGCAAATTCCAATCGAAGAACTGAAGTGGGCAGGTCCTGAGGCCAGCCCATCCAAAGCGCCCAAGGCGGTGAGTGATGTTCTTCATGTAGGGGATGTCGTTTGGGTAAAAGTGAAGGGTTTGAGTGGTGGAGTCTGGAAGGCAAGGCTCGTTCAAGTGCCGGAAATTCAGGGAGCGCTCTATTCGGTTGATGTTGAGACCGGTCAGATTCTTGCAATGGTAGGCGGCTACGATTACGCCACCTCTGAATTTAATCGTGCGGTACAGGCGAAGCGGCAGATGGGATCGACGTTCAAACCCATCATCTACTCAGCAGCGGTCGAATCGGGCTATACTCCTGCGAGCATCATCGTCGATTCTCCGATCGTGTTCGAGGACAAGGAAAACGGTGTCTGGAAGCCGGAAAATTTCGAAGAAAAGTTTTATGGAGACACAACCTTTCGGCAGGCCCTGATCAATTCCCGTAATATACCAACCGTCAAGATTGTTCAGGACATCAAGGTCCAAACTGTGATCAATGAAGCGAAGCGATTGGGCTTGGATACGCAATTCATCCCAGATCTTTCGATCGCTCTTGCTCTGCGGTCACCACCGTTCAGGATCTGGTCCACGCCTTTACTGCCTATCCATTGCAAGGGAAGTCTTTCCGGGCGAACGTCTTTCAATCGATCAAGGATAGGGATGGTCGCACACTCGAGACCCAAGCCGATCTACCAGTCGAGAATGGTCTCACCCCGGACGTGATCGACCTCAAAAAACAACCTTTCGCCCCCGCAGTGCCAGGCCTTCGGCTGGACCCACGAGTGGCTTACGTCATGACCCATCTCATGAGAGAAGTGGTTCAGTTTGGAACGGCGGCAAAAGCAAGCAGTTTGGGACGACCCATTGCGGGTAAGACTGGGACCACTCAAGACTTCCGGGATGGCTGGTTCATTGGCTTCTCCCCTAGAGTCGTCACTGGAGTTTGGGTCGGCTATGATGATCAGCGCTCAATGGGTCGGGGTGAAACTGGTGCAAATACCGCCCTGCCCATCTGGATTCGCTATATGACGAATGTACTCAAAGACTATGCGATGGATGACTTTGTGCAGCCTGAGGGCATTGTCTTTGCCAACATCGATTCTAAGAATGGGAAGCTCTCTACTTCCTCGAAGGCAATCAAAGAGGTCTTCATTCAAGGCACCGAGCCTGGCGCTAAGTCAACAGAACTCGTGGAGCCGATTCCCGGTTCAAGTTCACCGGACCAGGCCGCCCCACAGCGTCCCCTTGAAGAGGACTCTGACGAAATCCTTCGCGAAGACAGATAGATAGTTCTATTGCGAAGCGTTGTGAGCCGTGAAATAAATGACGAGGCATTTTGCTCCAATGGATTGGCCTTTTCGGGGTAAATTGCCTTTAGTCAGAGAATAGGTCTGACCGATAAGGACTTGTGGATACGCGGGTACTTCACCACCCATTTGCGAGGTCATTAAGCCTCCATTTTCTCCTTCTACTGGTGGCTTTTTATTTTGCCACTCAGGCTCCCAAGCTCAACCTGAATTCAGAGCCTATTGAAGTGGTGGTGGAGCCATCAAAGTCTGACTCAAAATCTAAACCCACCATTGTAAAGCGATCTGCAGGCGAGGAGACCCAGGAGGCAAAAAAGGATTCCTTCCTCGGCGATAAGAATCGAATCGTAAAAGAAGAGCAGTCTTCAAGAACTGAGGGCGAATTTAGCCCCCGCTCAGGCTCCCCAATGGCGGCGATGCGGCCCAAGTCTAAGCTGGCACTTTCCGACTTTGGACTGAAAATTGTGCCGAGAGAAACCCCGAACTACGACCAGGAGAGGAACTGGGCAAATTCCCCAATGGGCGAGGCTCTTCGGGGGGGGCAATACATCCAGGGGATGAAAGAGGGAGAGTTTTCCGCACTGAATACAAAGGAGTTCGTTTTCTTTTCTTATTTTGAAAGGGTTCGTAAACAGCTGGATCAGGCATGGCAGCCGATCTTGAGAGAAAACGTTGGTAAACTTCTGAAGTCCGGGCGTCGTTTGGCTTCCAACTCAGACTTCGTCACCCGCGCTCTGGTTACCATGAATCAAAAAGGTGAAATTATACGAATTCGAGTCCTTGAGGAATCGGGTACCCAAGATCTTGACCAAGCCGCCATTGATGCCCTCAATAAAGCAGGTCCTTATCCGAATCCGCCCAAAGGTTTAATTGATACTGCGGGCCACGTTGAAATTAGATGGGATTTTATCCTAAAGACTTAGTCAATCATCGCCTGAATCCCACGCTTCATGACCATTTCGGTCCAAGCGGTATCCAGCTTCCTAAAAGTCTCAATCAGTCTTTCGGTGGCTTCTTCCTTGCTGAGGCCCAGGGTATCGGCAAGATGCTGAGCCGCAATTAATAGGCTTGCAAATTCAGGCGTTTGCATTAAGGCGGAGAACTCTGAAGATCGATCCTTCGCCTCGCTCGCACGGGTAGTAAGAATCGAAGTGTTGAAAGCACTGATCCATTCCCGGGTGTCTCCATTGATTCCCCGGCTAAAACGGTAATCCTTTTCCATCGCAGGTGACTCGTGTAACTGCAGTTGTAAATTCAAGTTGCCGCTCATCCCAATTCCACTAAATGAAGAGAAAGCAAAGCTACTCGAAGAAATTAATTTTTGGAAGAGCTTTCTCTCTCTTCAGAGGTCGTATAAAATGCCCGCATGCAAAATGAAGTAAAAAAAGCTGAATTTTCAAAAGAAATCACCTTTACCTCACTCCATAACTTCTCTCGGCGACACGTGGGTCCATCTGAGAAGGATCAAAAAGAGATGTTGAAATCTCTTGACGTGAAAAACCTTGACCAACTGATCGAAAGAACCCTTCCGGAGGCGATCCGGCTGAAACAAGAAATTCACGTCCCTGAAGTTGAAAGTGAGTCCCGAGTCCTGTCTGACTTGAAGAAAATGATGTCTCAGAATCAGGTCTGTCGGTCATTGCTCGGTTTAGGCTACTCGGATTGCATCACACCCAACGTGATTCTGCGGAATATTTTAGAGAATCCAGGCTGGTACACGCAATACACCCCCTATCAAGCCGAGATTGCACAGGGAAGACTCGAAGCGGTCTTGAACTTCCAAACGCTGACGATCGACTTGACCGGCCTTCCTGTGGCGAACGCGTCACTTTTGGATGAGGCGACGGCATGTGCTGAGGCGATGGCGATGAGTTTCTCTTTGAAGGGTGAGGGAAATCGAAATATTTTCTATGTCTCGAAAGGACTGCATCCTCAGAATCGAGAGGTCATTCAAACGCGCGCAAAGCCGCTCGGTATTGAAGTTCGTTTTTTCAGTGAAAAAGATTTTGCTCCTACGGAGTCCATGTTCGGAATGATTCTTCAGTATCCTGACACTGAAGGCGCCGTTGATCCTGAAATCGAGGCAAAGATTCAGAATGCCAAGTCAAAGGGGATCACGATTACCCTGGTTGCAGACCCGATGGCACTTACTCTGCTCAAGAGTCCGGGTGCTCTCGGTGCAGACATCGCTGTGGGTAGCTTTCAGAGATTCGGCGTTCCGATGGGCTTTGGTGGGCCGAGTGCCGCCTATCTCGCATGCAGGGATGAATTCAAAAGAAACATGCCCGGACGTATTGTTGGTCTTTCACGAGATTTTCGAGGAAAGCCTGCAATCCGCCTGGCTCTCCAAACCCGAGAGCAGCACATCAGACGTGAAAAGGCGACCAGCAATATCTGTACCTCTCAGGTGCTCTTGGCGGTGATGGCGTCGATGTATGCGGTATATCATGGTCCCGAGGGACTGCTTCAGATCGCAAAAAGAATTCACGGTTACGCAGTCCTTCTTGCCCGTTCCATCGAAAAATCAGGTTTTAAGCTCAAGTCGCGTGATTTTTTCGATACCGTTACCTTTTCGGTCGGCACTGAGCTCGAGGCAAAAAAATGGGTGCTTGAGTTTTTAAAGCACGACATCAATATCAGGCACCAAGGTGAATGGTTGACCATTGCCTTGGATGAAGTCACCGACCACCAGGAAATCGCAAGGCTGATCAAAGTGATATCCCGAGAACGGTTTGCTTTGGATGCGCTTCTAAAGGAACCGGTTCTGATCTCTCTGTCCGAGAGCCTTCTGCGAACCGACGCGTTCCTGCAGCATCCTGTTTTCAATCAGTACCACTCAGAGCACGAAATGTTGCGATACATGTCCATGCTTGAAAAGAAGGACCTTTCGCTCAATTTTTCCATGATCCCGCTGGGGTCGTGCACCATGAAGTTGAATGCCACTGTCGAGATGATCCCCGTCACTTGGCCCGAGGTTTCAAAGCTTCACCCCGCTGCGCCTAGGAATCAAATTCAGGGATACCTAGAACTCTTCAACGATCTAGAATCCATGCTCGCTGAGGTAACCGGGTTCGATGCGGTCTCTTTGCAGCCGAACGCGGGCTCTCAGGGTGAGTATGCGGGCCTCCTTGCGATTCGTGCCTATCATGAATCTCGGGGCGAGATTCATCGAAACATTTGTCTCATTCCGAAGTCAGCTCACGGAACCAATCCTGCTTCAGCCGTAATGGCCGGATTTCAGGTGGTGGTCGTCGAGTGTGATCGAGACGGAAATGTCGATGTCGAAGATCTGAAGCGCCTGTCGGAGCTTCACTCAAAAAATCTCGGCGCTCTCATGGTTACCTACCCATCAACCCATGGTGTTTTTGAATCTAGAATTCGTGAAATCTGCGACACCATTCACGGCTTTGGAGGCCAGGTTTATATGGATGGTGCCAATATGAATGCGCAAATCGGCCTGTGTCGACCGGGCGACTTCGGCCCAGATGTGTGTCATCTCAATTTGCATAAAACATTCTGCATTCCCCATGGGGGCGGTGGCCCCGGGATGGGTCCTATTGCAGTGAAGAAGCAGTTGGCTCCCTTTTTGCCAGGACATACTTTCAAAAGGCTCAATGGTCTTACGGAGGGCAAAGAGTCTCCGGTGGGAGCGGTTTCAGCTGCGCCCTGGGGGAGTGCGAGCATTCTTCCGATTTCCTGGGTTTATATGAAATTGATGGGTTCTCACGGACTGAAGTTGGCCACACAGGTTGCAATCCTGAACGCCAACTACATGGCAAAGCGCCTAGAGGCTCATTACCCTGTTCTTTATAAGGGAGAGGGTGGCTTCGTCGCCCATGAATGTATTCTCGATTTTAGACCCTTAAAGGCAGAGACTGGAGTTGAAGTTGAGGATGTAGCCAAACGCCTGATGGATTATGGATTCCACGCACCCACAGTCTCATTTCCTGTTGCGGGCACCATTATGATTGAGCCCACCGAGAGCGAATCCAAGGCAGAGATTGATCGCTACATTGATGCCTTGATTTCGATTCGTGCCGAGATCGAAGCCATCAAGAATGGAAAGGCTGACCGAAAGAACAATCTGCTGAAAAACGCCCCGCATACTGCTGAAATGGTGATTTCTTCGGAGTGGGCATTCCCCTATTCGAGGGAGGAGGCCGCCTTCCCGTTGCCATTCCTCAAGGTGAAGAAATTTTGGCCGTCGGTGGCAAGGATAGATAACGTTTATGGAGACAGGAACCTGGTTTGTTCGTGCGGACCCGTAGACGCGTATCAGTCCTGAGTCGGATTAATTCTTTTCACGTCGACCTGTGGACCGCCCGCCTTGCGCCAGAGATCAGATCCTGGCACAAGGCAGGAATTCTGAGCGAAGGGACCAGGATCCTCTTCTAAGAAACGCACTTTAATGGGGTGACCGGGTGTTGAAGCCGTGAGGATTTGTCCGGAGCACATGGCGCAAGGCCTGAGTGAAACCCAAAGGGTTCCGCCTCGATATCGATCCTCCTCCAGATGCCGCAATTTCGTTTGTATCAAACCGAGCTCGGCATGATCCGTCCGATTCTCAATGGACCGGCTCCAAGAAAATGCCAAAATACGCATATCGCGATCGGTGAGGAGTGCGCTGACCGGCTTTATTCCGCGAGAATTCTCGCGCAGGACCTCGAGCATGCGGGGTATATCCGAGGCCTTAATCGAATAATCGAGAAGGCCCAAGTGATCATCAAAGGGCGTAGCTGTGGGAGGATCAATGAGAATTCTCTTTCCTTGATGCGAGCTCTTCAATTCGTAATACTCGCCCACTGACAATCGGCCTGCTCGCTTTGCCGCAACTTTGATCATTCCGGAACATGCGGGCGTCGGATCGTAAGAACTGAAGATCCGATTCCTGAGAAGGGCAAATGCGGACGAGGGGAATCGGGACCACACCCCACGAATGAGGCTGGTAATCGGAGTTTCGAAACGACCAATGGTACCGGTCGCAAAGTAGAGGGCCCCCTCATGGATCAAGAAAGCCCCAGCTTCGTGAACGTTAAAGGCCTTTGATGAATTCAGAATAAGCCGCGGCATCCATCAGGGATTGAAGCTGCGTTTTCGCGTCAGTGCTTTCAATCTCCAAAAACCACTCGGAATGGGGATTTGAGTTGATCCGCCCCGGATCCTGAGCGAGTTCCGAATTTACCTCAACCACACGACCCGAGATCGGGGAATACAGATTTGAAACGGCTTTGATGCTTTCAACGACTCCGAAGGTGTCATGCCCCTTGAGCTCTTTGCCTGTTTTGGGAAGCTCCAAGAAAACGATGTCTCCCAAACTGCTTTGAGCGTGATCTGTAATGCCGACTCGCACCCGGTGATCAGAAACCAATTCGGCCCATTCGTGATCCTTTGTGTACTTCAAATGACTTGGATAGTTCATTTCTTCTCTCCTGTTTTGATTTGAGTCTTTTCAATGAATGGTGTCTTGCAGACCAAGAATTCATGAAATTCCTCTCGAATCTTTACTCGGACTTGAGTTCCTACCTTTTCGTAGGATTTTTCAATGAGTCCGATTCCAATCGGTTTTTTCAATGTCGGGCTCAGGGTGCCGCTGGTAACTTTTCCAATGCAACGATTTGACTCGGCATCATAAATCTCGTAGCCCTGTCGAGGAATTCCCCGCCCCAAACCTGTAATGCCCACCAAGGAACGCATTGGCCCTTGGGCCTTGACCTGAGTGAGGAAGTCTTTTCCGACAAAGTCAGCCTTGCCCATCTTGGTGATCCATCCAAGACCCACTTCTAGAGGATTCGTCTCGTCTGTGAGCTCATGCCCGTAAAGTGCATATTTCATCTCGAGCCGGAGTGTATCCCGAGCTCCCAAACCGCAAGGGACAAGCCCATCCGGGGTGCCGGCCTCGAGAAGTGCCGTCCAAACCCTTGAGGCATGATCTGGTGAGAGGTAGATTTCGAATCCATCTTCGCCCGTGTAACCTGTTCTTGCGATAAGTGCGGAAACTCCAGAAACCTCACCCTGACGAAACCAATATGTTCTGATCTCATGGAGCGGTGTCGAAGTGAGACGCTGCAAAATTCGCTCGGAGAGTGGCCCTTGCACCGCAATCTGAGCATAGTGGCTCGATTCATTCTTAACCAGGGGGCGGGGACCCTCGAGCTTAGCAAGTTGAACCTGAAGGTGCTCAAAATCCTTTTCAATATTGGCTGCGTTGACCACCAATAAAAACTCCTCCTCACCTAAGCGATAAACCACCAAGTCATCAATTACGCCACCATCAGCGCGACAAAATGCCGAATATTGAGCCTGCAGCACTGACAAGGATGAGGCGTCATTGGTGGTCACATGGTTTACAAACTTAAGTGAGCCAGGTCCGCTGACCAGAATCTCACCCATGTGGCTCACATCAAAAATGCCGCATGCGGTACGAACCGCCTGATGTTCTTGTGCCAGTCCTGAATATTGGACGGGCAATTCCCAGCCGCCGAAATCGACCATTTTTCCTGCGAGCTTTCGATGTTCTTCGAAAAGTGGAGTTCTCTTCAGCATGTGCATAATCTAGCCTTGCCGGTTTGCGGCTGTAAATGTGTTTTCGAGCAGAACCTGAATGGTCATGGGACCTACGCCACCCGGCACAGGCGTGAGCGCATGAGGCAAGTTCGCAACGGAATCCGTATCCACGTCTCCGGTGATTTTTCCGGCTGAGTCCCGGTGAATGCCAATGTCCACTACAACAGCACCCGGTTTGAGCCAATCCTTCTTGAGCAGACCCTGGGATCCGGCCGCGACAAATACCAAGTCGCCCAAACGGCAGAGAGCGGCTGGATCGGGAGTCTTTCGATGAACTTGGATGAGTGATGCGTTCCGCGAAAGAAGAAGGGAGGCTAATGGCTTCCCCACAATAGAACTGCGCCCGATTACGCAAACCGTTTTACCCTCGATCGCAATTCCATAGTGGTCAAGCAACAGCAGGATCCCGCCTGGGGTGCAGGGGATGAACCGAGGATTGCCGGTCACCAGGAGACCGATATTCTCAGGATGGAGGCAGTCAACGTCTTTTTTGGGTTCGACCCATCGGGAAACATCTTTTTCAGCAAATTGCTCCGGAAGAGGACGCTGAATCAAGATGCCGTCTACGGCAGGGTTGAGATTAAGCGCCTCTACTTTCTCGAGCACGGTTTGAGGAGGGACATCTTTGGGAAAACGAATGGTTTCACTGGTGAATCCCACCTTGATGGCCGCACTCGCCTTTCTTCCCACATAAACTTCGCTTGCGGGGTCGTTGCCGACCAAGATCACACTGAGATGGGGGGCCCTTCCGATTCGGTTTCGCAGGATCCGCGTTTTCTCTTCAAGTTCAGCCCTTCGCTTCAAAACCACCGGTTTAGCTGCCATCAAAATCATACTTGTGCCCCTTTCGCACGAGCTCTAACCAGAGCGAAGCGCTCTCCGTAGAATTCTCGTACAGCCTCCAAAGAGAAATTGGGCAATTGCGCATTCAGTTTGCGTTCACTGCAAGCATTTTGAATCCCCGTGATCAGGCTCTCAAGATTCTTTGCGCCGAGAGAGCAGCCCTGAACCACTGCATAAAGCTCTTCACGAGTGCATGTGTTTTGCTGCAAAAGCGCATGCAAAATAATGCTTGAGAAAACTGCAGGCTGATCTTCTAGGTTTTTTGCAATTCGGGCGCGATCGAACTGAAGCCCCTTGAGTGTCCCCTCGAGCCGCCTGATGGCATAAACCAGCAGTCCAAAATGATCGGGCAAAATCATCCTTTCAGCACTTGAATGAGAAATATCCCTCTCGTGCCATAGAATTTGATTCTCAAATGATGGATTCAAGTGTGAGCGGATGACTCGTGCGATCCCGCAGAGATTCTCTGAAGAAACGGGGTTCCTCTTGTGCGGCATGGTTGATGACCCGGTCTGGCCCTCGGCAAACCCCTCAAAAACCTCCCCCACCTCACTTCGTCCCAAGTGTCTTAGCTCAACAGCCAAGCGTTCAATCCCGGATGCAATCAATGCACCAATCGATACGATCTTGGAAATTCTATCCCTCGGGATCACTTGAGTGGAGACGGGCTCCACATTGAGCCCTAATTTCGCCAATGCCAGAGTCTCAATCTCGGGAGTCAGGATGGTGTGATTCCCGACAGCTCCTGAAAACTGTCCTGTGATTTCATTTTCAAGAGCGGATTCGACATCGAGTCGCCTCCGACGAAATTCTTGTTGGTAGGAAAGGAATTTCTGGCCAAGAATCATTGGCTCCGCCGCCATTCCATGCGAGCGCCCCAAGCAAAGTGTGGATGCCGTAGCTTCTACTAGTTCTTCAAGGGTGCCTTCAAGAGCTTCCAGGCAGTCTCTCACCCAGACAAGTGAGTCACGAACTTGAAGCGCAAGAGCTGTGTCGATGATGTCCGAAGAGGTCACGCCATAATGAAAAAATCTGGACGCTTCGGGCGTCACTTGCTCGGCCACGCTTCGGCAAAAAGCGACGACATCGTGGCGAGTTGTTTTCTCAATCTCTTGGATCCGTTCGGGGTTGATCTTGATGTGAGAAAATGCATTTCGAGTTCCCTTGGGAATTTCATGGGACTCCTCGAGGGCCTCCAAGAGGGCAAGCTCTACCGTCAGAAAAAGTCGCCACTTTTCCTGGTCGCTCCAGATCCTTGAGATTTCGGGAACTTCATAACGGCTAATCATCTGACCTCTCTTGAGGCACTATAGCAACAAGCCCATGGCTTCAGAAGCGAATGCTGCCATAAAACCACCGCAAACGAAAATAATTGACACCAACCAGTCTTGCTCATTTGAAGATTCGTTTTGCATGCCCGAGGCTCCATCCCTTACACTGGAGTCAGTGGCTTCCAGGATGGGGCCACCCCCTAAAGGAGACAGGATGTCCAAGCCTCTTTGGCCCGCCGTTTCGGGAGCGGTAGCGCGGGATATGCAAGTCGAGGTCATCTCGAACAATCTTGCCAATGTAAACACGAATGGCTTCAAGAAGGACGGCGTCGACTTCAAGGAGTACCTTTCCAAAAGCGAAAAAATGAATGACTTGGGCGAGGACATTCCGCGCTCACCCATCAAAGACAAGGATCTCTATCCCCTGGACGGACGCGATCAATCCTTCGTGATTGTGAATGGCACCCACACGAGTTTCAAGTCGGGTGGAATGAAGGTTACCGATAATCCACTCGACCTTGCGCTCAATGGCCCAGGTTTCCTCGAGGTATCCACCCCTGCGGGGATTCGGTACACCAAGTCGGGTGCTCTCAAGCTTTCGCCTGATGGCCGCTTGGTTACGAGTGAGGGACACCCGGTCCTGGCATCTGGAGACGCAGCGGGCGATCCAGCTGGAAGGTATATTCAGCTCGCAGGACGAGAGGGTGCGATTCACATCAATGACCGGGGTGAAATATACGCGGGCGACACTCTTGTGAGCCCGCTTTCTCTTGTCGAATTCGGTGATTTAAAAACCATTCGTAAGTCCGGTGGGCTCTATTTCGAGAACAAGGATCCGACTCGAAACCCTCCACAGAGTGCGCAAGCCACTCAGGTGAAACAAGGGATGCTCGAAACCTCCAATGTTAATCCGGTCGAAGAAATCAGCAATTTGATTCGCGCAAACCGGATGTTCGAGCAGGATCTCAAGGCGATGAAGACGGTGAACGAAATGCTCCAACGCGAGGTGAATGATGTTGGCAAGCTCTAGGAGGAATGAATCATGATCAAGGCATTAACCACGAGTGCTACCGGACTTGAAGCCCAGCAGGCGAATATTGATCGAATCGCCAACGACCTGGCCAATGTGAATACCGACGGTTACAAGCGCGAGACCACAGAGTTTCATGATTTGATGTATGAAACCGTAAAAGAGCCCGGCGGCCGACAAGGAGCGAGTACGGTGAGTCCGACCGGAATCCAAAGAGGCATGGGTGTTAAAGTGGGCTCGAACCACAAACTTTTTGAACAAGGCTCAGTGAAACTGACGAGCAATCCGTATGACATCATGATCGAAGGAAAGGGATTCCTCTCCGTGACCCTCCCAAACACGGGCGAGGTCGTCTTCACTAGAGCCGGCAACTTCAAACTGGATTCTCAGGGCCGGATTAGCCTAAGTAACGGAGCGCTCTTGGAGCCGGCTATCTCGGTTCCTTCCGAAGCAACGGGTGTGGTGATTGGAACCAATGGCGAAGTCAAAGCAGTGACAAGCCAGGGTGAACAGACTATCGGACAAATCCAGCTTGCAAACTTCATCAATCCGCAAGGTTTGATGTCACTCGGAAATAATTTCTACAAAGCCACAGCAGCAAGCGGGCAACCCCAAACCCTCGTTCCGGGTGAAGGGGGAACCGGTACCCTTATGCAAGGTGCCCTTGAGTCATCAAACGTCAATGTTGCCAACAGCATGATCGAAATGATCGGGGCTCAGCGAGCTTATGAGATGAACACCCGAGTGATGGGCGTTGCCGACAAAATGCTTGAAGCCACGACAAACATCGTGAGATGATTTGATCAGGTAAGACTCAAGGATGGGTCTGGTTTTTGAATTTGTTCACCAAGGAGGGTGGAACCTTGATTCTCAGGATAGTCCTGGTGCTCGTCTTAACTACTCATGTGGTGCCCGCCTTTTCGGCGGAGTCATCCACTTCGCACTCTCAAGGTCTTTCAGAGCTGATCCGGAGCGCCCTTGAAGAACGCATCTCTGGGGCAGACATTCGAATCCCTTCCCTCGATCGGCTCTGTGACCAATCGCCCATCAGCGATTACGCGACCATTACCAAAGTGCGGTTGGTTGAAGATCGTCCAAACGGAATTGCCCTCTTCGAGATCAGTGGATCCGGAACTGAAGGCCAGTCTCGCACCGACTTGGTTCAAACCCCTTACTCGGCCTGGAAAAAGGTTTTGGTTCCCATCAGGCGGATCAACCCCAATTCGAAACTCAAGAGCGAGGACTTCAGGACCATTGAAATCAACGTTGCCACCGGTTCAGCGCGTGAGTATAGAGGCGTTCTCGCATCTCCCGATCTTCAGATTGATGGGCTTCAGAGTCGTCAGACTCTCCTCGAAAATCAATTTGTAACGACAAGTGCGATCGAGAGGCAGCCCGACCTAAAGCGAGGAGATCTGGTTCGCCTTGATCTTGTGTCTGGTGAGCTCACCTTAAGCACCCAGGCTACCGCTAGTGAGACCGGGTCTGTAGGCGACAGGATTCGAGTGATGACCACTAAATCCAAAAAAGAAGTGGTGGGTACGATCCGTGAAGATCATGCGGTTGAGGTGAGACTATGAATCAATTGGGATCCGTTTTCCTCATGATCATCCTATTCACACTCAGTGGATGTT
>Ga0214923_10003580_pt1 | contig 19386 bp, 14 predicted proteins | sample LL1510_MetaG_FD_177993 | JGI IMG/M metagenome (GOLD analysis project Ga0214923, IMG submission 177993) | Freshwater microbial communities from Lake Lanier, Atlanta, Georgia, United States - LL-1510 | ecosystem: Environmental > Aquatic > Freshwater > Lake | place: USA: Georgia | collected...
GTTTTCTTGGGCTGTGCTGTGGTTACTCAACAGCATGAAGGTCGTTGTGAGAATGAACAATGGTTTTATCATGCTCTAAGGCTCCTGATGGATGCGACGATCTGGGAAACTTTTAATGTGTATGGCCCGTCACAAGCGCGCTCAATTTTGGAGTCAGCAAAGTCTGGCCATGTTTTTCCGACCTGATTAGACAGCCTCGACATCTAGCGGTTGCCCGGAAAAATATATTTCGTAATGTTGCAAATGTCATAAACAAGCCGCAGGTCGATGACGCATCGACGGAAGCCTATATCGCTATGGGCGTTTGCGAGGCGCGCCGTGTCAGAAGCGTACTGACCCTGGCTATTTAAGACCGGACTTACAAGCATCGCGTCGACTTATTTGCTCAATCGCGAGGGGTGAATCGCAAGGACCGAGGTGCGCACACCTCGGTTGCCCAATCTTAAGGAAGTTTCGCAAAATTCGCTTGCTGCGACTGCATCAATGCACGATTTTTATATAACGGTGCATCTTCAGCCAGCATAAAACCACTTGTAACGAGACCATCAACGGACGCATTGACCTTCGCGACATACGCAGCCTTGGTGCCATATAGCTCCTCGATACTCAGGCGCGGGTCGGAAGCCTTCTTGTTTGCCTTAGTAAGGGCGAAGGCAATCTGCGATGAACTTAAACCGTTTTGATTACCTTCGGAAAATCCTGAGCGTCGGATGCTATATCCCTTGAACGTTGCTAAAGGAACCGCACTATCCGGCATCTTCACACCTGCCTTATCATTACCTTGGCCATCGTTTGTGGGAAGCAGTACAGTGTAAAACTTAGAACTTGGTACGGAAGGAATAACGCTTTCATCATTGAGACTTAAGGTGTTGTAAACACCATTGAATGGCAAGCCAATAGCGGCTAAGTCAGGTGCACCTAAGCTGCTCGGCTTATCTGTCGGTACAGCCATTGTTCCATCAGAGACCTTAGGCCAAACGCTCGGCAAAGGCGCCGCTGCGCCTTTTACCCATGACTCAAGATTCACCAAAAGCGCGCGATACAGCGCTGTCGACGCATTTAAAGCACCGGGCGAAGCTGAAACTGCTGTCGCGGCAACTGTACGATCAACGCTGTAGTCGGGTTGCGAGAGAGCATTGTTAGCCAACTGTTGAGGTCCATGCGAGGTACCTGTGGCATAAAAAAGTCTCACATTTTCAGGAACCGGTACATCCTTACCCATTCCATCGGTCGAAATTAGCGAAGCTCGGGCACCGCCAAATTCGATCGGGCTATCGTATTGGAAGACTTTAGGGCAATGGTTGGTCTGTTGACACTTGTTCAGAATGCCGTCGGTCTTACCCGAAATTGGATCGGTAATGACCCCAAAGCCGAATGGAAACTGATCACCAGGCACGAAGTGCGTCTCCTGTTGGCGCGAATAATCACCAGGTTTCGCCCAGCGATAGTTGGTGTAAGTTTTCCGAGAACCGCCAACAAGTGTTAGTACACCATCAAAAACCTGGCGCAGGTTTGCATCGGTGTTTAGTCCTTGCCATAGAAAATCGCGAATGACGCGACCCGACTGCGAAATTCCCGTGGCGAGCGTTGTTTTCGTTCTACCGGCTATCGGATTGGCGTTGCCTGCAGAATCCTTGGTTTCATTTTTCAGATAAGAAATCAAGTCGCGGATGCCCAAAAAACCCAGGCCAAAGGGCCTCGGATCAACCGCTGTGTAGTTGAAGTGGTAAATCGCACCATTATCGCTTCCAGCATCAAGCGCCGCCGCATACTTGGAGTCTGCACGCAGGGCCGCGCGATTTATTGTCACAAAACCAAAGCCATTGGTCGTTGTGTTCCCTCCCTCAGCGGTCCCGTTACCAGCGGTGTAGGTCCACAATGAGGCGTCAACGGTAATCGGAGCAGCGAGAGGGGTTTTCCTGACGGTCAAGCTTGCCGGTGAGTTCGCCAAGCGCTGGTAGTAAGTACCCAACAGATTTGACGATGCATTATCAGCAATGAACTCGTCTTGAACCAGACCGGTAATGGACCCCTTTGTGATCGGATCCTTTGCAATGGGCAAGGTCATGCCTGGTGGATACCACTTCTGAGAGGCAGTGATTGCTGCATTCGCAGCCGTCAGTGTTTGGGGTCGATCACCCTGCCAACCAGACCAAACAAGGGTCATTCCGCGTCGCATTAAGAACCCATTACCCGCGCCAACCCCTGCCACTGCGCCTGATGCTGCAGCAGGAATAACGGGCTGCGTATTGTCAAAAAGATTTTGACCTGATGCATCGTTGAGCGCTGCAAAGGATGGCGTGTTGGTGCGATTATTCACTTCATAAAGTAAGGTTCCGCTAGCCTTGCTTGGATCAGTGGGGGTGAGAATCACCACATCAAACTTATAGGTCACCGTACCGCTGGCGTCGCCCGCGTTGGGCGCATCAACGATCATTGCTGCGCAGTGGTCTGAGACACTCAGCGTTGCCGTTGCTTCTGCCAAGTAGTAGGTGTAAGTACCTACGCTCCCAAAGCTTGCCCCGTTAAATGCAAGTCCAGTGCCCTTCGTGATCAGTGTTTTTATACCCGAGTTGCGAATAGGACAGGCGGTCGTTAAGTCCGGAGCAACGATGGGCGATCTTGCCAAGGGTATCTGCGGTTGTAACTCGTCGTTACTTGAACAACCCCACAACACAAGATTGATTGAAGCTGCGATTCCCACTGCCATTGCGGCGCGACTGGGCCAACTCCGCCTCCCAATTTGCCTCTCACCTTTAGCCTTTTGCATGTCTATCTCCTCAGGTTTATTTTTTGATGTCGAATCCCGAAACGAACCAGATCGCTCGAGTCAGAGACGCTCAAAATCAGAATACCCTCGAAAATGCAAGGGTAGAAACGAATCTCGACGATTTCGGAATGGGCTATGAAAGGGCTGTTGCCTGGTCGATCTAATCCTGGACGCGCTCCAGTGCGTCTTGGCAAAGAACCTCAGAATCTAGCAGCGACAATGTAGACAGGATCGAAGGCAATTTTCCCGGTTTAAAATTCAAGCGAATTTTCCTCTTCCTTTGAGCGGGCCCCGAAATAGAACTTGATGAAATCCAGCTAGACGAGTTCCCAAGCAAAAAAGTGTCTTGGCGCTCGAGGCCTTTGACAGATGGATACCCTCAAATATTGGAGCATTAGAGTGCTATTACGATCGGTAATTTATATCACTATGGCGTCACTTTTTTTGGGGCATGCCTCCTTGACTCGAGCTGAGAACCGCATCGATCAAATTCGCCCCGACGCACCCGAGCTAGCCGCGTTTGGAAAATGGTCGATTGGGGTCAAAACACTCAGCTTTGTCAACGCAAACCAAATCGATGTCCTTCGCACGAAGGCGGGTGACTCGCCTCAACGATACGATCGCAGCTTAGTTGTTGAAATTTGGTACCCGGCAGATGCCTCTGATCGAGCAGACCCTGATAAGAAAACTGTGCAAGGAGGGGGCGAGTATCAATCTGTCACTCGGGATGCGAAAAGATCAGTTTTGCTTAAGGGACGAGCGATTAGAAATGCCCCGCAAGTTAGGGACGTGCGGTTTCCACTGGTCTTGATTTCGCACGGCTACCCGGGTAACCGGTACTTGTTGAGCCACCTTGCGGAGAATCTTGCGAGCAAAGGCTATGTAGTCGGGTCGATCGATCACATGGAAAGTACTTACAGCGACCAGGCAGGATTTGCGAGTACCTTGATCAATAGACCTTTAGATATACTATTTATCATGGAAATGATGTCCCAGCTGAACCGGGGAACAGTACCACTTGCGGACGCTGCCGGGTTCAAGGGAATGATTGATGTTGATAACACGGCCTTGATTGGATATTCGATGGGCGGATATGGTGTTATTAACGTTGTCGGTGGTGGCTTCACCGAAGCTTCAACAAGACTTCCCATCGCTCCTCCAAATGGCCTCCTCAAGCTTAGGCAATCGGGAAGCGCTGAGTTCAATGCCACAATTGATCAGCGGGTAAAGGCAGCCGTTGCCTTTGCACCTTGGGGCTGGAACGCTGGCTTTTGGAGCGCAGAGAGCTTGCGCGGAATCCGGACCCCGATCCTGTATATCGGCGGCAGTCATGATGATGTGTCGGGGTATTCACCTGGCTTTCGAAATTTGTTCGAAGCCAGCGTCAACGCGCCTCGCTACCTGTTGACCTACCTAAACGCGAATCACAACGCGGGGGCCCCTATACCGGCGCCAGCGGAATCTTGGGCAAGAGTGGCTCATATGCCGACGCCACCCGCTTTCCACTATATGGATCCCGTTTGGGACAGCGTAAAGATGAACAACATTGCTCAGCACTTTGTAACCGCATTTCTTGGTCTTTACGTCAAGGGTGATTCATCGATGAAACCCTATCTCAGCCTCGGGGAGTACGCATCTGAGGGCAAGTGGTCAGTCAATAAAGAGGGCAGCGCTAATCCAGACCATACGTATTGGAAAGGCTTTCAGCGGCGACAGGCTGCGGGCTTGCGCTTCGAAGCCAAGGAGCCGTAGAGCAGGTACCGTTTCATTTGATTCGTTTCTGAAGGTCAGCCGCCTGTGGCGACCGAAACCTGCCCTATCATCCGATTTGGCTTAGGTACATACATCGGATGGAGAGCGTTATGAAAAACAAATATGTGGGGTTAATTTCAACGGCTTTGTGTGCCGGACTTTTTGCTGGCATAGCCACGGCCCAGCCACCTCTGTCCGTCGCATCACCAGAAAGCGTTGGATTTTCAAGTGCAGGATTGGGTCGAATTGATCAGTTTTTTCAGCGAGAAATCGACGCGAAACGTGTTCCTGGCGCCGTAGTTGCGATAGCACGTGATGGCAAACTCATCCATTACAAGGCGTATGGAAAAATTTCACCGGATAGCGCCGAACCCATGCCACTTGATGCCGTCTTCGGTCTTGCATCCATGACTAAGATCATGACGAGCGTCGGTGCCTTGACCTTGACGCAAGAAGGTAGCCTTCCGCTGAAGAGCCCGCTGAGCAACTACTATCCCCAATTTGGAAAAATGAAGGTAGGGGTACTGACCGGCGATGGAAAATACACGATGCAGGACCCGGCGAGTCCGATCTTCATACACGACCTTTTAAGGCACACGTCCGGACTGACATATGGGGGGCGTGGAAACAATCCGATTGCCTCTCAATGGCCGCCTACAAACGACGTGGTTTTTTCGATGAGTGGTCAGCAGTTTATCGACAAGATCACGCAGCTTCCTCTGACGAAGCAGCCTGGTACTGAGTTCGAGTACAGCTTTTCCACCGACGTACTGGGCCTTGTGGTAGAGAAAATCTCTGGAAAGCGATTGGGTGAATTTTTGAACGACCGTATCTGGCAGCCGTTAGGCATGAAAAATACGACGTTCCAACTTTCCTCGATAGACAAGGCCAAGCTCGCTAAACCGTTCAAAGCCAATCCCCTCGACGGAAAACCGCAGTCGATTCCGATGGTCGAAAAACAGTCGTCTTTTGACTGTGGTGGGGCCTGCGCACTCGGGACCGTAGGAGACTACCTGCGATTTGGCCAAATGCTCGCTAACGAAGGTGTGCTCGACGGCGTTCGGATACTTAGTCCGCAAACAGTCCGATGGATGACTTCCAATCATCTTGGGCCCAATATCAAGAATAACGTTGGTTATGTCGAACCACACAGGGAAGGCTACGGGTTTGGACTTGGAGTTGCCGTTCGGCAAGATGCTGGCGTAGCCGCCGTCCCTGGGAATGTGGGTGAGTACAGCTGGAACGGCGCATATGGAACGGCATTCTTTGCGGATCCACGCGAGCGGCTAGTCGTAGTGGTCGGTACGGCAGCGCCGGGTGAACTTCGGAAATACTATCGTGAGCAGGTTCAGGTGCAGGTCTACGGCGCGATGTCACGTTAGGTGAACCTTGTTGCGAGTGGCTCTCGTCAGCTTCTGACAAAGTTCCGCAGTTGGCGCCGTCCGGTCGACTGCTCCACTTAACGTTCCTTAGGCGAGTCTTTCTTATGGCTTTAAAGCCCTTTACTTTGCGCCGCTTCATGGCGCTTCCAATCGCATTTGCAATCGCCTTGTTTTCGCCGACGATAGCGCAAGCACAGGCGCAGCAACCCAGCGATCCCGATCTAGCGATTAAACCAAAACTTTCAGACAATGCAGGTGCTAAATCGTCGCCGACCTGGGTGGCCGCTGAGCGACAGCAAAAGCCGCTGCTGGACACGCTGAAAACACTCGTAGAAATTGAGTCTGGCAGCCGTGACTTAGATGGCTTGAGGGAAATTGCCCGCGTGATTGGCGATAGGCTTTTAAGACTCGGAATGAAGGTTGATATTGAAGCAAGTCGGGCTCCTGACTTTCATCCGCTGTTGAAGGGTGCCGAGGTGGGCCCGACAGTCTACGGTCGCAGCTTTGGAAAAGGATCAAAAAAGATCTTGCTCATTGCCCACATGGACACGGTCTATCCAAAAGGCACGGCTAAGGGGCAGCCATTCCGCGTTGAAAATGACCGTGCCTATGGTTTGGGAATCTCAGACGATAAAGCTGGCGTCGCTCTGATCTTGCACACGGTGGAGTTACTACGAAATCTGGGGTTCAGTGATTACGCGGAACTTGCCGTATTCATCAACGGCGACGAGGAAATTGGTTCTCCTGGATCGGCAGCGAGGTTGATTGAACTTGGCAGCGAGTATGACGTTGTGCTTTCTTTTGAAGGGGGAGGGGGCAAGACTGATGTTGTCCGTTTGGCAACAAGCAGCATTGCAATTGCGGAAATGAAGGTCATTGGCAGGGCATCGCATGCGGGTAGCAATCCAGAAGGGGGCCGTAACGCGATCTATGAATTAGCACACCAGATTCTTAAGACTCGAAACCTCGGCGACCCGCAAAAAGGGTTGAAGATAAGCTGGACTGTGATCGAAGGCGGAGGCGTTCGAAACGTAATTCCAGCGCAAGCGACTGCGATCGCAGACATCCGTTCATTGACCAATGACGATCTTGATCTGATGGAGAAGGCACTTCAAGCTTCTATTCAAGACCGGTTGATCGAAGACACAAAGATTGAATTAAAGTTTTATCGCAGTCGACCTGCCTTTGTGCCTACTCCAGCGTCTGTAGCACTTGCTCGACACGCTCGGTCCGTTTTCCAAGAGATCGGGCTGCCCTTAGAGATCAGGGAACGTGCAACGGGAGGGGGTACTGATGCAGCGTTTGCCGGCCAACGTCCAAAGGGCGGCGTACTCGAAAGTTTCGGACTGCGAGGTTTTGGAGCGCACAGCAGCAACCATGAGTACATCATGATTGATTCAATTGTTCCTCGACTTTACCTCGCAACGCGCATGGTCATGGATGTCGGCGAGGGAAGGGTGCAATGGTAGTTGTGATGATCATGGATGGTACTTGTTTTACTCAGTTTCGGAATCGCCGATAGCACTGAGCATGCTGGCGAAGAGCGAATCACGCTCGTCTGAGTTGGACCTAGCAGCTACGGCCCGATTCGCGAGAGATAGTGCGCGAGCGCAACAAGATCACCGTCGTCCAATCCATAAAGCGTAGCAGCCATGATGGTGTCACGGCCCGTTGCGCGATTGGCGGCAAACTCGCGCATTGAATGCAACAGAAAATCCTCGCGCTGCGCTGCGAGCCTCGGCATTTGCTCGCGCCCCGCATAGTTTGAAAGGTGACAGGTTCCGCAGCGGCGCTGTTCGGAGACCAACTGCCCGCGCGCGAACAGAGCTACATCTCGAGCGAGAGGCGGCGATTTGACCTTTTGGTTAGCGTAGTGCCGCGCAAGCGCAGTGATCTCACGATCGGCGACGCCGGCTAAGACATTACCCTTGGCCGCAATCTCGCGAATGCCTTCCCGAATGAGGACCAGTTGGTTCTCCAGGAAAACCGACGGTTGCCCGGCAAGGGACGGGATATTGGGTAGCTGCGCATTGCCATCAACGCCATGGCAAGCGCCACAGGTTGTCAGTCGCTGCGCTAGGTCAGCGGTCTGAGCTAAGCCCTCACCGGGCATTAAACACAATGCCAGCGCGAGCAAGACCTTCCACAAATGACTGATCCCTGGGGTACGCCGGTCAGCGTCCGTACGTTACCCGGTAGATGGCACCAAGTTGCTCATCCGAAACCAGCATGGACCCATCGGGCATTTGCAGGAGATACGCGGGCCTGCCCCAGAAGGTCTGATCAGCTTCGTTCAGGAAGCCGCTCATGAACGGTTCCACGCGTGCATTACTGCCATCCGCGTTGGAACGGATCGTTACCACGTCAAATCCAATCTTCTTCGTTCGGTTCCAGGAGCCCTTTCTCGCATTGAATGCTACGTTACGGTACTCCGGGGGAAACATGCTGCCGGTGTAAAAGGTCACACCCATGGTTGCCGAGTGAGGCCCCATGAATGCAACGGGTTGTTCAACACCAGTGCAAGGGTTGGCTTTGGTCACGTCGGTGTCGGGTAGATTGCCCTGATGACAATGCGGAAACCCGAAGTGTTGTCCTGACTTGCCGAGTCTGTGCACGGTGTCGTTAGGCAAGTCGTCGCCCATCCAGTCACGGCCATGGTTGCTAAACCAAAGTTCGCGGGTAACAGGATGCCAGTCAAAGCCAACCGTGTTTCGAACACCCGTGGCAATCACCTCCATTTCGGATCCATCGGCGTTGTACCGCCTGATCTGCGCATACTCAGGTGTCGGAAGCTCGCAAATGTTGCAAGGCGCACCAAACGGGACATAAAGCTTTCCATCAGGGCCAAATGCTATGTACTTCCAGTTGTGGTGCTGTAACGGTGGAAGCTGAAATGCCTTGGTCATATCGACCGGAGTTGCGGCCGGATTTTTCTCCACACCATCAAAGCGCAAGACCTTGTCGATAGCCATTACGTAAAGTGAACCGTTTCGAAAAGCCACACCCGCCGGTTGGTTTAGCTTGTCGATAACAGTACGTACGCTTCGTTGACCGCCGTTGTCGGTCACTTCATACACACGGCCGATGGCACGGGTACCCACGTAGATCTTCCCACCGTCACCGCGCACCATCGCGCGCCCACCGGGCAGTCCAGAAGCCCATACCTCGACTTTGAATCCCGGGGGTAGCTTGATACGGTCAATCGGAATTTCAGACGCCTCTGTAACGGTCATCTTGCCAGCCAGCGGTGCGAGCGGCGAATCGGCCATTTTGGCCGGCATACCTTGCTTCCACGCTGGAGGTGGTGCAGCCGGGGTTTGAGCAACAGCAGCGGTGGTTGCGGCCAGGAACAAAATAGTGGCAAGCGGTCGATGACCGAGCGAAAAATTAAAACGCATTTTGGATCTCCAGTTCACTTTAATGTTGTGTCCCTCAAGACTGAGCCGGACGGCTCAACGAGGGACTTACTTCTCATCGTTGAAACATGGTAGCTGTAAAGTAACGAGCACACAAACAACCTGCTGCCTCTTCAAAAAACATGCGCGCAAGCTGACTTGACGGTAATGATCTAGAACTTTAACCAGGTTCCACGAAGGCCTTGCTGTTCGATTCCTGGCTTGGTCCAATCACAAACGCCGTCCCTGAAGATGGTATTCAAGCGTGCCCACTGCTCGGTTGTGAAGGTGGCCTTATACTCGGCCATGACCGGGGCCTTAAGCTGACACTTAATTACATCTGCAGCCAATGGAGCGCCGGCCGCAAAGCGTGGTGAACCGGGTGCAGGATAAAGTTCAGCACACTTACCCGAGGTTTGCGAGAACTTTTCAACAATTTTCGTGGGTACAGCGTCGCGCGTCATACAACCTTCTTGAAGCGTTGCTGGCTTATTCCGAATAACCTTTTCACGTTTAGTCCCTGCCGCTGTGTCCGCCACGATGTTAGCTAGCCATAGATCCATCTGCTTAAGCGCATCCATCAGTAACGGACTTGCACTCGAGTAATAACCGTAGCGAAAGTCCTCGTGCAGCATCACCTGATTGTCGGCATTACCGTTTGCCTTAATCAAGCGATCTCGCATGGAAAACGAGTGGTACCTCAAATGGATATCTCCATTTGCTGCATCGTCCGAATACCCCCGGTGATCAATGATGGGTACTTCTTTTAGACCACCACCACCTGAGGTAAGGCGACCCGTCTGATAGGCCTGGCGCATCGCACTTGTGTCTGCGACGGTACGGGCGGCATTGAACCGAGCGTCTTTGTCGTAACCACCAACCTTTTCGTTCAAGCTTAAGAACTGGTCAACAGAAATGGACCCTGCATTAAGTGCTTGGAGTCCATATTGAACACCCACGTTATCAATCGGTCGCAAAGCAAACCCAGTCGCGGGATCTTTCCCGAATACATTAACCGTGTGGTCATAAACACTACAACGGACACCTTTCGGATTCTTGATCGGATCGTAACGCTGTTCGGCTGGCAGTGTTGTGGGACAGTAAGCGTCCGGAGCAATTCGCATCGCGCCGTCATAAACCGTTCCGGTGTAAATCGTCTTCACTGTTTTTACCCCTGCAACGGCTTCTTGCTGTGCGTCGGTAAAGGTATTCGGCGCTACGTTCTTAAAATAATTACCCAAGAGTCGCATATCAGTAATGGAGTACACCGTTGCAAAGCCCACTTCTGGAAAACTGCAGCCTGGCAGTATCCCATCGAGCAATCCAGGGTAGTTATCGGCAATTTGGTGTTGCTGATAAGACCCGCCGGAGCAGCCCCAGCCAATCGTGTAACGAGGTGGACCATAAGCTTTGATGAATCGCTCCTTGACCATGGCCATCGACTCTGCAGCCGTTAGATCCTGACAATTATTTCCAAAAACATTGAGTGACGATGAGGCCATTGCGTAACCCTGACGGAGTATCGGGTCATCCAACACTCCACCCGTTGTATTGCCCTGCCGGTACCATCCCCCGGTACAGCCGCCCCCAAAGGTGTAGACGAGTTTTCCATTCCAGCCAGACGCTGAGTTTGCATACGAGGGCGCTGTTTCGCTGACCGGGTTGTGAATCATAGAAATTTGATAGATGGCGCGATTGATCACGCCAGTTTCAATCCGGACGATGTAGGGGACATTCTTTCCGTTGACGGTTGTCGACGCGACGTCCGAAGGTAATGCAGTGGTCGATTTAAGCGGAACAAATGCCGGGGTTGCCGCTGTGTTTCTGTAAACATAGTCAACCCGGGTATCGGCAAAGCAATTAGCATCTTTCGCGGTACCCAGAAAGTTGACACCGTCCGGGAGTCTGAACGTGTCTGTTTGACAGGTAAAGGGCGCTTGATGTGGGCCGGAGAAGATCGGCCCGGAAATTGGGTTTCCTATCAAATTCATCGCGGTACGCGCATTGTTGGCAACTGCGGTCAACTCGTTAGCGCCCTGTTTGATGCCCTTCACGAGGCCAACGAACTCGGTTGGCGCTGTGGCACTTCGTTTAAAGGCGTCAGATACATCTACGCCATTTAAAGTTACATTGATAGGAACGTTTTGGCTATCCACCGAAATCTTAACAAGCGCATCGTCGCCGGTGACATACTCCGGCTTTGACGAGAGCAATGAGACAGTGGGAGGTTCTCCTACGCTCGAACTACATGAGGCGATAACGGTAGCAATCATGGGTACAGCAGTAGCTATTAAGAGCGGTTTGGTTTGCAATATTCGCTTCATCTAAGCCTCCTTAGCGTTGAAATCTGTCTTTGTTGATTTATTAAAGGTGTAGTTTCGACACTTGTAGCGATCGACGATAAAGCAAGCTTAGATCGGCAGCAACATCAGCGATGTCACTTTTCTGAAATCTGGACCAGCAGGTTCACCGACAGCAGCGCCGTAGACTTTTGATCGCAGGCTTGTCTCGAAGCCATGCGTCGCCACCTGGTGCGGTAAGACTGCGTAAGCAGGGCGCAATGCTCCCGTCAGCCACTGTGACTCGCCTCCTTTCGGTAGCGCTGAATCGGCAGATGCTTGTGTTTTCTCGAAGGTTGTTGTTCCCCTCCACGCTCTTCGATGTCTTTGTTTCGCTGCTTTCCGCGTGCCAATCGTTGACTTTCGTACTAGTATTTGAGGATGCTAAGACGACTCGTCCTAACCCTCATTTTTATGCTTCAAATCGGCTGCGGGGGCGGATCGCCCAGCGGCAGTGATAGTCAGGGGTTGGCAGCGTCAAACCTGCCGCCGCGGTCTTCAATCTCCACACCGTCGACAACGCCAACCGTTGGGAGTACCGTACAGATTGACGGTACGGACAGTTCAGATCCTGAGGGTTCTGCTCTCAGTTTCAGATGGTCACTCAATGCTCCAAGCGGGAGCGCCGCTCAGCTTTTATCGATCACGAGTTCGAAGACATCTTTTATTCCAGACATTACCGGCGTTTATACCGCGAGTCTTGTGGTTAACGATGGCGCTAAGGACAGTGCTATAGCATCCTCGATTATCGTAGTCGGAGCGATTGTCTCGCCTGCGATTCAAGTGGATAAGGCCGAGCCGCTATCCGAGACTGTGAAGCTGTCCTTGAGCGGAACCGTCAACGGGGCGGTGACCTGGTATGCGGATCTGAGGTTGATTGGGTCGGGTAATCCAACCGATGGCCATTCAATTTCATGGGCGACGAGTGGTGTGGCTAATGGCAGTCACCAGATTTTGGCCCGCATCCAGACTGATGCCAATGCCTACCAAGATTTACAAAAAACAGTCACGGTCTCCAATTCAGCGATCAGCATTAGTGCACTAGCATCAGGCACAACAGGAACAATCTTCGTTGATGCGCGGGCTGCTTCTGTTTATGGGATCACAAATGTTTCAGCCAAACTTGACGGCAGGGATCTGGGAGTGTTGACCCAACCAAATGCTTGTAGTCAATATTGTTCAGGATCGAATGATCTCTACCGGTTCACGCTGGATGCGGCTACGGTTGGCTCCGGGTCCCATAGCGTCGTGATTACCGCATACGATGCCAATGCAACTTCAAGGTCGACCACACTGAGCGTTCCCATCAGTAACACGCCGACCGTTACGGTTTCCTCGCCGTCAAATGGGGCTTTAGCCTTTGGGAGTCTTCGGATCAGTGGCACCGCAAGTAGCGATAAAGTCGGGGCTGTGACAACGACCATCAAGCTCGGGGATGTGCAAATCCACGCAACGCAGCAAAGTAGTTTTGACACGACTTTCCCACTTGGCGGAGTGACTCCGGGTGCTTACACATTAACCGTCAAATCGGTAGACAGCATAGGATTGATCGCGCAAGTCACAAGAACGGTCGTCGTTACCTCAAGCGCTGAATTGGCATATGCACCCGTATTTACGCTGCCCGCGGGAGCGCAGTGGCTTTCGTCTGAAGGGGCAAAGATCCTGTACAGCTTGCCTGAAGGGGGAATCATCCTTCATGATCTTCAATCTTCGAGCCAGATTACGCTGTCGTCAACATCCACGCTCCAATATGCATCAAATTGGCAAATCAGCGGTGGGCGTATCTATGCGCAGGCAAAAGACTCTGACTGCACGATAACTTTCAACTGCGTTTATGAATGGCTATCAAACGGTGTCCGGCGCAATTTGAGCACGCTTAGCCCGTTTTCTTCAGGTTCCTCCTACCAAGAAAATCCGCTTGCGAGAGATGGGTTCGTGATCTGGACGAATTGGAACGGACCCAGTGTGGGTAGCTACACTCTTTACGATTCGAGCACGCAAAAATTCACAAAGATTGTCCAACCCTCTTCAGTGAACTATCTTGGCAATACCAACTACGACTTTTCGGTTGCAAGTGGCATTGTTGACTTCTGGTTTTGGGGACAAACTGGTGGCAACGGAGCCGGCAGTACCTTCGATATTTTCAACTGGCGATCGGATACTGCAACAAGCACGCGAATCACCGCAGGCAACGCCAGAAGCATCTACCCTCAAGTGGCGCGCGCGCGCGTCGCATGGCAATTCTCACCTGCTGGCGGTTCCGCCGATAACAGCTTCACCTTGATGTCCCAAAGCGGAAATTCGGGTACCAGTCAAGCACTTGGAACCTATGTCACATCCTTCATCGCCAAGGATTCCGTTGTCGCTTGGATCAGCAACCTGCCAGGGAGCGGAAGTTTGCTCACTGCACTTACCTCGACTGGGACGACAAGGCTTTCGAATGCTGGGTCGGCAAGCTTGTACGCTAACGGCGCAGGGATTGTGATTTACGGCGAGTCAGGTAAGGTCTACGCTTGGTCGTCGGATACGGCTGTCAAACGCTTGATTTTTGACACTGCGCCGACTAAATTGCTAATGACAAGCGGCTTTATTGTTATACAATTTAATTCATCTGTTTATCTCCTCAGGCAAGGTTTGCTTTGACTCACGGGGACCCTGAAGCAAGCCCACCCGGGACTTGCGGTTGAACACTTTGAGCAAAGCAACGCAGGTAAGGCCCTGGAGGACTGCGCAAAGAGCAAAGGAACGCTTCGAATCACGGATCTGACCGAGTCAGGCGGCAAAGAGATGGTGGGTGTTGTTCTAAAAAAATTCGAAAAGGAATTAACCTTTCAGTTCCAGTTAAACCCATCGATTAATCATGCCCAGATCGTTGGCGTGCGGCTAACCGGCGATGATCAACTCAACAGGATGACAGTGATGCGCACACTGCAAACGCTTTGCGGTTCCCAGGCCATGTCGATGATCATGCCTGAAGAGTCCAATACCATCCGTATGCTTGATCAAGCCAAGGGTAAGGCAGCTGCACTGCAGCGCCCCTGATTTGCACTTGCCCGTGCCTAACCCGCCACAAAAATCCAGGATGTCTAAATCGACCACGGCCCGAATCGAACCGCTCGTGTCCTATCTGCGGCACCTAGCCACGCCAACGATTGTGCTGGACACCGACTACCGTATCCTGGCTGCCAACGCAGCCTACCAGCGCCAATTCGCACTGGCGGGCAAGCCCTATGTGGGGCAGCCGTGTTATCGCGTCTCACATGGCTATGATGTGCCTTGCGATCAGGCTGGAGAGCATTGCCCGATGGCACGCGCCATTGAAACCAAGGGTCCCGACCGGGTGCTCCATATTCACCATACGCCTCGCGGCCCAGAGCATGTGGACGTTGAATTGCACCCGGTTCTTGACGAAGCTGGTGAGATCGTCGCCTACGTGGAGCACTTGGGTACCGTGCGTCAAGCGTCTGCGCAACCGAGCGCGGACGGTCTCGTGGGGCGATCAGCTGCGTTTATGGCGGCCTTGTCCGCGGTGCAAAGGGTGGCGCCGTCGAATCTGCCCGTTCTTTTGCTTGGCGAGTCCGGCACGGGAAAGGAGTTATTTGCGCGTGCGGTACATGAAGCGAGCAACCGTGTAACAGGTCCTTTTGTCGTCGTTGATTGTTCGGGTTTGACCGATACACTTTTTGAAAGTGAGCTCTTCGGGTACGAAAAAGGGGCATTCACCGGCGCGATTGCGCGCAAGCCGGGCCTTGTTGAAACGGCCAAAGGCGGCACGCTGTTTCTCGATGAGATCGGGGATATGCCGCTGGCGATGCAGGTCAAATTGTTGCGACTGATCGAAAGCGGCAGCTTCCGACGCGTGGGCAGCGTGGAGACTTTGCATGCCGACTTCCGACTGGTGGCAGCCACCCATCAACCGCTCGAGGCGATGGTCGCCGAGGGCCGTTTCCGCGAAGATCTCTACTACCGTATCGCCGCATTTCCGATCACGCTGCCTGCCTTGCGTGAACGCAAGACCGATATTGAATTGCTGGCCAAATCCTTTCTCCAGCGAACTTGTGCATCATCGGCCGTACCCGAACTGGCCGACGATGCGTTGCAGGCGCTACAGGCCTACGATTGGCCAGGCAACCTTCGCCAGTTACGCAATGTGCTTGAGCGCGCACGCTTGTATGCCGATGAAGGCCGCATACGCTTGGAGCATTTGCCCGATGAGCTGCGCCGCGATAGGTCACAGCTCGGCCCACTGTTCACCCAACCAAGAGCCATCACGCAGGCTAAGTTGCCCGCGAAAGAACGTCAGCGCGTTAGCAACGATGCGCTGCGTGAATTTGCAGCGCGCTTTGGCGGGACGCGGCGTGAACTCGCCCAAACGCTCGGTCTGAGCGAACGCACGCTGTACCGGCGACTGCGGGGACTCGGAATCGATTGACAGTGGCAGTCACTGCCAAGCACAAGGCCACAGTGCAAAGTGGCAGCGCCACGGTTTTTCCCGAGCCTCCGGTTTGATCTGATTATTGAACAAAAACAAGGGCTTGCAAACCGCATCGTCCCATGGGCAGCTTGGCATGAAAACTGCTCAGCTGAAGGCAACCACAGCCTGAGTAGAACGCCATGAATGAACTCGATCCCTTGTTGCTGGCACGCATTCAGTTTGCAGCCAACGTGACATTCCACATCCTTTTTCCCAGCATCACCATCGGACTGGGCTGGGTGCTGCTGTTTTTCAAGCTGCGTTTTCAAAGTACCCGACAGGCTCACTGGATGGATGCTTACAGCTTCTGGGTGAAAGTGTTCGCACTCAGCTTTGCGCTGGGCGTGGTCAGCGGCGTTACCATGAGCTTCCAATTCGGCACCAACTGGCCAGGCTTCATGAATACCGTGGGCAACGTGGCTGGGCCGCTTTTAGCCTATGAAGTGCTGACCGCCTTCTTTCTTGAAGCAACCATGCTGGGCATCATGCTTTTTGGGCGCGATCGCGTGAGCGAGCGGGTGCATACCCTGGCCACCGTTCTTGTGGCCGTGGGCACCACAGCCTCAGCCTTCTGGATTCTCGCGCTCAACTCGTGGATGCATACACCGGCTGGCTTTGTCATGGTGGAAGGCAAGGCCCACGTGACCAGCTGGCTGGAGGTGATCTTTAACCCCTCCTTTCCCTACCGGATCACGCACATGATGCTGGCATCGGGCCTGACGGCCTCATTTCTGGTGGCGGGTCTTTCAGCCTATCGCTGGCGACGAGGGGACCGCGCAGCCTCCGTATCGGCTGCGCTGCGTACCGGTGTGTTCACGGCTGCACTGCTGATCCCTGTGCAGATCATCGTGGGCGACATGCATGGCCTCAACACGATGAAGCACCAGCCTGCGAAGCTCGCAGCGATGGAGGGGATCTGGGAAACCCAAAGGGGCGTAGCGGCCGTTTTGTTCGCCATCCCTGATTCGAAGGCGCAGGCCAACCGGATGGAGATTGCTATCCCCAAGCTCGCCTCGTTTTACCTCACGCACGATTGGGACGGGGAGGTCAAGGGCCTCAAAGCATTCGACGACAAGATCCCGCCGGTTGCGCCCGTATTCTTCGCTTTTCGCATCATGGTGGGTGTAGGCCTCCTGATGTTGGCGATCGCTTGGCTGGCAGCGTGGAACATGCGCAGCATGACGCTCCTTCCGCAGGCTCCTGACTGGTTGTACAAAGGCTTGGTGTCTATGACTTTTTCGGGCTGGATCGCGCTTGTGTCCGGATGGTACGTGACCGAGATGGGGCGACAACCCTGGTTGGTCTCGGGTGTGCTCACAACGGCCCAGGCAGCATCGAGTGTGCCGGCGCCGCACATTGCCCTGAGCCTGGCCATGTATCTGAGCCTTTACCTCGTGCTCTTGGGGGCGTATGTCTCCGTGGTCTTCTACCTGGCCCGCAAAGCAAGTACCCCTGAACTCGCCCAGTGCGCCCGCGAAAATTCCCGTCCCATGGAGGCCGCCCATGCTTGACACTGCAATTGACCTGGCAAGCCCTGCAGGCTGGCTGCCGCTTGCCTTTGCACTGGTGATGGCGCTGGCCATGTTGGCCTATGTGATTCTGGACGGCTATGACCTTGGGGTCGGATTGCTGCTTCTCAAGACCCCCGAGGTGGGCGAGCGCAACAGCATGGTCGCGAGCATCGGACCCTTCTGGGATGCCAACGAGACCTGGCTGGTGTTGGGTGTGGGCGTACTTTTGGTCGCATTTCCCCAGGCGCACGGGGTCATTCTGGGCGCACTCTACCTGCCCGTTGCATTCATGCTGGTGGGCCTGACCCTTCGCGGTGTTGCCTTCGATTTCCGGCTCAAGGCCCAGACGCAGCAAAGGCCGCTGTGGGATGCCGCGTTCCACGCTGGATCGCTTGTGGCGACTTGGTCGCAGGGCTACATGCTGGGCCAACTCATCACAGGCTTTCGCTCCGATGTGGCAAGCATGGCCTTCAGCGCGCTCATCGGCCTTTGCCTGATCGGTGCCTACAGGCTGCTGGGCGCAACCTGGCTGATCATGAAAAGCAAGGGAGCCCTTCAACTCAAGGCGGTGGCTTGGGCGCGCGCTAGCCTGCTCATGACGGTCGTGGGCGTGTTTGCGATCTCCCTGGTCACACCGCTTGTCAGTCAGCGCATCTTCGACAAGTGGTTCAGTTTCATCTACCCGCTCATCCTGTTTCCGATCCCGCTGTCCACCGCCGTGCTCTTTGTCGTTATCCACCGCAGTCTCGCAAAGCTGCCGGTTCGCTTGGCAAACGACAACCCATCCGGTGCGGGTGTGCCCTTTAGCGCGACCGTCGGTGTATTTCTGCTGGCCTTTGGTGGTCTGGGGTACAGCTTGTTCCCCTGGCTGGTGGTGGATCGCATCACCATCTGGCAAGGCACCAGTTCGACCGAATCGCTCTGGGTGATCCTCATCGGAACCGTGATCGTTTTGCCGGTCATCGTGGGCTACACCATCTACACATACCGGGTGTTTTGGGGCAAGAGCGAATCGCTATCGTATTAAGTCAATCCTGCACGCAGCGGCGGTTGCTTCTGTAGCTGCTGGTTTTCGCGGTCTTAACCCCCGCTTTCGGTGCCGGCTACCTGGCGTCGATTAGCATTAGAGCTCCTAGACCAATACTCAGGAGTCCTTGAATGCTAATTCCACGAAGGCCCGTCCCGGACTTGATCGTTCCCACCTTGGCGCATGGCGTCTTCAATCTTAAGAGCGAGACCCCTCAAAACTTCTCCCTGTTGGTCTTTTTCCGGGGCCTGCACTGCCCCCTTTGCATCAAGTACCTTAAAGAACTCGGGCAGTTGTTGCCCGATCTGCTGCGGCGTGGTGTAACGGTGATCGCGATCTCATCGGATGATGCCGAGCGTGCACAGGCAATGGCCGACAAGGTAGGTTTTGCCGATCTGCGCTTCGGTTATGACTTGCCCTTATCGCTTGCCAGCCATTGGGGGCTTTACATCTCCCAAGGCATTGGCAAGACGTCCATTGGCGTGGAAGAGCCCAAGTTGTTTGCCGAGCCTGGCGTGTTTCTCGTACGACCCGACCATACCCTTTACTACGGCGCGGTTCAGACGATGCCCTTTGCAAGGCCGTCATTTACCGATCTCTTGGTGGCCATTGATTTCGCCATCAGCAAGAATTATCCGGCGCGCGGTGAGTACGTAGGTAGTCTGATCTAACCAAACAGAAAAGAGAAACGTTATGAAAACTTGGATAAAATCTCTGTCAGTCGCAGTCTTAACGG
>Ga0214923_10003581_pt1 | contig 19381 bp, 12 predicted proteins | sample LL1510_MetaG_FD_177993 | JGI IMG/M metagenome (GOLD analysis project Ga0214923, IMG submission 177993) | Freshwater microbial communities from Lake Lanier, Atlanta, Georgia, United States - LL-1510 | ecosystem: Environmental > Aquatic > Freshwater > Lake | place: USA: Georgia | collected...
AGAAACTTTAAACAACCTGATGAAGTTTGGGTGATTTACTACAACTTCATTGATAAAGATTGGGCCAAGAGATTCTTTCTAGAAAAAGACGGAGCACCTTGGTGGAGTTCCCAAGTTGATGGTGCATGTCCGAATGAAAATGAGTGCGAAAACGGAAGCGGTGGTAATTTACAAAATTGGCAAGGCTTTGCTCAGATGGGTATCCCAAAGAATCCTTGGTGGTCAGATCGAAGTCAACACCCAACTCTAGATATTCATGAATTTACACACGTAGTTCAGTCGTACCAAAGAAAACCAGTATTTAGCGATTGGACAAGCGAAAACCCTGCATGGTTTTCGGAAGGCCATGCGACTCTATTCGATAAACTTGGCTCATCTAATTCATTAGAGTCCTATAGATTTCAGAGAAATTGGGTAATTAATAGACTTCCTGCTGATGAGACACTCAAGGATTTCTCTGTTGCAAACATAATGCGTTTTTATGATGCACTCTCACCTGGAAAAAACAATCCCGCCATGCGGAACTACGTTTATACGTTGGGCTTTTCCACCCTTGAAGCCCTCGTTGCGATTGCAGGAATAGATTCGGCTATGGAGCTCATTACCCAAAACACGACGGGAAAAACTTTTAATCAAGCATTCAAAAATGTTTATGGCATTGAGTGGGCTGCTGCTGCGCCAATACTCGCGGAAGTAGTTTCAAAACAATACAGGCGATAAATTCCGTAAAAATCAATACTGGTGTTTTTATGACTTCGCCTGTAAACGCTGCGCCATAGTCACTGCAACCTTGAGCCACTTAGCAACCTGCGCATCGGTGTAACCATCAGCGCTCACGACATATAGGCCTGTGAAGGTGTCGCCACTGAATTGGTAGAAGCCAAGCAATGTGCGGGCACGCTCACCTGAGTCAATAACAGTGTGCACAAATACACGGTTGCCATCGCTAACAACGCCTGAAGGGATGTTCTTTAACGTCTTGAAGTCATAAGGAATAAGAGCACCTGTTGCATCCTTATAACCCTTTTCGCTCTGGCACTGAGCCACAACCTTCACTAACTCTTTCTGGGCTGCAGTTGCAGCAGCAACGGATGAATACTTAACGACCTCTGTTGATAAGAATGCGAATGTAGAGCCAACCTTTGTCGCAGCTACTTGTCGACGCTCCACTCGTTCTTTTTCTGACAAGTAGGTGCCATTACACAAATCAAGTGAAGGATCATCAAGTTTTGTTCCGCCACCCATAGGCAGCACAGTCCACTCTTGGCTGAAGTCCTCTGCTCTAAAGCCAAGCTTGGCAAGCTTTGCCTGCTTCTCATCTGACAAGGATGGATCAGTGATTGCAGGTGCTCTTTCAATCTCTTTTAATGTGCCAAGAGTTGACGTGACAGAGGCTAAACCAATCAAAACAAAATTACTGCCGCTAATGCGGACAACCTTCTTTGACCCAACATCTACTGTGGCACCAATACGTAGTTTTGCAACCTTGCTATCTGCAATTGTTGCAACAGTTTTGTTGCCAACAGCAACAGTCGCTGCCCCTGTGCCAACTAAAACTTCATTCTTACCAGCAACAGTTAGAGATGCTGTGCACTTACCAACACACTTGATCGCACCGGCCCCATAAGCCGCACCTGCTGCGCTCCACTTACCGGTCTTTGAGCTCTTATCGGCTGCGACAAATGTATTCGTAATACTTAGGTCGCCACTTTGTCCGTTACCAACACAGTCAAATACTTGTGCTGTGCCCGTTAGTGCAACACCGCTTGCTAATTTAAAGGCAGGTGCGTTCTTGGCAGATGATGCTTGAATTACAAGTCCATCTTCATCAACAACATTAACCTGGCAAATACCAGCACCGGCATCTGTTGCGCCTTTCCAGGCCACAGTTACTTCATTTGCATTGGCATTGCTCACAACAAAGCTATTGGTAACAACAGGGTGGGCGCGATCGATTACTACTTTTTGTGAACTCGACCAATCACTCTTGTTACCCACAATGTCGATTGCTCGCATCGCAAATGTGTAACTACCTTCCGGCAGATCACGCAAATAGAAAGTCTTCGGTGCAACAAATGGTGACAAATACGTTGGCATCCAACCATCTATATCTGACGCCTTTAGTGTCTGAACTGCTCCATCTATTTGAGCTTCAAAGCCAACAACTGCAGTGTCCGCGTCCTCCCCACCTGGTCCAAGAATGACCATATTAGGTGAATTCCATTGTGCAACAGGTAGAACATTAGGAACTGGAGGAGGCGTTGTGTCAGCCTTCTTTGTAATGGTCACAACAGCGCTTGTCTCTGTTGCAACAGCGCTAAAAGAAACATTGCCTGAGTAAGTCTTTGCAGTAAGCGCCGTCATTGATCCACCAACAGATTTTGAATCCTTGTATTGATAAGTATCAAGGTTAAGCATCCACACATCGGTACCTAGAACAGCGCCAAACTCAGCAGCTTCTGCATCCTCTGGATTAACAGAGACAACTGCGGAAATAGGCGGTGGATCTAAGCGATAGATAGCTAACCCTGGCTTATATCCAGCACCATCTGTCTTTCGACGGTACTCAATCCAGTAAGCAGATTTACCATCTCTAATAAAGATTACTTTTATTCCATTGGCAAAATCACTAGGAGCCAAAGTTATGTTCTCTGATTGCCACACCTGTTTGATTTGAGAATCATCAATTAAGCCCATGCGCCATTGATGATAAGTATTAAGGGGAGATGTTGTATCAACATTGCCCATCACGTCGATTGTGCCACCATACTCAACACCCTTACATGTCTCACCCCAAGCACCGTCATATGCAGCGTTGTCACAACGCAAGAAGTTTGAGTGACCTAAGCCAAAGGTGTGACCTAGCTCGTGAGAGATAACAAAACTTGAAGCACTGTCATGCAAAATTAAAGTTCCACTTTGACTATTGGGTCTACCTAAATTGGCACGGCCCGACCACACACATCCAGCCTTTGGCGCAATAACTAACAAGTACCGCTTTGAATAATCACTAATGCCTAAACGCTTATATGCCTCTGGACGTATTGAGCTCATAAAGTCAGAGGATGCAAATCCAATACATGCCATCTTTGAGACCAGGCCAATTGGCTCTTTAAGAACTTGTCCGGTCTTAAAAGAAACTCCGCGATCTTTTGTATCACCAAACATCGCAGTAAATTTAAGCCAATCAGCATTAACATCTTTATCAATTACCTTTGCAACCGCTGCACCATCACCGACAGGTGCAACAGCACCTGGCCAAGTAACCTCAACAACATCGATTACTCGTTGATCAACAGCGTAAGCAGGAGAAAGCCCCACAGAAACAAAAGCGATAACAATCGCTATAAACGATGAGAGCCTCTTGGACATAGTGAGCATCCTAAATCTCCCACGCACTTTCTTCATGTCGATTAACCCCAAACACCTGATACCCCAACAATTCATTGTGCCCAAACCAAGAAACTGAGTCTGTTCCGCCCACCATCACAGCAGTTGCCATGGCATCACACAGCCAGCCCAAAGGCCCAACAACAGTTGCCGATTTAGCCCCAATTGCAATCATCCCGGTCTGCGGATCATGGATATGAGCACCACGTTCATAGGTGCCAGATGTTGCAATCGCGCCATCCGTAATTTCATACACCTTCACAACCTCTAATTTGTTATTCGGATTTACAACACCAATTGGCCAAGGCTTTACAACACCATCACCATCAACAAACCCACCGCGCAGTGATAAATCCCCTGCCGCATTTACCTGCACATGCTCGGCCCCTGCTGCCACCAACATATCTGCACATTTATCTGCAGCCCATCCTTTTACTAACCCTGATGGATCAAAACCTCCGGCAACTGCCCACGGATCAAAAGCTCCATCACTTAACCACTTAGCCTGTGCGCATAAATCCCAGACCTCAATTACATCATCTGGACAATCCTCGATTTGCACTTCACCGCGGCGCAGCCGCGAGATCCAGGAATCTTCTTTATAGGTTGAAAAATCTCTATCTACATTTTCGCAAAAAGTAATTACAGATGCCATAGCTGCATCTAAAGCAGCATCACTGACAGAACTGGATGAACAATCCACATCAACAATCGTTCCCCACACAGGAAACTGTTTGCGCAGTTGATTCATCCAGCAACCCTATCTGCTGCTCTTACAAACCAGCTTGCGCGAGCGCTCCCTGCAAGGATGTGAACCAGCCATAGCTTGTATATGAAGCGCCAGATGCACCCTTGATATTTGCACTCTGTGCAGCCAAAGTCTGCTGCTTTAATATTGGCAATGCCATATTTGTCCAGCGATCATTACGGCCACTTGGTGCTTGCACCGCAACAGCATCAGTGATCTTTCCATTTTGCACAGTGATCTTTACTTGAACAGTTCCGTAGTTAACAAAAATGGCAGGACCTGTAAATGTTCCGCTCTTTGCAGCAGGGGCTGGTGATTCAGCTGTTGCAGCAGCTGTTGGAGTTGCACTTGCTGTTGCACTTGCTGTTGCATTCGCCGTAGGCGTTGCATTTTTAGTTGCAACTGGTTTTGATGTTTTTGTCGCACTTGCAGTAGCAACCGGCTTTGCAGCAGTTGAAGGTGATGATGAAGCAGCCGCTGTTGTAGTCCCCGTAGAACCCATTGCAGCACCACCAGCGATATTGATTGAATCGCTAGAAGTCAGCTGAGGTGGCGTAATCGCCAAAACAGCACCGAGGCCCCCCACAGTGCCTCCTGCTATCAACAGCGCCCGCTTCATCTCATACCCTCGTCTCGTTAGATCCCCTCGAATGGATCAACACCTGAATAAAAGACTACTAACCTGAAATGTTTCTGAGAACGACCGCAATACCAGCGCAGAGTTCTTACTCCTTGTGAAAGGCAAAAGCCTCATCATGAATGCGATTCTTTGGCACACCAAGGGCCTCTGCAGCCTTATGAACCGCATCCACCAATGGAGCTGGCCCACAGACATAGATATCGCTATCTGCAATGTTTGGTGCGATCTGTCGCAGCGCCCGAGCATCCATCGGATAATCCTTACGTGGACCTACCAAGTAGTGAATCCGAATCGATCCATCGCTGTTGTTAGCTAAATAATCCATCTCAGCCTTTAAAACTAAATCCTCTTCACGAGAGGCACGGAAAATAACATCCAACTGCGCACCCCCTGATAGCTCATCCATCAGTGCGCGAATCGGTGTAATACCAACACCGCCACCAATTAATGTCACATGCGGTCTTGTTGAACGCCCCGCGGTAAATGCTCCATAAGGTCCTTCAACAAATACCCGAGTACCAGGCTTCATCATCGCCAAAGAACGTGAGTGATCACCTAAATCCTTAACGGTAATTCGCAAGTGGCTCTTGGTAGGAGCCGCAGACAATGAATAAGGATGTGAGGTAATGAAATGTCCCTTAGTAAAAAATCTCCACCCAAAGAACTGACCACCTTGCGCACTCAATTGTTCTAAGTTGCGTCCACGCATAATCACAGAGATAACACCTGGGCCTTCAACTACAACCTTCTCTACTCGCAAATTAACTTTCAGTGATCTAAACAATGGAACCCAGAAACGCCAGTAAAGAACCGCTGCAGCCATCGCCACATACAACGCTGTCCAATACGCACGATTTAATGGATGACCAATAAACATCTGACCATTAATAACTTGATGCATAAATGATGCGGCAATTGCTCCATAGGTCAACACATGCACCATAAACCAAGTTTCATAGCTCATCTTGGCGCGAGCCTTTTTATAGGAGGTAACTCCTGCTGCAACCATCAACACAAAACCAATGAGTGCAAACCACATCCAGTCAAAGGTTGTTAGAAAGGTCCACATCTCTTTATATAAAGGGATTGAATCTTGTCCTGCAAAACTTAAAACAATAAAGAAAACATGTGCACCGATTAAATACAAAGACCAAGGCCCTAGCTTTCGATGCCAGGTCACCAAACGATCATGGCCCACGCCCTTTTCAACCCAAGGAATACGCGCCACTAAAAAAATACCGATGATTGCAAAGTAGGTACCAATCAACGCTGCCAAACGACTAACAGTTGCCACCACCGCATAAAAGCTTTGAAAATCTACAGCTCTAACCGTGGTCAGCTGTAACGCCAAGGTCAGCCCCAACCCCGCACCCAGCAGCAGCGCCGCCCAGTCAGTACCGGCCGATGAGTGCTTATAGATGCGCGTTGGCTGAGTCATGACTCAATTACACCTCAGGAACCTGAGAACTAGGTGAGCAGCAACGCTGAGCCGCCTATGAAGCCCGATACCCTTAACCCATCATGAAGTACGCCCAACTGATCCGCTTGCTGGTTAACCGCGAGCTAACCCTTCGCTACAAGCGCAGCGTCATTGGCATCGGCTGGACCTTGCTCAACCCAGTGCTGACAAGTGCGGTGCTTTGGTATGTCTTTTCATTTGTTTTTGCTTCAAAATTGCCTTCTGGCCAACAGTTTGCGCCTTACTTAATGGCTGGCATCTTGCTCAACACATTCTTTAATCAAGGACTGATGCAAGCTGCAGACTCCATTGCAAGCAATGGCGGAGTACTAACAAAGATCTATGTTCCACCTCAGATCTTTGCCATCTCATCTGCCTTAGCTGGCCTAACAAACTTTTTCATCGGCATGTTCCCGCTTGCCATCGTTTGCTTCATCTCAGGCCAACCACTTGCCTGGACTTTGCCACTAGTTCTTCTTGTTGGCGTTGCTCTTGCCCTGCTAACAGCAGGGCTTGGCTTAGCACTATCGATCATGTTTATTCGCTTTGATGACACCCGCAACATCGTCAATGTGCTCTTGATGATCTTGATGTATCTAACTCCAATCTTCTATCCAGTAACCGTTATGAATAGCACTATGCAAACCATCATCCACTGGAACCCATTGACAAGCTACCTAGACATCTTCCGTTGGGCTTTTTCTAACAACGCCACCCCAACAATGTTTAGTTGGATATATATGAGCATCTGGTCCATCTTTGCAATCCTTATGGGTACATATGTCTTCAAGAAGTACTGGCCTAGAACGGTGGCGATGCTCTGATGGCCGTTATCGAAGTTAATAACGTCAATGTGACCTATCGCGTGCTAATGAACAAGTCAGGCTCACTCAAAGAATTGTTCCGGGATGCACTAAAAGGCAAAGCACGTGTTGTTGATTATGTTGCTTTGCAAGATGTTTCCTTCTCTGTTGATAAGGGCGAGGTAGTTGCAATCCTTGGTAGAAACGGTGCCGGTAAATCAACACTTCTGAAAGTACTTGCAGGAGTCCTACCCCCAACAAAGGGCACATCAAAGGTCAACGGCAAGATCGCACCAATGATTGAGCTAGGTGCAGGCTTTCACCCAGAAATGACAGGTTCTGAAAACGTACTGTTTTACTCAGTGTTGATGGGCAGAGAAGTAAAGAGCGTTAAGCAGCGCACACCGGCCATTGGTGAATGGGCTGGTGTAACAGACCATATGGATTTCCCACTACGCACCTTCTCTTCAGGAATGGTTGCTCGATTGGCTTTTTCAACAGCAACTGATGAGAAAACAGATGTCCTGCTGGTTGATGAGGTTTTATCTGTTGGAGATGCTGACTTTCAAGCAAAATCTCGCGGACGTATGGATTCTCTTATTTCAAGTGGCGCTGCCGTTGTGCTTGTTTCCCATGACATGAGCGCAGTGCGTGAGTTAGCGACACGTGCAATCTGGCTAGAAAGCGGCCATGTAAAGATGATTGGCAACCCAGAAGAGGTTGTTGCCGCCTACGAAGCCAACTAGCCATGCGGGTCTTACACGTAATTGCCCGATTAAACGTTGGTGGCACTGCCCGTTATATAACCCAGCTAGCTAATGAACTACCTAAGCACGGGATAGAAACCTTTGTAGCAACTGGTTTTGTGCAAGGAGCAGAGGTTGAAGATGAATCTGCTCAATCAATAGATTTGATCCGCATCAAAAAAATGGGCAGGTCAATTAGTCCAATCAAAGATCATCTTGCTCGTATGCAACTAGACAAAATCATTGCCCAGGTAAAGCCAGACATTATCCACACTCATACCTTTAAAGCCGGCTATGTAGTCCGTATGAAGAAGCAACCAGTGCCTGTCATCCACACCTTCCATGGTCACCTTTTAGATGATCCAGAGTTTTCTGGTTTTAAGTCAAAGGTCATCATTGAAGTTGAAAGAATGATGGCAAAGAAGTCTGTAAGGCTTGTAACAGTTGGGCGAAGAGTTGCAGATGAATTACTAGAGAAGCGAATTGGAAATAAGGATCAATACGTCAACATCCCGCCAGGCGTAGTTGCACTTAATGTGACACCAAAAGCAGAAGCGCTGAAAAATTTGAATCTGCCAGATGAGGGAAAGCCGATTGTTGGTTGGATTGCTCGAGTTACTGGAGTTAAGAACCCCATGCTGGCGCTAGAGGTGGCAGATGCCATGCCAGACACACACTTTGTATTGGCCGGCGGCGGTGACCTGCTGGAAAAGGTTAAGTCTGTAGCCCCATCTAATGTCTCTGTTATCGGTTGGGCTAAGGCTGAAGATGTATTCGGTGCATCAGAGATCATCCTTTCAACCAGTGAAAATGAAGGAATGCCCGTGGCTTTGATTGAAGCTCAATTAGCTGGCAAGCCAGTTGTTGCAACTGATGTTGGCTCTGTGTCTGAAGTTGTCCTTAATCACGAAACAGGCATTGTGACTAATAAGAACGCTGGCTCTATTGCCCTTGCTCTTGAAAAATTGCTGCTTGATAAGCAAAAGCGCACAGAAATGGGCACCCTTGCCACATCCCGTGCGAACGCACTTTTCTCTGTGGACCGCATGATCAACGCCCACATCGCCCTCTATAAATCGATTGTCAAATAAGGTTTACCCCATGCGCGTATTTATCACAGGTGGTGCCGGGTTCATTGGATCCCACTTGGCAGATCACTACGTAAACGCCGGTCACACAGTCACGCTGCTGGACAACTTTTCAACAGGATCAAAGACAAACATTGCCCATCTTGATGGCAAGGTGACCACCGTTGATGGTGACATCAGAAATGTTGAATTAGTAGATCAACTGACTAAAGATGCAGACCTTGTCCTTCACATGGCCGCTGCCCTTGGTGTGAACACAATTTTGGAATTACCACTGGAATCAATGAGCACCAACATCACTGGCAGTGAAGTCGTGTTACATGCAGCCGCTAAACACAACAAGCGCATCATTATTGCTAGCACCTCTGAGATCTACGGTAAGAACACCAAGCAACCACTCAATGAAACAGATGATCGAGTTGTCGGTGCTCCCCAAAAAATCCGCTGGACCTATAGCGATGCCAAAGCGATTGAAGAAGCTATGGCTTTTGCTTTGCATCAAGAAAAGAAATTGCCTGTAACAACGGTTCGTTTGTTTAACACCGTCGGACCACGCCAAACTGGTCGCTATGGAATGGTTGTGCCACGCTTTGTCCAAGCAGCATTAAAGAATGAACCACTAACTATTTACGGTGATGGCACACAATCTCGAGTCTTTTGCCATGTGGCAGACGCTGTGACAGCAATAGTTGCAATGGCAGCGAACGATGCAACTATCGGAGATGTCTATAACGTTGGTGGCACAGGTGAAGTCACTATCAAGCAGTTAGCAGAGCAGGTAATAAAGATAACTGGATCTAAATCTGAGATTACCTATACTGATTACTCAGATGCCTACCCTGCTGGCTTTGAAGACATCCAGCGCCGAGTACCTGATATCTCAAAGGTGAAAAGCGCTATTGGTTGGGCACCAACAAAAGATCTTGCCCAAATAATTAGCGATATAGCTGGGCTTTAAATACCGTCAGCGCCATCAATAGTGCCGGTGCAATCAAAGAGGTAATCACAACTCTTAACTGCTGTTAGATCAAGCCCATCATGGTTAGTTACCAATACTGCAATGTCAGCACCGTTGATTGGTGCTGAGGATTCTCCGCGCCAGCTACCAACTAAATCATCATGCCAAGTAACAGTTGCACCTTGTGCTCGTAGCAAGTCGATAACACCTGCAGCAGGTGTCTCTCTTGTGTCTGCCACATTAGATTTATATGAAACACCGACTACACAAACCTTCTTACCCTTGATCGATCCACCACTACCTGCAACCACGCGCTTAACAACATATGCTGGCATTGCCAGGTTTACTTCATTAGCTCTCTTAATAAATGTTGCAGGAACTCCTACTTCATTTGCAACATGTGCCAAGTAACTTGGATCAACAGGGATGCAATGTCCACCAACACCAGGACCTGGATTAAACTCCATAAACCCATACGGCTTAGTTGCTGCTGCATCGATTACTTCTCGCCCTGATATCCCCAGAGCATCTGCGATCTGAGCAAACTCATTTACTAGAGCGATGTTTACTTGGCGAAAAGTGTTCTCAAATATTTTGGCTGCCTCTGCCACCTCAGGGGAAGAAACCTCAATGATCGTGTCACAGAAGGTTGCATAGAACTCTTTTGCTTTAGCAACAGCGCCAGGTGTTAATCCACCAATTAATCGTGGGGTGTTCTTTGTGCCCCACTGGGTATTGCCAGGATCCACGCGCTCAGGTGATGATGCATAAAGGTGTGTCACACCAGTAATACGGGCGGCTATTTCTTTGCGCAATGTGCCGGGGTAAGAAGTTGATTCATTAATTACTAGCGCTGGAGACTTTGCATTCTTTGCAATCAGCTCTGCTGCTGCGTGAACAAAGGACAAGTCAGGGTTGCGAGCCTCATCAAGAGGTGTGGGCACCGCGATCACGATGACATCGCAGCCATCGATGACAGAAGCATCTGTGCTGGCTTTATATGCCCCACTGCCAATAAAGGAAGAGAGTGCAGAATCGGAAATGCCTTCAATATGTGATGAGCCGGCATTGAGTGCGATAACTAAACCATCATTAACATCGAAGCCAACAACACAATGCCCAGCACCAGCTGCGCCAACAGCAATAGTTAAGCCCACATAGCCCTGACCGATGATTGCAACGCGCATAAGGTTAGATTACCGAGTTATTTCAGGTTCGGATTCAATGGGTCTAAGCGCTTCATTTCCTTCTGTGCCTGGGCCTTTTGCTCAGCGGTAGCGCTCTTCATGGCATCCAAGGTTGCCCAAACCAAATAATTATTTGGGAACTTCTTAGTCGCATCTATCGCAACTTCCAACCCTTGAGCCTCTAGTTTGTTTTCATTCAACGTCATGGCAACCTGAATCATTCGTGAAGAATCTATAGGCCAGATATAGGCAGCTTCTTGGATCACTGTTGGGTTACCAGTCTCTAACGCGCTCTTGTATCTTGCTGATGCAACATAAGGTGGCATGCCTACTAAAACGCCTAAGACAAATGCTACAAAGAGAGCTACAACAGAGCCAGCAGATCTTTGTGCAGGTTTACCTGCAACCCTGCCCTTCTTTGCAACAGACTCCACAACCACAACATTTCTAGTGTTGATCTCATATCCAATGATCAATCCAGACAAAACCCAACCCCACATAGCTAGACCAATTTGATTAATGCTGATAATCGATTGAGCTTGAAATGCAACCCAACCACCGACTAGTCCTGCAAAAACTGGATTAAAGCCTTTGTTGCGCTTTAGGACTTTGGCGGCTGAAACAACAACTAAAGCCATTAAGGCCACGTAAATAATCAGCAGCGGAAAGCCACCATAGGAAGAAATATCTAAGAAAACGTTATGTGCCGCATTACTTGTTGTGTCTGGCCCACGGCGCAAAGTTGCAGCCAAGGTTCTGCTGCGCCGATACCAGTCACCATAGCTATCCATGCCCACACCAAATATTGGATGATCCAACGTCATATTCCAGCCAGCCTGCCAATAGTCACCACGGTAGGTAACAGAGTCTTTGTACAGGATTGATGCCAGTGGGCCTTTATTCAAGGTGCCAAACAAAACAACAAAGAAACCAAGAATTGAAAGAACGCCATACCCAATACCTAAGCCACGGTTTAGCTGGACTACATAAAAACCAACTACAACCCCAATACCCAAAGCCAATACTAAGAAGCCTTGCTGTGATGCGGTTTCTTTAATGACATACAAAGTCACCAACAAGTAAATCCCAATCAATGCCTTAAGTTGAATCTTTAGACCTTTATCAAATAGTTGTGCGAAAACAATTGCTCCCAAAATCCCAAGTAATGAAGATTGAAAGTTTGGATTACCCAAGAAACCAAATACGGGTGAATAAGGATTAACCCAGTTGAAGGGATCTGCCCCAACAGCTTGAATGACTCCGTAGCCCAAAGAGGCGGTACCAACTATTGAAACAACAATCACTAAGCGCTTAAGGGCTTCTTCGTTGGATGCAATCACAGATCCAAGAAAGACTAATGAAAAAGCAACGTAGGTGATTAGCCCCGTATTGCGGCCCTGGGATCCAAACAGCTGCTGGTTAGGTTCGCCGCCACTAATCAGAACAACCAAGACCTGCCACACGACAAAAGCGCCAATAAGGCCAAGGACAATCTTGTAACTGCCCCAAGAAACGCTTTTACGGTTAGCCAAAATCAACGCTAGGCACATAAACCCAACTGGCACGACAACCAGCATCTTGATCGGATTGATCGGATCCAGGGCCCACAAAGGGGTAACTAGCAGTGTTGTGGCAATCAAACCCCAGCCAAGAATCCGTCCCAATGAACTTTCAAGTTTCTCCAGCACCCCCTAAGAGTACTAACGCTGACCACTAATACCCCTGATCTTTCGAAAAGTGCCCTCTCATGACATATGAGAAGGCACTTATTACCCAAAGCCGACCGGGGGAAATTCCCTCGATCGACTAATCGAAAGGAAACAAATGTCTACAAAGACAACTTTCAAGCGCGTAGCGCTTGTAGCAGTTGCTTCTCTGGGCTTTGGTGTTTTGACTTCAGTTGCTCCTGCAACTGCAGCAGGTCAGACAGCAGAATCAATCTCAATCGGTGCTGCTACTTCGTTCAAGACTGGTGTTTTCAACATCATTCCTGTGACAGTAGCTTTCCCAGCGGGATTCACTGCATCAACTGACACAATCACCATCACGGCTCAGATTTCATCAGCTCCATCAACTGGTGGCCTTGCAAACGCAGCTTCAGTTCTTGGTGCAGGTTCAACTGCAGCAGCAAACGCAGCAGGTGCACGTTTTCACCTGACGACTTCTGCAATCGGAACAATTAATACAAACCTAGAAGATGCAACATCAAATGATGATGCTGTTGCTTCAGGTTACACAATTGTTGGTCAGCGCGCGTCAGCAGGTCTAGACGACGTGGCAGGCGACGTGGTTGCAACTGCAATCATGACAACTGCGCCAGCAACAGGTACAACAAAGACTGTATACATCGCAGTTAAGCCTGATCTTGCAGGTTCATACACAATTCTTGTTGCATCAAATGCAACAGGTCGTACTTACTACTCAGCTGGAGACCCAACAGCAACAGCTACTTTTGCAACTACATCAACTGTTGCATCAGTAACATTGACAGCACTAAACACGGCGCCAGTTGGTACTGGTTCAAATGATGGTGTGCTCATCAAGGCTGTACTTAAGGATGCGGCTGGAAACGTAACTGGACTAGGGTCAAACGAGACTCTTAAGTTCACAGGTTCAGACACAACAAACAACTCATTCCAGTACTTTAATGGTGCTACAGGAACAGACATGACTGGCGCTACAGCGACATCAAGTATGTTCATCAATGGAACAGGTTTCTTCCGTGTTAAGAACGGTGGATCTGCAGATGCTGTAAACACAATTACAGTCACTGGTTCAGGACTTCTTCCTAACTCAGTTGTTTCAACAGTTTCAGCAACATTCAAGGCTCTCGGTGACGAAGGCCTAACAGCTGCAAACACATTGACTGGTTCAATTTCATCAACAATCACTTCAGGTTACGCTGGAACTTTCCCAGCTGTTTACCGTTCAACAACAGCTACTTCAACTTCAGTGAAGTACTCATTTGCTGCAGCAACAGCAGCAGCAGGTGCGGTTGGATTCACAATTGCTGACGTAAGCCAGAAGATCTTGGGCTCATCAACACCAGCAGCTCTAACATGGCGTCAAGCAGTTACATACGCAGCTGCAGCAACTTCAGTTTCACTAACTGTTGCACACTCAGCTCTATCAACTTCAGCGTCATCTAACTTCACCATCGTAACTGATGCTGCAAGCGACACTGTTCTTGGACAAGCTGCAAACAACACAGTTACAGTAACTGGTTACACAGCTGGAACAACTGGAACAAATACGTTCACAGTATCTCCAGCCGGCCCAATTGCGAACGCAGCACTTGGCAAGGTAACTGTTACAGCAACTCTAAAGGATCAATTCAAGACAGCGATTGCAAATGGAGCAGTTACAGCAACTGTTACAGGTCGCAACACTGTTGCATCAACACCTTTGGTATCAGATGCATCAGGTCAAGTAACTTTCAGTTACACAGATGCTGGAACAAGCACAGCAAATGACACAATTACATTTGCTAGCTCAGTCGGAACAACAACTTCAAAGACTGTAACTGTTACTTACGGTAACGCTGCAGTTTCAACAGTTGCTGTGACTTCATCTAACACAACTCTTGGAGTTGCAAAGGCAACTGTTACACCATTAGCGATTTCTGCTGGCGATGGTGTAGAGGCCGGAGCTCAAAACGTAACAGCAACAGTTAAGGATGCTAACGGCAACCTTCTTTCTGGTGTAGCAGTTACATGGACAATCTCAGGTACAACAGGTGCTGCAGTCACATCGACAACAGCAACCACGTACACAACTGACGCTGGTGTAGCTACAGCTTCTATCTACGCATGGTTGGCTGGAACTTACACAGTTACAGCAACAGCTGGCGGAAAGACAGGAACTGGAACAACTACATGGTCTTCACAGACTGCAGACAACGCTCGTGTTCTTTCAGCAACAGTTGAAGGAAACGTTGTTACAGCTAAGGTTGTAGACCGTTTCGGTAACCCAGTTAAGGGTGTAATTGTTTATGCAACTAAGTCAGGCCAGGGATACTTTGGTTCAGGACTTTCACGCACAGACAGCACAACACTTGCTGACGGTACTGTTCAGTTTGGTATCGCTGGTGGAAACGCTTCAGTAACAGTTTCCACACTTGATCCAACGGCACCAGCTGGAACAAATGCTGCAGGTCAAACTTGCGCAAAGGCTGGAGATCTGGACTGTGCTTCAGGTGCGACTGCTGCTACAGCGTTTACAGCTGCAACAGTAGGAACAGCACTTAAGGCAGAAACATACGTTGGTGGATCATTCGCACCAGCTGGTGTTTCTTCAGCAACTGTAGAAGTTACAGATGCAGCTTCAGCTAACGCTTCAGCAGCAACTGATGCAGCAGCAGAAGCAACTGATGCAGCAAATGCAGCAACTGATGCAGCTAACGCTGCAGCAGAAGCAGCAGATGCAGCAACAGCTGCAGCACAAGATGCAGCAGATGCAGTAGCTGCTCTATCTACTCAGGTATCAGAGATGGTGAATGCTCTAAAGAAGCAGATCACAGCTCTAACAAACCTAGTAATCAAGATCCAGAAGAAGGTAAAGGCGTAAGCCTTTAGCGTTCTAGGAGTTCGCTAATAAGAAACCCTGCTCCCCGCTTCGGTGGGGAGCAGGGTTTCTGCTTTCACAAATTAAATTGCTCTAGCCAGAATTAAACCGGCCTCGTCAATTTCATTATCAAGCACCTGCGTGTAGATGCCCATGGTGATGCGTGGATCAGAATGGCCAAGTAGGCGCTGGGCGGTGGTCACATGCACTCCTTGTTGCTTCAGTAGATATGCATATGTGTGCCGCAGACTGTGAATAGTTACTCCGTGTGGCTTTAAAACCTTCCTTAAAGTCTTTGGTGAGCTTGGGAATTCAGGCAGTTCACACATCAAAGGAACTGTTCTAATTCCAGCCCTGCTTTTTGTCTGACCATGAACAGATTTGGACACGTAAATTCGACCATCCCGAATGTCTTCATCGGTTAAAGCCAGAGCTTCGGACCACCGCAAACCGTGTAGTGCAAGGAATCGAATACAGGAGGTGTAATTGCCGAAATCAGCTAATTTCACCTCCTCCCACGTTAAAAACTTGCGGGGTGAGACCATAATTTTGGGCCCAGAGATTCCATGGGCTGGGGATGAATCGACCATCCCGCGTGCTTGAGCTTCTCTATAAACACTTTTTATGACCGCCAAAGTCATAGCAGCAGTCTGTGGTGGCAAGCCACGCAAAGATCCCTGAATATCACTTCGAGTGATTGCCTCAATGGAGAGTGAACCCAAGGTCGGCGCAACATGACGCTTGAGCATAGAAAGGTATGTAGAACGCGTTTTAGCGCGTATAGGAAGATCGCCAATTACTTGGCGTGCAAAGGTTTCGACCAACATAAATACTCCTAGGGAAGACCGTTCAGATATATCTGCGGTACTAGGAGTTCGCTAATTCCTAATATAAAAAATAAAACTTTGGGTTGTCAAGAGGCGTTGTAGGCATTGGGCTTACCGCATAAGTCCGCCGGAGGAAGTTCAATTTCTGTTGTAAAGCCGAAGCCCGGCCCCTGCACTTGCAGGAACCGGGCCTCGGTTCAGATCTTTATCAGATCAAAGGGGGCTTACGCCTTTACCTTCTTCTGGATCTTGATTACTAGGTTTGTTAGAGCTGTGATCTGCTTCTTTAGCGAATCAATCATCTCTGATACCTGAGTAGATAGAGCAGCTACTGCATCTGCAGCATCTTGTGCTGCAGCTGTTGCTGCATCTGCTGCCTCTGCTGCAGCGTTAGCTGCATCAGTTGCTGCATTTGCTGCATCAGTTGCTTCTGCTGCTGCGTCAACTGCTGCTTGAGCTGCGTCAACTGAAGCGTTTGAGCCATCAGTTGTTAGCGTGACTACACCAACGCCGGCTGGAGCAAGAGTTGCACCAGTTCCCTTTGTTGTTCCAGCAACGGCTGCTGTTACTGCTGTTGCAGCAATTTCGCCTGCCTTGTCATATGCCTGTGTGTATGTCGCAGAAGCAAGCTCTGCCTTGATGGTTGATGCTGCACCAGTGAACTGGATATCAGCTGTTCCAGTTGAATCTGTTGTTACAGACTCAGCTGACTTACCTGTTCCGAAGAAGCCTGAACCTGTGCGAGTCAATGTGATAACTGCACCTGATACAGGGTTTCCGAAGCGGTCTACGACCTTGTATGAAGCAACACCATTTGTAAATGTACCTGTTAGTACACGAGCTGTTGTTCCATCATTTGAAGCCCATAGTAGGTAATCAGTTCCTGATACGCCACCAGCAGTTGCTGTAACAGTCTGCTTGTTTCCATTCACCCAATCAAAGATGTATGAAACAGCTGTTCCATCAGTACCTGTGTAAACAGTTGCGTAATCAACTGCTGCAGTCTTGTAGATAAGACCCTTATCAACTGTGAATGTAACTGGAACGCCAGCAAGAACGTTTCCTGCAGCATCCTTTACAGTTGCAGTGATTGCAACACGTGAACCTTCTGGACCATTGTCAGACGCCTTGATAGTTGTCTTTGTTGATCCAGCAACAGTCTCAAGCTTTGAACCACCAGCTACAGATACAGTTCCAACAGTAGTTGTACCGTATGTAACAGTTGCAGTTCCAACCTTTGAGTCCACAGTTGTGAATGTAACTGTATCTACAGTTCCAGTTGTGCCCGCATCAGTGATCTTTGTTGATACGTAGCCAGTTGAGTCAGTAACTAGTGTTTCTGATGAACGTGCTGAGTTACGTCCTGCAACAGTTACAGTTACAGACTTACCTGTGTAAGCAAGTCCAAACTGATCCTTCACAAGTGCTGTGATTGTGTTAGCAGCGCTTGTTGCAGAGCGAATGTTTGAAGGTGAAACAGTTACTGAACCATTTGTAGATGATGATGATGCTCCCTTAATTGTTAGCGCAGTATTTCCACCAGTTGATCCACTATCTGTAACTGTGAAGTAAGCAGATGTAGTTGAGAATGATCCTAGTGCTGAGTGTGACAGTGTGATTGTCTTGTAAGTATCACCTGAAGCAACTGAGTAGTAAAGATCATAATTCAATGTATTTCCAGAGGTGTTTACAAGCCCATTTAGAGCGCCCTTGTCAACGATTGAAAGTGTTCCGTACTTTGTTGCTGCTGGGTCAGTAAATGCGAATTCAAGAGTTGAAGAAGTCGCAGATGACTTGATATTCCAGTCGCTACCATTCAGGTACCAACCTGTAGTTACTGCAGTTCCTGCAGCACCCTTGAATGTGTTAGCTCCTGCAGCAATTGTTGCTGCTTTTCCAGCAGTGATGTTGATTGTGTTGCTGACTGTTGATGCAAGTGTTCCAGCACCAGTAGCAGTAACAGTTACAGTTCCAGCCGCGCTTCCTTCAACGTTAACAAATGCAACTCCGTTTAAGAAGTCGCTTGAAGTTAAAGTAGCTGATGTAGCTGATGCAGGGGCATTTGAAGCAAAGTTTCCTGATGAAAGCGTTGCCTTTGCAATTGCGCCACCTGAAACTGTAACAGTGATGTTTTCATCACTCTTGATAGCTGCTGGGTTACCCGATGCATCGGTAGTTGTGATCTTAACCAATGAGCCGTGTGTTGTTGTGATGTTGTGTGGACCTGATGATGTCAAAGCAATCGCTGTTGGTGCACCACCTACAGTGAACGAGAATGACGTTGAAACATCGCCAGCTGCATATGTAACGTTACCGGCAGTTGTGCTTGCAGAAAGCAATACTGTGTAAGTTCCAGATACGTCAGGCTTAATGCTCAAATAGAACGTCTTTGAAAGCGTTCCAGCTGTCGAAATAGTTGACTTAACTGCTGTAGCAGCTGTCTTTGATGTAGCTGCGGCAGAAATCTGGCCTGCTGTTGAACTAGCAACACCGATTACTGGAACATCTGTTGTCAAGCCTGATGAATCTGTGACAGCACTATAAGTTGTGCTTGCTACGATCTGACCAGAGCTAGATGAGAAGTACAAACGCTCAGCACCTGATGCTTGTGTAGTTCCAGCTGACTCAGCCCAAGTTGAAGATAGGGCTGACACGCCAGAATTTTGAAGTGCTGAACCACCTGATGTTGGAGCAGAGATCATCTTCGCTGCAACAGTGATTGTGTCATTAGCTGCACTTGCTGACATGTTAACGGTAACTGGAATTGTTGTAACTACACCAGTGCGAGTTGCACCGATAGTACCCACTGAAATTGAAGTGAGAGTAACTGCAGCGTTAGCTGGAGATACTGCTGAAACAGTTCCAAATCCCAACGCAGCAACTGCTACAAGCGCTACGCGCTTGAAAGTTGTCTTTGTAGACATTTGTTTCCTTTCGATTAGTCGATCGAGGGAATTTCCCCCGGTCGGCTT
>Ga0214923_10003582_pt1 | contig 19381 bp, 17 predicted proteins | sample LL1510_MetaG_FD_177993 | JGI IMG/M metagenome (GOLD analysis project Ga0214923, IMG submission 177993) | Freshwater microbial communities from Lake Lanier, Atlanta, Georgia, United States - LL-1510 | ecosystem: Environmental > Aquatic > Freshwater > Lake | place: USA: Georgia | collected...
GGAATGGAGTATCAGGTCGTGAACTACTCGAGCTTCGACGTCGCGATCGCCATCGACGGGCGTGTCGTGCACACCTTCAGCGGTGGCACGCCGCTCATGGTGAGCGACACGAGCGGGATGTGCGCCATGCCCGCGATTCCGCGACGCACCGGCCCCATGAGCCCGACATCGATGCGCATACCGCTTGTCGATAATGCGGATCGACCAACGCACGAAGTCACCTACTTCTGCTACCGGGCAGCTGGTGGCCGGATCGCAACAGCCCCTGCGTACAGGGGGTCGTTCACCATGTACATGGCGGGGGGTCTGTTCTGGCAGATTACCAACAGCTCCTGCGGCCAACCCGGGACGCCCTAAGCGCCCCACACTCTAATCACGACCGTCGTGAGCTCTCGCAAGAGATGCTCCGACGGTCGTTTTTGATACCAAATCCGCTCCTACTCCCCTTCTACGAAGGAAGATATCGATCAGCTCTCTCTCAAACAAGTGAAGGGCAAGCGTAAGTTACAAACAAAAATCTGGCATTCGCCAGATTTTTTGCCTCGTTGGATCCAACGAAGAATTACCCACCAGTAACAACTAGCAACTGTGATAAAACAAAGTTTGAAATAGCGTATGAAGACACGATAATCACAAGGCCAATGATGGCATTCCTAATCATCGTCTTAGCTTCATCGACACCCTTGCTATCACCACCGGCAGTCATCCATTTAAAACCTCCATACAGTAGATAAAATAGGAGGACAATGCCCATGAAACCAAGCACCACATTGATAATATTACCAATGATCGTCGGTAAATCTGTTGCACTGCTAATACCCGCGGAAGTTCCGACCTTACCGACATTCGTCTGAGCCGCACCGCCTGGAGCAAACGGATTTCTCTGGGCTTGGGCGACCAACGGCAACATTCCTGCTGCCACGCTCATACCAGCTCCTGTAGCGTAGTAAATTTTTTTCAAGTTCATAAATCTTTAGTTAATACATTCGGACAGCACCGATATTCAGCACATGTTAACGACAGCAAAGATCGTACTCCTCACAACCAGCGAGACCCACCTCAGAGCAAAGACCGGAAGCCGTGGAACCACAATCAAAACTCACACAAGAATCTGCAGCTCCGCCTTCTCCCCCGCCCGCACCACTATCACCTGCAATCGTCGCTAGTTGACCTAGAACAAATGCCGAAATCGCATATGAAGATGCAACGATAATAATGCCTGCAACTGCATTACGAATCATGTTCTTTGCTGCTTCGACCCCCTCCATTTTTCCACCTGATGTCATCCATAGAAAGCCCGCATACAGAAGCATCACTAAAAGAACAACTCCTAAAAATCCAAGCACGAGATTGATAACATTGCCGACAATGTTTAATAAACAATCAGTACCCGTACAGGAAGTTGTTAATCCAGTACCTCTAGCTGCTTGCGACAAGCCAGAACTCTCTGGTGTAAGCGCAGCTCGAGTGACAACCGGCATCAAGAATAGCGATGCGGTAATGAAGGCTGTAGCAATTGGATGACGTGACATGTAATGAATACCGGCGCTGTGCCGGTGCAAAATTATTCAGAGGTTGCCGTGAGAAGCTGTGCGATCACAAAGCCTGTGATTGCCCATGCGGAAAGAATAATCGCTAAACCGATAATACCGGAAACAATTAAGTTTTTCGCTTCTGATGTCTTCTCCTCGTTACCACCCGAGATCATGTACTTGAAACCCCCAACGAGCACGATTACCACGGCAATAATACCGAGGAAACCAAGAGCGACGTTAATGATACGAGCCGCTGTCTGACGCACATCGCCAGAACCAAGCTTAATATCGTTTTGAATAGCCCCGACGCCAAGGTCATTAGCGTTCAAGCCTCCCTGGGCGAAGGTGACAGCTGGCAAAGCAGTGGCGGCAAGAATACCAGCCGTAGCTGCAAAGCCAACAAGTTTTTTCATACGTAAAGTCATGCGTATGTCACCTCCTTTCTCATATACAAAGATGTTTGATCGTTTAACTAAAATGCTAAACGATAAAGAAAGTATAGCACATAACCTAACCACGACGCGAGACTTGTCCCGCTAATGAAAAAATAATGGATACAATAGAATACGAAAACGAAATAATAACCATACCAATCACAGCATTTACAAGAATTTGCTTAGCCGAGCCAAGATTTTTTGAATCCGTTGTCGTCATCCACTTAACACCACCAAAAACGAACATCGCTAAAAATAATGCCCCAACAACTCCTAGCACAGCCCTTATCAGACGATTAATGACGCTACGAAAATCATTTGTACCTAGTGGATTTAATAAACCAAAATCTGTAGGACTAGTACGATCTTCTCCTCCATCACCCATGCTACCTGATCCACCTGAAGAGCCTGATTCACTTTCGCCCGCCGTTGGACAATTGGCACCTGGAGCACTCGGATTGGGTGTACATTTATTTGCGTCATCCGCTGTATTATCCCGGCAGTAGTAATTATTATAACTCGTCTCACAGTGTACAGCGCGCCAACCACGTGAATTGCAATAATCATTGCAATAAGTTAATCGGACGGTATCGGTTGAACCGGCTGGAGCGGTACCACAATTTGTAACCTGTCTTGGAGTCTCACCTGCTCTTGCGCCATGCTGAGAGCAGGTGTTATCGGCTTGCTTACACCAACAAAATGGCTGGGCAAATACAACAGATGGAGAAGCTATATCTAAAACAAAAAACATCAAAAAGATTGCGCACAAACGTAAACAAGTATGAAAGATACGTGACATAAATTTATGAGCCACCTATAACGTTAAATACTACCGATACGAGGCTATAGGAAAAAAAGATAAGTAATAAACCTATCGTTGAATTTTTCAAAATTTGTTTAGCCGTATCGATGCGCTTGCTATCTCCGGCCGTCATCCACATAACACCGCCATAAATAAACATGAGGAGCGCTAGAGCACCAATAAATCCAATTACTGCACGAATTGCCCGATTAATAAACTCAGCAACACCTATCTCAGTGCCTAATGGATTATAGAGGGGTATCGTGGCAGCAGGTGCGGCTCCGGTCCCACCGCTTCCTCCGGCTCCGGTCCCACCGCTTCCTCCAGCTCCGGTCACACCACTTCCTCCAGCTCCAGTCCCAGTACCGCCACTCCCACTAGAAGAACATGACGCTAATCCACCAGAAGCATCTCTTAATTCTTGATTAGCTCTATCACATTGCTCTTGCGTTGTTTCACCAACACAAGAAAAATCTGTTGCATTGAATGTCCCCCCATAACTTGAGCAATACGTTCTTGCTTGATCAACAAAAGATTCCAGACGTAAAGTCGACTCACATCTGCAAGTAACAGCGTACACTGGTAGAGAATTTAACCAGAAAAAACACAATAAAAAAACACATCCAAATATACTAGAAAAGACATGTTTCATAATCAACGGTTTGGACAACATACAAGTCTATTATCTTCACCACATAATCCCGGCTGACAACGTCGTGATCGAATTTCCTCATTCCTAGCAGCTTCATCACTCCAATTTGCCGTTAATGCCTGACATGAATGATTCTCGTACAAAGCGGCGCATTGCTCATCTCCCGCTGTACCGCCCACGCGAATGGAATTATAGATTGTCGTAACGAGCGCACTTGCGCCAAACATAATAATGATACCAATAGTCGCGTTTACAATCATACTTTTTGCAGAACCGGCCTCATTTGCATTGGATGCAAAGAAAATGTATTTAAAACCGGCATACACAAAAATCGCCAAAAAAATCGCACCCGAGATACCAAACAAAAAATTTGCAAAATTTACCCCTGTTTGCAAAATATCATCCAGACCACAATTACCGCTTTCTATACAAGTAGGCAGCTCTAATCTCAATATACCTCCACCGCTTTCATCTGCTTCACCTTCAGCTGTCCCGGGCTCTCGTCCTCCGGAAGCACCCGTACTCGGTAAACAACACATGCGGTTTCTCCCTCCAGTGCATGCACCGCTTATGCAACGTTGGGTACGTACAGTAGCCGATACATCTGCAGACAAATCCTGACAACTCATGTCTGCCGCGGTACTACCTGAATTGGCTTCTAATAAATTTGTGAGAGCTGTGCGCTGGGTAGCAGAAAGTGAATCAGAAGTAGCGCATCCATCTCCGACCGCAAAAACGACAGGAGTAGACGACCAGAACATCGCAAGGGAAAAGAGCGTCGCGACAAGCAACCGAAGGTAATTCATAGAAAACGTATTCATCATACCATCTCATTGGATGGTGAGAGTAATCTGATCAGCGGCAAATCGGACGGCCTTGATTGTCGGCGTGCCAGTCAACACGGCAGTGATCATATCCTCAAAGGCACGCTGCATCGCAGCCGAATCTTTTCCTTTATACCAACTAGTCGCTGTCAGCACTTGTGACGCAAAAACCCCAACACGCTCATCTTGAAGCTGACCGGTTAAGAGCGTCTTTCTTGCACTGGGTCGTTTCGCCTTATCCAAAACTTTTTGCAAAGTCTCTGGCTTCGTCAATTGCATCAAATAATTCCAAGCAAGGTCTTGCTTAGTCGATTTTTTTGCAACAACCCAATACCAATAATTTGCAAAGTTCTTTTGCGGATTACCTTCAATTTGAGGAATTTTTGCTAGTCCGAGATTTAATTTTGGTGCACGAGCACGAATCAAATCATACTGATACGAATAGCCAAAAAAGAAAGCCGCACGACCAGAGATAAATGCATCAAGTGAATTTGGTTGACTCTCATTCCAGGTATAAACATCCTTATTGGAATTAGCAAAATCGGTATAAAACTCTAATGCCTGAAACGAAGGAGGGAATTCACGAGTAAGTCCTGCAGGTATTTTTTGAAATTCAGGGTAACCGATATTATCTGCCATGGTCTGACCATTTTGGATCATGAGAAGTGAAACAAGATCAGTGGCTCGCTCAACATTAGAAGCCGTTCCGATACCAGCTGCTGATTGCAAGATATTTCCCTGAGTATCAAGCTTGGTAAGTCGCTTCACTTGTTCGGAAAATTCTGTCCAATTCTCAGGCGGAGCAGGAATTCCTGCAGCATTCATCAGATCCTTATTGTAATAAAGCGCCATGGTATCTATACCGACCGGTACACCCATAATCTTTTCTTGAAAAACTTTCTTGCTTGTATCCGTCGAAACATCAATGGTTCTTAGTAAATCAGTTTGCACAACATCCGCATATTGATTCTTAAAATCCACCATCGATAAAGTCGGTTCCGTACGCATTTCCCATGTCATCTCTTTTTTTAATCCTCCGGTCACCGTTCGATAAGCGGTCTTGGTCGTGGATGGCATCGGAACAATCTTCGATAAATACTCACCTGTCCAAGTGTTATGAATCAAAAAGATATCCGGTCCACGATCTTCAGCCATGGCATTAAGCAGCTGATCTTTATATTCCTCCAGTCGAAAGCGTCTGTACTCAATTTGAACATTTGGATGAGATGCGCGGTAAGCCGTTAGTAAATCTTGATAAACATCGACATCATCAATAACGCCCCAAACCTTTAACGTTGTCGGTTGTGAAGCCTTAATCGTGTCCTGTGGCAATGCTTTTGTGCAACCTTGACCGGCGACACTTAAAAGGACAATGGTAGAAAATATTTTTTTAAAGAGGTGTTTCATAAAAATCGCTCCGAGTATTATCAAAGCGATTTTATCATGTCTTGAACTTGTTTGCCTAAATCCTCTCGCTGAAGAGCAAATGCAAGATTCGCCTTTAGCCATCCGATCTTGCTTCCCGTATCATGATATTCTCCTTCAATCTCACAAGCGTAAATCGGTCGCTTACGACCGAGAGCAGCGATCGCATCAAGCAGGACATATTCTCCGCCGACTCCGGGCTTAATATGTTCGATTGCCTCAAAGATATCTGGGGTTAGAACATATCCGCCAACACTCGCAAGTCTCGATGGAGCTCGGTCAGGACCGGGTTTTTCAATGACGCTTTTAATTTCATACACGCTCGGAGACACCTCAACGCCAGGATCAATCATGCCGTATTTTTTTGTCCCTTCATCATCTGTTTTGATCGCTGTCAAAACCGGATCTTGATATCGCTCAAACACATCAAGCAACTGCCTCAAACGTGGACGAGGAGACAAAAAAACATCATCTCCAAACAACACGGCAAATGGCTCATCACCGATAATATGACGTGCATTCATTATTGGCGTTGCGCTTCCATACGGTCCTTTCTGACGAAGATAAACAAAATTTGCTAAGTGCGAGATCGATTTGATCTCATCAAGCGCACGGTCTTTGCCCTGCGATTGCAGCCAGCTTTCCAAAACAGGGTTATCATCAAAATGATCTTCAACCGGACGCTTCGTGTGACTCGTGACCAAAATCACATCTGTAATACCTGATGCGGCAGCCTCTTCTACAATGTACTGAATAACTGGCTTATCAATAATCGGCAGCATTTCTTTAGGCATGGCTTTTGTTGCAGGTAAAAAACGTGTTCCAAATCCAGCCACCGGTATGACGACTTTGCGAACAACGCTCATACAACAAGACTCAAGAGTTTACCCGGAATATACCGAACTTGTTGCAACTCTTTTCCATCCAGATGCTTTTGTACATTTTCATCGGATAATGCAGCAGCCCGCGCACCCGCCTCATCAATCGTTGAGCCGACCGCTATTTTGGCACGCACTTTCCCATTAATTTGAACGACCAACTCAAAAGTCGCAGCCTGTAATTTTGACGCATCATACGTTGGCCATGCTGAACGATGAATCGAGCCCATCTGTCCAAGCCTCGACCACAATTCCTCAGTAATGTGCGGAGCAAATGGAGCCAGAATTTGCAGATAACCTACCTGCATTTCCTTCGGCACCCCGCGTGCATCTGTAAATGCATTCGTCAAAATCATCAGCTGTGAAATACAGGTATTAAACTGCAATTGATCAATCCCCTCCGTAATCTTCATTACGCTCTGATGATAAATCGTCTCTAGATCAGCATTGCTATTCACATGCTCATCTTCCGAACGAGTAAACAACCCCCAAACCTTTTCAAGAAATTTACGAACACCCTCAATCCCATTGGTATCCCAAGGGACTGGTTGATCAAATGGCCCCATGAACATTTCATAGACGCGAAACACATCTGCTCCGTATTCATTTACAACATCATCCGGATTCACGACATTACCCTTGGACTTACTCATCTTTTCTCCGCCTTGGGCCAAAATCAAACCATGCGAACGACGTTTAGCATACGGCTCACTTCCGCATTCTTTTGGCACGATGCCAAGATCCCATAAAAATTTATACCAAAAACGGGAATACAGAAGATGCAAAGTCGTGTGTTCCATTCCGCCGTTATACAGATTAACCGGTAACCAGTAGGTAAGCGTCTCCGGGTCAGCGAGAGCTTCCTGATTATGCGGATCACAATAGCGCAAGAAATACCAACTAGAGCCCGCCCAATTTGGCATCGTGTCGGTTTCACGTTCCGCTTTCTCACCGCAACGAGGACAATCGACCTCAACCCACTCACGAATATTCGCGAGTGGCGACTCGCCTTCATCATTCGGTTCATACGCCTCAACATTCGGCAAAGTAACCGGCAGCTGTGATTCCGGAACCGGAACATATCCGCATTTCTGACAATGGATAATTGGGATTGGCTCGCCCCAATAACGTTGGCGAGAAAAGACCCAGTCACGCAACTTATATGTCACAGCCTTTGACCCCTTCCCCTTCTCGGCAAGCCACGAGATCATGTCATCCTTTGCCTTCCATGTTGGGAGCCCATCAAGAAAATCTGAATTGATTGCCACACCTTCGCCAACAAACGCCGTCGACTCACTCGCATCTCCTGTTACAACTTGTACAATCGGTAACTGAAATGTTTTGGCAAAAGCAAAATCACGTTCATCATGAGCCGGCACTGCCATGATGGCGCCTGTTCCATATCCATACAAAACATAATCAGAAATCCACACAGGAATCATTGATCCATTTGCCGGATTTATCGCCTCTACTCCTTTAAGTACACATCCAGTTTTTTCTTTTCCATCGGTTGTACGCTCAATCTCACTTTTGCTTGCCGCCATTGATTGATACGCCTGAACCTCATCATGATTCTTTATGACACCATCCTTGATCCATGCGTCAATCAATGGATGCTCCGGCGCCATGACTAAATATGTCGCTCCAAACAATGTATCTGGACGAGTCGTAAACACGGTGACCTTCTCAAATGGATTCTGTGACGAGGAAATAATAAAATCTACATAGGCGCCTTCGCTCTTTCCGATCCAATGAATTTGTTGCGCTTGAATATTTTTTAGATAATCTACATTATCCAAATCTTTTAAAAGACGTTCCGCATATTTTGTAATGCGAATCATCCATTGTTCCTTCTCACGTTTTTCAACAACATTGCCACAGCGCTCGCATACTCCGCCTTGCGCCTCTTCATTCGCAAGTCCGATGTTACAGCGTGAACACCAATTAATCGTCGAAGCTGTCTTAAACGCCATGCGATGCTCATCCTTATTAAGATGGGCCGGCAACTCCTCAATAGGTCGCGCACGCTGCTCAACATCGTCATACCAAGAATCAAAAAATTTCAAAAACTGCCATTGCGTCCATTTATAATATGTCGGATCCGTCGTATTGATTTCGCGCGCCCAGTCAAAACCCAAACCAAGACTCATGAGCTGACGCTTGAAATTAGCGATATTCTTAGCACTTGCAGACTGAGGTGTAATTTTATGTTTGATGGCAAAATTCTCCGTCGGTAAACCAAAGGCATCCCAACCAATTGGATAAAGAACATTTTTACCCATCATGCGCTGCTTTCGGGTTATCGCATCAATCGCAACGTAAGAACGCGGATGACCCACATGCAAGCCCTCACCTGAAGGAAATGGAAACTCAATCAAACCATAAAATTTTTCGGATGTTCCTTGATTTTCTGCTCGATAAACACCGTCAGCTTCCCAGCGTTCCTGCCAGTACTTTTCAATTTCATGTATGGGACGTTTTGCCATAGAGAATGGTCTAAACCTTACTATTTTTGTAAAAAAAAGTCACGATCAAACAAATTCTGATAAAAATATGAAGCTTTATAATTAAAAAGGCCCTCGAAAGATCGAGAGCCGCAGAGCGTCTACCAATAATGTTGAGATCAGGGCAATTTTACAGCCAGGAATCGACAACTCTCATGCCAATTTCCTGCGAGCCAACCAAAATCAATTTTTCGTTGATTATCGCCAAAAAGGACAGAAGGACAACAATAGTCTTGCCCCTTGCGACACACAGATCCCAAAGCAACAATTGGATATTTTCTTTGCTCGTCAGGAAATGCCTGAACAAAAGCCAAAAGCTCCTCATAAAGCGCCGGTCGGAGACCGCTTTTCACCATCTCCGCAAGCACATCCTCGGTACTGATCTGCTGATCAAGATGAAATAGCTCAAATGCAAGATCTCTGGTAGCTACCGAGAACCCTTTGCAGGCTTCAGTCGGCTTAAATTCCCTGAATCTAAATCCATCTTGTACCCAATCAAACAGTTGCCTAAGCTCAGGATAAGTGGGTTGTTGATAGACAACTTGATGAACGAGATAAGGCTCAGTCTTTAGCTGCGCCAAGGAAATGGATGCCAAAGAAGGAGAGCTCTCTTGCTCAGTTTGCCAATCCTCATAAGCAATCGTCATCATGCGTTCAAGAGTTGAACGATTTGACGGCTTTGCTAAGCGATAAACAGCTTCAAAAGGAATTCCCTTACGTCGCGCAATATCCATGATCCCCGTCATGAGAACCATAAAGTAACTCACGCCATGCTCGATATCGCTAAAGTTCTTTTTTGGCACACAACCTCCCTAAATGAGTCGTGAAGATGTAAACCGCGAAGCCGTTCAAAGGAGGAACATTAAAAGGTACGCAAGGAGACTTAAAATACAAAAAAACGATTACCCCGTCAATACGAGAGCAACGTTATTGACCTTTTTCGCTTACTTTGCTAGCCTTTGACCACTAACTTACTGCGTCTTATCGGCAATTGCTGATAGAAACGTGAATCCGGCCCTTCCGGCCTGAACTCCATTCGCAAGGATGAGTTAAGGCCGAAAGATGCCGACTAGCTATGTTGAACCCAGACAAGAAGAAGCGGATTATTGAAAAATTTAAAACACACGCAACCGACACCGGTTCCCCGCAAGTCCAGATCGCAATTTTGACCGAGGAGGTCAAAGAACTCACCGATCACTTGAAGAGTCACAAGAAAGACAATTCCTCCCGCCGCGGTTTAATCAAGAAAGTTAGCGAGCGCCGTCGCTTGATGAAATATCTCAAGCGCGAAGACGCAAAAGCCTACGACGACTTGATGGCCAAACTCAAAGTCTAAGAAAAAAATACCCCCGAGTGGGGTATTTTTTCTTGTTAAGCTGGCTAAATTCGACACGAATGCAAAAAAATGCTATCATATTATTACTGATTCATTTTTCGAGCGTCGGATATTCTTTTTTTCCGACCCGTTCCCTATTTAGGTATTCAGCCTACAAACAACCATTTTATGATGATTCAACGTCCTGACCAACGTGTCGCCGTTTTTATCGATACGCAAAACATGTATCACAGTGCCAAACATGTTTTTAATTCAAAAGTAAATTTTGCTTCTTTAGTAGATGCCGTTGTCGGCTCAAGAATGATGAGCCGCGCGATTGCATATGTTGCAAAATCAAAAGGCGGAGACGAAACAGCCTTTTTTGAAGCATTGCTCGCACATGGAATTGAGCTAAAGATTAAAGACGTCCAAGAATATGCCAGTGGTGCCAAAAAAGCCGACTGGGATGTTGGAATGGCTGTCGATGCAATCTCCATCGCAAGCAAAGTTGACGTAATTGTTTTAGCAACAGGTGATGGTGATTTTGTCCCTCTTGTAGAATTTCTGAAAGCGCATGGCGTCATTTGCGAAGTAGCCGCATTCACCGAATCAACAAACGCACGCCTACGTGAAGTCGCCGACGCCTTTTTAGATCTTTCAACCGAACCAGAGCGTTACTTGATCGGCTATCGTACACGTCGCTCTACCACAACGGAAAGCCCCATGAAAAAAGAAAAACCTGCCGATACGGAAAAATCAACCCAAGAAAAAAACAATCGTCGCAAAAGAAGCGAAGGGTCTGACGAAAGCATGAGAAAAGTTCGAATCACCTACTAAACATAGGCAAAAACAGGCAAACATGATACATAAGCCCTGGATCGTGGAGTCGTCGATCCCTGTTTTGTAGGGATTCATCAACTCCGTGATCCGCTTTAAGGCAACCAAAAAAATTTTAAACCATGGCCATTTTTATATGATTTTTCCTCCAAAAGAGTTTTCGATTGATTGGGCGGGACGAACCTTAACGATCGGTGTAGGACAACTTGCAAAACAAGCAAATGGAGCCTGTACTGTTCGTTATGGAGACACCGTCGTTTTATGTACAGCGGTATTGGGCGATGCAAAGGATGAGATTGATCACTTTCCATTGATGGTCGACTACGAAGAGCGCATGTATGCCGCAGGCCGTATTAAAGGATCACGTTTTATAAAACGCGAGGGCCGTCCAACCGATGAAGCAATTTTATCCGGACGCTTGATTGACCGTGCCATTCGCCCGCTATTTCCTGACCACATCACAAATGAAGTTGCCATCGTCGCAACGGTTTTTTCACATGATGGAACAAATGATGCAGATGTACCGGGATTGATCGGAGCGTCTTGCGCACTCGCTATTTCTGATATTCCGTGGCACGGCCCAATTGCCGCGGTACGTATCGGGCGCGTGGAAGGAAAACTCATCGTCCAACCAAGCTACGCAGAAACAAATCTTGGCGACTTGGATCTTGTGATCGCAGGCACCGCTGATAAAACACTGATGGTCGAAGCTGGCGCAACCGAATTACCAGAAAATGAAATGCTTGAAGCGATGAAGCTTGCTCATGAGCAGCTTAACCCTGTTATTGATTTGATAAACCGCGTTGTCGGAGAGGTTGGAAAAGCAAAAACAGATCCAACCAAACCAAAAAATGAAGATGACGCAGCACGCAAAGCTGTCATGAAAGACATTCAACAAAAAGCCTGGCAATTCCTCGAAACAAAACGCGGAGTCTTGTTTTCGGAACCTCTAAAAAGCAAGGCCGATCGCAAAGCCGGCGTCTTACGTCTGAAAAAAGAAATCGCCGAGCATCTTTCAGAGATAGGCATCGCAAAAGACGACATGAAAAAAGCCTATGGCATCGTTGACGAATTCGTCGATAGCGAAGTGACAAAAATGATTCTTGATGAGAAGCGACGTGCCGACGGTCGCGGCCTCGATGAAATCAGACCACTTGGCGCTATGGTCGGCATCATGCCGCGTACACATGGATCGGGCTTGTTTGAACGTGGAGCGACGCAAGTTCTCTCAAGTGCAACGCTCGGTTCTCCGGGCATGGAACAAACCCTCGACACCATGGAATTTCAAGGAACCAAGCGATATTTTCACCACTATAATTTTCCAGGATATGCCGTCGGTGAAACAAAAGGCGGTGGTCGAGGCCCTGGTCGACGAGAAATCGGTCACGGAGCGCTCGCCGAACGAGCACTGATGCCGGTACTTCCTGCAAAAGACGTCTTCCCCTACACCATCCGTGTCGTATCAGAAGTGCTAGGATCAAACGGATCATCTTCCATGGGCGCAACCTGTGGCTCAACTCTGGCGCTCATGGATGCTGGCGTACCAATCAAAGAACCTGTTGCCGGCATTGCCATGGGACTTGCCTCCGACGAAAAATCTGGTCGCTACCAGGTAATCACAGACCTTCAAGACATCGAAGACGGTACTGGCGGTATGGATTTTAAAGTCGCCGGAACAAAAAATGGTATTACCGCTATACAATTAGATACAAAAACATCTGGTCTTCCTTGGGCCGTCGTAGAAGAAACACTTGAACGAGCAAAAAATGCTCGCCTCAAAATCTTAAGTGAAATTCTTTCCGCAATTCCGGAACCACGCAAAGAAATGTCATCATACGCACCCCGAATCGAAAGCTTCCGTATTAATCCGGATAAAATTCGGGATGTCATCGGCCCGGGAGGAAAAATGATCAACGAAATTATCGATACACATAAAGTAGATATCGATATCGAAGACGATGGCCTCGTCATGGTCACCTCTCTAAATGCCGACTCCATGGAAAAAGCGGTAAACTGGATCAAACAAATCACCCGTGAAGTTACCGTTGGAGAAACATTCGAAGGACCTGTTGTTCGCATTATGCCATTTGGTGCTTTCGTACAAATCCTGCCAAAAGTCGATGGCCTTGTACATATTTCCGAATTAGCCACCGGCCGCACAGAAAAAGTAGAGGATGTCGTAAAAATTGGCGACATGGTAAAAGTCGTCGTCTACGAAATAGACGGCCAAGGAAGAATTAATCTCTCCATGAAACGACTGGATCCAAATTATGTCCCGCAAGAACGTGACAGCAAACCACTACGCTCAAATCGTTCACAAGGTAGCAAAGACAGATCAAAACCAGATACCCATAGACCCTATCCTCCAAAAAAGTCTTAAACAGAATCGACTACCAAACGGATAATGAAACCCCGCTTAAAAAAGCGGGGTTTCCATTGTTTGTTGATTTCCTATACCCTACTCCAAGCATGTCCGTCGAAATAATCCTCAACCGAGAAAGCCAAATCATTCTTGCCGAAGGTCATGGAAGGCGTTGGAATTTTTGGAATCTCCTGACTGTTGGAATTATCGTAGGTCTCGCTTGTTTTTTTGTTTCAGCTTGGTATGCATTATCTCGACCCATACCCATTCCAGACAATACTGCCATCCTAGCTGTCTATTCAAACAAAAATCTGAATATTGCAAACAATCAGTTTATTAATGACAGCATTCCTACAATCTGTAAAAGCAACATACCATCAAACGCTGAATGGCCGATGATTTGCGGCATCACAACCTCGGGCGAGGCTTTTGCCATTACCCCAAGATGGTGGAATATCAATAATCGCACACATCATGGAGCGATCTCCATTAGCACAACGCCTGAAACTTCAAACATAGAAACAATTTCCTATTTTCGTACTCTTCATTGGCGCGGACTATCAAAAAAGCCAGTGATTCAAATCCAAACATCTGCACTTGAAAACTGGCTAGGTATAGAAGATAAGTCAAAAAATACAGAAGTGCTCCTTCAATGGGATGGAGAGAGATTCATAAGCGATCAAAAAATAAAACCACAAACATCGCCTCTTCCAGCCGGCGATATCGCCTTCTACATAAATGATAGTGCCTGGGACCAAATCTCTGGCGATGTATTTCTAGATGCGGCCACATTACCTGATCGTAATCAGTGGAATCTGCCTCCGATAGAGCGCTTTGCCTTATGGTTTGATGATAATCGTGGCCTACTTGCACGTTTTATCGGTTTTAGAGATTCATTAGATCAAAACCAAGCCGCAAAAATATTAGGTATGGTCGATGTAACAGAGCGTCGCCAAATCATCCTTCCGGATGGATCAACTTCATACGAACGACTGTTACCAATGGCTACAACCGGAACCGATTTATTCGGTAAACGTCAAAATGACAAAGGACAAATGCTCGATATGACGCCAAGATCAATTTTGATATCCAGCACAAGCACAACTGCAGAACAAGCAAACATCGCTCCATGCGGTACAAGCTATCCATGGCTTAGATTATCAAGCAAAGCGATGAATAATCTAATCGGCTTACAAATGAGCGGCGTCCAAGCCTACTCCGACAATGGAAAATTAAGTATCTGCTTTGAGAAATAAATATCCACAACTAATACACAGGAAAATTATCTCAAACATACACCCTGATAAAAAAATAAAAAGCCTAATATTTCTTAATATTTTAAAAGAAATAATGAAAAACTTTAAAACATAAATAAATATGGTATACTAAATATGACTCTCACGAGTCGTGCACCTTCTCTTTCGTTCCTTACCGAACCGCAACCAAGGCCAAGCGCCAAACATGCGTCTAGGATCGCACCTTCTTTATAAGGATTTCCGCAAAGCGGAATGACCACCAGGGTAATCACTCCCTTGTTAGATTGTTTGTTCAAAATTCCATCGCACCTTCAAACTACGCTCAGGACCGACCTTCGTCTCGTACGAATGTCGATTCCATTCCTCTGACTTGGTTCATCTGTCACTTCGTGACACATGGAAATCAAAAACCAAATAAAATGTTCCTTTACAGGCAACCTTAATTTTTCTTGCACTTTACGTGCATATAGGGCTCTGCCAGAACCAGGTAGAGGGAGTAGTCTCAGGACCGAGATCCACATGCTGTGTCACAGTTGTAACACCGAATAGATTGAGCTCATAAGAGTTCTCTACGTTACGATATCGACCTGCGAGTCACGGCCCAAGGGTCGCATCGCCACATTTGCTTTCTGCATACGGGCGCTACTGCGGCCCTTTTAAATTTCCTATATTTTTTGCCATTCACAGAGATTTTTGATACGTTATGACCATATGAATGCCGAGACACTTTCCAAGCTCAAAGATCAGCTTCTAGAGCAAAAAACCCGCTTAGAGCAAGATTTAAAAGACATGGGCTTTCACCCAGGGGAAAAAAATGAAGCAACACCCGACTATGCATCAGTAGAAACTGGCGGAAATTCCGATGACGACAACGCTTCTGAAGTTACAGCTCTTGCTGATGAGCTCTCACTTGGTAAAAAACTTGAGGACGAACTGCATGACACCATCAAAGCACTAAAAGCACTCGATAGCGGCACCTACGGAATCTGCAAATACTGCGGAAAGCCAATTGATGAAAAGCGCTTATCCGCTCGCCCGACATCATCATCATGCATCGAATGCAAAAAAACATTAACACAAGAGATGTAGGAAACGTTCTGCAAACAACGATTGTTGTTTTTTCTGCAGATCAAATCCTTAAGCATTTCATTTTTGCAAAAATCGAATTAATGAACGGATCATGGCTGCAAGGCCTGATCCGTTTTACAGATCACAAGAATTTTGGCATCAGTTTTAATTTACCGGTGCCATTTTTCATTATATTTATCGTTACTATTGCAGCATTAGCGTGGTCCGTTTATCAATTAAAAAATCAAAAACTTCAAAAACATGCATGGAATCCATTTTTACTAGGCTTGTTTATTGGAGGAATACTCGGAAATCTTGCAGATCGTGTCACGCTTGGATACGTACGTGATTGGTTACTCCTATGGGGAAGATCCGCAGTGAATCTTGCAGATGGGGCTATTTTAATTGGATTGATTGGCTACCTTTGGGATAAAGAAGAGTCTTGACAAATACATAAATTCTTGTAACGGGGTAGTACATGGCCTCGTTAATTTTTACCGCATCAGTCATTGGACTTGATGCTCACCTCGTACAAGTTGAAAGCGACATCTCGCCCGGTTTAGGCGCCTTCATTATTGTTGGCTTACCAGACACGGCGGTTCAAGAAGCAAGAGAACGTGTGAAAAGCGCCTTAAAGCACGCAGGTCAATCATTTCCCAGAACGCGCGTTATCATAAATCTTGCTCCTGCTGATTTAAAAAAGACCGGTACGCCATTTGACCTTCCGGTCGCATGTTCAATTCTCGCAGCGGATGGGATTATTTCTCAAGAACGTGTTCAAGCAACGCTTATCGCCGGCGAGTTAGGTCTCGATGGCACCATACGTCCAATAAACGGAGCACTTTCATTTGCCATTCTTGCAAAAAAGTTAGGTTTGCAAGCCATAATACTGCCCAAAGAAAATGCCAATGAAGCTGCCCTGATTGATGGAATAAAAATCTATCCCGCGCAACATCTGCGCGACGTCATCCTTCATCTGAAGGGTGAATCACTAGAAGCAATCGAACATCGCAATATCGGCTCCATACTTACACATTCTATAAATGGGCAAGATTTTTCTTCCATCAAAGGACAGTTACAAGCGCGTAGAGCACTCGAGATTGCTGCCGCCGGTGGTCATAATATTCTCATGCAAGGCCCTCCTGGCAGTGGAAAAACACTACTCGCTCGTGCATTTCCCGGAATACTTCCGGAGCTTACGACGGATGAAGCACTGGAAGTAACGCGTATTCATAGCGTCGCCAACCTATTACCAAAAGACGGCGTACTTAATTCAAGACCATTTAGAGCGCCACATCATACGGCAAGCACCATTTCACTGATCGGCGGAGGCTCAACACCTCAACCTGGTGAAATATCACTTGCACATCGCGGAGTCTTATTTCTTGATGAATTCCTTGAATTCCCAAGAGCCGTTCTTGAAAGCTTAAGACAACCGCTCGAGGATGGAACTATCACCGTGAGTCGCGCACAAGGAACGCTAACGTTTCCCGCGCGGGTAACCCTTATCGGAGCCATGAACCCCTGTCCATGCGGATACGCAACCGATCCGGAGCGTGCTTGTACATGCACGCCCTTACAACTGACGCGCTATCAAAAAAAATTAAGCGGTCCGCTGTTAGACAGGATTGATCTATTTTTAGAAGTACCAAAAGTACCGATGAACGATTTAACAAATGCCGACGCAGAAGAAAGTAGCGACGACATTCGTTTGAGAGTACAAGCAGCAAGAAATATTCAAACAGAACGCTGGAAATCAATTCAGACAAAAACAAATGCAGAACTAAACTCCGATCAGGTAAGAAGGCACATTCGGATCGACCAAGGCGCGAAACAACTTCTTCAACATGCAATCAATGCGTACAAATTATCTGCACGAGCCTACTTTCGACTCCTCAAAGTAGCACAAACCATCGCAGACCTTTCAATATCTAACGAGATACAAGTACTTCATGTCGCTGAAGCTCTAAACTACCGACATGGGCAAAAGCCTTGACTTTTGATTGACTTATCCCCTCTATTTTGCTATTATACGTAAGCTCTACTAGATATTTAATTTCGCTGTGTTGAGACAAAAAATTAAAATCTTACTGGCTAAATTTGCCCTTGCAACCCTGCATGGGCTTTCTGCGCTACGCCGAATCGTGCTACGTGCCTGGCAGCCAATACAGCCAATCGCGGCTAAATTTGCTCATGCATGTGCGCGTTTTGTCTTTTTACCAGCCTATCGAATCAATACGGTCATCCGTTTAAGACTCAGTAAAGTCTTTGCATCCGTAAGCGGGGTGGCATTTATCTTTGTATCCAATCGGTATATTTTTCATATAATCGTAGCTGGCATCGGTCTCGTGACAATCGCAACACAATTTGAAACAAAAAATGCCACCGCTCTTGATGCAGGCAATCGAAGCCTGCTGTACGCAATCGTAAGCGATGGACGCGAATCGCTTATCGAAGAAGATATTACGCCGGAATTACTCGCCAAAGACACACACTACCTCGGAGCCGAAACAATTGAAGCGTTACCTTCAATTGACTTTGACTACGGTGATATTCATGACGAGTCAATCGCAGATCTGACAGTTCCAGGCTCAATCGCCGATCTTCCGGGATCAGATCTTCCAGGCGATCCATCAGAAATCGTCCCAGTTCGTACTAAAACAGAAATGTACACGGTTGAATCCGGTGATACTCTAAGCACCATTGCTCGTCGCTTTGGAGTAAACGTCGGTACGATTCTTTGGGCGAACAATTTAACGATCCGTTCAACTATTAAACCAGGATCCTCATTAAAAATCCCACCGGTGTCTGGGGTATTACATACCATTAAAAAAGGCGATACGCTTCAAAAAATTGCCTCAACATACAAAGCCTCAGTAGATAAAATCAGTGAATTCAACAACCTTGGTGAAGCTCAAACGCTTTCAATCGGTGTAGAAATCATGATCCCTGATGGCACACCGCAGGAAATCAACACACCGATCGCCGTTCGCAAGCCATCAACAAAAAATATTAAGCCGGATGTTCCAATTTCTCGTATTAGAAACAAAGCAATCGACGTATATCAAGAATTAACCGGTAAACAAGATACACGCGAAAAACCTGAGGACATAAATGAAACAGCCGAAACACTACTAACATCAAAACTCCTCTGGCCGACACGCCAACGCATCATCAACCAGTATTACGGTTGGAAGCATACAGGTCTTGATATCGAAGGTGACTACGTCGATCCTGTCTACGCTTCAGAAGATGGCGTCGTAGAAATCTCAGGCTGGAACTCAGCCGGTTACGGTCTACAAATTGTCATTAATCACGGTAATGGTACAAAAACTCGCTACGCTCACAACTCAAAAATGTACGTAAAAGCAGGTGATCAGGTAAAGCGTGGCCAAGTGATCGCCATGGTCGGAACAACTGGCCGCTCAACCGGTACGCACTTGCACTACGAGGTCTACATCAATAACAAACGTGTAAATCCACTGCCTT
>Ga0214923_10003583_pt1 | contig 19378 bp, 20 predicted proteins | sample LL1510_MetaG_FD_177993 | JGI IMG/M metagenome (GOLD analysis project Ga0214923, IMG submission 177993) | Freshwater microbial communities from Lake Lanier, Atlanta, Georgia, United States - LL-1510 | ecosystem: Environmental > Aquatic > Freshwater > Lake | place: USA: Georgia | collected...
GGATGCTGGTCCGGACCTCGAGGATGCGTGGCTCGCTCATCGTCCGGCCTCCACGGTGCCGCCTCGCGAACCGACCACCTCGATCGACTCGACCTCGAGCTCGTGGCCCGCGCGCAGGTCGCCCGTCGGGCGGCCGCACGCCGGGCAGGCGAGCGGCACGACGTCGGTGAGGTCGGCCTCAACGCGGCACTGCGGGCACCATACCCGCACCGGCACATCGACGACGCGCAGCGTCGCCTCCGCGAGCGGGGTGCCCTCGCGGGCCATCTCGAACGCCGCCGCAAGCGCCCCGCCATGCACCGCGGCGAGGCGGCCCACCCGCACCGTCACAGCCGTCACGGCATCGCCCCCGGCGTCTCGGCAGCGGGCGGCCGCGAGATCCACCACGCGCATCGCGATCGAGAGTTCGTGCACGGCCTCCCGCCTCCAGCGCGTGTGACCAGGGCGGCGGCACACCCGACCGCGGCATTCTACCGGCATTCTCGCGGGCGCCCCGGCTCGAGGCGTACGATGCCGGGGACCCTTGCCGGGCCCGTGGACAGGACCGGGCACGCGGCGGGCCGAGTCTCGCTCGCGAGCGCCCGTTGCGGAGACGCCCCATGTCGGCAGCCGGGAATCAGACAGCGACTCGCGGGAGCACGCTCGTCATCGGCTGTGGCAATCCGCTGCGTGGGGATGACGGAGTCGGTCCCGAGATCGTGCGGCGGCTCGCGCGGTGCGTGCTGCCGGAGGATGTGCGGTGTGTCGACGCGGGCACGTCGGGGATCGACGCGGTGCTGGCGATGCGTGGGGCCGATCGGGTGGTGGTCGTCGATGCCTCGTGCTCGGGAGTGGCGGCGGGGACGATCCGGGAGATCGAGATCGGCCCGGCGTGGGCGGCCCCGGCCGCGGGTCTGGCGGTGCACTCGATCCGCTGGGACCATGCGGTGGCACTCGGCCGCAGCCTGCTTGCCGATGGGTTTCCGCGGCGGGTCACGGCGGTGCTGGTGGAAGGCCGCCGCTTCGGCGCGGGTGACGACCTCTCGCCCGAGGTGGTGGAGGCGATCGCAGCCGTGGTCGAGCGGCTGGCCGCCCGCGTGTCGGACGGCGTGGCGCCGCAGTCGCTCGATCGGGTGTCGCACGCGCGGGGGTGATCCGATGTGTCTGGCCATGCCGGGTCGTGTCGAGAGCGTGCGCGACGAGGCGGGCGTGCGGATGGGTCGCATCGACTTCGGCGGAGTCGTGCGGGACGTCTGCCTTGCATGCGTGCCCGACATCGCCGTCGGCGAGTGGGCGCTCGTGCACGTCGGATTCGCCCTCGGCCGCATCGACGAGACGGCCGCGCGCGAGACACTCCGGGCGCTCGCCGCGATCGGCGGGCTCGCCGAGCCGACGCACGACGATCCGGCCCGTGAGCCGGCCGACGGAGCCGAGCGATGAGCCTCGTCGCCCCCTTCCGTGACGCGGGCACGGCCCGTCGGCTGCTCGCGGAAATCGCCCGGACCGTGACGAGGCCGTGGCGGATCATGGAGGTGTGCGGCGGCCAGACCCATGCACTTGTGCGCAGCGGGATCGACCGGCTCCTGCCGACCGGGATCGAGATGCTCCACGGGCCCGGCTGCCCGGTCTGCGTCACTCCCGTGGAGACGATCGACCGCGCGCTGGCGATCGCGCGGCGCCGTGAGGTGACGTTCTGTTCGTTCGGCGACATGCTCCGCGTGCCGGGCACCGACGGCGACCTGCTCGGCGTGAAGGCGCGTGGGGGCGACGTGCGCATGGTCGCCTCGCCGCTCGACGCCCTCGACCTCGCCGCCCGGCTGCCCGACCGCGAGGTGGTCTTTTTCGCGATCGGCTTCGAGACGACGGCTCCGGCGACGGCGATCGCGGCTCGCCTCACGCGATCTCGCGGCGTCCGCAACCTCTCGTTCCTCGTCGCGCACGTCCTCGTCCCGCCGGCCTTGCATGCGATCGTGCGGTCGGCCGGCACACGCGTGGACGCGTTCCTCGCCGCGGGGCACGTCTGCAGCGTGACCGGCTGGCACCGCTACCGCGACCTCGCGACACGGTTCGGGGTGCCGATCGTCATCGCCGGGTTCGAGCCGGTCGACCTGCTCGAGGCGATCCGGCGCGCCGTCGTGCAGCTCGAGGCGGGCCGGCACGAGGCGGAGAATGCCTACCCGCGCGCGGTGAGCGAGGCGGGCAACACGCTCGCCCAGGAGGCGATCGCCGAGGTGTTCGAGCCCTGTGACCGCGAATGGCGCGGCATCGGCACGATTCCGGCGAGTGGATGGCGGTTCACGGCGGCCTATCGTGACATCGACGCGGAGACACGCTTCCCCGCGCCGGCGTTGCCATCGGCGCGGCTCACCGTGTGCCGCAGCGGAGAGGTGCTCGTGGGCGCGCTCAAGCCCGATGCCTGCCCGGCCTTCGGGCGCGAGTGCACGCCGCGCACGCCGCTCGGCGCCACGATGGTGTCGGGTGAGGGGGCGTGTGCCGCCTACTGGCATGCCGGGAGGGCGCGGCCATGAGCGGCACGGCTCGGCACGACGCGGATGCGTCGCCGAGGATCGACGTGGGTGGCTGTCCCCTGCCGCACCATGACCGGGAGGTCGTGACGCTCGCGCACGGCGGCGGCGGCGCCCTGACCCGGGACCTCGTCGAGAGGGTCTTCCTGCCGGCGCTCGGCAATCCCGTGCTCCTGCGCCGTGAGGACGCGGGCATCGTCGAGATCGCGTCCGAGGTGGCGCGAGGCGGTCGGCTCGCGGTGTCCACCGACTGCCACGTGGTCCAGCCGCTCGTGTTTCCAGGCGGATCGATCGGCGAACTGGCGGTGCACGGGACCGTCAATGATCTCGTGATGGTCGGGGCGGCACCGCGCTTCCTCACGGCGGGATTCGTGATCGAGGAGGGGCTGCCGATCACGACGCTCTCTGGCCTCGTCGCGCGGATGGGGGCCGCGGCGAGCGCGGCCGGCGTGGCCGTCGTGGCGGGCGACACGAAGGTCGTGGAGCGGGGCCGTGGCGACGGGCTGGCGATCGTCACGACCGGCATCGGCATCGTGCCCGGTGGCATCGCCCTCGGGGCGGCGGGTGTGCGGGCGGGGGACGTGGTGATCGTCAGCGGCACGCTCGGGGACCACGGCATGGCCGTCATGAGCGTGCGCGAGAGCCTGGGGTTCGAGGCGGACATCGTGAGCGACTCGGCGCCGCTCCACGAGCTCGTCGCCGCCCTGCTGGCGGCGTGCCCGGCGACGCGGATGCTCCGCGACCCGACGCGGGGCGGCCTCGCCGCGGCGCTCAACGAGATCGCCACGGCCGCCGGCGTCGGCATCGAGATCGACGAGGCGGCCGTGCCGGTACGGCCCGTGGTGGCCGCAGCCTGCGAGATGCTCGGCCTCGACCCGCTCACGGTGGCCAACGAGGGCAAGGTCGTGGCGGTGGTGCCGGCCGAGTCGGCCGCGGATGCCCTCGCCGCGCTGCGGGCCCACCCGCTCGGGCGGGCGGCGGTCCGGCTCGGGCGCATCGTGCCCGACCACGCCGGCGTCGTCGCGCTGGCCACGCGAGTCGGCGGCCGTCGGATCGTGCCGCTGCCGATCGGCGCGGACCTGCCGCGCATCTGCTGATCGGCGGGGGCCGTGGCCGCAGGAGCGGCCGCGAACGGTCCCATCGGCTCGCGACGGTCAGTGCCCCGAGAACCACGCGATGGTGGCGGCGATGGCGGTCAGATAGGCGAGGGGAAAGGCCCAGCGGCAGATGTGATCGATCCGCCGGGCGCGGCCGGTGTGTCCCTTCCGCACGAGCGAGTCGATGGCGAGGCTCTGGGGAATCGTCGCCGACATCGTCACGAACGAGACCAGGAGCAGCGTGTCGGTGAACGTCAGGTACGACATCCGCGGCATGTGGTCGATCACCACGAACTGGTAGGCGACGATCGTCAGCACGCCGATGAAGGAGACATTGAGCCGGTCGGACAGCGACTCAGGGTCGATCCAGAAGACCGACCAGATCATCGAGACGATCACGACCAGCGGAAAGAGCAGCTGCCACACCAGTTGCCAGCTGCGGCGCTCGAGGTGGATCGTCGTCACGAGCCGGGAGAACGTTCTTCGACCGTTCCCCGTGGAGAGGAACGTCTCGTCCACGACCATCTCCAGGTGCCGGAGGATCCAGCCCGCGACGTTGACGTCCTGGTTGCGACGAACGAGCTCGTCGGTCGTGTCGGCGTAGCGCTCGTCGACCTCGAGCACGACCTCGTCCGTCGTGGTCTCGAACGGTACGAGGGCCGCCTGCAATCGCTGCCGGTCGAAGGGGTAGTCGTGCAGCTGCATCGGCGTCTCGAGTTGCACGGTGCGGTGCTGCATGAGGCGCACCCCGCCGTCGGGGGCGACTTCGACCGTGACGGCCGTGATGTCGCCGAGGCCGACCTCGTTGACCAGCACCAGTTGGGGCCACCAACCCCGGAACACCTCCGAGAACTGGTACGGTCCCTGGAAGAGCTTGCGGTCGGTTCCCTCCGCGGCCGCATCGAATGCCAGCCGCGGATCGTGCCAGCTCGCGACCAGCGAGATCTTGGCCTCGAACGACTCGCTGACGTCGTCGATGTCGATGACGTCGACGATCAGGATCGCACAGCGCACCCGCGTCGGCCGCGCGGGGGGGTTCGGCATGCCGGGTTCGATCGCGGCCGCCGTCATCGCGCACGGCAGTGCCACGAGGCCGATGACGCAGGCTCGCAGGTGGCGGATGAGACGGGCCATGAAGGTGTTCACGGGCACGCCCGTGCGTCGCCGCGGGACGGACCGACGGCGACCGTGCATGGGCTCCGTGTCGTCGTGCGGCGTCGCGTGCACGTGGCCGGTGGGCGTCACCGCCTCGCGAGGGCGTCACGGATCTCGCGGAGGAGCACGACATCCTCGGGCGTCGGGGGCGTCTGCTCGACCTTCTTCTCCTCGAACCTGGCCTTCGCCGTGTTCATGATCTTGATGACGATGAAGAGCGCCACGGCGACGAGCAGAAAATCGATGACCGACTGGATGAAGGGTCCGTAGTTGAGGATGGCGTAGTCCTGGAAGGCCATCTCGGGCTTGCCGTCGACCATCACCATCGTGCCGTCGGCATTGAGCTTCGGCGACTCCGTGCGAATCTTGAGGGCGAGGTCGTTGAAGTTGACGCCGTACTTGCTCGTGAGCAGGTTGAGCGGCGGCATGATGATGTTGGCGACGAGCGAACTGATGATCTTGCCGAACGCTCCGCCGATCACGACACCGACCGCCAGGTCGATGACGTTGCCGCGCATGGCGAACTCGCGAAATTCCTTCATCAGGCTCATGGGCGAACTCCTCGGTGGTGTGCGGGGAGAATGGGACCACGGGCAGCCCGACCGTGCGGGCACGGTGCCAGAAGTCGCCACGCGATGCCGTCCGCACCGAATCGGGGCACTTCATAACAGCCCCGCAGCGGAGGCGGCAAGTGGCCGACGGGTCTTGTCCATGCCCGGGGTGGCCGGGCCGCCACCGGCGGAGCAGGTTGCCCACGTGGCGCGACCCGTCGTCGGGATGGGTTTCGAGCACCGAAGAACAGGGGCACGGGCTTGCCGACGCGGGCGCCGCCCTGACAATCGGGAACTCGCCGCGGGCGGGGACCATTCTCCCGTGCCGAGCCGCCCAGCCGCCGAAGGGAGTCCACGTGGAATCCGCCATCATCCGTGCCCCTCGCGTCGGACGCATCCACTGGGAGTACGTCGTGCCGATCGGCGGAGTGCACCTGCTCGCCGGCCTCGCGTTGCTGCCCTGGTGCTTCAGCTGGTCGGGGGTCGTCATCGCGCTCGTCGGCACGAACGTGTTCGGCACCCTCGGCATCAACCTCTGTTACCACCGGCTGCTCGCGCACCGCAGCCTCACGGTGCCGCAGTGGCTCGAACGCTCCTTCGCGACGCTCGCCCTGTGCTCCCTCGAGGATACGCCGGCCCGCTGGGTCGCCAATCACCGGCTCCACCACGTCCATTCCGACGACGAGCTCGACCCGCATTCGCCGCGCGACGGCATCGGCTGGTCGCACGCGGGCTGGCTCTTTCGCGCCGCGCCGCAGCGCCGCACCTACGCCTTCTTCGAGAAGTACGCCCGCGACATCCTGGCCGACGACTACTACCGGTGGCTCGAACGGAAGCACTATGCGGTGATCTGGATCTACCTCGCCCATGCGGTGCTCTTCGCGCTCGCGGGATACGCGGTCGGCTGGTGGAGCTCGGGTGACCGGGCGGAGTCGCTGCGGCTGGCCGCCAGCTGGGTCGTGTGGGGCGTCTACGTCCGCACCGTCCTCGTGTGGCACATCACGTGGAGCGTGAACTCGCTGACGCACCTCTTCGGCTACCGCACCTACGAGACGAGCGAGGACAGTCGCAACAACTGGCTCGTCGGCCTCGTGGCGATGGGGGAGGGGTGGCACAACAACCACCACCACGACCCGGCGAGCGCGAGCGTGCAGCACCGCTGGTGGGAGATCGATCCCACCTACTACGTGATCCTGCTGCTCGAGCGGGCCGGTCTGGCGACGGACGTGGTGCGGCCCCGCCATGTCCGCGTCCGCGAGCGGGCGCTCTCCGCGGGCTGACGGCCCGGTGCGGGCGGGGCGCGTCAGAAGTAGCGGACGAGCAGCACGCCTCCGAACACCATCGCCGCACCGGCGAGCCTGCCGGCGGTGATCGGCTGCTGCGGCAGGTCCATCCAGCCGAAGTGATCGAGGATCAGCGAGAGGATGAGCTGCCCGCCGACGAAGGCCGAGATGAAGGCGGCGGACCCGAGTTTCGAGATGAGGGCCGCGCCCGTCAGCACGATCATCGCGCCGAGCGGCCCGCCGATCCAGTTCCACCACGGTATGCCGCGCACCGCGGAGAGCGCGGGCGCGGGCGGGCGTGCCACGAGCATGAAGGCGAGCGCCGTGATCATCGTGCCGCAGATCGAGAAGAACGCGGCATGCCAGGGACTGCCGATGGCGGACCGCAGGGAGCCGTTGGCCGCCGCCTGGAGGGCGATACAGCCTCCCGCGCCGATCGCGAGCGCAAGCCAGACGAGATCCATGGGTGGGACGACTCCGGGGTGACTCGATCCGCCCGGGGTATACCACCTGCCACGCGGCCCGTCATCGTCGCCCACGCCGCGCGGGTTGACGGGGTGGGGCACGGAGTCCACGATCGCCTCCGGCCGACCGACGTGATCGGCGGCGATCGATTCACCGCCCGCGCGGGAACGCGGGTGCGGCAGCGGGAGAGACGCATGAACCGGGGGATGACCGCGTGGCTCGCGACACTGCTGGGGGCGATGTGGTGCGGGGCGGGCGCGGCCGCGCCCCCACGGCCGAACATCCTCTTCATCTTTTCGGATGACCATGCCCAGCACGCGATCTCGGCCTACGGATCGCGGGTGAACACGACGCCCCACCTCGATCGCCTCGCTGCCGAGGGAGCGCGATTCACGAACTCGTTCGTGACCAACTCCATCTGCACGCCCAGTCGGGCGACGCTCCTCACCGGGCAGTACTCCCACAGGAACGGAGTGCCGGTCTTCAACCGCTTCGACGGATCGCGCGATCACGTGGCCAGGAGGCTCCAGCAGGCCGGCTACCACACCGGCATGATCGGCAAGTGGCATCTCGGCAGCGACCCCACCGGATTCGACCGCTGGATCGTGCTGCCGGGGCAGGGGGTCTACCACGATCCGGTGTTCCTCGTCCCCGGAGGCGGGCGGCTCACGATCGAGGGGCATACGACCGACATCACGGGCGATCTCGGCGTGGAGTTCCTGCGCACCCGCCCCGCCGAGAAGCCGTTCTTCCTCATGCTCCACCACAAGGCGCCGCACCGGGAGTGGGCACCGGACGAGCGCAACAAGGCGCGGTTCAGGGATGCCGTGATCCCCGAGCCCGAGACGCTCCACGACGACTACGCGACCCGGCCGGCGGCCCTTCCCGACAATGAGCAGACCGTCGCCCGCGACCTGACGCGGCGGGATCTCAAGCTCGAGCCGCCGCGAGGGCTCGAGGGCAAGGCCCGCCAGGCCTGGCTCGGTGCGAAGCCCGATACCGTCGAGGTGGACGGCCGCGTCCTGACGGGCAGCGACCTGGTGGCGTGGAAGTACCAGCGCTACATGCAGGACTACCTCGCCTGCGTGCAGGGTGTCGATGACAACGTCGGGAAGGTGCTCGACGAGCTCGACCGCACGGGCCTCGCGGCGACCACCGTCGTGATCTATTCGGCGGACAACGGGTGGTACCTCGGGGATCTCGGGCTTTATGACAAGCGGTTCATGTACGAGCCGGGCCTGCGGGTGCCGCTCATCGTGCGCGGACCCGGCATCGTGGCCGGCGGCACCCCCGACGCCTTCGTGGCGAACATCGACCTCGCCCCGACGTTCCTCGATCTCGCGGGCATGCCGGTGCCGGAGTCGATGCAGGGGCGCAGCGTCGTGCCCCTCCTGCGCGGCGAGCGCCCCGACGACTGGCGGTCGAGCGTCTACTACCGCTACTACCACGATCCCGGCCACCACAACACGCGGGCGCACTACGGCGTGCGCACGGCGACGCACAAGCTGATTCATTACTGGAAGAAGGACGCCTGGGAGCTCTTCGATCTCGTGGCCGATCCGCTGGAGCAGCACAACCTGCTGTTCGACCCGGTCGAGGCGGCACGGCCCGAGGTGACACGGCTCTTCGCGGATCTCCGCGGGGAGATCGGCCGACTGCAGGCGCACTACCAGGACGACGGCCGCTATGCCGACCCGGCCACCTGGCCCCCGGGGGGCGTCGACGGGGCGTTCGCCGAGCGCGAGCCCCTCGGCACGATGCGCGTGGCCGAGGCGATGGCCCGCGCCGTCGAGCCGTAGTCGGCACGATGGTCGTCAGCCCATCGACGGGCGGTCGATCTCGAGCCTGAGGAAGTGGGTCGCGCAGCTGATGCACGGGTCGTAGTTGCGGATGAGATGCTCGCAGCGGCGGGTGGCCGCCGCGTCGTCGAGGGCGAGCACCTCGGGCAGGAGCAGGCGGAGGTCGCGCTCGATCTCGGCCTGGTTCTGCGACGTCGGAGGGATGATGGTGGCCTCCTGCACGAGTCCGTCGCCGCCGATGACGTAGCGATGCCAGAGCAGGCCGCGCGGCGCCTCGGTCGCATGGCAGCCCACGCCGTCGCGCGGCGTCCACTCGATGCGGCAGGGATCGACGGCGGCATGGCACCGTCGCACGATGGCGACCGCCTCCTCGCAGGCCGCGGCGATCTCCACGCAGCGGGCCACGATGCTCCGAAACGAGTTGCGCGGCTGGAGCTCGAGGCCGCAGGCATCGGCGGCGGCGCGGGCGCGTGGCGGCAGCCGGTCACGGCAGAGATGGATGCGGGCGGTCGGCCCCGTGAGGTAGGGGCGTTCATCCGGCATGAGGCCCGCGTGGAGGGCCGTGCTCCAGGGCACCTGCCGCTCGCGGACGTGGGACAAAAAATCCTCGGCGGCGATGTCGAGCCCGCCGGAGGAGACGATGCGGCCGTCGTTCATCGGATAGTCGGTGGCATGCCGCAGGCAGACGGTCTCGGCGGGCCGCACGTCGGCTGGAAAATCGAAGCGGCTCACCTCCTGCACCAGGTCGAGCGCGCGGCCCAGACCCCACTCGAGGTCCGGCAGGAGGCCTGCGACCGCCGCCAGGGCAGGCGCCTTGTGAAAGCCTCCGACGGCGACGTTGACGGGGTGCACCGCGCGGCCGCCGACCACCTCCATGATCCGGTTGCCGACGGCCTTGAGCCGCAGGCCCCCCTCCACGAGCGCGCGGTGCTCCGCGGCCATCGTGATCCCGCTCTCGAAGCCGAGAAAGTCGGGTGCATGCAGCAGGTGGACGTGGAGGGCGTGGCTCTGGATCCACTCGCCGCAGTAGAGCAGCCGGCGCAGCGACTCGATCTCCGGCGTCGTCGTGATGCCGAGCGCCTTCTCCAGGGCGTGGCAGGCACTCATCTGGTAGGCCACGGGGCAGATGCCGCAGATGCGCGCCACGAGGTCGGGCACCTCGCGCACCTCGCGGCCGCGCAGAAAACGCTCGAAGAAGCGCGGCGGCTCGTAGATGTTGAATTCGGCGATCTCGATCGCGTCGCCCCGCACCCGCACCCTGAGCGCGCCCTCGCCCTCGACGCGGGAGAGCGCGGCGACGGTGAAGCGACGCACCGAGGCATCCCCATCCCGGCCGCCGGTCGCCCGGCCAGCGTCCGCCGCGTCGTTCACGGGCTCGATTCCACGTCGGTGCCTGCGGGCCCGGCGGACAGCCGGTCCCCCTCCTCGCGAAACGCCGGGGCCCACGCGTTGAAGGAGCGTACGAGCCGCGCGAGCTCTGCCCGGGGCGTGCCCCGTCGCTCGTACCAGCCGGTGAGGCTGACCAGGTTCGCCGCCTCCGCGGGGCCGTAGCATCCGAAGCATTCCCGGTCATGCGCCGGACAGATGGCGCCACAGCCCGCCTGCGTGACCGGCCCCAGGCAGGGGATGCCCCGCGCGACCGCCACGCACACGGTGCCGCGCGCCTTGCACTCCACGCAGACCGCGTGCTGCGGCACCCGTGGTCGACGGCCGACGAGCACGGCGGTGACGAGCTCGACGAGCTGCGTCGTGTCGACGGGGCAGCCGCGGAGCTCGAAGTCGACGTGCACGTGGTCGGCGATCGGCGTGCTCGTGGCGAGCGTGTCGATGAACTGGGGCGATGCGTAGACCGCCGACAGAAAGTCGTCGATGCGGCCCCAGTTGCGCAGGGCCTGGATGCCGCCGGCCGTCGCGCAGGCGCCGAGGGTGACGAGGACGCGGCACTGGGCACGGACCTCGTGGATGCGCTCGACATCTTGGGGGGTGGTGATCGAGCCCTCGACGAGGCCGAGGTCGTACGGCCCGGGCACCGAGCGGGAGCGGGCCTCGAGGAAGTGGTCGATCTCCACGTGCTCGGCCAGTTCGAGGAACCGGTTCGCGGCGTCGAGCAGCTGCAGCTGGCAGCCGTCGCACGAGGCGAACTTGAAGACCGCGATCCGCGGTTTCCTGCGGGAGACGTGGGGCGGCGTGTTCGTGGCCGCCACCGAAGCGGGCGGCGCCCCGGGGCCCGGGCCGGCATCGTCCGCGGACATGGCGTTCGACATGGCGTGCGACACGGCGTTGGAGATGGGGACGCGGCCGCAACCCTCGCGGGAAGGCTCGGCAGCCGGTCACGCGGGCGATTCTACGCCGACGAGGGCCGCCCAGCACCGGGCCTCGGTGCCTGCGCCGGCTGTGAGGTCGTCCTCGAACGTGGCACCGCTCGCCTGAGCAGGCCCACGGCGCATGCGAGCGGGGCGGCGTGGCCGGCAACGGCAGGGCCGTCGGCCAACGTCATGGCAGCCGCGCGAGCCTGCGGCCGCTCGTTCGTCCCACGACCACATCGGTCATCCGGGCAAACCGCTTGAAGACCGATTCCTGCCGGTAGGGGAGCCCGTGCCGCTCGCAGAGCGCTTTCACGACGGGCTGGATCTCCCGGTACTTGCTCATCGGCAGGTCCGAAAAGAGGTGATGCTCGATCTGGTAGTTGAGCCAGATGCTCAGGTAATCCACGCATTCGGTGCCGCAGTGGTAGTTGGCGGAGCTCAGCACCTGCGTCGCGTAAAACTCCGGGCGGCCGTGGTAGTGGAAGTCGAAGCGGTAGAGGTCGTCGGCCGTGTGGTTCGGGCCGATCACCAGGAACGAGTGGACGTTCGTGATGCACTCGGCGAGCAGCTTGTTGAGCAGCACGGAGAGGGCCACGGTCGTGCCCAGCGGCAGGAAGAGGCAGGGCACGAGCAGGAAATGGAAGCCCGCGTAGGGCAGGTAGCAGCGGGTCCAGAGGGCGCGCACCGTGGGCGACCGCAGGTCGAAGACGTTGGTGAACGAGGCGCTGAGGATGTGGCCGCCGGAGCGGCGGCGGAGGGTCCGCGGGTCGAGGACGCTCATCGTCCGCGGGGCGTAGTAGGTGAACTTCCAGGTGAGCGCCAGCAGCATCAGGAATGCGTATTTCACCGCCAGCGGCACCCGCAGCGCCCGCAGAAACTCCGCGTGCCTCTCGACGACGTCGGGATCCTTGTCCCCGCCCGTGTAGGCATGGTGCAGGGTGTTGTGCTCGTAGTCCCAGCCGCTGGGCAGGATCCAGTCGAACCAGTCCACGAAGCGGCGCCAGCCCCGGGCGAAGCCGCGGCTGGTGTAGCGGGCCGGGATGCCGGGGATGCGGTCGTAGCCGCGGTGCGTGATGTGGTGTGCCAGCAGCCAGCGGGTGTTCTGGCCGAGGCTCAGCGCGACCGCGGTGACCGGGTTCGGGGGCAGCCATACCGTGAGGTATCCCACGAGCGTCGCCAGGCGACCGCGCCGCTCGACCCGCCGCATGTGCAGATAGTCGGCGTGGGAGATCGTCGCGTAGGCCGTCCGCCGCAGCGCCTCGATCTCCGCGGCGAACCCCGCGACATCGATGCGGGCGAGCTCGGGATCCGTGCCGCGGACCTCATCCGGGGGAGTCGTGCAGCAGACGGACATGGAGTGGCAGCCGGTGACGGATCGCGAGGAATCGTCCTCGGCCCTCGGGAACGGCCTGCCGGGATCGCTTCCACTGCGCACGAGTGACACGGAGCTTTGCGAGCCGCCCGGAGGCGTCTCGCGGGTGCCCCGGACGATCCGCAGACTATTGGTTGTCCGCGTTTGTGCAACCACGGATTCGCGGCAACCGGTGCTGGTGGCGCCCGGTCGGCCCGCTGCCTGCGGCCGGCCCTGACGGTCCGACACAAAAAGCGTGTCTGGATTTCCGGGGGCCGGTACCTGGAAGTGGAGGTCGTTCGGGTCGACGTGGTCGATCCCGATCTCCGACGCAGGAGCCCCGCGGTTCGCGGACTGCGTCCGTTCGATGGGATGGGACGACGAGCACGAAAGGATGAGATCATGAATGCGATCCGATTGCTGGTGGCGGTCCTCGCGATCGCCGGTGCGTCGATGGTGGCGGCCCGGGCCGATCAGGAGGCCGGACGGTCGGGGGCGGGAGCGAAGTCCGCGGCGGGGACCACGAGGGGCGGAAGCGTGAAGTCCGCGACCGACAAGGCTGCGACCGACAAGGCCTCGGCGGGGAACGCGACGGCCGGTGACACGAAGGCTCGGAAGGCCACGGCGAAGAAGTCCGACTCGGATGGAAAGAAACGGGGCACGGCGGCCGCGAAGCGCGCGGAACCGAAGAAGCCGAAGGCCGCAGCGGCCGTGAAGCGGCCGGCGTCGTCCGCCGCGACGAAGGGCTCGGCCGACGGTGCCGGCCGGTCCGGTGCAACGCGTGCCGGTGCATCGCGACGCACGCCGACCGCGATGGCCTCCTCAGGGAAAGCGTCGTGACCGCCGGTCAAGACACGGGCCGGCAGGTGCCGCCGCAGGCGTGGCCGTCGAAGGGCGCGGAGGCCCTTCGACGGCGCCCGCCGCGGTCCGGCACCGCTTCTCGCGCGGGACGCGCACGCGTACGGTACGTTTCGGATGACGAGGGCAGGAACAGGGAGTGACGCACGCCTTGAGCTGACTGTGGAACAAGTCTGCCCGGGCAGGATGCGAGGAGTGCCGACCGTGGAAGCCCTCGGCGTTTCCACCGGTCGGCCAAGTGGACAAAGGCCATGGAAGGCTTTGTCCACGGACAGTCAGGCATGCGTATCGATGTCCGACCCGCGGAACGGGGCGCAGTCCGACATGAACGATCCGGGGCTGATCCGGCTGCTGCTGCGGCATCAGGGCGACTTCATGGCGTACCTGATGGCCATGGTGCATGACCTCGATGCGGCCGAGGAGATCTTCCAGAATGCGGCGGTCGTGGTCATCCAGCACGACGTGGCCGAGCCGATCCGGGACTTTCGGGCGTGGGCGAAGGAGGTCGTGCGGCGGCAGGCGCTACACTATCTCCGCGATCGGGGCAGGAGCGCCCGGCTGCTCGTCACGGAGCCCGAGCTTCTCGAGCAGATCGACAGGGCCTTCGACGAGGCGGGCGGGCTCGACGAGGCCGATACCGGGCTGCGACAGCGCGAGATCGACGCGCTGCGCGAGTGTGCCGGCAGGCTGCCGGAAGCCCAGCGGGCGATGGTGTCGATGCGGTATGAGCGTCGCGAGTCGTTCGACGCGATCGGGGCGGCGCTCGGGAGGACGGGGCAGGCGGTCCAGCGGGCGCTCTCGCGGACGCGACGCGCGCTGCACGACTGCGTCCGGTCGAAGCTCGCTCGCGCGGAGGTCACGCCGTGAACGACTCGACGCCCGCATCGGACGGAGGCTCGGCCGTGCCGGACCGCGCACTCCACGACATGATCGCGAGCCACCTCGATGGGGTGCTCGATGCCGCCGCGCAGCGCCGTCTCGCCGCGGAGCTCGCCCGGTCCCCCGAGGCGCGACGCACGCTCGTCACGTTCCTGCGCGTGGAGGCGGCGATCATGCGGCTCGCGCTGGCGGGCCAGTTCGGCGCGACGCCCGGTGCGACGTCCCTCGAAGCCGATGCGCGGCCGGCCGGACCGGTCCTGCGCACCGGCCATGCGGAGCTGACGGCGCCGCCCGCGTCGGTCCCCGTGCCCCTGGCGGGAGAGGCGTCCCCGTCCCGCCAGGGTGGGCCGGCCGGCCGGCTCCGTGCGGCAGCGCTCGCGCTCGCCGGCTGCCTGCTCATGATCCTCGCCGCGTCCCCGTTCCTCGTGGCGCGGCGCGACGTCATCCAGCCGGCCCGTGGCGAGATGGATCGACTCGCGGATGCGTGGCTGCGGGTCGCACGGCACCACGAGTCCGCCGAGGAGCCGGACGCCACCAGCGCCGCCGGACCGGGCGAGGCGCCCCTCGACGACGATGCCGATCCCAATCCACCGGCGTGGCTCGTCGCCGCGATGGGTGACGAGGACATGCCGAGTCTTTCCCCGGATGCAGGATGACATGACACGCTCGACGCGTCGTTTCGGACCGTGGCGATGCCTGCTGCCGCTGCACCTCGCGATCCTCGTCGCGGGAGCGGGCGGAGGCCCGCCGGCCCCGGCCGCCCAAGGCCAGGCCGCACCGGAGCCCACCGCGGCGCGTGCCCAAGCCCGGCCATCGAAGGACGACACCACGTCGGACCCATCGGCGGATGCGGCATCGACGCCGGCGGCCGCGTCCGAGGCGCTCGACGCGGGCGTGATCGCGTTCGTGCAGGAGCACAGCCCCGAACTGGCCGCCGTGCTCGCCCACCTCGAGCGCCGCAAGCCCGACGAGTATCGCCGGGCGCTGGACGACGTCGCGAAGCGGGTCGCCCCGCTGATCGGTGCGAAGACGAAGGATCCTGAACTGCTCGCGCTCGAGGTGCGCTCCTGGCAGGCGAGGACGCGGGTGGAGCTGCTCGTCGCCCAGCTTCTGGCCGGCACGACGAAGCGACGCGGCGAGCTCGAGAAGAAGCTCCGGGAGGCGATCGCGGTCGAGCTTGACGCGAAGGCCGCCCACCTCGGCTACCGGAAGCGGCGCTCGATGGCGTGGTATGACCGCCAGATCGAACGCATCCGTGAGGAGCGGGACGAACTGGTCGAGGCGCGGATGAAGTCGCTCCTGCGGGAGCAGCCGGCGCGAGGCGAGACCGCCACCGACGGTGGTCGGTGACCATCCTGCCCTACGGGCGATGGGCCGCCGTTTCAGAGACCCGCCACGGCGAGGAACGGCGCGATCCGGTCGTGACGGAAGACGGGCCCGTCCCGGCAGACGAAGGCCGGCCCGAACTGGCACAGGCCGCAGAACCCCGCGGCGCAGGCCATGTTGCGTTCCATCGAGATCCAGATGTCGTGCGCGGCGATGCCGAGGTCGCTCGCGCGGGCCACGACGGCCTTCATCATCGGCTCGGGACCGCAGCAGAAGATGGACGTGTCGCGGGGCGAGAGGTCGAGGGTGTCGAGGAGCGCGGGCACGAACCCGACCGGACCCGACCATGACGCGCCGCCGCAGCCGACGGCCGCCGGGGCCGCACACGCCACCGGTGTCACGCACGCCTCCGACATCGCGGACGTCGCCGGGCGGTCGTCCGCGGGGCGATCGACGATCGTGAGGATGGTCGCGCCCGCCGCCCGCCACGCCTCGTAATCCGCGGTGAAGAGCAACTCGCCGGGGTGTTTCGCCCCATGCAGGATCGTCACGCTTCGATAGGCGGCGCGCTGCCGGAGGAGGTGAAGGATGGCGGACCGCATCGACGCGAGGCCGAGTCCACCGGCCGCGATGACCACGTCGCGGTTCCGCACCGTCTCGAGCGGCCACGCCGAGCCGAACGGACCGCGCACGACCACCTCGTCACCCGCCACGAGCCGGGACAGCGGATGCGTGACGTTGCCGACCGCCCGGAACGTGTGGCGGAGGAGCGTCGGCGCGTCGCCGCGCGGCGCTCGAGACGGCCCGCCTCCCGGATCGCTCGCGATCGAAATCGCGCATTCGCCTATGCCGGGCAGGCAGAGCATGGTGAACTGCCCGGGCTCGAACACGAAGTCCGGTCCCGGATCCCGAAACGCGAGGTCGAGGGTGCGCACGCCGGGCATCTCCCACGCGGCCGCCGCGACCACCAGCACACGGCTCGCCCACGGCGACGGGCCCCGCGCGGCCCTCGGCGGGGACGCGGTCGGCGGCGGTGCGCCACGCGCGGGCGCGCTCGAACGGGGTGCGGGAGGCGGCGGATTCACGGCGGGGCATCGGGTGGGGATGGCGACGGCTCGTGGCCGGCAGCCGGCTGACCATCGGGCGCGGAACTCGCCCGGATCGCGGCCACCTCCTCGGTGATGTCGATGCCGACGGGACACCAGGTGATGCAGCGACCGCAGCCGGTGCAGCCTGAGGTCCCGAACTGGTCGATCCAGCCGGCAAGCTTGTGCGTGAGCCACTGGCGATACCGCGACGCGGTCGTCGGCCGCGCGTTGCCGCCGTGCATGCGACCGTGATCGATCTCGAAGCAGCTCGCCCACCGGCGCTCGCGATCCACACGGTCGCCCGACAGGTCGGCCACCTCGCCCACGGAGTGGCAGAAGCAGGTCGGGCAGACGAGCGTGCAGTTCGTGCAGGAGAGGCAGCGCGTCGCCACCTCGTCCCAGCGCGGGTGGGCGAGGCTGTCGAAGAGCAGGTCACGGATGCCTGCGGTGTCGAGTGAACGCGGGCGTGGCTGGCCCGGCTCGACCGACCGGGCGTGCATCCGCGATTCGAGATCCCGCGGCACGCGGCGGGCCGCGGCGATCGCCTCGTCGTCGAGTGCCCCGACGGTGGTGCGCCGCGCGACCTCCGCGAGAAGCCCCGCACCGCGCTCGGAACCGACCTCGACGGCGAACGCGTCGGACGGGTCGCCCGAGGCACCGTCGGCGGAGTCCGTGAGCGCCAGATCGAACGAGTGGGTGACGGCCGGCCCGCACTGCATCGAATGGCAGAAGCAGGTCGCGGCGGCACGCCGGCAGTTGACGGCGACGACGACGAGGCGGTCCCGCCGCGCGGCGTACGCCGGGTCGGCGTAGTCCTCGCGGATGAAGATCGCATCCTGCACCGCGAGCGCCTGCAGGTCGCAGGCACGGGCCCCGATCACGGCCAGCGGCGACTCGTCGCGAGGAATGGCCTGCTCGTGCCACGAGCCGGCGACACGGACCCAGCGCTGGAGCGTGTCGCGGGGCGGAAAGAGGAAGTTTTTCAGCGAATGAGGGCCGACGACATGGTCGAACGGGCCGGCACCCGGATCATGCCGCAGCCGGTAGCTGCCACCATCCTGCTCGTCGAGCCAGCCGTGGGGGAGGTCGTCCGCGTGCGCGAGGTCGCGAAGCACGATCGCCCCATCGGCCACCTGCGGCCCGACCACGCGATGCCCCGCCTCGACGAGGACGTCGATGAGATGCTGCAGGTCGCGGCGGGCGAGGCGGTGCCACGAGCCGGGCTGATGCCCCGCGGCGGCGTGCACACCGTCGTTCATCGGTCCGGCTCCGGAAGGGCGACGGGCGGGCCGGCAGCGCGCCGACGGCGACGGCATTCTAGCTATCCGTGGACAAAGCCTTCCGTGGCCTTTGTCCACTTGGCCGACCGGTGGAAACGCCAAGGGTTTCCACGGTCGGCACTCCTCGCATCCTGCTCGGGCAGACTTGTTCCACAGTCAGCTAGGCGGGGCCGACGCGACCGATGCTATCCTCCTCGCGTCCCGTCCATCGACGGATGGTGTTTCGTGGTCAGTCCCACCCGCGGCGTGCGGCCATCCATGAAGATCGTGATCCTCGACGGTCTGACGACCAATCCCGGTGACACCTCCTGGGCCCCGCTCGAGGCGCTCGGCGAGCTCGTGGTGTACGACCGCACGGCCGCCGACGAGGTCGTGCCCCGGGCTGCGGCTGCCGACGTGCTCTTCACGAACAAGCAGCGCGTGACCCGGGCGGACATCGCGGCGCTGCCGCGACTCCGCTACATCGGCGTGCTCGCCACGGGGTTCAACATCGTCGACGTGGACGCGGCCCGCGAGCGGGGCATCCCGGTCTGCAACGTGCCGGAGTACTCCACGCCCAACGTCGTGCAGGCGACCTTCGCGCTCCTGCTCGAACTCACCAACCGCGTGGGACACCATGCCGCGACGGTGCGGGCCGGTCGCTGGGCCGCCTGTCCCGACTTCTGCTACTGGGATGGGGACCTGGTCGAGCTGGCCGGTCGGACGCTCGGGATCGTGGGGTACGGCCGGATCGGCCGCGGGGTCGCCGCCGTGGGCCGCGCGTTCGGCATGCGCGTGCTCGCGACCCGGCGCACGCCGGGCGACGAACCCGAGTGCGTCGGGCTCGAGCGCCTCCTGCGCGAGAGCGACGTGGTGAGCCTGCACTGCCCGCTCACGCCGGAGACGCAGGGCCTCGTCGACGCGGAACGGATCGCGCTCATGAAGCCGACCGCCTTCCTCGTGAACACGTCGCGCGGCGCGCTCGTCGTCGAGGCCGATCTCGCAGCGGCGCTGGAGGCCGGTCGCCTCGCCGGCGCGGGGCTCGACGTGCTCTCGGTGGAGCCGCCAGCCGCGACGAATCCGCTGCTTCACGCCCGCAACTGCATCGTCACGCCGCATGTCGCCTGGGCCACGCGTGACGCGCGCGCGCGGCTGATCGCCGCGTCGGCGGCGAACCTCCGCGGCTTCCTCGCGGGCACGCCCTCGAACGTCGTGAATGGCTGAGTCGCCGGTCGGTCGGGCCGACGCGGGCCCCGTGGGGGCGTCGTGACTCGGCCGCGTCGGGTGTGGGTCGGGGCTGCCCGCACCCCGTCGCCGGACGTTCGCTGCGGGCATCCATGCCCTTCGCTCACTCGACACCTCCGGCGCTTCGCCCTCCGGGCTGCGCTGGTCGGCGTACGCCGGTGCGTCGTGATTCGGCCGCGTCGGGCGTGGGTCGGGGCTGCCCGCACCCCGTC
>Ga0214923_10003584_pt1 | contig 19376 bp, 24 predicted proteins | sample LL1510_MetaG_FD_177993 | JGI IMG/M metagenome (GOLD analysis project Ga0214923, IMG submission 177993) | Freshwater microbial communities from Lake Lanier, Atlanta, Georgia, United States - LL-1510 | ecosystem: Environmental > Aquatic > Freshwater > Lake | place: USA: Georgia | collected...
AAAAGTTTAAAGATTTATATACTAAACTTATTATGTGTGCAAGACAGGCTAAATCTATAGATAACAGAAATATATATTTTACTACTACAAAGTCAGCGGAAATGGTTAAATTATTAGCTAACTGTTATCTATCAACTAAAGTTATATTTTTTAATGAAATCTATGACTTATGTAGCAGAATAGATGCTAGTTATAGTGAGATTACTAACTTACTTAAGTTAGATAAGAGAATAGGAGATAGTCATATGACTGTACCAGGTTATAATGGTCTTAGGGGCTATGGCGGAACCTGTTTTCCTAAAGATACAAATAACTTAAATACTATATGTAATGATAATAATGTATCATCAGGTTTACTAGAGGCTAATCTATATAAAAATGAATATTTCTATAGAACTCAAAAAGACTGGCTTAGTGACTATGGACGTACCAATAGTAAATCTAATAAATCAGTAGTATTAGTGACTGGAGGCGCAGGATTTATAGGGTATCATTTATGTAAGAGACTATTAGGCTTAGGAAATATAGTTATAGCATTAGACAACTTATCCAGTGGTCAAATCAAAAATATAGAAGAACTTCAAAGCTATGCCAGTGAGATAGATCAGCAATTCTACTTTAAAAAGCAAGACGTCCAAAATAAAATATTTTTACCAAAGGTTGACTATATATTTCATTTAGCTTGCCAGGCTAGCCCACCTAGATATCAAAAGGATCCAATAGATACTATTAAAACTGGTGTAGTAGGTACTATAAATGTATTAGATTTAGCGGTTAGTCATAAGGCTAAAATTCTTTTTACGAGTACTAGTGAAGTATATGGAGATCCAGAGATTTCACCTCAGATAGAAAGCTACTGGGGCAACGTGAACCCAATAGGTATTAGAAGTTGCTATGATGAAAGTAAGAGAATAGGAGAGACATTGGTAACTGAATATAGAAAAACCCATGGAATTGATGCTAAAATAGTTAGAATATTCAATACCTATGGACCACACATGGATATAGATGATGGACGTGTAGTAACTAATTTTATCAAGTGTGTTTTAGAGAAAAGACCTATTGAGATTTATGGGGATGGTACACAAACACGTAGTTTTTGCTATATAGATGATATGATTGATGGATTAGTCGCAATGATGGCATCTGATGAAACAGGACCTGTTAATTTAGGCCAACCTGAAGCAGAGGTTTCTATTAACAAACTGGCGAATGTGTTAGAGGGTATTTTAGATATAAAATTAGATAGGGTCTATAAGCCATTACCAAGTGACGATCCTAAAACTAGAAGACCAAATATAGATTTAGCTAAGGAAAAATTAGGTTGGGAACCTAAGGTTTCATTAGAGGATGGTTTAGAAAAAACATATGATTACTATATACACTAACCAATATAAAATGAACCACATACTGTTACTTTTCCAGAAACACCTATATTATCTATAAAGATAGCATTAGTAACCTTTTTAGTAAAGCCTGCAAAAATGACTTCATATCCAATGCATTTAGACATGTTAATAATATTATTAGTTAAGTATTCTAATAGATTACTAGTATTTTCATAGTTTATTTTATATAAAACAGTAGATATATTATCATAGTTTCCATCTATTTTTTTAAAAATAGAATGTTTGTTATTATATATTTCATAGTTAAAACTATCATTGATAAAATATCTACCAGAAATTTTAAATAAATTATCATAGACTAATCCAGTATTAGTTATAAATTGTAATGCTTTAATAGTCATAGTTCCTTCACCTAATGCTTTAGAAATACCAAAAATATGTCTATGTAGTTCTGTATTTTCCCATAGATTTAATATATAGTTCACACTACTATTAAAGTAGTCCAATTCTTCACTAGTAAAATCACAACATTCTACTAATACTATTGTTGCATTAGGTATATGTGTTTTTACTGTTTCAATAGTTTTTTTAGTATCTAAAAATCTTTCTTCTCTTGTAAATACAGACCTAACAGATGAATAACTAAGTGGAATATTAGGGGTATTTATAATAGATGTTATTAATACAAGATTATTCATATTTATATAGTATATTTAATATAAATATTTTATGTAAATATAAAAATATATTTAAATAGTTCTATTATATAACTAATTTATAATGAAAATAGCTATATTAGATGCAGTCAACCAGGATATTGGACTTAAAATTTTATTTCCAGATGCTGACTATTATATAAATAATAATGAATTAGATAAAAGTAAAAGTTTATCTAAATTTAATATATTGGTTAATAGAAATTTAGAAAATATAACAAGTGATAGATATGATTATTTATTTATAATAATAGCACTATATGATGCTAAAATTGGAACTAAATTTTTTAAACCAAATATTAAGAATATTCTAGATAAGGTGTTATCAATAGTAGATAATAATAGTTTTAAAAAAGTGTGTATCTTTGATAACTATGACTATGACTATGATCCTAACACTATAGTAAATAATCCAAGAATAGACTGTTTTTTTAAAAGAAATTATAACAAAACTAAAAAATATAAAGAAAACGTAGTACCATTTCCATATATTATGTTTGGAGAAGTATCAATTATTGAAAAGTTATTAGATAGTAGAGAAACTAATATAGATAGTAAATCTCGTATTATATTTACAGGAACATTATTTAATCACGAAGACCATGAAATAGGTTATTATCGCAATAGATATAATGTTTATAGTGAAATTAGAGACTTTATATATAATCCTGGCAATATAGACTATAGAAGATATTTAGATGAGATATATAACTCTAAATTTGCATTAGATTTGAACGGTGTAGGTGACCCAAATAAGAGAACATTTGAAATATTATCACAAGGTTCTCTATTAATTAGCGAATATAATGATTTAAAGTGGCCATTCGAAGAAAAATTTAGTGAATATACACAGTTTAGTAGTAAAAAAGATTTTGTTGAAAAAATAACTAAGCTATTAAATAATAATGAGTTATATATAGAATGCTTAAAACAACAAAACGCTATATATAATAAGTATTTTAACTTAAAATATATTAAAGAGTATATACTAGAAAATATAAAATGACATACTATTCACAATCTGGTGAGGACGAATTTTTAAATAGTAATTACTTTAAGAATAAAACAGGTGGTAAATATATTGAATTGGGCGCAATGGATGGTGTTCAATATTCTAACACTAAATTTTTTGAAGATAGTTTAGGATGGTCAGGTATATTGATAGAACCACAACCATTTAAATATAGAGAGTTAGTAAAGAATAGACCAAATAACTATTTATTTAATAGTTTAGTAAGTAATATAGAGACTGCATTAGATTTTAGATATTTTGAAGATAACTATGCAGGTGTTTCTGGTGTTAATAGCACATTACCTTCAGAACACTTTCCAAATTTTTATAATAAAGTATATGATAGACAAGGTATGATTACTCTAGAAACAACAAAACTTTCTAAAATAGTAAAGGATACTAATATTAGTCATTTTGATTTATTATCTTTAGATGTAGAGGGTCATGAGTATGAGGTATTAATGTCATGGGATTTTTCAATTCCAATAGATGTAATATTAATAGAAACATTAGGTGGTTCTCAAGAAAGTAGAGATGAACAATGTAGACAGTTACTAATTGAAAAGGGCTATATATTTGATACTAAATTTAAACATAATGAAATATTTATAAAAAAACCATAAAAATAATATAATATTGCGTAAATATATTATATTTTCTTTATACCATAATTATAAATAAATATATGGAGGGTTTTAAATCATTCTTTGATGATGCAGAGAATAGGTATAAAAACAATGGTTCTAAACTAATTGGATTTAGGTTTGCCAGAGATATATATGGATTTTGTATTAATGGTGGAAAAAGTGATAACCAAGCATTAGAAATGGCTAAAAACATAGATGAATCTATATATAATAGATTTGTATCACAACCAAAGGGTATTGTTGGATACGAAAACAATGAGAGTGAGTATGAAAAATTAGATGACTTAGACTCTAAACATATATTAATGTTGACCTATTTATTTAGTAACAATAGTATATGCTATAATAATATAGTAGAAATAGGAGGTGGATTTGGAAATATGCGTAGATTATGTAATAATATAATTAACTGTAATAGTTGGGAAATAGTAGATATTCCACATATGTCAGAATTACAAAAGTATTATTTGGAAAACGAACTAACAGATATTAGCTCTATAAAATTTACAAGTGCATACGAATATAAAAAAAATAACTATGATAATATAGATTTAGTAATTGGAACTCATAGTTTAAGTGAATTTTCATGGGATATATTTTTAGATTATTTTAATACTATTGTTTCTAAAGCTAAATATTTATTTATAGGACTTAATAATAATTGTCCTAGCCCAGCACTTATTAACAAAAAATTAAATTATATATTAGAAAATGGGTTTACTATTGAAAAGCGTATGGATTATACTGAATTACCACATGGTGCGCCTGTATCCTATATTTTATATAAAAACTCTCTAATTTAATATATATTTAGATAGATATTTATTGTATTCTGGAGGTAAATTTTTATTGTCTTCTATTTTAATATATTGTAGTTCTAATCCACCTACTAAATTAATTTTGTTTTCTAATTTATATTTTAAAATGTTTCTGTCTATATAGTCTTTATTATTAAATTCTTGATGAGAAAAACTATCTATTTTTTTTATAATAAAATCAATATCTCCAAAATAGCTTAAATGCCATCCGCCATTTTTTATTATATTTACATGGTGTGTGTGTTCCCATATCCTCATATCCTGAAATGACAAATGGCTATTTTTATATGTATTATAGTTGATTAGTTTTATTCCATGCCAGTTATTACCATCACCAACTCTTAAATTTAAGTTATAATAGTACATATCTAACTCTAACCTATTTAATCCGTTCTTGTCATATTCAAGTTTACTATCTAGTAAGGCTTCTAATATTTTTGGATTAGGGATTTCATCTAAATCGGATGTAATTATTACATCAGTATCTGATAGTATAGAGTTAATTTTGTCTATTCCCCTTGATATAGCATTTCTTTGAAAATATTCATTTTGCCATTGTTGATTATAACTAAAGTTAATATTAGGATATATAAAAGGAATATCATCTACAGATATATGTATAATTTTATGATTAAACTCACTGAACTTATCTATATTTTCTAAGTAATGTAATGGTTTTGGTTTACCTGTAAAGGTATATGGTGACTCAACTATAATAAAATAATCTACATATTTATCTAATATAGATAATCTATATGTTAATAGTTCTATTTCATTATAAAATATAAATGTATCTACTATCTTCATCTATAACTATATGGTTAATGTTAACTTATTATTTTTATATAAAAATATATAGTCTACCTATTTACTATAATGTATTATATATACTTTCATAATTGGTGGAATGGGTTTTTTAATGGTTATGATGCAAACAATATAAATTTTTTTTATCAACTATTTAAGCATACTATTTTAAAAGATTTTATAGTTACTAATGATATTAATCAAGCTAATGTATTAGTAGAGGCAGGTAAACCAGAAGACGGTGTTATTAGGTGTAAAGATTGGAAATATAAAATAAACTTTATAGGTGAACCTGTATTTCCAGACCATGAAAAATATGATTTAGTATTGACAAGTGTAAATAGAATAGAAAATATAGTAGATTTACCTGTAAGTGTAATGTATATTTTAGGAAACAATTATCTACAACGTTTAGTTGAGAAAAGAAATATTACAACAGTTCCATCTAGATTTTGTTGTTTTGTAGTAAGTAATCCAAAATGTTTAGAAAGAAATAAAATGTTTAAGTTATTAAACAACTATAAAAAGGTAGACTCTTGTGGTAGATATGAAAACAACTCTAACTATTATATTACGGGTTTACCATGGTGGTCACAAGAATATATAAATTTTATTAGCCAATATAAATTTATGATCTGTTTTGAAAATACTAAGATGGAAACCTATTCTACTGAAAAAATTGTTAATGCATATTTAGCAGGTATTGCACCAATATATTGGTCTTCTCATAGTGTAAAGAGCTTATTTAATACAAATTCTTTATTATATTTAGAAGATGAGAGTGAAGAATCCTATAGTAAATTGATAGATAGAATAGTAGAGTTAGATAATAATGATACAAAATATCTAGAATTTATTAATAATATTCCAATGGACCAATCTAATATAGAATATTGGAACACAAACTATTCATATGAAGCTTTAGGTAAAAAAATAAATATTGTATTAGGTTCTAAATAAGTTTATTTTAATAATATAATTTATATATTAGTTTATATTGTTAAAAATGAGTAATAGAGAAGTAACCCTATTTATAACATCTTGTGGTCGTCCAAGTTTACTTAGAAGAACACTAGAGAGCTTTGTAAAATATAATACATATCCAATTAAAGAAGTAATATTGTGTGAGGATTCTGGTGTAAATGGAATAGCAGACTTTGCCAAAGATATTTTACCATATCCTATAATATTTTGTTATAATACTGAACGTATAGGTCAGATGAAAACTATAGAAAAATATTCTAAATTAATTAGCACTGATTATACATTTCACTTAGAAGATGATTATGAGTTTTTTGACTATAGCTTTATAGAACTATCCTTTAGCATATTTGACAGTGACCCTAAAATATCACAAATATTATTAGAAGATGAACAACACTACTATCCAACTATTGATATAGGAAATCCACTATGTTTAAAGGTTATGACAAATAGTGAACATGAAACTAATAGTAATAATGGCGATGGACCACTTACGCTATTTAGTTGGAGACCATCACTTAGAAAAACTGATTTATATAAGCTACGTGTGCCATATGAACAATGGGATGATGAATATACGATCCAATTAGTAGTAAATAAGTTAGGATTTTATTCAGTCATTACTAAGAATAATAAAGATGGTAGCAGAGGGTTCTGTAAACATATTGGAAAACAGGACCACGTAGATCCAGCAATACCTAATACTAATAAAAGAATATTAGGTAGGGCAGATTTTCCTGATAAAATCTATATTAGAAAAGAAAATATATAAAGACTATTCCTATTCTAATAGTATAAAAATGAAACGTTCAGATTTAATTAATAGTCTATTTCAAAAATATAATATGATTAATCCTAAATATTTAGAAATAGGTGTATGGACTGGGGAAACTTTTAGACATGTCAACTCTAATGATAAAGATGGAGTCGACCCAGGACAATATTGTGATTGTGATTTAGTAAATTACAAAATAACATCAGATGAATTTTTTAAAAACAATACTAAAAGATATGATTTTATATTTATAGATGGTTTACATACTGCGTTCCAAGTATCTAAAGATTTATATAATTCTATTAATTGTCTTAATCCTAATGGTATTATTATGTTAGATGATGTATATCCACATAGTAAGAATGAACAGGAAGCATTAAACCTAAATAAGTCTGGAGCACAAACAGGAGATGTATGGAAGGCAGTATATAATGTATTACCATCCTTAACAAATATGTGTAGTAATATTTATTTTGTTAAAGAAACGGAAAGGGGTAATTTAGTATTGAAGTTTAGTGACAAAATAGATACTAATATAGAAATTGATAGTTCTATACCTACTGTTAATGTAGATGGATGGTATAGTGGAAGCGATGCAGAGTGGAACAAATTTAATTATGATATAGATTTTAATAACTATTTAGGTGAACTCAGCAAATATAACTTATAAATATTTTTTATATAATGAAATTATATTATATATGAAAAATATTTTTGTGGTAGGAGATAGTCATAGTATATATTATTATTATTCAAATAGAATAAATCACCACTGGTTAGGTTGGGCAGATTTACCAGTAACTATATACAAATTTAATAATATAGATATTGCGTTATATAATATAGTAGAGAAATATAGACCAGGTGATGTATGTAAAATAAATATTAAAGAAGGGGATATAGTTATGTTTTGTCTAGGATGGAACGATATACAAAAAAATATATATAAATATAATAGTTCTAACTATATAGATTTTTTAAAAAATTTAGCTGATAGCTATATTAATAAAATAAAGACATATAGAGATAGATTTAATATATATCCAATCATTAATTGTATATATCCAGCAACTTCTAATAATACTATGGATGGATTGGTTGGTCCTTTAGAAAATCGAATTGAATATACTTTATTAATGAATAGTTATCTATATAGTAAATGTATAATAGAAAATATACCATTTTTTGATATATATGATAAAATTCAGTTAAATCATCTAATTAATCCAATATATTTAGATAAGGACCAGGTTCATCTAGACAAAAACAATAAAGAACTAATGACATTTTTAGAAGATAAACTAGTAGATATAGCTAATAATTATAAATAGTCTTTTTGGTCTAATATTTGTTGATATATTGGTTCAATATTATAATCTAAACTATATATAGAACTTAATGATTTATCTACTATTATATTATTTTTAGATGTTTTAGTAATAGTAATATTTAATTTATAGATATCATTAATAAATTTACATAGGTCATATTTAGAAACTATTTCTGGAGAATATACATGTCTAACACCATTCCAAATAATATTTTTGTCTAATATAAATAGTATAAATCTAGCAAGTGTTAGACAAGTAACGCCATTCCAATAGTGATTGTCATAACCTACTATATTACCATTTATATTTTTTTTTACCCACTCTAATAAACTATTTTTATTATTAGTCTCTTCACCAATAATAGAAGTCCTAATTACTATTGCATTTTCTGGTTCTCCTAGTGATTTAGTTTTACCATATAATGATTGTTCAGTGTGAGTATCAAGTTCATTATAGTTGCCTTTTTTACCATCAAATACACAATCTGTAGTAATATGAATAAATTTAATATCAAACTCTTTAGATAGAAAACTAACTATATGTGGAAATAATGTGTTTATACGAATATAGTCATTATAATTATCTTGACTATTATTTTGTGGTATAATACCAGCACAGTTAATTATAATATGTGGATTATATTCTAAAACAATATTTCTAAGTTTATCCCAACTATCAGTAGATATATTAAATATATTTCTATATATATTTATTATATTATAGCTAGTATCTAGCACAGATTTTACATAATTTCCTAACATTCCAGTAGAGCCAAATAGTAATATAGTAGGTTTCATTTATAATAGTATAAAATATAATTTTTATATAAATACTACGTATATCTAATATTTAAAATGATCTATAATAAAAGAATATTAGTATTTGGTGGAACAGGTTCTTTAGGATATGAGTTAAATAAGAGATATTTAGAAAAAAATCAAATCTACAATTTTTCAAGAGATGAACATAAACATTGGAAAATGCGATTACATTTTAATAGCAATAGAAACCTTAATTTTATAATTGGTAATGTATCTAATAGAGATAAGGTTAGAGAAACAATTTTACGTATAAAACCAGATATAATAATTATAGCTTGCGCAATGAAACATATAGAACAGTGTGAGGTAAATACCAGTGAAAGTCTTCGCACTAACTTGTTAGGAACACAAAATATATTAGATATAGTAGAAGAGAACCAAACTATACTTACTAACCTAGAAACAGTATTATTTGTTAGTTCCGATAAAGCATGTAGTCCTATTAATAACTATGGTATGTGTAAAGCATTATCTGAAACACTAGTAATTGAAAAAGCACACTATATAAAATCTATTAAATTTATAAATGTTAGATATGGAAATGTCTTAAATTCTAATGGTAGCATTATTCCTAGGCTCCATCTTATAGGTAATAGTGAAAAATACCAATCCTTTAGTTTAACAGATGCTAATATGACAAGATTTGTAATGACCTTAGAAGAAAGTGTAGACTTAATTGAGCATGCTATACTAAATGGTAAATCAGGTGATACGGTTATATCTGAGTTAAAGTCTATGAAAGTTATAGATTTGTTAGAAATATTCTCAGAAAAGTATAATAAACCTATTATTATATCTGGTTTAAGAGCTGGAGAAAAACTATTAGAGTCTTTAATTAATGAAACCCAGTCAGGTAGGTTAGTAAAGAATGGCAAATATACTCATATATTATCTGTTTTAGAATATTCAGATCCGATTGATATAAATAATTTATTAGACTATAATAGCACCATTAATCCAATCTCTAAAAATGAACTTAAAACATATTTATACAATCTAGAACTTATTTAATAAATACTTAAATTTAATATAGTTATTTTAGTATATAACTATATTAATGAATATATATCTATATGGGTGGTTGCATCCAAAAAATCTCAATGCTATTAAAAGTTATAAATCTATAAATATCATTACTGATAGTAATCAAATAGATAAGTGTGATATAATATATTGTCCATCTAACTATATAAACCCAGACAAATATCCTAATAAAATATTTATATTTGGTCCACATTTTTCTGTATTTCCTAATGAAGACTATGTTAAATTGTTACTAAATCATAAAAACAAATGTATATATACTCAGCCTAGCCAATGGGCTAAAGATGTTTGGATAAATATGATACCACACAAAAACGATATTATTAGGGTATTACCATTTGGAGTTGATACAGAAAGATTTAGTGAAATTCAACCAATAGATAATAGACATAGCGTTTTTATATATTATAAGTCTCGAAATCCTAATGAACTTAAAATGTTAGAGAATTTTTTAGGAAACAACCATGTAAGCTATAGAATATTTAGCTATGACCAAAAATATAGTGAAAATGACTATTTAGAATATCTGCAAAAATCAAAATATGGTATCGTATTAGATAGACATGAAAGTCAAGGATTTGCTTTAGAAGAGGCATTATCTTGTAATGTTCCCCTATTAGTATGGGATGCTACTAATATGAACCAGGAATTAAACCAAAATTATCCAAGTATTGCCGCTACTTCTATACCATATTGGGATAGTAGATGTGGTGAATATTTCTATGAATATAGTGATTTAGATAGTAAATTTAAAATCTTTTTAGAAAGACTTGATACATATAGACCACGCGAGTTTATATTAGAAAATTTATCTATTGATAAATGTGAGCAAAAGCTAATATCATTAATTAATAGTTTAAAACAATAGAAATTTAGATAAAAACTAAAATATATTTTTATATTAAGTATACTTTAGTTTATATGGCTTCTAAAAGAACAAATATAAAAGATACTATAGCTAACTCGACCATAGCTACTAAATCCAAAGAATTGTTAGCTAAGGTCCCTGTTAATAAGATGGCTGAATTCTACAAGGCACATAAGCAAGATATATGGTTAACTATTATAGCGATTACAGTTATAGTAGTTTATTTTACTGTGTTTTATAATAGAGTTGATAGATATTTATCTAAAATGGATGTATATGACCTACAACTTGGTTCCTTACAGGAAAACACAGAAGTTATAAAAGGTGACTTTAGACTATGTGATTTTTATGTCGCATCCAGTTATAAATCATATTTACCATGCACTAACTACTATGACTATGCAGACTGTCGTGCTATTAAAAAGGTATTAGAATGTGGTGCCAGATATATAGACTTAGATATATTTAATAATGATTTTAACTCATGCACAGAACCTGTTATTTGCAATGGTAATGAAATAGGTAATTGGCACTACACAACTAGTATACCTTTTAGAGAAGCTATGTTAACTATAGCTAAAACTGCCTTTAGCAGTAAATGGGTTAGAAATCCTACTGACCCATTATTTATTAATCTAAACTTTAAAACCTGGGGTAACACAGATACAGTTGATAAGTGTGCAACTATTATTAAAGAAATCTTTGTTTCTAAGTTATTACCATTAGACTATGGTTTCCAGGGACGTTTTAGTTCTACTAACCTGGCCACTACACCAATAACTCAACTATTAGATAAGGTAATTATATGTGCTACTGGTGAAATCTTGGATACAGATATGGACGAAATAACTAACATTCATCCGCAATCAAATTCTAATCTTAGAGATGTTACCTATGAACAAGTTAGAGATAGTTATGACGCTAATGAAATAACTGAGTATAGTAGAAAAAATGTTACAAGAGTAGTTCCAGATTTTAATGGTAGAACCAAACAAAACTATAATTTTTATACACCATACTATCTAGGTTGTCAGTTTAACTGTATGAATTATACTCAACCAGACGAACATATGATTAACTATATAGAAAAGTTTAAAAACTATAGTTATGTCTTAAAACCTATTAAACTTAGATATAAACCAATTACTATAGAGCAACCTTTACAACAAACTAAGGCAGTTAGCTTTGCTCCTAAGACTGAAACTACGCCATTCTATAGTATTACCTACTAGATAAAATATAATAAAATATACCATATAGTTTTTTATTATAATTTCTGTAGTGCTAACTGATAACCTTTATGAATAATTTTATATCTATTGCTATTTTGATTATAAAATCCATCCATAGTTTCTCTAATTTTTTGACCTGGATTACCACCACCATAGTCATCCATCCACATTATTCCACCTGGCAATAAAATTTTATCAGCATTTGTCATATCATAGATAATATCTTCTTCTAAATGACTACCATCAATATAAATCATATTATATTGCTTAGTATTTTTTTCAAAAAAATCTTTACTATATACCTCGTGAACAGTAAGTTTAGAGTAGTTATTAGACAGTTGAGTATTATGATAGAAATTATCTCTAGTAGAATTAGTTAAGGGTGTAGTTTTATCATTAATATCAAATGGGTCTATACAAGTTAAAGTAGATTGTTCGCTATTACAAAAATTATTTAATAAAAAACAGGCAGATAACCCTTCATAACTACCTATTTCTAATATAGTATTATCAGTTGATTTAGATAGGTGGTTACCCAGATATCTTTCTATTTCAGAATTAGAGAACCAGTTATGAGTAATTTTATAGTTTTGATACATTTTATAAATAATTAATTACTAATTGTCTTTAAATATATAGTAGCATTAGTTTATTTCGCAATTTATTATTAGATAATATAGATATCATTTCTCTTTCTATACTATTTAACTCCTCTAATGATACTAATTTTTCATTAACTATTTTTTGTTTAACACTTTTACCATCTACATATACAGTTTTTTGGTCTTCTATACATAATTTGTTTAACAATCCTTGTAGATTATTTATAGCCATCACATGTAAATTATTATCTAAGCTATTTTTAGGTGTTAGTTCATTTGATAGCATTTCTAGTGATTTTTTTAGGATCACACTTAGTTTTATTTTTTTTTCATAATAATCTGCTAATGCACTACATGCTTCTCCCTTAGAACATTGTTTAGGTGATACATGACAACTAGCATATAAATTAGATAAGTTCTGTTCACTCTCCTTAGCTAAGATTTCACTTTCTATTTTTTTATGGATTTTTTTCCACTCTGCTCTTTGATTAGCCTTTTTACTACTACAGAGTTTATCGCTTTCGCTATCCATACAGTTCTGCATAAATTTTTCTAGTTCAGTTTGCTCAGGGCCATCTGAACCCCCTGATAAGATTTGTCCCATATTCTTATATAACATATTATTAGAATATTATATAGGAATACTATGTCTAATTTTAAACAAGTCCTAGTTTAACTAAGACTTCACAAGCTGCTGTCTTGTTACTTAGTTTACTACGACCTTCTACTTTATTTTTTGATAGGATATCTTTTAGCTGACCCATAGTATATTTGTCATAACACTGTTGTATTTTATTAGCTTCTTTAGGTGTTGGGACTTTAACTATAGCAGGTTTTACTGATGAAACCCTAGCTATGACAGTAGCTGGTTTAGGTGTTGGTGTTTTAGGCTTAGGTGTTGTTGCTTTACTAACTATGGCAGGCTTTGGTAATTCTGATTTTACTACCACATTTTCAACTGGTGCTACCTTTGTATTTACTATAGTTTCTACGTCCATTATTTCTTTAGTTAGTTGTTCTTTAGTTATAATACTACTAATAGATAACGCAAGTATATATTGTTCAGTAGCATCTTTAATACTAATACGCTTTAGTGGATTACCATTTAACATTCTAACTCCAATACTGTTAATTCTGTCTAGTAATGCCTTATATTCCTTATAGTCACTAGATGACATAGAGAACAATACTCTAATACCCCTTTCTAAATACATAGTAATATCAGTTAATACTAAACCTAATGAATGGGTATCTATAGATAACACTGATTGTTTATATATATTATTTATAGCTATTCTATTATTAGTTTTAATAGCAGATATATACTCCTTTAGGAAATATACTAGCTCTACTGGAATTTGAGCCTCTAATACTTTACCTATACTACTAATAGAAAAATTTTCTATATAGCTTTTCATAATTTTATCATATAAGTCTTTAGAATATTTTAACAAACCAGTATCATCTAAGTCTTTTATTTTATAAAATTCGCTAACACCTTTTGGTAAAACATCATAGTCTAATGGCCATACAGGATAACTAGAATTAGTATAGCTTTGATGGTCATCTTTACTAAGGTCAACCTCTTTAGTGCTTAAACCAAAATCTATTAGTCTAAATGTAGGCTCTACTGTTAAGTTTGGTGTCTTAATGTCTCTATGACAAATACCATTAACATTAAATAGTAAGACTGACTTAAACGCGTTAATCATTTTAACTAAAATAGTATCAAATAGGTCCTTGGATAGCAATTTGGGGTCATATCCTATCATACCTTTTGCTTTAGCTGCGGAGCTTTCCTTAAATTTACTAGCTAAAAACTTATCAAGGGATTGGCCACCATTAGGTTGAATAATATTTACTAGTTTATTGTTAAGATGGACTAGTATTTTATCTTTTGGTTCTTTTTCAACATTTTTATAATAGGCATCTATTATTTTACAGTCTTTAAAGTTGTTTTCATTAGCTAAGTCAAAATCAGTGATAGTATCCGCATCTAATGGGTAAATAGTAAATTTAGCCTCTGGATCTATAGTAGGTATACCTATTGCTTTAACTTCGTTAAATTCTTGTTGAAAATCACTTTTTTCTACTATTTTACTAATATATTTATCTTCTCTTGCGTGCTTAGCTCCTGGTAAGTTAGGTCCATATACACAACCATAGGTACCTCTGGCAAGGAATTTACCACCTTTCATAGAATTATTTCTAGGCATCAATATATATTTATATATATTTATAATTTATTTATGTGTTCATAATTATAGACTGTGTATAAGTTATCTACAGTGTCTGGTGAAACCATATTACTATTAGCGTATCTATATATGTCATCTTCAGTACTATAATTTAGGTGATTATCTTCGTTATTCTCAACAAGTAGGTACCTATCATTTCTTGGCAAATCTTCCGGTATACTATCCGTTTGACCTAATCTATTTATACTATAACCCGTCCTATCTAGTATAGATACCTGATAAACACCATAGATAGAACCTAAACCGAAAACTATAGAAAAAAACATTATAATTTCTTTTATTTCCTGGGAAAAGCTATTTTCGCCAACTACTAATAATATAGTAGAGTTAGTAACTGATAGAGCACTACCAAGTACTATAGATACTATACTAAAAATATTCATATTTATGTTTATAATATGGATATTTATTATATAGATATAAATAGTTATCGCTAATAACAAATATAGTTTTTCTAATGTCTGTTACAGAAATAGTTCCTAACTTATGGCTTGGAAATGTCCAGGATAGCCTTGATTCTGCGTTTATATCTAATATAGATATAGTTATTAATTGTACTAAAGACTTGAAGTTTTTAGATGAAACTAAAAAATGTGTTAGAATACCGATAGAAGATAATCTACAAGACGAAGAAATAGCAGCATTATACAGCTATTTACCAAGAATTACTGACTACATCCATAGTAATTTAAGATTAGGTCGTAGAGTGTTTGTCCATTGTTTTGCTGGAAAACAGAGATCTGCCAGTGTTATAGTGGCCTATATAATGAGATATTATAGGTTAGATCTGAATAAGGCTATAGAGCTAGTCAAATCTAAGAGAATGATTATATTTACACCACAGTGTAATTTTGAAAAGGCGTTAGTACAGTTTTATGTGAATAGTTGTAGTTAGACCTTTTTACTAGCATTATAGAAGGATAGAGCCATAGCAGCACCAGCAAGTTGAGCAATAATATAAATAGCCATATCACTTGTAGAGATTAGGTTATTTAAGTTCATCATAAAACTAACAGCTGGGTTAAAGTGTCCACCACTAATAGCGCCACCAAAGAAAATAACTGCTGCTAAAGCGATAGCAATTGGTAATGCTTGGCCTTGTACTAAGATAACAGATAAGAACACAAAGGTCCCGATAAATTCTACTATATACCTTAACATCTTTATATATTTTATTGAGAAAAAACTATATTAAAATATAATCAATTTATATATCATCTAGTAATAACTATGTTAGAAACGTTTATTTCTATGGTTAAATCAGGTTTTCAATATATCTATAGTGATGATGATGGCTATGACCTAATAGTACCATACCTATACTTAGGAAATTGTGATTCTATTAGTAAAGAAAACCTATCAATACTAGGAATACAGTTAGTTATAAATGCCACAACCAGTTGTCCATTCCAGGTAGAAAGCAGTAATATAAGAAATATCAGAATACCTATAGAGGATGACCTATCTATGTCATCTAATATCAAAATGTATACATATATTAAACTGGTTTTACCAATTATTGATAGCTATGTAAAAAATAAAAAACCTGTGTTTGTTAATTGTATGGCTGGTATGCAACGTTCTGCTACTATAGTAGCAGCCTATTTAATAGTATATAGAGGATATAATGTTGAAGAGGCTATTTCCTTTATAAGAAAAAGGAGGCCTATTGCGTTTAGACCAGGGCCAAACTTTTTACACGCGTTAAATATGATCTATATGTCTATAGAAAAATCTTAACTATCACTAATTTCATCTATAAAACCTAAATTTAAAGCAGTTTCTGCGGACATTTGTGGTTCTGTTAATAACAGGTGCTGGACTGTATCATAGTCAAGGCCAGTGCGTTCCATCCAAAAATAGACATCATCAGAATCATGTTTTATTTGTCTACCACTTCTAGAATGATGGATAAGGAAGGTAGCGTCTTTATCCATAATTTTCTTTCTACAGAATTGACTAATCACACTTGCACCACTGGCAACCCCAGGATATCCTTTGTGTTTGTCTTTACTTTTTCTTTTACCATTATGAATATAGACATCTACAGGTTTATAACTAAGCTGTAAAGTATTACATACTAGTTCACAAGCATCTACTATACCACCAGGAGATGATATGTGAAGTTCTAAGCTATCAAATGGATAACTAAGAGCCTTTTCAAACTGGTCACTAAATTCTTTGGCTAGTTTAAAGTCTATAGTTCCTGTTATATTAATCTTATTATAGTCTAATGTAACTGGCATTATAGTTTAATTTTCTATATACAATAAAAATATTTTTGTTTTCAAATTTTATCTCTTTTCTATATGCGTTAGGGTATGTTATATGATTTATATCTATAGATACTATTTGATAGCTAACGATACGCATCATATACATTCTATTCTATAATATTGTACTTAGCAATAACAGCCTTAGGTAAAAGCTCCATTTTCTTTTCATTTAGTTTTTTATAACATTTAGAAATGGTAACTTCACTAGTTTTACAAGCATCCGCTACTTGTTTTTTAGTTACATTTTGACTGGCTATCTGACTGGCTAAGAAAATAGAACCAGCCGCTATACTAGGAGCGGTATTATCATCTACTATGTTACTAAAAAGTGCCTTTACTGCTATAAATTCAGCTATATGTTTAACATCAGTTGATACAGGTAGATTAGAACAATACCTTTCTATATAATCAATAGGATTACTAGAATCGTCTGTAATATGCTCACCATTTTTTTGGGCCATCCTCCAGTTTTCTCTAAAGTTTTTAATACCTTTAGTCATATCTTGGAGCTGAATATCAAACATATCCGCTATCTCCTTACTACTTCTTGGAACTTTTTCATCTTTACAAGCGAAATAGACACAAGCTGCTATTAAACCATCTCTATTATCACCTCTGGAAATATTAACATCCCTAATAATATTATAGAATTCCTTGGCTCTTTCAATAATAATAGCTGGAAGACCATAACGTTTAGTTTTGTTAGTAATTTTACAGCAGATTTTATATAAACTACGTTCTTTATATGGCATTTGGTGCCAAGAATTATACTGAACCATACGTTTTACACTATTATTATCGTGACTTCTTTGGCTAATAAGAGTACCAAGTGATGACTCTGGTAACATAGAATTAGTTGGCATTCCAACACGTTCTTTACTTGCACCACCACCATCTCCATAGTTTCTATATTCAGCTTCTTCAAATAGTTTCTTACACTGCATGAGACCACACTTTTGACATACGTGTTGGCCATCTGAATATACTAAGGTAGGTGTTTTACAATCACTACATAAATCACTATCATCATCTAAGTAGTCATCATCATAGTCACTATTAGTATTCTCTTCTAAATTAACCTGTCTTTCTTCTTCACCTAATTCTAAATGTTCATCTTCGTCTTCACCACTGGTATCCATAATCATATTAGTTTTTTCTTTAAAGCTATCCCAAGGATTAAATTCCTTGTCATTTTTAATAGTACTCCAAATATCATCTATATTTAGAGTATTATAGTTTGAACTATTTGTATTTGCTAAACTCATAGTTATTATTGCTCATATATATTGTTTTATCTTTTTATATCAAATTTAATAAATATACTATATGGATTATTATATCATATCTATTAAAAGAATTATTTAGGGATACTGGAGCATCTATTGTATTCATTACTAATTTTTTCTGGTATCATTTCATTATTTTCTAATAATTTATTATAGGTATAGGTTATATAGTCACAATGATTATCATAGACATAGTTAGTTTGACCAGGTGTACCTGTTTGTTGAGGATTAGAATTTACTATATCAACCTTTCTATTTCCAAAGATACTAGACACTAATCTTTCAGCTAGATTAACACCAGTTCCTATAGCAAAACCATCTTTTATACTTTGGAAGAACCCTCCACTGCCTCCATTAGAAATACTTGGCATAGTAGTTGATCCATTAACAACCATTATACCATTATTAGCAGAGGGTAAGTTAGAGTTTGGTTTAGGTTTTATAGTTAGAGTATTTGAGCCATATAAGGCCCCTCTATTAGAATGATTATTACTATTTGGCATTTATTACTATAGCTATACTATCTAATTCTTATATAGTTATTATTTAA
>Ga0214923_10003585_pt1 | contig 19372 bp, 19 predicted proteins | sample LL1510_MetaG_FD_177993 | JGI IMG/M metagenome (GOLD analysis project Ga0214923, IMG submission 177993) | Freshwater microbial communities from Lake Lanier, Atlanta, Georgia, United States - LL-1510 | ecosystem: Environmental > Aquatic > Freshwater > Lake | place: USA: Georgia | collected...
GAGCCCGAAATCCTGAGCCACCTGGAGCTGGTGGTGAACACCGTCAGCATGGAAGAGGCGGTGCAGCAGCAACAGGAGGCCGAAGCCTGAACCCTTCTACTCTTGAGAAATATTTTTTATGACGGAGTGAACCGTACGGATGAGTACCGGATACAATGTTCAAGTTCTTACAGAACTTTACTTTGCTACTCCCCGCGACCGCGCTTGCCTGCCGACACCACTGAGGTGATACGGCATGGCGGTAGTGTGCCTAAAACACATTTAAACCCACACCGTACAGAGAAAACTCGTCAATTTTATGACAAGTCGCCAAGCCAAACTACAGGAAGACACCTATTTCAGGGTGATGCGCATCCTGCAAGAGAACCCCGACCTCACCCAGCGCGAACTGGCCGAGAAACTGGGTATCAGCGTCGGCGGGTTGAATTACTGCCTGAAAGCGCTTATGGAAAAAGGTTTGGTGAAGATGAAAAACTTCGCCAATTCAAAAAACAAATTTGGCTATGTCTACGTGCTTACGCCAACTGGCATGGCTGAAAAGGCCGCCATCACCCACCGCTTCTTGCAGCGCAAGATGGATGAGTATGAGGCGCTAAAGGCAGAAATTGAAGCACTAAGGTCTGAAGTTGAAAAGACTGGCGGGGAAGGAACTCAAAAAGCATGATCAACGTCACCCCCGTCATCCTCTGTGGTGGTTCCGGAACCCGTCTCTGGCCCCTCTCCCGCGCTGGATTTCCCAAACAGTTCCTCTCGCTAACTGGCAATGAAAGCTTGTTCCAGCAAGCCGCAAAACGACTGGTGCGACTGGGCGCAGACGACATCCAGGTCGCCAACCCCTTAATCGTTACTGGCGAAGAACACCGTTTCCTAGCATTTGAGCAACTGCGCGAGGCAGGCATCGAGCTGGGTGCGGCCTTGCTGGAGCCGGTTGGCCGAAACACTGCCCCAGCACTCACATTGGCGGCGCTGGCGGCCATGGAAGGCGGAGCAGACCCCGTTCTGGTGGTGACGCCCGCCGATCAGACCGTTGTGAACGCCGACAGCTTCACCTCCGCCATGCAACGAGCAGTGGCAGAGGCTGCTAACGGCACTATCGTCATTTTGGGGGTGACACCGGACAAACCAGAAACGGGTTATGGCTACATCCAAATAAGCAAATCTGAAGCGGATGCAGCTGTTCGTATTGTCCGCCGCTTTGTTGAGAAGCCTGACGCAAACACTGCACAAACCTACTTGAGCGAAGGTGGTTACTACTGGAATGCCGGCATGTTCGTGCTTAAAGCCTCTGTTTGGCTCCAGGCGCTTGGGCAATTTCGTCCAGATATCTTGCAGGCGACGCAGGCCGCCTGGGACAAGCGCAGCGCCGACAGCGCGTTTGTTCGCCCCGGCAAGGCTGAATTTACTGCTATTCCTTCCGAGTCCGTGGACTACGCCGCCATAGAGCACTGCCCCGGCAGCAACTTCCCCATCAAAATGGTACCTCTGGATGCCGGTTGGAATGACCTGGGGGCTTGGGATGCAGTCTGGAATGTCTTGCCAAAAGACGAAGCTGGTAATGCGCACTTAGGTGACGTACTGACCACCGACAGCCGTAACACCTTGGTGCACGCCACCAGCCGACTCGTTAGCTTGGTGGGGGTTGAAAACCTGATCGTGGTGGAAACACCCGACGCTGTGCTGGTAGCAGACAAAACCCGCAGCCAAGACGTCAAACACATCGTCACCCAGCTGCAGAAAACAAAACGCGAAGAGCACACGCTTCACCGCAAAGTGCATCGGCCATGGGGTTGGTACGACAGCATCGACGAAGGTGGTCGATTCAAGGTCAAACGCATCCAGGTTAAGCCCAAAGCCAGCCTTAGCTTGCAAAAACACCATCATCGCGCCGAGCACTGGATCGTGGTGACTGGCACCGCCGAGATCACCAACGGTGACAAGGTGCTGACCTTGACCGAAAACCAGTCCACCTACATTCCCCTGGGTGAAGTTCATCGTCTCGCCAACCCCGGCACGATACCCCTCGAAATCATCGAAGTGCAGTCGGGCAGCTATTTAGGCGAAGACGACATCGTCCGTTTTGAAGACACCTACGGACGGGCGCAATCATGACCCATCATCCCAAAATCTACGTCGCTGGTCACCGGGGCATGGTGGGTTCAGCCATCATGCGCCATCTGTTGGCCAATGGCCACCCGACAGAGCGCATCGTCACACGTACCCATGCCGAGCTGGACCTGACAAACCAAGCTGCCGTCAGCGCGTTCTTTGCCGCCGAAAAGCCCGACCAAGTCTACTTAGCCGCAGCGAAGGTGGGCGGCATTCACGCCAACAACACTTACCCAGCCGAATTCATCTATCAGAACCTGATGATGGAGACCAACGTCATCGATGCGGCCTTTCGCAATGGCGTGCAAAAGCTGCTTTTCCTTGGCTCAAGCTGCATTTACCCCAAGCTGGCCGAGCAACCCATGCGCGAAGATGCCTTGCTTACCGGTACGCTGGAACCCAGCAACGAGCCCTACGCCATCGCCAAGATTGCTGGCATCAAGCTGTGCGAAAGCTACAACCGCCAGTACGGCCAAAGCCATGGGGTGGACTACCGCAGCGTCATGCCCACCAACCTCTATGGCCCTGGCGACAACTACCATCCTGAGAACTCCCACGTCATCCCGGCTCTCATCCGCCGCTTTCACGAAGCAAAGGTCAACAACGCATCCAGCGTCACTATATGGGGCACCGGCACACCCAGGCGCGAATTCTTGTATGTGGACGACATGGCTGCTGCCAGCGTGCATGTCATGAGCCTGCCGCAATCCACCTATAGCCGGTACACCCAGCCCATGCTCAGCCACATCAACGTGGGCTGCGGCGAAGACGTGACTATCTTGGAAGTGGCACAAGCCGTGGCCCGAACCGTGGGCTACACCGGCCCCATCCACACCGACACTGCTAAGCCTGACGGTACGCCGCGCAAGCTCATGGACAGTACCCGTCTTAACGCGTTGGGCTGGCAAGCACAAGTCAGACTGGAAGTAGGCTTGAAGACCGCCTACGAAGACTTTTTGACCCACTACGCCACATAAACACAGGGCAAGCAAATGACATCAACAACCAACACATTCCCAAAAGTCGCCCTCATAACTGGCATCACCGGTCAAGATGGCTCTTACCTCGCCGAGTTTTTGCTTGAAAAAGGTTACATCGTTCACGGCATCAAGCGCCGCGGCAGCTTATTTAACACCCAGCGCATCGACCACATCTACCAAGACCCGCACATCGACAATGCGCGCTTCAAACTGCACTACGGTGACCTATCCGACACCAGCAACCTGGTGCGCATCATTCAGGAAACTCAGCCAGAGGAGATTTACAACCTCGGCGCCATGAGCCATGTTGCAGTGTCGTTCGAAAGCCCTGAATACACGGCTGACGTTGACGGGATCGGCACGCTGCGCATTCTCGAGGCCATTCGCATCCTAGGTCTTGAGAAAAAGACGCGCTTCTACCAAGCCAGTACCAGCGAACTGTATGGCTTGGTGCAAGAAATCCCACAAAAGGAAACCACGCCGTTCTACCCACGCAGCCCATACGCTGTGGCTAAGATGTACGCGTACTGGATCGTGGTTAACTACCGCGAGGCTTATGGTATTTACGCCTGTAACGGCATCCTTTTCAACCACGAGAGTCCACGTCGCGGCGAAACCTTCGTGACTCGCAAAATCACCCGTGGCTTGGCGAACATTGCTCAGGGATTGGAGCCGTGCCTGTACATGGGCAATATGGATGCGCTACGCGACTGGGGCCATGCTAAAGACTACGTGCGCATGCAATGGATGATGCTGCAGCAAGACCAGCCTGAAGACTTCGTCATCGCCACCGGTGTGCAGTACAGCGTGCGGCAGTTCATTGAATGGTCTGCTGCTGAACTAGGTGTCAAGTTGCGCTTCGAAGGCCAAGGTGTGGATGAAGTTGGAATCATTGACAGCATCGCGGGTGCCAACGCTCCAGCGCTCAAACCCGGACAAATCGTTGTACGGATCGACCCGCGCTACTTCCGTCCCACCGAGGTTGAAACCCTGCTGGGCGACCCGTCTAAAGCCAAGGCCAAGCTGGGCTGGACCCCCGAAATCACCGTGCAACAAATGTGTGCCGAAATGGTTGCCGCTGACTTGCAAGCTGCTAAGCAGCAAGCTCTGTTGAAGGCCAATGGCTTCGTAGTGAACGTTAGCGTCGAATAAACTGTGGCGAACATTCATTTAACCAGTGGGCGGGAGTTCACCGCAGAATCTGGTGTTTCCCTGTTGGACGCCGCATCGGCTGCAGGCATCGCACTGCCCTACAGTTGCCGTACTGGTCGCTGCAGCACTTGCAAAGCGCTTGTTCAGCGTGGTCAAACGCGTCCGCTGACTGACGAAGTGGGACTTAGCCTCGAGGAGGTAGAGGCGGGCTGGATCCTCGCTTGCGCGCGTACAGCGGAGACCGATGTGACGTTGGACATAGAGGACCTGGGCACAGTTCAGCTACCGCAGCCTAGAACTTTGCCCTGCCGCATTGCCGAACTAGAGAGGCTTGCTCCCGATGTTCTGCGAGTAAAGCTTAGGCTCCCCCCCACCGCAACCTTCTCTTTTATACCTGGTCAATACATAGACGTTATAGGTACCAACGGCATACGCCGTAGTTACTCGCTGGCCAATTCAAATTGTTCGGAAAAATTGCTTGAGTTGCATATCAGAGCCGTAAATAGCGGGTCGATGAGTGACTACTGGTTTAACCACGCAGAACTCAATGACCTATTGCGTCTGAATGGGCCACTGGGCACTTTCTTTCTTCGCGAATGTAAAAACACTGATATCTTTTTTTTGGCGACAGGTACCGGTATTGCCCCAGTCAAAGCCATACTGGAATCGTTAATACATGTTCCCGAAGACCAGCAGCCTAAGTCCGTTACCGTATTTTGGGGTGGGCGGAAACCCGAAGATTTTTATATTGACATTGCGGCCATTCCTGGCAAGCACCGTTATATACCCGTGATTTCTCGCCCGAATGAGAGTTGGACGGGTGTTAAAGGATACATTCAGGATATTTTATTATCAACAGCGCCGGATCTAAGCAATGCGGCCGTTTACGCTTGCGGCTCTGGCAATATGATCCATACTGCAAAAAAATTGCTGATCAATGGTGGGTTGCCTTCGGCGCGTTTTTACTCCGATGCATTTGTCAGTTCAGGTAATAGTTAATTAATCCGAGAATAAGATATGAAAGCAGTCATTCTTGCAGGTGGGCTAGGCACGAGACTCAGTGAGGAGACATCCACCCGACCAAAGCCTATGGTAGAAATTGGTGGCAAGCCCATACTTTGGCACATCATGAAAATGTATTCGCATCACGGAATAAATGATTTCGTAGTGTGTTGCGGCTATAAGGGCTATGTAATCAAGGAGTATTTTGCAAATTACTTTCTGCATATGTCAGATGTTACCTTTGACATGCAGGCAAACACCATGCATGTGCACGAGAAGCGTGCCGAGCCTTGGAAGGTCACCCTTGTAGATACAGGGGACGACTCAATGACTGGCGGACGTCTCGGCCGAGTTGCTGAATACGTGAAGGACGAGGAAGCTTTTTGTTTTACGTATGGTGACGGCGTCGGCGACATAGATATTTCTGCAACTATTGCCTTTCATCGCGAACATGGCAAAGCCGCCACCCTTGCGGCCACCTTCCCGCCTGGGCGTTTTGGTGCGCTGGACATTCAAAGCCGTCAGGTCATGAGCTTCAAAGAAAAGCCGAAAGGCGACGGAGCGATGATCAATGGTGGCTTCTTCGTTCTTAGCCCTAAGGTGTTGGCCTACTTGAACGGCGACAGCACCATCTGGGAACAAGAGCCCTTGATGAAGCTTGCCGAGGAGGGGCAACTCATGGCTTTTGAACACCACGGTTTCTGGCAGCCCATGGATACGCTTCGGGACAAGCACCTCTTAGAGGAGCTATGGGCCTCCGGCAAGGCGCCCTGGAAGAAGTGGGATTGACCTGCCCATGAAGCAAATTGATACTGACTTCTGGTGTGCCAAGCGTGTCTTCCTTACAGGCCACACTGGTTTTAAAGGTGGCTGGCTGAGTCTCTGGCTACAGTCCATGGGGGCCACCATACGCGGTTTATCATTAACGCCGCCGACTGAACCGGCATTGTTCAATGTTGCCCGCATCGCAGAAGGCATGGACCACCACATCGCCGACATTCGTGATTACGCTGCAGTCAAATCAGCGATGGATGATTTCAAGCCAGAGATTGTCATCCACATGGCTGCGCAGCCGCTCGTGCGACTGTCTTACCAGCAACCGATTGAAACCTACGCCACCAATGTCATGGGTACCGTGCACGTGCTCGAGGCGGCACGCCACGCTGGCTCGGTCAGGGCAATCGTCAATATCACCACGGATAAGTGCTACGAGAACCGTGAGTGGGTTTGGGGCTACCGTGAGGATGAACCCATGGGAGGCTACGACCCTTATTCCAACAGCAAGGGGTGCGCAGAGTTGGTCAGTTCGGCTTATCGCAAGTCCTTCCTCAAAGACGCTGGGGTCGCGATGGCCACTGTCCGAGCGGGCAACGTCATCGGGGGTGGTGACTGGGCGCTGGATCGTTTGATACCCGATGTACTTCGTGCCTTGCAGGATAAACAGCCGGTTCTCATTAGAAACCCTCACGCCATCCGTCCATGGCAGCATGTGCTAGAGCCGCTTTCTGGCTACTTGCTGCTTGCCGAACGCCTTTACACAACCGGTCAAACCGATGCGGAGGGATGGAACTTCGGTCCGCACGATGAGGACGCTAGGACTGTGCAGTGGATCGTAGAACACCTGTGCGAAGACTGGGGAGATGGAGCCTCATGGGCTTTACAGACAGGTGATCATCCGCATGAAGCAAGCTTCCTGAAGCTGGATATTTCCAAGGCGCGCCAGCGACTTCAATGGGCTCCTCACTGGTCCCTGGAGACCGCTTTAAAGCGCATCACAGAATGGCATCAAGCCTGGCTTAGTGGCCAGGACATGCGAGCTGTTTGCCTGAATCAAATCACACAATATCGAGCCAACATATGACCACAACACCTGTTAATTTTCAGCCGCAACTAGACAAGATCCGCAGCCAAATCAGTGAGCTGGTCCAGCAGTATGCAGATATCGCGTATGCCCCCAAGCCCTTTGTCCCCGGCCAGACTGCTGTTCCAGTATCCGGCAAGGTCATTGGCGCGGACGAGCTCAAAATGATGGTTGAAGCATCACTGGACGGCTGGCTGACCACTGGCCGCTTCAACGCGATGTTCGAGCAACGCTTGGCCCAATTCCTAGGCGTTAAATACCTGATTACAGTGAACTCAGGCTCGTCGGCTAATTTGGTGGCCTTCTCAACCCTGACTAGCCCAAAGCTGGGCGATCGGGCGATCAAGCAAGGGGATGAGGTCATCGGTGTGGCAGCGGGATTCCCGACGACAGTCAATCCGATTCTGCAATTTGGCGCGGTGCCTGTTTTCGTGGACGTCGACCTCGCCACGCACAATATCGACGCCAGCAAGATCGAAGCGGCCATCACGCAAAAGACGAAGGCCATCATGCTGGCGCACAGTCTGGGTAACCCGTTCAATTTAGATGTGGTCACCGCACTTTGCAAGAAGTACAACCTGTGGTTGGTTGAAGACTGCTGCGACGCCCTCGGCGCTACATACAAAGGCAAGCTGGTCGGCACCTTTGGCGACATCGCCACGCTGAGCTTCTACCCAGCACACCACATCACGATGGGTGAAGGCGGCGCCGTGTTTACCAACAACGCCGAGTTGAAGCTGATCGCTGAGTCATTCCGCGACTGGGGCCGCGACTGTTACTGCCCGCCCGGTAAGGACAACACATGCGATAAGCGCTTCTGCTGGACTAAAAAGGAACTGGGTGGCGACCTCCCCGACGGCTATGACCACAAGTACATCTATAGCCACCTAGGTTACAACCTCAAGATTACCGACATGCAGGCCGCATGCGCCCTGGCGCAAATGGCCCGTGTGGAGGAGTTCATTGCAAAGCGTCGTGCCAATTTCAGTTACCTCAAGAATCGCCTGGCCAGCGTCGAACAGTTCTTGCACCTGCCTGAAACAACACCGAATTCCGAGCCGTCCTGGTTCGGCTTCCCAGTCGTCCTAAGAGAAAATTCAGGCGTTAAGCGGGTTGATCTTCTCAATTATCTCGATCAGAACAAGATTGGTACCCGCCTTTTGTTTGCCGGAAATTTGACTCGCCAGCCCTATATGATCGGACGTAACTATCGCATCAGTGGTGAACTTGTTAATACTGACATTGTGATGAATCAGACTTTTTGGCTCGGAGTATTTCCAGGACTTCAAGCAGAACATCTCGACTATATTGCCTCAAAAATTGAAGAATTCTTTGGTGTCGGATTCTAATGTTTACGCTAAAAAAAACAAAAATACCTGGATGTTTTGAAATACAACCTAAGATCATTGATGATGCCAGAGGTCGATTTGTCAAGATATTTCATAAAGATGGTTTTGCAAAGTTGAATTTGGAATCAACCTTCGCAGAGGAATATTACTCACACTCTAGACAAGGTGTAATACGCGGTATGCACTTCCAAATTCCGCCGTCAGACCATGTTAAAGTCGTGTACTGTATTCATGGCGAAGTTCAGGATGTTGTACTTGATTTGCGTCGTGGATCACCGACATATGGGGAGGCAATCGAAATAAGGTTATCGGAAAGCGAAGGGAATGGTATCTATATTCCAAAAGGTATGGCTCATGGATTTTGCGCAACAAGCCCAATTGCAACACTGATTTATAAGGTGACAAGTATATATGATTCCAATAAAGATCGCGGGGTATTGTGGAATTCGTTTGGTTTTGAATGGCAAACAAAATATCCAGTAATCTCTAAACGAGATTCAGAGTTCACGACATTGGAAGACTTTCAAAGCCCGTTCGAGTACATGTTATGAAAAATATTGGTTCGGTATTTGTAACAGGTGGAACTGGCTTTATCGGATCAAAATTGATCGAAGTTCTTTTGAGTAATAATTTGAATGTTCATGTATTGACAAGGCAGGAGTACAAAAAAATCCGCTCTCTTGGCAATAATCGACTTCATTTTCACTATTACGACGGAAGTGCAAGTTCAGTATTGACCGCAATAGATATTTCGAAGCCAAAGATCGTATTTCATTTGGCGTCATTATTTGTGGCAGAACACCAGTCGGAAGACATAGATAAGCTAATCGAAAGCAATATACTATTATGCACTCAATTACTGGAAGCGATGGCGAAGAATAATGTTAAGTACATTGTAAACGCCACCACCTGCTGGAAGTACTACGAATCAAATCAATACAACCCCGCGAATTTGTACGCGGCAACAAAGAAGGCTGCGGAAGATATTATCGAATACTATCATCAGGCTGAGAGTATAAAATATTTGAATCTATTAATATTTGATACATACGGGAAGGGTGACACTCGGTGTAAGTTTATAAATATCTTAATTAATGCTTGCGATAGATCGGAAGATTTCTTAATGTCAGCTGGGGAGCAGTATTTAAACTTAACGCATGTACATGATGTGGCTGAGGCCTTCGTTACTGCTGGGACTCATCTGATTGAAGGGCGATTTCAATCTGGAGAGTTTGCAGTTAGAGGCTCCGAAGAGTTCAAGCTTATTGATCTTGCGTCGATGCTTGTCAAATTAAGAAAATCTAACACAAGATTAATCCCCGGCTCAAGAGCATACCGCAAGAGAGAGGTAATGAGTGTGAATTCTTTCATCCCAACTTTGCCGGGCTGGACGAGCAAGAAAACGATACGCGAGGAATTCGCGCTTTGCGATCAAGATTGATACATGCATAAAATGTATATCCAACAAGGTGCGAATGTCGCAGGAGCAATCGCAACACTTGTAGCTTCGACGGTTTATTTGAATCGTTTAGAAGAACACGGCTACGGCATTATTGCAATGGCATTACTTGGATTGGCATGGATAGCAGTCTTCGAGTCGTCTTTTACCCAACCTATTATAAAGGAGTTGTCGATACCTCAAGGTTCTAGACAGTACACATCCAGTGCTTTTTTTACGGATATTAGTAATATTGCAAACAAATGGCTGTTTTGGGTTTTTATTACGGTTTTCGCAGTTGCTCTTGCAGTGTCAAGAATAGTCAATTTAGATAGCGGCGGGCTTATCATTTCTGTTTCAGTAGCTGTAATGGCTTGTGGAAAGCTCAAAGAATCACTTTATCGATGCGTTTTGATTTCTCACGATCGAAGCGCATTTACCTCGTTAGTGCTTTCAGCAACAAATATTTTAAGAGCATCAATAGCTTCTGCATGGATGATTTATATTGATGATCATAACTTAGAGGCCTATTTTTTAATAAGTTCTATTCTGCAGGCGGCATCTCTTACAGCTCATAAGTTATCCTCGGACAAGTTCATTCAGAAAGACAGAAGGCAACCATCAAAAGTCTTCTGCAATAAAAAATTTGTTGATTTTTCTCGTAACTCATTGGTTGCAGGTATTCTTTCGCTCGCACTAACTCAGCTCGATAAATTCATTGTAAGCACTCAGTTAGGCGTGCATTTATTTGGGGCATACTCGTTTACTTGGACGTTTGCTGCAGGATTATTTATGCTGGTATATCCTATAAACAATATTTACTATCCAAGATTTGTGTCCAGCGTCGCCGTCAATGATGACCAAGAAATATCAAGATACATTGAATCTGCATTTTTTAAACTTTCAGGCACCGTCGGGCTGGTTGGCATTGCTGTGATAAATGTATGGCCCGATTTCCTAATAATAATCGGAAAAAATACCAACGATTACCGTGCAATAATACCTATGGTTGCTGGGGCTATTGCGGGTTGCTCTAATGTTCTTGTTCACTCGATACTCAACGCTTACGGAAAGTCTCGTTTTTTGATTGTACAAAATATTATTCTTATAGTCATTGGGATGCCATTCGTGCTGTTTTCAACCATTCAACATGGACTAATAGGTGCGGCAGTGGCTACAATGTTGATATATATCGCTCATACTCTGTATTCATTAATAATATGCGGAAAAGTAAGGGAAATCAAAATTAATGTTCAGGGAATGTATTTAAAAATATTTGTTTGCAATGTTGCTCTTTTCGCCATTCTCGGCTGTGCAATCCGCAAGGCTACAGAGTTTGCGCGAGACCCAAGCTCTTATTTAAATATATTGATATTTCTTTCAATATATTTATTGGCATCATTTTTCTGTCTCCAGTTAATCCATAAAATATTAAAGACGCATCATGTCTGAATTAAGCGTAACCTGCGTTATTCCTACCAAGAAAGGTAGGGACACGATATTTAAGGCCATTGATTCCGTTGTTGCTCAAACTTATAGATCAATCAAAATAATTATCTATGTTAATGATGTTGATAATGAGTATTTCTCGGATCTGAATAGAGCAGCTAATATGCTCGCTGCTGAAACATCGATAGAGGTGATTCAAGGCGAAGGCAATCTTAATGTAGTTGAAAGCTTCAATGCTGCTATGTCTTATGCAGACACAGAGTTTGCTTTTTGGCTGTCTGATGATGATGTTATTGAACCAAAATATATCGAAAAACTCGTTAACATGCTGAATACTAACAGAAGTGCGGTCGGTGCATTCTGTGATTTTAGAAATTTCGATATATATACAGGTAAAACCATATCTTCATACACGTCATCCTTTGCTAAATCATCAATCCCACTTTTGAGATATATATTATCCATGAAAAGGATTAATGCAATGGCGGTATATGGCATCTATAGGAAAAGTCATTATAAAAATAATCAATTGTTGTTCATGGATTTCTTTGATGTAGATTATGTTCTAAAGGCAATTGTATCTGGGGGAATCAGTGTTGTAAAAGAGCAATTAATTTCAATTGGGTCCAAGGGCATTCGTGTCCCATACAGCATAGTAGGTGATCAGTTCCAACACCTGCCGATCTTAAAAAGTCAATTCATTTATGTATCCGCCCGCAGTTCGAGATTGTCTGCAAGTGTTTGTTTTTTATTATTGGGTATTGCCCTTCTTTATTCTTCTGTAAAACGTAGAAAATACGGTGTTGGAAAAGATCCAAGAGCATAATCAAAATGAGGGAGGAAAAACTTCAAGAACATAGGCTAATAAGTTTGTTGTTGCTTATTGGTCTTTTGTTGAATGTAACGATGCTGTGCTCGTATCTTGACCTTCGAGGGACAATCCCAGCCGCACTCGCAATAATATTTGTAATCGTCTTTGGGGTACGGCCACATGTTTTCAATGCAAATGCTCTAAGGTTATCGGTTGCATTCGGTTTGATGGCTTCGTATTTGCTGTTTTCACTTATTTGGTTTTCCGATAGTAAGATTGATTATTTCTTTTACTGGCTATATTTAATTGGCGTGCTGTTCCTCGCGCCAATTATGATCGTTCGTGGAAAACCAGCCGTATCCGTGGAGATCAAGGTTGTGCTCCTCAAAATCGTTGTGGCAGTCAATATATCGGTTGGTTTGTTTTCAATAATTAATTTTTGGTATCTCAATCAAAATATATTAAATCCGAATCTTGCCTCGATATGTCTTGCCACCCAGTTTGTGTCACTCTATCTGGCAAAACATGCTCTTAAGGGGCTGAAGTTTTTGAGTTTAATGGTGTTTCTGACACTCTTATTGTCATTTTCCCGTTCGGCTATCGGATTCTGCCTATTTATATTGCTTGCGCTGTCTGTAAGTGAGCGCTGGCTAGGTTTACTAAGGCTGACTCTTTTTGCAATGTTGGCCACTGTATTCATTTTATTTGTTTTACCATCATACGAGATAAATTTGTTTGATGTTATTCAAGATAATCAGTTTGTAAAGAATTTAATACGATTTAAAGGTGATATTTCAAGTGACGAATTGAGATTTTTCAGAAACCCTTCTGTCTTAATGCATTACTTGGATAGTAATTTTTTATCTGGTTTGGGCGTTGGTGCCAGAGGTTATTATGCTCTTCTTGATGAAGGAATGGACTTGGAGTCGTTCTTCCTTGTTGGAATAAGTGATGTTGGATTGATCGGAGTCGGCATCCTTTTAATTGCAATGTCAACTGTATACTATAAACAAAATTTCAGAATTATACTTTTTATTCTCATATTGTTTAATTTTTCGAATTTTTCATCATTTATTTTTTTGGGCGCCCCGGCATTAACCCTTGGAATATTACTAATAATACCCATTTATAAAGCCATTGATCCAATTGAACGGCAAATCTAGTTTCTAATTCGCGCCACTTGGCTTCTGTAACATCAACATCTCCGAAGGGTTTATCATAATGTTTACCTCATTTGGTCGAAACAATGAGTCTGGCCGCTTAAGTTGGCTCAAAAATAAGCTCACTCAACTACCTCCAGGATTAAGGATCCTCGATGCGGGCGCGGGCGAATTACGCAACAAGCAGTATTGCTCTCACCTAGAATACGTGTCTCAGGATTTTTGTCAGTATGAAGGAAAGGGAGATGGGGTAGCGCTACAAACTGGAGACTGGGATACATCAAGAATTGATTTGGTATGCGACATTTCATCAATCCCAGTGGCTGATGAAAATTTTGACGTTGTTCTTTGCACTGAAGTGTTTGAGCATATACCGGATCCGATTGGCGCATTAAGGGAATTAGCTCGCTTGACTAAATCGAACGGCCTTATGATTCTCACCGCTCCGTTCTGCAGTTTAACTCACTTTGCTCCTTACCACTTCTCAACAGGGTTCTCTCGGTATTGGTACGAAAAGCACCTTGAGGCACTTGGGTTCACCGTAGTTGAGGTTTCATCAAACGGTGGTTGGTTCGATTTTATCGCTCAAGAGTTGTGTAGGTTACCTTGGATTGGTAGAACGTACTCTAGTCGTTTTCTTGGAGTTGTAGCTTTAATCTTTGCTTTACCGATGCTGTGCGTGATGAGGCTAATGAAGCGAAATGATAGAGGAAGTGATGAACTATTGACTTTTGGCTGGCATGTCGTATGCAGAAAAAATAAAGCTATTTGAGACTTTTATATGATCGCTACGAGACTTGAAGGTGGCCTGGGAAATCAGCTGTTTCAATACGCCACAGGGCGAGCCTTAGCACTTAGGCATCGGACGGAATTGCTGCTTGATACTTCAGCATTAAATACAAATATGCAGGGTGTCACATCTCGTTATTTCGATCTTGGTCATTTCAATCTCGTCGCCAGAGTTGCTAATTCAGAAGAATGCAGGATCCCCTTCTGGTTACGACATCTTCCCGCGTTATCAAATTGGGTAAGTCCATGGCGTATGTATGTAGAAAAAGGCCTAGGCTTCAATCCACGATTCGCTACATTGCCAGACAATACTTTTTTGGTGGGCTATTGGCAGAGTTTTCGATATTTCTCTGATGTAGCGGATAAGCTGTTGAACGACTTTAACCAGGTTGCACCTATGTCTGCCGCTAGCAACGATATTGCGATGCAGATTGAATCTTCTACATCTGTAGCCATACACGTGCGTCGTGGTGATTATATATCTTTGGCGTCTGCTGCTAATCTGCATGGTGCATTGTCGGTAGATTACTACATTAACGCTGTGAGGGAGTTATCGCAGGTTGTTCAAGACCCGCGTTTTTTTGTTTTTTCTGACGACCCCGACTGGTGTCAAACTAATCTTAAGCTGAATGACAATGCCATCTATGTGACCCACAATATAGGAGCTGACTCATGGCAGGACTTGATGCTGATGGCACGTTGCCGACATCACGTCATCGCTAACAGTTCGTTTAGCTGGTGGGGAGCGTGGCTAGCGGATCAGCGTCACTGTAATAGTTCAAGCCGCTTTGTCGTCGCCCCCGCTCGGTGGTTTGCCGGGCAACTGGACTTAGATCTGCGTGATCGTTTTCCACCACATTGGCGAGTACGGTGATGCCCGAACCTATCAAACATCCCGAATCCCTCTCTAAACTACCAGACATAGCCGCTATGGCACCGGCGGTGAGTTGGTTGTTATGTACACATGTAGCTGACGGACAACTTCGAGTAGCTCTGGATTCGTGCTTTTCCCAAAGTTTTTCGAATTTCGAGTGTGTGGTTGTTGCTAATGGCCGAGATGCTGAATCGATCGCTCAAACAGTACGTCTTTGGTTTGATAACGACCTCAGGTTGCGCGTTTTTACTACTGACGTGATGCATCTCACATTCAGTTTAGCGCTCGGGCTGCATCATGCCCGTGCACCTCTAATAGCACGTATGGATGGGGATGATATCTCAATGCCAGACCGCTTGGCATTGCAGGTGGCCTTTATGGAATCGCATCCTGAGGTTTCGGTTCTTGGTAGCGACTATGAGCTTATAGATCTGTCTGGAACTCGCATTGGTGTTGTCAATGTCCCATATGGAGATATTGCTATCCGCAAAGCGTTTTATTGCGGCAATCCATTTTGTCATCCCAGTGTAGTATTCAGAAGAGACGTTGCAAAGGCTGTTGGCGGTTACCTCGGTGGTATATATGCACAAGACTACGACCTTTGGTCTCGCTTGGCAGTTGACCGGTCTGTCGTCTTTGCGAACCTGCCACATGTCTGTGTGCGCTACCGCGTGGTTGGTGTTGGTAGTGCGCGTAGAGCCAGGTGGTCATATGCCTCAGTTGCTGGATCGCAGTTTCGAAATTTCGTTGCCGGTGCAGGTTGGTCTTGGGCTTGGGCTGCATTTTTAAGCGCAGCAAAGGCGTTTATCCGATCGCGCCCAGCGTCCCAAAGCATTGATTTGCGCTAATTTCGGAGTCATTTTATTTAATGTGTGGCATTACCGGCTTTTTTCTTCCACGAACTGATAGTAAACATTTAGCCCATCGTTTCATGTTGGGTGGTTTGCTGACGCATCGCGGACCAGACCATTTTGATAGTTGGATAAACTCAGAGCAGACTGTATGACTTCAGCATTATCGCCTAGCGATCGTTGATTTGTCACCAGCTGGCGCACAACCGATGCTGTCTGTTAACGGACGCTGGGTGATCGTCTTTAATGGTGAAATTTACAACCACATGAAGCTGCGCGAGCTACTTGAGGGGGAGGGTGTCGCACCATGTTGGCGTGGACGTTCTGATACGGAGACCCTGCTTGCTGGAATTTCGGCTTGGGGGCTTCGCAAGACCTTGGAGGCTTGCGTCGGTATGTTTGCTATCGCTTTATACAACCGTGCTGAACGTTCGCTAACACTGGCGCGCGACAGAATGGGCGAAAAGCCCCTGTACTATGGGTATTTGTCCGGGGCCTTGTGCCTAGCTTCTGAACCCAAAGCGCTACGTTCGATAGCAAGAGAGGGGCTGGAATTAAACTCAGGCAGTGTTGCAGCCTACATGCGTTTGGGTTATGTCCCAGGCTCAGACTCAATTTATAGAGGTATCCGTCGCGTCCCTCCTGGCTCATTCCTCACTTTCGAAGAGCAAGACATAGAAAACGGCACCATGCCAATCCCTTTTCAATATTGGAGTTTGTCCTCTATTGTTCAGAATTTCGCGGGGAAGGCCTCTGAACTTAATGTGTCTGAGGTTTTAGATAGCCTTGATTCAGTCATGAAGAGTGCTGTGCATAGACAGATGATGGCAGACGTACCGCTAGGTGCACTGCTTTCAGGAGGTATCGATTCCTCTTTAATTGTCAGTTTGATGCAGATGCAAACGTCTTCACCTGTACACACTTTTTCAATCGGCTTTGACGGCGCGACAGTTGATGAGGCACCTCACGCGCGTCGTGTTGCATCCCATTTGGGTACTTTACATACTGAGCTATATGTTAGTGCCCAAGATGCCCTAAACCTTGTACCTCGCCTTCCGGAGATATTTTGCGAGCCATTTTCTGACTCGTCACAGGTTCCAACGCTACTGGTTTCTCAAATGGCAAGGCGGCATGTGACTGTGGCACTTACAGGTGATGGTGGGGATGAGTTGTTTGCCGGTTACGATCGCTACTTTCGTGTGTCCAGAGGATACAGTCGAATTCAACCATTTTCTCTTCCAGTCAGGAAGTTTTTCGCGCAGATACTAAAAAGCACTCCCCTTGGAGTAATAAATTTTATAGCTGGGCTCTTGGATAACCCCGGAAACCTGCGTAACCCCGCTGATCGCATTCGAAAGATTGCCGAAGTCCTTTCTAGTGAAAGTCCATCTGCCCTTCACCGTGGGTTGATTACTCTATGGAAACCCTCTGAATTGATGCTCGATGTGGGTGAAAACCGAACGGTATTCAGTGATGAACTTCCTCCCGCTCCGACACTAATCGAGCAAATGATGCTTGCGGATACCTTGTGTTACCTACCAGATGATCTCTTAGTCAAAGTTGATAGATCTGCGATGGCCTTTAGTCTGGAGTGTCGTGCACCATTTCTCGATCATAAGGTTGTCGAATTCGCTTGGAGCCTGAATTTAGAGCAAAAAGCTAAATTCGGGGAGAGTAAGTGGTTATTAAAAAAATTGCTTGAAAGGTATCTGCCACGGGAGTTATTTGACAGACCAAAGCAAGGTTTTGGAATGCCGGTGGGAAATTGGCTGCGTGGGCCATTGAAAACTTGGGCAAAAGATATGATTCATAACTGCAAATTAAGAGAGGGATTCGGAATTATTGACTCCAGTGTGGTGGATCTGCTATTAGAGGAGCATTTGTCCGGTTCAAGAAACTGGGAGCATAAATTGTGGACTTTACTTATGTTTATTGCTTGGATGGACGCCAATGAATAAGTGCCAATTTGATTTTTGAGTTTTGACGGTTATTTTTTAAAAATGAGAATATTGATATACGCAAATACTGATTGGTTTATGTATAACTTCAATCTTGAATTGGCATCCACGTTGGTCAATGGCGGTCATGAGGTTGTATTGTTGTCCCCGCCCGGGAAATACGGGAACAAGTTGAAAGATTATGGATTTCATTGGGTAAGTGCACCAATGGATCGAGGTAGTTTAAATTTATTTCGTGAACTAAAATTTTTATTGTGGTTAGTAGGTTTTCTTAGGAGAGAGAAGATTGATTTGATTCATTCTTTTACTCTTAAATGCGCCGTTTACGGAGCCATAGCTGCCAGCTTTGCCGGGATTCGTTCCAAGGTTAATTCCATTACTGGTATGGGCTATGTCTTTACCAGTATGGATGCAAAGGCATGTATCTTGAGGCCTGTGATAACTTTGCTAATGCGGGTCACGTTGAATGATTCTTCTTCTAGATTGCTTGTGTTAAATAGGTATGATTACAATTTTTTTTGTGATCATAAAATTGTGGATCTTGAACGCCTTCGCCTGATACCAGGAGCTGGAATTGATTGCGAAAAATATAAGCCATCAGTCCGAGTAAATAATAAATTCACAGTGCTTTTGGCCGCCAGATTGCTTTGGGATAAAGGAGTTTTGGAATATGTTGAAGCTTCAAAAATTATAAAAGACAAAGGAATTGATATAGATTTTCTGTTGGCAGGATCACCGGATCCAGGAAATCCGGCGGCCATTCCAGAATCAGTCCTGTCAGAGTGGTCAATGGAGGGGGTGATCAAAATATTGGGCCATGTGGATGATATGCCCACGTTGCTTGGCACGGTTGATGCTGTCGCTCTTCCTAGTTATCGAGAGGGGTTACCTACCGGACTGACAGAGGCGGGCGCATGTGGATTACCACTAATAACCACAGATGTACCTGGCTGCAACGAGGTTGTCACTCATGAAGTTGATGGTTTATTAGTTCCTGTTAAAAATTCAAAAGCACTAGCAGATGCGATTCTCCGGCTCTATTCCAACCAAGAGCTGTGTGAAAAATTGGGAAAGGCGGCTCGCAACAAGGCAGTCGCAATGTTTGACAAAGCTATTGTAAATAAAATGACCATTGAAATTTACAAGGAGCTTGAAAATTAATATAAGCGAATTTCACAAGAATATTTTAGTTACTGGTGGTGCCGGATACATTGGTTCTCATGCTTCATTAATGCTGCTTCTGTTAGGGTATCGGGTTGTAGTATTTGATAACCTTTGTAATAGCTCAGCAGAGTCGCTCCATCGGGTTGGCCAGCCCCCCGCGTCAGAATTGTTGTCCCTTGAATAGAATTCAAAATTTGGGGGCTTCAAAGGAGTGGACGTGGCTCGATACGGACAAGGATTTAAAGACAGAGCGGTGGCGAGGTTGCTGCCGCCGGAGAGTGCATCGATTCAAGAGGTTTCCTTGCAAGTTGGCGTTGCCGCGGCAACGCTGGAACGCTGGCGCAGTGATGCCCTGTCCAAGCCCGCTCGCGAGCGGGCTTGGACAGCCGCCGCGCGGTTTGATGCCGTGTTGACAACGGCTGCGATGG
>Ga0214923_10003586_pt1 | contig 19372 bp, 28 predicted proteins | sample LL1510_MetaG_FD_177993 | JGI IMG/M metagenome (GOLD analysis project Ga0214923, IMG submission 177993) | Freshwater microbial communities from Lake Lanier, Atlanta, Georgia, United States - LL-1510 | ecosystem: Environmental > Aquatic > Freshwater > Lake | place: USA: Georgia | collected...
GTGGGGCCTACGTTGGTCGTTGCGACGATGATCTGGTGGTTGTTGGGCGCGCTCCAGGTGCCGCCCACGAGCGTGACGGGCACGTTGAAGTACAGGTTCGACACGCTGGTCGGCGTGCCGCTCACCACCCACGCCTGGTAGTTGTTGCTGTCGCTCCGGTCCTGGACGATCACCGAGTCGCCCACGTTGAGCAGAGCCAGGAAGATGTCGATGTCTACGTTGTTCTGGTCGATGTGGTTGATCTGAAGCTGCGTCGCCGCGAGCTGGCTCGTGTTGTCCCACGAAATCAGGCCCGTGCCGGGGTCGCCCGAAAAGGAGCCGGTGTTCGTGCGGTACGGGTAGTAGCTTGACGAGGGGCCCGCTGGGCCTGTGGGGCCAGTCACTCCGCCCGACGTGACCACGCGGCCTTGGGAGTCCACGAGGAGCGGCGTGACGACGCCACCGCTGGTCGTGCCGAGCGCTTGCACGAACATGGCGCCCGCCGAAGTGCCGGAGACTGCGACGGGCGTTCCCGCATCGTCTGCGTACAGGTTTCCGCTCACAGGGCCGGAGACGGCCGCGCGCACGGCGCCCGTCGAATCCACCGCGACGGGGACCGCGGCTCCCGCGTTGTTGCCGATGATCTGCGAGCTACTCACACGATCACCATCGCCCCGTTCGTCGCTACCTGCACCGGCACCGCGGCACCGAGCGACGTCGTGCCGACCAGCACCACCTTCACTTGCCCCGCCGAGGTGGCCTCCAGATCGACCCACGCGGAGCCGTCGTACACGCGGGCGGACACGGCCGAAGGGGAGCCCACCGTCACCAGCAGATTTCCGCTTCCGTCCACGGCCACGGGGACAGGTGAGCCAGCGTTGTCACCGATGGCTTGCGTACTGCTCATGTCAGGCCCCCGGAAGTCTCAGGTGGTAGATGAGCACGGCGTCGTCCGCGATGCCGGTGACGAGGATTGTGTTTGCGTTGCCCAGCGAAGAGCGAGCGCCAGCGGCCCTCGACAAGATGACGGGGATCGCAGCTCCGCCGATGCCGTAGGTCAACGTGATGGCGGGCGTCGCCGCGTTCGAGATGAGTTCCAGGTCGAAGGCACCCACCGGAATCAGCGGGAAGAGAGGAGTTTCCGCGCGGAAGATGGGGTACGTGCAGGTGAGGTCGTGGTTCGACTTGTGGATGCTGTCGTTCAAGCCCGTGCCGTAGGTCGTGACCTCGTACGCGATTTCGCTCGTCACGTTGTTCGGCCTCGACGCGCCTCCGCTCACGTCCGTCATCGGATCGCTTTCGATGTACAGAGAACCGCCCGTCGTCAGCGAGAACGGAGGGCCCGGATCGAACCGATACGCGGGCGCCTGGCCGCTCGTGCTCCACGCATCGTCGGGCGAAAGCGTGGGCGTATAGACGAGCCTCGGCACCACGAAGTTCGCGCCCGGACCTAGCCGAATCGCCAAGATGCGGACTTGGTACGATTGGGCCGTCGAGCAAGCCGTGTCGATGACCAGCCTGTCGCCTGGTTTTCCTCGCAAAACTCTCACGAACGCCTCCAGTAGTACGCCGCGCCGACACCCACGACGGCGGCCCCCAAAGCCCAGGGCCAGAAGGATTTGCCCGCCGAAAGCACCGACGCCGAAGAGGCAGGCGCCTCGACGGGGGGTGGTTCCATCGAAAGAGCCTCCGCGATCTGCCGCAAGTGCTTTTCGTTGGCCTTCACGTACCCTGCGATGGCTTCTTCGTGGCAAGCCACTTCGCGCTCGCTCTTGGGCGCTCCGTAGCTGAACTTTCCGCCCGCCTTCGTCGCCTGCGGGCAGAATCCGCCGTAGTATTTTTCTTCGCGCATCGCTCGCGCGAACTCGGAAAGCGAAGGTTTGCGTTTCATCGTCTCGCCTACGCCTTTGCGGTACACCGTCAAGTGCCGCACGACGTCGGCCGCCCCTTCGGCGGCGCTAGGGTAGGCGCGAAAGTTGGTTTTGTACTTGGTCCCGTTAGGGTGAGTGTCTTCGTGCTCGATGCAGGTGGCGCCTTTCGCCGCTGCGCCGCACTGAATCGCGCCCCAGTTGTTCGAGCCGCGCATCTCGCCCTTCCAGCCGCGCCCGAAGCTCGACTCGTGGCGGGCGACGAGAAGCGAGTACAACAGTTCCCCGTCGTTCGGCGCGCGGCCTTGCGCGATGCGCCATCCTTCGCGCATCACGTCGGCCGCGTTCCGAATCTCCTGCGGGTTCACGATGCGGCCAAGTCTTTCACCAGAAACACGGTGCTGCTGTAGTCCACGTGCAAGTCGTCGTGGAACGTGCAGCCGCCCGGCTGGATGAGACTCTTCACGTCGCCCGCGCGAGAGAAAAATCCGTACATCGGTTTTTTCCCCGGCTTCGGGCACGAACCGTCCACCCAGAACTTGCCGATCGTGAACGGGATGCCTTGCGGATCGGCGCCCAGGCTGTCCGTCACGCACTGGTCGTGACGGCGAGCCGCTTCCGAGCTTTCCATCCGAATGGTGGGATGGTTCGAGGGGAACGTGCAAGCTCGCACGATCGTGACCTCGGGCGCCGCGGCCACGGCGCGCAGTTCGTCGGCCGTCGGGAGCCTTGCCCCGAACTTCTTGGCCACTTCCTGCGCTCTCCGCTCGCTCGCCCTCGCCCACACGATGCCCTGCTCTCGCTCGGGCCCGTTCGTGCGGAGCGGAACGCGCGTGACGAGCTTGCCGGGGAGGGTGGATACCTTCGCCCAGTCGGGCTCCGCGAACGATTCGAGCGCCGTTTCGTAGCGGTTCTTCACCGGGAGCATCGCGCCTTCCGAAGAGACGTTCGTCGTTGCGGGGGAAGCGGGAGTCGGCGCTGGCGCTGGCGCTGGCGCTGGCGCTGGCGCCGCTGCGGCGGGCGTCGCCTGCTTCGGGGTCGAAGCGGCAGGCTTCGGCTTCGCGGGCGCCGTCGTCGCGGAGGGTGACGAGGCGGAAGCCGAACGGGGCCGGAAGAGAAGCCACGCCCCTACCCCGGCCGCGGCCGCCAGCGCAGCGGCAAGTGCCGTCCGATCGTTCATCGCCCACCTCGCGTGAGAGCGTAGGCGCCGACGCCCAAGACGGCCGCAGCGCTCACGCCGACGATGCCGTACATCCACCGCTCCATGCGCTCCTCTTCGGCGCGGCGGGCTTCTTCCGCCTTGCGTGCTTCTTCCGCCTTGCGGGCTTCCTCTGCCTTGCGAGCCTGCTCCGCCTTGCGGGCCTCCGCCGCCTTGCGTGCCTGCTCGGCGCGCTGCTCGACGGCCCGCTTTCGTTCGTCTCGAAGCGCCGCGAGCTTTGCGTTCTGCTCGGCTTTCGAGGGCCCCTTGGCCGGAGCGTCTCGAAAGGCGTCCGGGTTCGCGGCGCGGGTCACGGTCTGCACCACGTCCGCGACGGCCTGAGAGATTGCGCCAAATCCGAAAATGTCCACGTTCCCTCGCTCCTTTCCGTGTTTGGCGCGACGCTCGGGCGACTCCGCCCGAGCACTCGCTCAGGGCGGCCTCACTTGCGCGACAAGACGTAGGCGCCGACGCCGACCACGGCGACAGCACCCACGCCCACCGCGCCGTAGGTCCACAAGCGGCGCCGATCGTCGTCCGCCTTGCGAGCGGCTTCTTCGGCCGCTCGCCTCGCGTCGTCGAGCTTGCGCATCTCCTCCGCCCTCTTGGCTTCGTCGGCCTTCCGAGCCTGCTCCGCCCGCTGCGAAGCACGCTGAAGGGCGATCTCTTGCCGTCGGACGGCCACCTCTTCGGTCACTCCTCGGCGCGACGTGTCCTCACGAAAAGCGTCCGGGTTCGCAGCCCTCGCCACCGTGCTCACGACGTCCGCGACGGACTTGGAAATGTCCGCGAAGTTCGATGCGTCGATCGCCATGGCTTCGCCTCACTTCGGCAGACGGCAAGAGCCCGTCGAGCACGAGGAGTTCGAGACGTGGCTCGGGATGCCTGGCCCTCCCTCGAAGATTCCATCGGCCCACGCCGGAGCGAACGGGTTTGCCCAGTGCATGGTCCAGGCCGGGACGTCGGTGCCAGCCACGATGTCGCTTCCGTGGCCGTGGTCGTGGTCGTGCCCGTGGGCGTGCCCGTGGCCTCCCGTCTTCTTCGGCAGGCTGCTCACCGAGCACGAGCCCCCCTCGCACGAGAGGCCCCGAGCGCACGCCTCGCAGCAAGGCTCCGCTCCGCTCACGCCCTCCTCGTCGTCGGCCACGTAGAGATCGTCCATCTCGCGGTATTCCATCGGGTTCTCCGAGGGCACCGGGGTCTGTCCCTGCTCCACCTTGACCGCGATCTCCTGCGGGTTCGCGTTCTTCTGAAGCACGGCCTGAAGCAGCGACGAAATGATGGCGCCGGTCTCGCTGGGGGCTTGCGCCACCTTCTCGACTTCCTTCGGCGCCGCGGCGAGCTTCGCCATGTTGCTGGCCTGGTCTTGCAGCGCGGAAATCTTCGCTTCGAGCACGGCCTTCTCGCCGTCGCTCTTTGCCTGCTTCAGCGCAGCCTCGGAGTCGGCCACCTTCTTGTTCAGTTCTTCCGTGACCTTCGCAAGCTGCTTGGCCGCAACGCTCGCCTTCAGGTCGGCCGCGGCCTTCGCCGCGTCCCCCTTGGCCTTCGCCTTGTCCGCCTCAGTCTTGAGTCGGATGGACTCGCGCTCTGCCGTGACGAGGCTCTTCTGCGTCTCGATTTCCTTCTGCTTGCTTTGGACCTGGCGAGACTTCTCCTGCGATTCGGTCTTCGTCTTGTCCGCCTTGATCTTCTTGCCGGGGATCGGCACGCCCGAACGGACGCCCTTTTGCCAGTCCGCTTCCGCCGCCTGGTAGTTCTTCAGCGCTTCGCGCGCCTCGTTCTGCAACGTGGTCAGCTCGAAGTTCAGGATGGTCAGCTTGTCTTCCAGTTCGCGGAGCTTCTTCGAGCCTCCGGGCGCCGCCGCGCTCGCCTGCGCCTCGGCGGCCTGATCGACAGACTGGCCCTTCTTTCGGACGTAGGACGGCCCCGCACCAACGTTCCAATACTCGTCGGGGCCTTGCAGCGACGACGTGAGCGCAGCCAGCGAGGTAGGCGCCTGGGCCGGGGCCTGGGGCTTCGGGGGGAGCTTCGCAGCGGGAGCCGGAGCCGGAGCCGGGGAATACGAGGCGGGGCCTTGGCCCTGAAGCCGGAGACGAAGAGCCGACGTGACCACGGCGCGAGTCGCCTGCCGAGAGTCTACACCCTCGCGGATGAGCTGCTGCACGGCGGCGCGCATCTCCTCTTCCGCCTGCGGCCCGTTGCACCCCGCGTAGTCGCGCACGGCCTCCACACGAGCGACCGCGTACTCCCGAGAGTACCCACGCTCGATGACCCGCTGGATGTTCCCTTGCCGCGCCGCGTCCGAACAGTCGTACGAACCGCCAACCTCCTCGAACGACTCCGCCGCGCCAACGATCGAGCGAGCCTGCGAAAGCAGGGGAGACTCGGCGCCAGCCGTCCACCACTCGTCCGGCCCGGCGCTGGTCATCTCTTCGTAGGCGTCGGAAGCGGCGCCGCTGGTCGAACCGTCAAGGAGCGATTGGAGCTGCTTCTTCAGGTAGTTCAGTTGCGAATAGTTCACCGCAAGGAGCTTTTCGCACTCCTTCAGCTTCGCGCCGAGCGAAGCCACCTGGAAGGGAGACGCGCCCGACTGAAGCGCCGTGGCGATCTGGGCCTTGATTGCTTCGCACTGCCCCTTCAGTTCCGCGTTCTTCTCCAGGGTCTTGGCGATGTAGCCCTGCACTTCCTCCACCGTGACGGGAGAGACGCTCAAGTCCCTGCCCGTCCTGCGCTTGCCGACCTTCATCTGCGCGATCGGATTCGCGCCGGTCCAGTCCTCCGGCCCTACGCCGGTCGCGTCGTAGTCGTACCCGGCGACCGTCTCCGGCGACGGGTTCGGGGGCGGGGGCTGGCCCTGGTTGCGGGCGCGCATCGCGTCGAGCCCCGACGTGATGCCGTTGCCAACGATTTTGGCTCCCTCGTAGATGCCCGCCGCCGTGGCGACGCCACCAAGGATTTTGCCTGCGAATTTCGCCGTCTTGATGAGCGCTCCGACCTTTGCCACGTCACACCTCGATCCACCGGGTTTCCCGGTATTGTTCGTCACTCAGCGGTTTCATCCCGGCCCACACGGCCGGATCGAGCAAGATGGTGCCTTCGCCGTCCCGCAGTCCAGCGACGGCGTGCGAGATTTTTCGGCCGGGCCGAAGTCCCATGAGCGCTGGCTTGCCCTTGAGCGCCAACGCTCCGGCGAGAGCCGCGCTCGCGTCCTCGCAGTCGAGCCGGATTCGGGCCCGATCCCGGTCTCTCGCGAGCAGCTCCTTGTACGTGTTCCAGCAGTCAGGCTGGCCGCACGTCTCCGGGTCGAGCACGTACAGGTGCTTGCCCGAAGAGAGGTTCGAGGAGAACTGGGCGAGCAGCACCGGGTCCGACTCGAAGTCCTCCCGGTTCTTCCGGGCGAGCCACTGAAGCCGCCCGAGAAGTCGCTGGATGCGGGCCTCTTCCACGTCCGGGCCCTGCCTTTCAGCGGAGGAACGAAGAGGCGTTGCGGAAGGCGCCCGCCACCTGGCGGCGAGAAAGTTTCCGGTTCACGCCGGGCAGTCCCACATCGCACGGATCGACTTGGGTGAGCACGGCCCCCGTGAACGAGAAGGTCTGCGCCGCGATGACCCGCCCCGCGTACACGTCGCCCACGCGGAGGTTGTTGCGAATCTGCATGACGATCGCTTGCGTGTTCGTGAACGTCTGCCCCATCCACGGAGTCAGATTGAACACGTCGAGCGAACGAGAGTTGAAGACGCCGCTCGACACGCCGGTCGGAGGAGAGCCGACAGGCTGGCCTGTCGCGGTGCCGTAGATGACGTCCTGTCCCGCGATTTGGAGCGACTGGATGGAGTAGACGGCGTGGAGGTAGTCAGGGACGTAAATCCCTAGGAACTTCCACGTGTTCGTGCCTCCGCCTGGCTGGATCGTGAGCGTCGCTTGGCCGCCTGCGGGGAGCCTTGTGCCCGTGATCGGGCAGTAAGAGTTCGGCCTCAGGGCCATCTTGGCGTTGTTCACTTCGGCCAAACGGCGCACAAGACGCGCCCCGTTCAACAGAGCCAGCACGCGCGCCCGAGAAGCGGGCGAAAGATTCGCGGCAGGGCTCACCCGCGCCGAGGAGAGACGGGAAACCATCTCCGCCTCGTCGCGGGCGCCCATGACGTGATCGAGGAAGGCGTCTTCGCCCGCCTCTCCCACGTCGAACGAATCCCCCTCTTCGTCCGCCCCCGCGAGATGGGCGGAGAGCAAGTTTTCGAGTTGGTCTTGGTAGTCCATCACGATGACCTTTCGGAAGAGAGGGAAGCGTCGCTGTCAGTGCCGTATCAGCGCAGGAACGAGAAGGCGTTGCGCATCGCGCCCGACACCTGGCGGCGCGAGAGCTTCCGATCGACGCCCGGCAGGCCCACATCGCACGGATCGACCTGCGTGAGCACGGCGCCCGTCAAGGTGAAGGTCTGGGCCGCGACGACCACCCCGGCGAACACGTCACCGGCCGTGAGGTTGTTCACGATCCGCATCGTGATCGCCTGGGTGTTCGTGAAGGTCTGCCCCATCCACGGGGTCAGATTGAACACGTTGGGCGAACGCGAGTTGAACACGCCCACGCTCACGCCGGTCGCGGGAGCACCACCGGGCTGGCCGGTCGCGGTGCCGTAGATGGTCTCCTGGCCCGCGATCTGGAGCGAGGTGATGTTGAAGACGCTCTGGAGGTAGTCGGGGATGTAAATCCCCAAGAACTTCCAGGTGCCGTTGCCGCCACCGGGCTGGATCACGAGGGTCTGAGCCGCACCCGCCGCGAGCGCGCCGCTCGTGATCGGGCAGTACGAGTTCGGGCGAAGGGCCTGGCGCGCGTTGTTCACTTCCGCGATGCGGCGCACGAGCTTCGCGCCGCTCGTGAGAGCGGTGAGGCGAGCGCGCGTCGCAGGCGAGAGGCGAGCGGTGGTGCCGATGCGGGTCGAGGCGAGACGCGAGACGACAGCCGCCTCGTCGCGAGCGCCCATGATCCCTTCGAGCACGTTGTCCTCGGCGTCGTCTCCGCTGACGAAGATGCCGTCGCCGTCGTCCTCACCCTCCCCGACGCTGTAGTGGGTCGAGAGGAAGTCTTCGAGCTGACCTTGGTAATCCTGTGCCATGGTGATTTCTCCTGGGTTCCGGGTCGTCGTTCAGCGAACGCGGCTAAAGGGGGAGAGCGCGTTCTTCGTGGCGCCGAGAACCTGCTTGCGCGAGAGCTTCGCGTCCACGCCGGGCAGAGACACGTTGCACGGATCGACCTGCGTGAGCACGGCACCGTTGAGCGAGGCCACCGGGTTCACCTGCGCGTCGAAGAGGTCCGTGGCGGCCGTCTGGTTCACGAAGGTGATGACGATCGCCTGGTTGTTCATGAACGTGCGCCCCATCCAAGGCGACAGGTTCAAGTTCCACGGCGAGCGCGAGCCGAACACGCCGATCGACACGCCCTGCGTCGCGGGCACCACGGTGTTGGTGGTGCCGTAGATGACCTGCTGACCGGCGATCGTGAGGCTGCTGATGCCGAAGACCGACTGGTAGAAGTCGGGCACGTAGAGGCCCATGAACTTCCAGGTGCCGTTGCCGCCGCCCGGCTGGATGGTGATCGTCACCGAGGCGGTCGGGGCGAGCTGGCCGGTGGTGAAGGGGCAGTACGAGTTCGGGCGCAGCGCGTCGCGCGCGGCCTGTGCCTCGGCCACCCGGATGACGGCGCGAGCGCCCGCCGAGAGAGCCGCGATGCGAGCCTTCGACTCTTGGCTCAGCCGAGCGTTGCCGGGGATGTTCATGCGCGACAGGTACGAGAGCGCTTGCGGAGCGCTCGACGCACCCATCACCGACGAGTACGCGGCCTCTTCGACGTCACCACCCGTGATGGCGATTCCCTCGAAGTCGTCATCGCCGCTGATCGCGTCCGCCTGATCCTCCAAGAGCCCCAAGATGTGCTGTTCGAGCATGATTCTCCTTCTTGCTTCTTGCGCTGCCGGGACTCCCGTCAGGCGCGTTTCTCCGCGGTGGAACCACCCACCACGTTGACCTTTTCCAGTTCACCCTTGGCCTCCGCGAGAGCGCGCTCCAGGCGTTCGCGGATTTCCGGCGAGAACATGGAGAACGGGTCGAACTCCGCAGAGGGGCTCGACGCCGGAGCGACCGCAGGGGCGGCCACGGGAGCGGCCACGGGAGCGGCCACGGGAGCGGCCACGGGAGCGGCCACGGCCGCGGGCGCGGCCACGGGTGCGGCCACGGGCGCGGCCACGGCGGACGGCGCCGGAGCAGACGCAGCGACCGTCTCCTCGCTCTTCTTCTCGCCCCGCTTGCTTTTGATCATCGAGACGGCCACACGGCCGCCCTCTTCCGCCGCGGAGCCGAGACCGGCCCAGAACACGTCGGCCGCGATCTGGCTGCCCATGGCGGCGCCGATCCCGCCGACCGCAACGGCCACGGTACGAGCACCGACACCGGAACCGGCGATTCCGCCCTCCCCGAGAGCCTCATTCACGGCACCGATCGCGCCTTGCGTGAGCACGGTCACGCCCTTGTGAGCACGGTATTTCCAACGGAGCGGGATGTTCGACATGGTTTCTGTACTCCTCGTGTGTGGCTTCGGGCCGAAGGGGCCTCGGAGCACTCCTGCGACACGAGGAGAACGCCGAAGGCCCCGAGGCCCGCGAATAGGATTCCCCGCCTTCGGCCGCGCGTGCAAGCCTGTTCCGCCCTCGCCCGCACGAATGTGCTACGCACTGCGTAGCACATGGCTCGCATCATCACGTCCAGCGGGGAGATCGTGGAGTGGCCCTACCTGTCGAGGGACAAGCCGATCCAGATCGACGCGGCGAAGCTCCGAGGGTGCTTGTCGCCCAAGGCACTCGAACGGGCCAAGGCCGCGGCGAGCCTCACTCCTCGCGAGATGCGCCGCATCTTCGAGAAGCCCCTGCGTTGGGCGAACTTGGCGCGGGCCTACAAGCGGATCGCCCGCTGGAAGGTGGAAAGCATCGCGGAGACCTTCGGTGAGAGGGAGCTGAACTGGTGTACGCAGGGAGGCTCCCGACGCGCGTTTTTCTCGCGATCGGTGCGGAGCGGCGCGGGCGCGAACGTGCGTCCGCGCCACAACCGAGGGATGGCTCGCGTGCTCACGGGCGGAGGTTCGTTCGACTCCGAGCCTTGCCTCACAAGGCGTAAGACGTGCGTTTCTCCAGGGAAAAAACTTTCCGAGAAAACTTCTTGACTCGTTTGGGCCTTTGAGGCTAGGGTCTTTCAGTCCTTAGGAGGGACTGGCATGGACGAGCGGAAGAAGATGCGGAGCCTGCTCTCGTTTCTGGGGCGGGCGATCCGTGCAGAGGCTCGCGAACGGGGCTGTCTCGTCGGCGCCGTGTTCGTGGAACGCGGAAAGTACGCGCTCTGGCGGGTTGTGCTCGACACAGGAGCCACGGTGCTCCTGCGAGGCGAGAACGACCGGAAGTTTCTCCCGAGGTCCGAACTCGGCACCGGGCGGTGGGTGCGAGTGGACGAGATGAGAGAGGAGGCCGCCGAGGCGTAGAAGGGCTAGCGCGGCCCCGACAAGCCCCGTACAGTGCGGCTCGCACGAGGCGAATTTCTGGCTAGGAGGATGTGAACGTGACCCCGAAGCAGATCGAAAAGAACCTGAAAACCCTGCGAGAACGCGACGGAGTGAAAGCCGGTAAGGCAGTGCTCCTCGCGAAACTGAAAAAGGGAAGCCGGGATCGAGATGCAATCCTCGAACGGATCGCGAGAGTCAGAGCGGAGAATCTTCGTTCCGTCGAGGTGCTCACCAAGGGCTGGGTGCCCGGCGTGGTGTTCCATGCCGAAGCCGTGAAGTACGACATGAGTGATGGGGACGAGGTGCTCACGGACGGAGAGCAGTATATGGCCACGGGGGACACGATGGTGTGGGGGCCTGCCATGGTGAGCTGGCCGAGCGTCGTAGTGCTCGACGAGAACCTGGAATCCATGGGGCCGCCCACGGAGGCCGCACTGTTCGAGGCCGCGGACAAAGACGCGGAGGAATCCCGAACGGCACAGCGGACCTTCGCCCGTCGGCGCAGCAGCCGCGAACTTATGCGGTGGTGAGCCGAAAGCCTGAACAGCCTGAACCGAAAGGCACGCAAATGACCCCGAAGCAGATCGAAAAGAACCTGGAAGAAGTGTCGAACTCGTACGGTGAGAACGCCGACAAGGTGGTTCTCCTCGCCAAGCTCAAAAGGGGAGCGGGCGACAGCCGCAGAGAGATTTTGCAGCGCATCGCTCGCCAGCGAGGCGAGCCGGTGGCCGAGGTGCGCAAGATGCTGGAGGGCTGGGTGCCGGGCGTCTTGTTCCGCGCCGAGTCGGTGCGGTACTACGCGAGCGACGGCGACGAGGTGCTCACCGATGGGGAGCAGTTCGAGTCCAGTGGGGACACGATGACGTGGAGGCCCGAGCAGATCAACTGGTCGAGCGTCGAGGTCATCGACGAGGAGAGCCTGGAGGCAGAGGGGCCTCCGACGGTAGACAACTTGTTCAAGGCGAGCGAGGCTTCTGGCGCCCGCCGCCGTCGAAGCTCGTGGGATTCTTTCCGCTACTAAAAGTCTTGACGCTCATACTCTTTCAGGCTAGGAGCTGGACATGCCTACGAGTGACAGCATCGAAAAAGCAATCAAAAAAATCTCCGATGACATGGGGATGGACGCCGCCTCCGTGGTCCTCCTCGTCAAGCTGAAGCGAGGCTCCGCCGACCGCGGGGAACTCATCGGGCACATCGCCCGCGAACGGGGCGAGCCGGTGGCCGAGGTACGGAAGAGCCTGAAGGGCTGGGTGCCGGGCGTGCTCGTCCGGGCCGAGGCTTCCCAATTTTACCAGTTCGAGGGCGACGACGTGCTGACGGACGGCACGTCGTACGAGTTTGCCGGGAGCACCGACTACCCCACTCAAGCCGATCTCGTCTGGGGAAGCGCCCAGATTATCGACGAAAATGGAGAAGCCGCGGGGCCGCCTACCCTCGCAAATCTGGTAAAGGCGGCCATGAAGCTCGAAGAGTCTCGCAGGCGCCGCTACTGAGCCCGAGCCCTCCCCGAGCCCCGAGCCCGAGCCCGAGCCCGCCCGACGCGCCGACCTTCGGCGCGTTTTTCTTTCCATCTTCCCTCTTGACACCTGACTTTCAAGGAGCTACACGTTCGACCCATGAGGCTGTACGCGGAAGAACTGGATCGCGCCGTCTATGAGGCGCTCAAGCCCGGCAAGGGCTACACGCGGGCGGAAGTCGCCGGGCTTTTCGCCGAAGAGCCCATCGAAGCCATCGGGCGAGCCCTCCAAAGGCTCACCCGTCTGGGGATGCTCGCCTCGCAGGGGTATCGGGCGAGCACGTCATACACGAGGATGCCCACCAAAAAGAAAGACAGAGACAAATGAAAAGCAAGAACACGAAGCAATCCCCTGCCGCAGAGAGCGTCGATGTTGGAGAGGACGCGGCTGATATGTTTGGCGACCGAGCCAGCCAGGCGCGAGAGCGCGCCTGGTTCACGGCCGACTGCGAGGGGTCTCTCGTAGGGGTCGCCTACGAGGTCAACCACCGAAAGGTGGCGGACCCCAACAAGCCCGGAGAGTACAAGCCCGCGCGAAGCCTCGTCATTCGCCTCACGAAGCCCGCCCAGGGCAAGATCAACGACGAGGTGAGCGAGGTGGAGCCGGGGGCGGAGATTGAGGTGTTCGTCGCGGCGAGGCTGAACCCCCTCGCGGACAAGATCGTGCGCGAACCGCACGGGATCGTCATGGTTCGCGGCGAGAAGAAAAAGTCTCCCCGAGGCTACATGGTGCAGGACTGGGAGGTGCAGGCGTTGCCCGCCCGGCTCTGCAAGGGGCTCGATCAAGAGCTGGTGGCGGAGTTGACCGAGGCGCACCGCTTGGCTTCGTCGGCCTCGGCCTCGGCGCAAGAGATCGAGGAGGACATCGAGGAACCCCCCTTCTGACCAAGCCCCCCTTCTGACCAAGGGGAGCGGGCCGGTCCTGCTCCCCGTTTCTGGCGCTCTCGGAGCGCGGCGTGCCTAGGTTCTGGTTGGTCCCGCCGAGGCAAGTCGCAGGGGTGGTTCGATTCCACCCAGCGCCACCATGGATTTGTACGACGTAGATGGGCCGAAGGCCGAAGCCGCCCTTGTCTCGTGCCTGGACGCGCGGGGGATTCGCTACACCCTGCGGGACTGCACGAACCAGGGAAACCTGCTGGCGAGCGCGACGCTCGCTCGCTCCGTGCAGGTCTGGTGCCTCCCTGACGGGTGGTACGTGACGTGCGTTCGAGGGAGCCGAGCGACGTTCTCGACGGCGCACGAAGCGGTCGAGCACGCGCGCAGCGTGCTAGTCGCGTGGAGGGACGACGCGCGGAAAGCGCTCGGGGAGTATTTGGCGCCATGAGCGTTCTCTGGGGAATCAAGAAAGCGGGCGGAGGGGAGCTATCCGACGTGCGCATGGGGGAAAGGGACGGGGAGAGAGACGGCTTCGTCTTCGTCGCCAGCCGTGACCTCGTGCCCGACTGGATACGGCTCCCGATCAAGCTCGGAGGCGCCCAAGAGCGCGTCGTGCGCGCCGTCGAGGCCCGGTGCCCGCTCTGCGACGAGGATGCGCGGCACCTGGTCTGTCAGACGGCCGCGGTGGCCGAGTGTCGGGGGTGTGGGTTCGTCTGGTATCGGCGGAGTCCGAGCGAGCCATGAAAATCCCTGCGTCCATCGTCTACGAGAGCGGAGAGATGATCGAGGGGTCCGTCCGCGTCGCGCCCGGAATGATGGACACAATCTATCCGGGCGGAGCGGCGCAAGGGGAGCGGCCGATCGTCGTCGTCCGCGTGAACGATGCCTCCGTCGTTCTAGGACTCGACGAGGCGTGTGAGATGGCGACGGCTCTCCTCCTCGCCGCGAAGCACATGCGACACTCCCCGAGCACGATGCTCGTGGATTTGATGATCCGGTTCGGTGACGCGATCCGCCAAGCCCGCGAATCGTCGAACTGACGGGCGAACCAACGAACGAACCAACGAACGAACCAACGAACGAAAAGGACCAACCATGAAAAATCCCACAGTATCCTGGCGAAAGAGCGGCGTCGTCGCCGCGTTCCTGTCGGACACTCCCTCCGTCCATCTCGCGTTCGACCCTTGGATGTCCCTGGAAAGGGAGTGGCCGGAGAAGGCCCACGTCGAGGGCGCCATCAAAATCTACAACTACGAGGGCATGGCTGATGTTGTGGAACGCCACCCCGAGGCCGAGTGCCTCGTGAGGGGCGTGGGCTTCGGCGTGCGGCGACTGGGGCCGGGGGCCATGCGCGCCTTGGCCGAGTCGGAAATCCCGACCATCGAGGCGAAGATCGCCGAGCTGGACCGAGAGATCGACAAGATGGAGGCCCGCTGGCCTCTCGTGCCCGGTACCCTTCTCCCCACCGCTGAACACGTCGAGAAGAGAACGGAGGAGTGGGACGTCCTCTTGTGGTGGGCGTTCCTCCACCGGGACGGCCACCCCGAGCTGCAAAGGCGCCTCGCCCGTCGAGGCGTCCTCTACAGCCTCAGTTACCGCCCGGTCCCTCTGGTGGGAGAGCCATGGAAAGCCAACCACGCGACCGTCTACGTCTCCGCGTGGGTCTCCCCACCTGGGCATCTCGCGGACCCCTTGGAGGAAGCGCTCGCCTTCTGGCGAGCCCGCACGTGACCTCGACGGACAGGAGCACGCATCTCGCCAAGGTGCGGAAGCTCCTCGCCCTCGCCACCGGCTCCGCGGGCGGAGAAGAAGCACGCACGGCGGCCGTGGTCGCCTGCAAGCTGATCGTCGAGCACCGGCTTCTCGATCAAGTCCAGGCGCCCACCCCCGAGCCGTCGCCCGTCTGGGCGCCTCCGAGGCCCGCCCCGTCTCCGCCGACTCCGACCGCGGCCGAGCCTTCCACCCCGCCATTTCGGCGGCGCGTGGTGACGATCCAAGACAAGGCCCTGCGGAGGAAGCAAATCCGAATCCTCCGATACCTGGCCGAGTCCGCGCACCCTCGTGCTGACGTGTTCCGAGAGATGCTCTCTCGGATGCAAGAGTTCGACGATCGGCTGCTCACCGAGCGGCAGCAAGCGTGGGCGCAAGACGCTTACCGCGCGATGAAGGCGGACGAGAAGGCGGACGAGGGAGACTCGTGAGCACGAAGCGAAAGAAGCCCGCGGCGAAGCCCGCGAAGCGTGCGAAGCCCGCGAAGCCCGCGAAGCGTGCGAAGCCCGCGAAGCGTGCGAAGCCCGCGAAGCCCGCGAAGCCTGCGAAGCCCGCGAAGCCCGCGAAGCCTGCGAAGCCCGCGAAGCCCGCGAAGCCTGCGAAGCCCGCGAAGCCTGCGAAGCCCACGAAGCCTGCGAAGCCTGCGAAGCCTGCGAAGCCCGCGGTGAAGCCTGCGACGAAGAAGCCTGCGACGAAGAAGCCTGCGAAGCCCGCGGTGAAGCCTGCGACGAAGAAGCCTGCGACGAAGAAGCCCGCGAAGCCCGCGAAGCCTGCGAAGCCCGCGAAGCCCGCGAAGCCTGCGAAGCCTGCGAAGCCCGCGAAGCCTGCGAAGCCTGCGAAGCCTGCGAAGCCCGCGGCGAAGCCTGCGGCGAAGAAGCCCGTGGCTAAGCCCGCGGCGAAGCCCGCGGCGAAGCCCGCGGCGAAGCCCGCGGCGAAGCCCGCGACGAAGAAGCCTGCGGCGAAGAAGCCCGCCGCGAAACCTGCTGCCGCTTCCCCCGCACCCGCCCCTGCCCAAAAGCCGAGAAAAGGCGGGGCGTGGTCGAGCAGGTACGCCGCGAAGCTGGCCGCCTGGTATTCGGCCAGCGCCAGAGAGCGCTTGGCCCGCGTCCGAGAGAGCAAGACCTACGCGGGCGCTCTCCGGTACTTCAACCCTCTGCTGCGAGACGTGCAAGATGCGTCGAGCGCGGCGCTCACGGCGAGGGTCCGGTACGAGCAGTCGCAACCGCAGGGGCCAGTGTCCGCGTTTTTCCGCGGCCTGCGGGCCGACTTTCTCCGGCGCGTCGAAAGCGCCGAAGCGTCCGCCGACGCGGCACGATCGCTTCTCTCGCCCGCCCACGCCCGCCTGGAGTGGTTCGCGAGGAAAGAAGCATGGGCAGAGATGGCCGAGAAGCTGAGCCTCGCGCTTCGAGGCCGTCTCGCCGTCGTCTCCGACTGGACCGATCGGCCGCCTGGGCCTGGGCGGGGAGAGCTACAGGCCACCTTCGATCCGTCCCGCTGGACGAAGCCGATCGACCCGACCGCCGTGCTCTTTCGGATGGGCGACATCGCGCGCTCCGTCGTCGAGAAATACCCTCCTCTCCGCACCGATCAACCCGATGGCGGCCTCCTCGGGAGGATTCGTTTCGAGGTCCGCATGGCCCGCTACAGAGAAGCGACGGGCGAGGGAAAAGACTTGATCAACAGCATCTTGTCCCGGCTGCCGTCCACGAGCGTGGGCTACCGCAGAGAGAGACGCCGCATCCGAAGCGGCCGATTCGTCCCCGCCTGGTACGACGTGCGCAACATCACCCCGGCCACGCTCCGTGCGATGAGCCGGATCGACCAACTCAAGGCGAAGGGCATCGAAGTGAAATCCATCGTCTTGCAAGCCATTTTCGGGAAGTTTCGCACCAAGGTGATGGCGCCCCAGACACGAAAACGGTACGAAGTCCTCGCCGCGAGCGGGCTGGTCTTCGGCCGAGGAAAGAGGAAACGCCCGTGAGGCGCCTCGGAAACGTGTGGGTCTGGTCGCACCGCTCGAAGAAACTCGCGCGCGCGAAGATCGCGAAAACGAAGGCGGGCTCGTTCATCGCTTACGACCACGAAGAAAACGAGCCCTTCCACGAACTGAGCGAGGGACAGTTCGTGAGCGTGTTTCGGCGGGGCCAGCCGGTGCCCGTGGCGGAGGCGGCCATCATGCTCCGAGCCTCCGGTCTGAGCCGCTACCAGGTGGGCTCTCAAGGGCCCGCCGTACCGCTCCTCGGTCGGTGCTGCTACGCCGGAGGGCTCCTGCCCAACGGCTACTTGTGCCCGGCCGTGGTCGTCGTCGCGGACGGCGCCCGCGTGGGCCTCCTCGCGAGGACCAAGCAGGGCGTGGTGGAACGGCCCGTCGAGACCGTATGCCCGACGTGGTGGGCAGGCTTGTACCCCCAGCTCGGAGCGTGGCTCTGGGGAGGGCAGGCGAAGTGGAACCCGAAACGAGAACCAGCGAGGTGAATCGTGAAGAAGAAGGAACTGAAGAAGGAAATCGAGGAACTGAAGGCGTCGTACGCGAAGGTGCGCGCCGAGAAGATCGAAGCACTCGCCAAAATCATGGAGCTTGAAAAGACCGTCAGGATGGCCGAAGACGAGAGCGAAGACCTCATCGGCATCGCGGCCGAAGTCGGTCGGAAGCTCGAATCCGTGCGGCCCCACGTGGAAATCCTGCGGAAAGCTCTCTGCCGGATCGTGAACTCGGAAGGGCTCTTGCTCGCGAACGCTGAGCAGGGCACGCCCGAGGGGGACGCCTTGCGGGCTTCGCTCGACGTCGCCACCGTGCTCGTCGGCCCCATCGTGGGGAAGGCTCGCGTGGCTACCTGCGGCGCGCAGGCGTCGTTCCAGACTCCCGCAGGGGTGGCCTCGCTCACGCACTGCTGGGCGGAGCATGGGCACCAAGGCGACCACGGTGACGACCAGGGGCGGAGCTGGCCCGCGTGACGCGCCGCGTGGACGTCGAGATCGTGTGGGGGACTCTCCCGGCCACGAGCCCGGTGGGCGCCGATGCGCCCCCCGTCGTGCGCGTGGAGCGCACCGATCCCGTCCGCCCTTTCTACGCCGTCGGGTGGGCTCGAAAGAGCCGCGTGAAGCCGAAGCCCACGCTCCGAATCATCGGCCCCGAGCGGGAGAGGCACGAGAAGGAAGCGTGGGCCGACTACCTGGCCCTCTCGTACGTGATCGGCCGCGCCGTGCTCGACGGTGAGAGCCTCGAACAAGCGCTCGAATCCTCGAAAAAGGCCCTGCCCGTCGCCCACCGCGTCCGCGTCGAGAAGCTGGGCGAACGGCTCTCTACAACCCGTCAAGACGACTTGCGAGACCTCGGAGCCGACCTCTTCGGAGAGGCCGCGCGAGACGCGGAGAAACCGTGAGATGGAAGAAAAAAGGGCTCACGCGGGCGAAGGCGAAGCCGCTTGGCACGCTCGGCGTGTACGACCTCGAATGGCATCGAGAAACGCTCACCGTCACCCACTGCGGAGTCAGGGACGCGAGCGGCTATCGGTGCCACAAGAAGGTGGAGGACATGCTGCAAGACTGCCTCACCGCAGGCGGGTGGTGGTTCGCCCACGCGGGAGGTAGCTACGACATGGTGCAGCTATTCCCCACGATTCTCGCGCACCGAGACTGGCACGTCACCGCAGCCTTCTCGGGAGTCTCCGCCGTGATCGTGCGCATCCGTACCGACGACGGAAGAGAAGCCGCGTTCGGTGACTCCGCCATGTTGCTCAAGGCGAAGCTCAAAGACATCGGCAAGATCATCGGGCTCGACAAGGGAGACCTCGTGGAAGCCGAAGCTGCCGGATGGGCCGAAGTGCGCGACTACAACGAGCGGGACTGCGAAATCCTGTACGTCGCTCTCCACGCCTTCGAGCAACGGCTCCAAGACCTCGGAGGAGAACTTCGCCCCACGCTCGCCTCGTGTGCGATGGCGCTCTTTCGCGCCTCGTACCTCTCGCGAGACCTGAAAACCAACATGAGCGTGAACCAACTCGCTCGCCTCGCGTACACGGCAAGCCGCGTCGAAATCTTCCGACCGTCTTGCGAGCGCGCCAACTACTTCGACATCAACAGTTCGTTCCCCTTTTCCATGACGTTTCCGTGCCCCGGCGAAGTCTTGCGCGTCGGAAACCGCTGGAACGGGAAAGAGCTAGCGCTCGTCGAGGCCACCGTCACCGTCCCCGAGTGCTACCTCCCACCGCTGCCCGTGCGCGTCGAGGGCGCCGTCTACCACCCCACCGGCACATGGCAGGGATGGTACTCCGGTGTGGACCTCATCGAAGCGAAGGAAGCGGGCGCGCGCATCGAGCGGGTACACCGAGCGATTCACTTCGCGGAATGGACCGACCTCGCGGCCTACTCGCGCGACATCTACGACCGGCGACTGAAAGCCAAGAAGGCGGGGAACAAGCTCGACGACATGACGTACAAGCTCCTCCTGAACAGCTTGTACGGGAAGTTTGCCGAGAATCCGATGAAGGAGGAGATCGTCGTGCGACCCCCGAAGAAGCCGAAAGAGCCAGGTGCTCGCATGGTGCTCCCCGGCGTGTGGAGCGTGCCCACCGTGCGCGAGATACCTCACGAGCACGTGGCCGCTCCCGTCATCATCACGA
>Ga0214923_10003587_pt1 | contig 19370 bp, 15 predicted proteins | sample LL1510_MetaG_FD_177993 | JGI IMG/M metagenome (GOLD analysis project Ga0214923, IMG submission 177993) | Freshwater microbial communities from Lake Lanier, Atlanta, Georgia, United States - LL-1510 | ecosystem: Environmental > Aquatic > Freshwater > Lake | place: USA: Georgia | collected...
GAAATCCGGCCATGTATTCACATACCATTCCATGTTTTCAGTGCAAGGGAATATGCTGGAATGCGTCGAAATCGCAGCTCGGGAAAAAACAATAGGGTAAATTCGTGTAATAGAATTGTATTACACAAATCGGTCTAAAAATATGGTTTTAATTCAAGCTGTTTGTAAGAACGGTCGTTTGCTTGTGGGTGGTCAAATGGCATGACTAAACTACTTTGGTCTTGGCAATATTTCAAGTAGGCGACGGCTTCGCCATGGACGAATTTGACACAATAGTCGAGAACAATATCATTTAGGCGTTGTATTTGTTCAGCAATACGGTCGGGGTAATGTTCGGCGTATTGCAAATAGGTGCTGCGCATGACGATTTTGAGTGCGTCGATATTTTGTGGCGGTACGTTGATTTGCATGGGTCCGGACATGTAATAGACGCCGGCGCGAATACCGTTTTGCAAAATTTGAATATTGGCTTCTGAGAAAAACGCTTGGGACAATTGACTGTTCTCCCATGTGCCATTGAGAGCACCACGATATTCCGTCGCCTTATTGATGATGGCGATTTTTTCTTGCATTTGGAAACGGATATCTTGTGGAGGTTCGGCAATAATATCGACGCGTCCATTGTATTTAGCAATATTCAAAATATTCTGGTAACTATCTTCAAATGGGGTTGGATTTAAGGACATACTTATACTGTGATGAGAAAAAAGAAATGGTGGAGAATACCCATTTCTCTCTAAGAATACGCTAAATATGTTGTCATGTATTCGAATAATAATGGTATAATATTTTTGTGGTCTTATGATATAGTATGGATTCGTTTCAAAACATCGTTTTAGCAATCGCCACCGTGATTCTCATTATAATTTTGACAATTATTGGAGTGATGCTCACCAAATATAAAAACAAGGTGACGTATCCACCCGTCGCCACCACCTGTCCAGATTATTGGAAAGTCGCGAGCGACGGAGTAAGTTGTTCTATACCGACCTCCTCTGCGGTAAATGTAGGAAGTATCTACAAATCCGACGGAAGTCTAGCTATTTCATCGACAGATACCTATGGATATGATTCTTCTAAAAACGCGATTGATTTCACGAATGGTGGATGGAGTACTTCAAAGAGCGCAGTGTGTGCGCAAAAAGATTGGACCGGAACCTATAATGTTATATGGGACGGGGTCAGCAATTATAATTCATGCTAAATGATAATCAAAAGACATTATCATTTATTTATTGGTTCGGGTGACAAATTTCACAACGTTCGCCTTTTCACCGAAGGTGTGGTCAATATCGCTTATGTGTATTGGCTTTTGCACCAGAGTGCAAACATACACGGGTTCAGGATGTAAGCCACTACTACTAGCAATATTTATTGTATCTACTTCCATCGTGGAATATTTCAATCGGCGCAAGTTCTCTATGGCCGGATGCAAATCCGTGATTTGCATTTGCACGGCATCGCGCAATGTTTGTTTGTTGTTTGTTTGTTCGTAATCTTCCACCATATGTTTGATAACAAGGGTGATTTTTTCGACATTCTCAATCGCATCATTCATTTGTCGTTGGCGTTCTTCGCTATAATAAAGTTGATTGTGATTGGTCAATAGTTCTTTATACATGGAACTATCGCTCGTGTAGTGTTCTAGTTTCTTTTTGAAGATATTCGCGGCGGCGGCTTCGCCAATATAATTAAAGAGTACATCGAGCTTTTGTCGGATAATGGTACTTTGCGTTTGTTCAGTTTGTTCTTTAAACAAATACGTCATGTATTCTTCGTCGGAATACCCTCCGCGATACAACTTGATGTCTAAATTACATTTCGTTGCCCGGTTGGTGTCGCCACACATGGCCACATAATATTCGTCTTTTAGCTCAAATATTGTGCCGACTGGACGCTTGCAATTCACGCATTTCGGCTTGTATTGTTGCAGCAATGTTCTCCCAATCTTTTTCGTAGCAGCTTTGCGATATATGTCTTTCCGAATACTTTGATTATTTGTGTCATACTTGTTCTTGAGTTTGAAATACTGATGCAATGCTTCGATATAATCGATTTTTTGGCTGTCTGTTTCGGTCGAGTTCTCTTCACCCCGTGGAGTATAATCCGCAAAGGGTGTATTCTCACTTTGTATATCCACTAACGATGATGGGACGTGTTCAATGACTAACATAGGATTGTTTGAAGCATGTAAAATACGTAGTTTCTGACAGTTCTCTACATCGAGGATTTTCAATTGGTTGTTGGTGACATAGAGTTCTTCTAAATCTTCAGGAAGCTCCGACAATTCGGCGACTTTATTATTGGACACGTTGAGAACTTGTAGTTTCGGCGTTGATTTTCCATCAAAATAGGTCAAATAATTGTCTTCGCAAACGATTTTTTCGAGTTTGTGTGATAGATTGTCTAGATTGGTCAATAAATTGCGTCCGACAATCAAAGTTCTCACTTCATCTGGCAAATTGCGAATCGATGTAATTTCGCCTTCGCCGAGTTCAATATGTTTGATATGATTGAATCCACTTTCGCCTAAATAGGCGAAATCGAGGTCGCCGTGTAGAGGTTCTCGAATGACGAGTTCGCTCGTCGATTTCGACAAGTTCTCGATAATGCCCATCAATTCATCTTGCGCTGTATTGTTATCCCGGCGGACATTTTCGCGTTCGCTTTCTATAATATTCATATTCTATACAATATGAATATATGTTTCTCGGGATTTTATGTGCGCAACCGTTCCAACATATCGTATTCACTTCGGTCTTGTACCACGGGTAGGCTGGTGATACTGGAAAGCGGATGGTCAATGCGTTCGTTTTGATAAAAACGGATTTTCGACAAAATATAGGCCTGATCACGTACCATCTTGTTATATTGTTCTTCGGGCGACAATTTGCGATGGTAGCAAATATAAAGAGCCGATCCGAAGATGCCTAAAAAGAGAACGAGAACGCCGATATTCAGTGCCCAGGTATAGATACTTACGCGATTGTCATGACAGCGGTTCAGGGTATTGTATAAAAAATGTTTGACGCCGGGTTCAATCAATCGGGGTCCGCTATTCATGCTCTATACATAATAAAGATTCAAATTCAGGGCGTCTTTTTCGTTAAAATCTCAAATACACTAAAACGCCTAAATAACAAAAAATGGCCAGAAAAATGGCCGCTATCCATATTGGGACGACCGTTTTATGGCGGTATCCGACACCAAAGGGGCGAAATCCACCTTCATCCGTGTATAATAATTGTGGTTTTGCTAAATGGATTGCGGAGAACAATATTAAAAATATAAAAATAGCAATATGGACCTTATATACTCGCACAATTTGTTTCAACATAGTTATATTATGGCGATGTTTTTTTTTAGTGACTCTTTTCGAATCCATTAATTGTCGTAAGCGAAATCATTGTCACCTTCGTCCCCATAATAATTTCCGTCTAAATAATCATCGCCGAATGCGGCAATGTCCAATCCATCGTCGTCGTATTCTCCCGCCGCTTGTTCGGCATCTGCATACAAATCTTCGATGGATACTTCTGCCAAATCCACATCCAATACATCTTGCGCTAAATCGGCTTCCAATCGGTGTAATATATCATTACGTTCGCGGTCGTACGTTTGTTTGTCATATGAAAAGACGCCTTTTTGAATACCTACATTCCAGCGGCCCAGTTTAAGTTGTTTGAGCATATCTTCCGTTTTGCGTTCGTCTTTTTCCATGTTCTCTAAATAATCCGTAATGACCTTCTTTTCTTCTTGTTTCGATTTCCGGATTTTGCGGGCAATGTCGCTATACGATTTGTCCATCATCGCCTTGTGCTCGAAATCGATCGTAATATAATCAATCATGAGCGAGCAGATTCGTTTGCGGAATGATTCGCGATCACCGCCGCGAATATCTACATCCTCTAATGCACCTGCATCATCGTCCATATTTATATCTAATGTGCTGGACGCATCGACGCCTTCATCCATCCGTTCGCGACGTTCTTTACGACTCGCGACCAGGTCATAATGCATCATATCATCGTCCATAGCCATCTTCATATATTCGTATAACACGGATAAATAGCAATAAGAATGCAACATGTAGAGCGTTTTCTTGTCAAACAATTCGAAATAGGTCGCGTCATTTTTGTGGATGGGGGTTTCAATCGGAATATGTTGTAAAAACAGGTGCAAATTGACACATTGTTCTCCGATGGCGTGAAATACTTGTCGAATGGAAGCATCGTCTTTATATTTGTTTAGCGATGCTAAATGTTTATGCATAATATTCCATATATCCTGAAAATGAAATTTCGACAAATTCCATTGCACATGCACTTTCGGTTTCTTGGTTTTATATAAAATCGTAGATGGATATACTTTCGCCATTGCCTCGACCGCATTACGCATAAAGTGACATACTGTGTATATGGCATCACCCTCTTTGTCATCACTTTGCCATTTAGTGATGGTGGCTAAAAAGGATTGAATCTCGTTTATTTTGTCTAGTTCGACGGAACGGCATCCCTGAATAAAATCCACGATTTCCTTCAACATGTCGCCATTCACTTTGCCTACATATTTGCGCAAATTTACAGCAGCCGGGTCTTCCTTTTTCATGTCGCGAGGCTTGTAGCCATCAATGACTTTCCCCAGCAAATTGCGCAATGGGTGTGGAATCACTTCCGAATCGTATTTTTCCATGGTTTCTAAAAAGTCGGTCAGTGCAACAATGGCAGGGGTTTCGGCGCTTTGTGTTATAGTAATTGTATTGCGTTGATTGACTTTTCCCATGAGTTGCAGGAGTGCTTCGGCGTCGAATTTTTTGCCGTGTTTTTTCAGGAATTCGGTTTTTTCTTCGATGGACCAGAAGGGTTGATATCCCGCGGGTTTTTCGCCACAAAGGGCGGCAAATTCTTCGGGGACGGCGAGTCCTGGGCGGTCATAGCGGCAATAATGGATAAAAGCCGCATAAATGTTTTGCTCGATTTGTCCTTTTGGCATCTCGGGGCGGATGGCCCAGGTGGAGGCGGGATGATAAAAGAAGGGGGCGGTGGATAATTCGCGGACATCGTTCAGCGTTTTTCCTAAATCATTGGCGACGTGAATGTATTGTTCGATGGCCGGATTTTCGGCCATAAAATAGGACAGCGGATGGGTCGATTTGTTGGCCTCATTGCAGCAGGCGTTTTGCAAAAAGGCCTTGCCCGCGGCGGTTTGCAAGAGTGCGTTTTTCTTGGCTACAATGTCATAGATTTGTTCTATGACACCATAACCGTGCGCATTGATTTTCGATTTCAACATGTCAATGTGTTCGCGCTGTGATTTGCTGCCTTTTTTCAAGGTTTCGCGCAATTCGGCCTTGAAATCCGACGACACCGTGCGCAATCCAGCAATGACGCCGATGGAAACCATGGGTGGTAAGAATTGTCGCCATTTTGCGACCGAATGTTCTTCCGGGACCACTTCGTCGGGTTGCACGATTAAATATGCGCGTTTGCTGGCATACAATTCTTGCACGTCATTGCGTTTGGTAATATGTTTGTCTAACGCGTCTTTGATACGCCCGGCAATAGCCGATGCGTTGAGTTTTTGAATCGATGCCCACGGCGCCTCGTCGGTTTTTGAACCATGTAAGACACATGCAATGTATTTAATACCGGAAACGTCTTCGATACCACTCATCGGATATCCCGCAAACGATTTCACACATCCGGGATAAATTTTGCGGGTTTTGATCGTGGGTATAGCACATTGCGCCGACACGAGCACACATGCACCCACGATAGCAATGATGGATTGATGTTTGTAAATGGGCCATGGAACCGGGACGCGCTCGGCCTTGTCCGTTTTCTTCGCCGCTTCGTCGACGCGTTTTTTATACGAATCTTCGCTCAAAATGACGGCGCGGTTGCGAATCAATTCGAGCGCACAACGCAAGACGAATTCTTCGACAAATTCGGTCGGTATGCCGCCATTGTGACAAAGGGCCGCAAACACATTGTAGGCCATTTGATCGTCGGCATCTTCGAATTCGCGCCCTTTTTTGGCTAGGGTTTCGGCAATGACTTGCCCCACATCTTTTTCTAATATGCCGTGGCTGACGATTTTGAATCCGGCATCGTCATATTCGTCTTGCGCCACAAAATCGAGTTTTTGCAATTCCCAGCCACTATATTTGTCGATAATGGCATCGCCGTCATCACTTTGACGACCATGACTATGACACAATTCGGCTAAAGTTTGTTGATAATCCCCATACACAAAGGCCTGGGCTAGCATCTTGATACTGACTGGCAACAATTTGACATTCGTTTCTTTGCAATAGAGCCATTGTGCTTCTTCTTTCAATTCGACGACCATGGCTTCGCGACAATATTCGGTGACAAACGTGCATAAATCGTTTTGCTTTTTGATGAAATCGTCTTGTCCCATAATCCAGTCGAGTAATTTCGCATAAGGCGAAACAATCAAATCTTCTAACTGTGTCTGTTTGCCTAATTCGTAAGACACTAAATTCTGTTTATAGGCTTGAATTTGTCTCAATGCAGCATTGCGCGAGATTTGTTTGCGACCGCGTTCTAAGGTATTTTCGAGTTGCTGTTCCATTTCTTCGACCGTGATGGCTAAACGTTTGTCCAATTCGCCGAAAACCTTTTCGTGGGACAATTTGTCCATTTTTGCATGAGAACGTTCCATCGTATCGCATTGTTGATTGACCTGATTCTTATAACACGAAGTATCTATATTACAAAAGAGGGATTGGTTGTCTAAAAAGGCTTCTTCGCTAATACTTTCGTCGCGCACCCAGTGATCGTTCATGCGCTTGTAATAGTGGGTTTTGCCACGAACCCTGCCTTCATGCTCGATTTCGGCTAGTTCTTGTTTGCTTAATTTAGTTTGGTCCACGTCTTTCGGCAATTGAGGGGCTAATTCGAGCAGGGCATATTCGCCGGATTTCACGGTTTTTTTGCCAGCAATCATCGTGGCAGCTAATTCTTTTGCAAATACACTATTGCAATCGTGTTTGGCAATCAAGTTCTCGGCTAAATAATCGACAAAATCGGTGGGAACCATTTTCTTTTGCTTGTCGGCATATTTCTTCAAAATGTGGTAAGGGGTGTCGTCGTATTCAGTGTCATAGTAAATGTTTTCGACATTGTTGTCCTTTTGCAGTTCGGTAATGGATGTGTATTTTTTCGTCAAAAATCGGCGTGCGCAATCGGTCGGTTTGATTTTGTCGATTTTGCTCATGTCTTCGACATAGGCGTGGTCGAGTGCATCGAGGATTTTATGGGGGGTGGTCAAGGACAAAAGCATGCGCGATACCAATACGTCGAATATGGCGCCGCCATCCATTTCCGCGATTTTGAGCAGAATTTCGGCATTGGTATAATTGGCTAAAGCATTGACATCGACCTTGTAGGCATCGCAAAAAACCGCTAATAAATCGGATTTTTCGGCAAAGGTTCTCATCACCACATTGGTAAATTTACTGACTGGCTTTCGCGCATTACGCATCTTCATCATCTCTTGCTCTTTTTGTGCAATAGATGTTTTGTAGGCCTTGACCTGGTGTTTGATGAAAAAACGGATGGAATTGTATTGCTGGTAGGTAATGTCTTCTGCATATACATAAAAGGGTTCGAGAACCTGGAGGGCATCCACGACGGAAAGGGGTCGATTTGCCATGTATTTTTGCATGGTTTGAATGAGGTAATGGGTTTGGGGTAAAATGGCGTTCAAGAACTCTTGATAGTCGGGATGTTCCACATCTTCGGACACGGAATAATTGACGATTTTCGATAAAAAACGCATGTTCTCGTCATTGGGGTTTTCGGGGTCGGCATAGGGAACCGCTTGATTCAAGTCTTCTAGTGTGTGTTCATGCACCACAGTATGCTTATTGAGTAGGCGGAACAATTGTAATGTGTGGCGGGCTAATTCAGTGCGGTCTAAAATCGAAGTGCCGGGTAATTCCACGCGGGATAAGTGCATGATGGGTTCGGGCAACATCAACATAGATCTTAAGGTGACCTTGTCGGCAGGCATGAGCGGTTTGCGCAAAAAGACTTTTTGTCCATGTTTCAGGGCGACGGATTCGGGGCGCATAACGCCTAAATTATATCGTTCAATGACAAAACGAGTAGGAATATCTGTATGAACAGCGCCTTGACGTGGATATGACACAACAGTGCGAGAACTTGCGCAAAAGTTCTCCAGATTATGCACAATACAATCAATATTGGCTTGAATTTCGCGATGATGCACGAGAACATTGTGTGCAGGATTGGCAGGTTCTTCATAAGGTGTCATAGTATCCTCCATCGATTGAAACATGCGAACATATTTGAGACCTTCTCCGACGCCCGTGTTTTTCTCAAAATCACGCTGAGCAGTATATTGGTCATATACTGCATCTTCTAATAATACAGTGGCCACATCTTCAGCAATATCTTCCGAATATTGACGCGCATTTTCAATATACATTTTGCGGCGATTTTGCACCACGGGTATGGCCCACTGGATGCGGGTATTTAGGTTGCCGAGTTTTTCGAGCAAAGGTTTATGTCCGGCGCCTTTGATAGCGACATCCACTACATTACCATTTGTATCGAATTTGGAGAACCTGGCACGGAGTTCCTTGAAACGCTCAATCAATAGGGACAAATTGTCCATGACGCGTTTGGTGCGTTTGCTGTTTGGAATGGTCGATAATAATTCGTCCATCAAATCGGTCACTTGCACATCGACGCCGTAGCGTTTCTGACTTTCGGGTACTTCGACTTCGACGGTGATTTCTGCGAGCTCGTCGCCGAAAATATCCGCGGCATCTAAATATATTTTGTGGAGAATATCGTGAATATTTTCGTCGGATTTGGCGTTTTCGGGTATCGAAATGATGGATTCGCCACTGTCGGTAAATGCGATTGATGCTTCGGCTGCATCAGGTTCTTGACCGACCTCTTCTAAGTCCATGGCCGAAAGAGACGACTTTGCACTAGCGGGGCGTTCGCGAATGACAATCGAATCAATCGGAATGTGGGCAGGAATACCCTTGTATTCAAAATCAATGTATAACACAGAAATCGATGGATAAGTGGTAATTTCAATCATATCTTCTTCTAAATTCGTAATTTCGCCGGTAACCACGGTCGGAAATTCGCCCCCGAAATGAATATCGACCCAGGTTTGTGGGAGCAATTTATTTTGTCGGGCATATCCAGCCTCTTCACTACGACCAAGCAGTTTGATTTGTGTAATAGATTCGTCGGATAAATAACGGCCATCAAGAATATTCAGCGTTTTTTCTGCAAACGTCGTCAAATGAATCAGACGGATATTTTGCTCGTCAATATATTCAATCATAAAGGTCTGTTCATGATACTCTTCGTTCGCCGGGGAAACAATTTGTATAATATCGCCGAGTTCCAGTTTGACAGAATGGTCATCGTCTGTTTCGTTTTCCATATACGTATATCTAATATATACTATTGTTCTAAATTATTATGTGGATTCTTATACAAAGAGAAAAGGCAATTAGAGAGAACCGCGCATATATTCTTAGCAATGTTCTCAGAGGGTTATAAAGATTATCTATTAGATGTGGCTTCGCCCCAGTTCTCCGAAAAAATTGTCCTGTCGAAAATCGCAGAACATGCGGCCCTCTCTTATTTGGTCTATCATTATGACGCTGATATACTCTGTTTTGACGACCATTTCCACGGGCAATTTCGCTCCGTCGTGTTCTCCCATCCTGAAAACCAGCTCCTTTCGTTCTCTCCGCCTAAATCCGCACCGAATGAACGATTCATGGAGGAGACACCCTTTCTAGACGATGAACATGTCACCATCACCGAGAAGATAGAAGGCGTCATGGTCAATCTCTTTTATGATAAACGGAATCAAACATGGACCCTGGCCACGAAAACTCGTGTAGGTGGAAAATACTGGTTTTTTGAACCGAAAAATGACCCCATGTATGCAAGTAAAAAAACTCCGAAACGCGACAAAACAACGTTTTTAGCCATGTTTTTGGATGCATTGCAATGTTCTCAACGCGACCTAAATGATTGTGCCATGATCCAGGAATTCGACAAACACTATTCCTATTCTTTTGTATTACAACATCCCGACAATACCATCACGCAGCGGGTAGAAAGACCCCGCGCCTATCTAGTGGCGGTATATGATATAGACCAGGTGCATCATCGTGCAATAGAGATTCCGTCCTATGTATATGAGAACTGGCCGATCTTCCTAGATGTAGGCCTAATCGAATTCCCCGAAAAAATCACCGAATCATCCTATGACACGATTCGCAAAAAATATTGCGCAAAACATTCGTCTTATGTAGGTCCGGGAATCGTCGTGCATAATTATGCAAAGGGGATGCGAACCGTCTTTGAGAACGAGGCATATCGCGAATTGCGAAACTCGCATAAAATCAATACGATGCTTTTGTATCAATATTTGTGCCTAAAGCGCATTGACAAGATCGCCGATTTCATGAAATATTTTCACCCCTACCGCAAACAAATGGAAGGATTTATGCACACCTTTGACGATTTTGTAAAATGTCTGCATCAGGCCTATCTCGATGTCCATGTTCTCAAAATCATAAGGGTCACTGACCTCAATCCTTCCATCGCATCCCATGTCGAATCTTTGCATAAAAATATTTATTTGCGATGTATAGGCACACGATTCGCAAAACGCATCACACACGAAGTAGTGCGCGATTATGTTGAAGCCATGGAGCCGCGCGAGATGTTGTATTTGATGACACATCATCGTCGGGTTGCAGTTAGGTCACCAATGAATTGAATATATGTCAAAAAATATATAAAACCAATGGTAATATATTACCAAAATGACATTTATCGAAATGTTTATCGATGCCATTTATGAATATGTTGATAGATACATCATTTTGGATGATGCCTATTTGGACGACACATCATCATGGTCAGATGACGACACTGATATTGACATCAGTGACCTATCTAGTGACGAAGATATGACTTGTACCTACACAGTACTCACATAATTCTATTACACTATGCGCAAAAAGTGTAATAGAATGATTCGAAAATTGAAATGGTAAAAGGAACTGGAAAAAAAGGAACCGTTATATCAGCAAGAGACATGGAAAATTTTGAATTTATATTGGATCCATCTACTCGCGACATGATGGTAAATGGACATCAAGCCATTTCGCAACTCGAACTATGGTCGTGGTTGCGAAATTATGAACCCGAAGAAGGACGCGGATTCATGTTTTCGTCGTCATCGAATCTAGACCGAATCATAGAAAAAATGGAATCACTACCGAATGCTCCTGGACATTCGGGCTATACGATGCGTCATTTGCACAACGCGGTAGCGTCGCACCTACGCACTACCATACAACATGGATAATTTGCTTAGATTTTGTAAATATTTCATAGTGAATCCTTTTTCTGTTTCATCCATATTGGAGACGGGTCCGCGCAAAGTATCGATGATTTTCATAATGTCTCCGGAATTTTGTAAATTGGCTAAATCTTGGGAATAATCCTTTTCAAAGAAAAACGTAATATTACCGGCATCAATAATTTCGTGATAGGGAACATAGATAAAACTGTACCATACCTTGATGATGGCGGTCGGATTGGCCCGTTTGATGGTTTGAAAAGATGTTTTGGCGGTTTGGATATCTAAATTGTCCGGGAAAATGCGAATGACGTCATCTAAAAATTCGAATAAATGCGTATTGAAACTTCGTAAAAGTGTTGTTTTATCGGCCATGACGCTAAGTTATATGCTATGTGTCTAAATGTTTATATCGATTTTTCTGAATTAAATATTCGACGATTGTGGTACATATGGTGAATTGGTGGGGAAAAATTTCGTAACGTCTTCATTGCGCCTTTGTTCTAAAGTATCTAAAGAGACATCCCCACCGACTTTGTCAGGGCGATAATTATCCGGTGGGGTTTGAATCAATAAGGATTCACTATCCGCCGATACATAATTATACAGCGAACGTTTTACACCACGACCCTTTGCGCTCAATTCTTCCGGTGTCAAATCATAAGATGTAAATTTCTCCGACATGATGTTTGTACTCCCACCAGAATAAGACCCTATTGAAAATCCCGTGGGTTCTCCCTGATGGCGAGTTGCTGCATCGCGTTGTTTTTTGATAAGAGGGTGCAATATGGGTAATATATCATCGCCTAAAACGACTCTGAAATTCTGTTTCACCAATAACAGGGCCGGAACACTATGTACATTGGGCGGCATCATGATGGTCTGACCATTTTCTAAATGTACTTTGATTTGACCCGTTTGTGGGTCACGACTTCGCTTGTCAATACAAATACAATTGAATTGATTCGTTAAATTTTCTTTTGCTAAATATTGTAAAATTTTTTTTGAATGAGCACAATAATTACTATAATACACAATATCCATGAGGTTTTTCTATAGTGTTCGATACTATAAAAAAAACGAGACTTTTACTTATTAGTTATACCTAGGCAACAACGAATTACACAGAGCCGACACACATGGTATGTAACAAACGGTTTTGGAAATAGAAAATACCGTATGCAACTGCTGCGGACAACATTTGCACATAGAAATCAACACCCTTCTTCTTAGTAATGCCGATGAAAAGGGCGGATAAAACAACAAGAATTAAAAATACCATACCGATGATGGAAAGCAAGTAGAAATACAAGCAGTATTCTTTACTGAGAGGACCGAATAGGTTTTGCATAGTAGAGTTCTCCATGTCTGGATTATAAAATAGATGTAGATATTTTCCTAAATAGTCATGGGTACCTATTTTTTCTATTTTACAAATGTATTTAGTGTAGGTTCTATACAAACATAAAGATAATTATATATTTTTATAATATATGACAATGGATAATGCAACAACATGGAAAATAATCAATTCCCATTTCGAGGAAAATCCGCAATCTTTAGTAGCACATCATATCGAGTCGTTCAATGATTTTTACAAGAATGGAATCCAACAGATTTTCCGCGAAAAGAATCCGTTGCGACTTTCGTCTAAATTCGATAAAACCATCGACGACTACAAATATCAATGTATTATGCATTTCGGCGGAAAAGACGGTTCGAAAATCTATTTCGGCAAGCCAGTGATATACGATGACAATGATGCGCATTACATGTTCCCAAACGAAGCCCGTATGCGCAACATGAATTACGGGATGACCATTCACTACGACGTCGACATTGAATTCATCCGCATTTTAGAACCCGGCGAACAACCCACACTGGTCGGTACCGAAGTATTAGGCGCCGAAGAACTCAAAACCGGTGGCGGTCTAGGCGCCGACCTCATTGACTATTCCGAAGAACACGCTACATATTTGCAAGAACGTGTCGCCGGAAAACTCAAATCCGGTATGACCATGGAACAAGTCGATGAATTCCTCGCAAAGGAAGAAGATGCGTCGATAGACGGTGGCGCGCCCGCCCCGCGCAAACCCGCGAAAAAAGGCGTCGTGGCCCAGATCACCCCTGCCATTGCCGCTTTATTGCGCGAAGCAAATGAACAATCCATGGTCGGACCCAATACACAAAGATTTTCTATTACACTTGACAAAATCTACCTCGGACGATTCCCCATCATGGTGCAATCCGATTTCTGTGTTCTCAGTGGATTGTCACGCGAACTCCGTTATTCCATGGGCGAATGCCGCAATGATTTAGGCGGCTATTTCATTATTGACGGCAAAGAAAAAACCGTCGTTCCGCAAGAAAAATTCGCCGACAATATGCTGTATATTCGCGACGTGCATGGTGATGATTATTTATATTCCGCCGAAATTCGGTCGGTCTCGGAGAACGCGTCGAAACCCATCCGCACATTTTCCGTGAAAATGGTGTCGCCTAGTTCTACCTATGCCAACAAACAACTCGTCGTCAATATTCCGAATGTCCGCAAACCCATCCCCCTTTTTATTGTATTTCGCGCATTAGGTATCATCTCCGACAAGGACATTATTACCATGTGTTTGCTTGATTTAGAAAAATACGAATCCATGGTGGATACTTTTATTCCGTCCGTCCATGACGCTGGATATATTTTATCACAAAAAAGCGCGCTCGAATTCATCGCCACATTTACAAAAATCGGAAACGTCACCTATGTTCTCGAAGTACTGGCCGATTATTTCCTTCCCCATGTAGGCGAAGTCGCCTATATTCAAAAGGCGTATTATTTAGGCTATGTGGTATTCCGTTTATTGTCCGTATATCACGGCCTCGAGACCCCCACTGACCGCGACAATTTCAAATACAAACGCGTGGAATTAGTCGGTTCTCTCATGTATGATTTGTTCCGCGAATATTATACGCTGCAACAACGCCACATCCATTTAGAATACGAAAAGACACTCTATTACAACAAGGGCACCTACGAAAGCAATTTGCAGGCGCTCGTCCTAGATAACAAAAATCGCGTATTCAAGGATTTAATTGTCGAAGAAGGATTCCGCAAAGCCTTCAAGGGCAACTGGGGATCGCAAACTCATACCAAACGCATCGGCGTGGTGCAAGATTTGAATCGTTTGTCCTTCAATTCCTCCCTCAGTCATTTACGCAAAACGAATTTGCCGATGGATTCGGGTGTCAAACTGGTCGGTCCGCGTGTTCTCCATACTTCTCACTGGGGATTCATTGACCCTCTAGATACTCCCGATGGTGGCAATATCGGTCTGCACAAGCAACTCGCCATTACCACCTACGTGACCCGCGGCATCTCGCGAGAACCTATCATTCAATGGTTGCGTGAAAAAGTGTCGATGAGAATGGTCGAAGATTGTGGTCCAGCCCAGCTCGCCTATATGACAAAGGTCATCGTCAATGGCTATTGGGCGGGGTCGGTAGGAGAACCTGTCGAAACTGTTAAAAAAATCCGGTTTTTTAGGCGTAATGCCTTATTGCCGATTCATTTGTCGGCCACTTTCGATATTAAACAAAACACCATATTCGTCTATTGTGATGCTGGTCGATTGTCCAGACCCATCTATTACAAGGATGAACATAGTGGTCGCATGTCCTATGAGAACAAGGTCGTCGAAAAACGCGTAGTAGACGGGGATTTCACCTGGTCACAACTCGTGGCCGGATTCAATGAGAAAAAACGCGAAGCCCGATTCCATATCAACGAGCCACGCATCTACGAACTCTATGAACTCTATGAAGGTATCGGAAAAGAAACAAATCCAAACAAACTCGAACGATTCTTGACGGAAAAAGCCGTCATCGATTACATCGACCCCAGTGAAAGTGAAGACGCGCTCATTGCCGTGAGCACCGACGAAGTCCTCATTGAAAAGCATACCCACGCCGAAATACACGAATCCTTAATACTCGGTATGATGTGCAACCTCATTATTTTCCCTGAAAACAACCCACCCGTGCGTAACTCGTTCTCCTGTGGCCAGAGTAAACAAGCCGTGTCCATGTATCATACGAATCATCATGTACGCATGGACAAAACCGCCGTCGTCCTAAACAGTGGTCAAACCCCCTTAGTGAAATCCCGCTTCACCGAACATATTAATCACGAGGAAAATTCATATGGTGAAAACGCCATCGTGGCCATTATGTGTTATAGTGGTTATAATGTCGAAGATGCGATATTGATTAACGAAGGCGCGCTCAAGCGCGGTCTATTTCGTACCACCTATTACACTACTTACGAGACCCACGAAGAAATCGACAAGGACAAGCAGGGCAATGTCTTATCCACGAAAAAATTCACAAATATCGAGTCCGTCGAAACCGTCGTGGGAACAAAACCCGGATATGATTACAGCAAACTGGACAAATTCGGTATGATACGAGAAAACACGGAAATCAACGACAAAACGGTGCTCATCGGCCTGACCTCCAATGTGGGCGACAAATTTGTCGATGCTTCGAAAACTCCTAAAAAAGGACAGCTGGGAATCGTCGATAAAACCTACATCACGGAAGGCGAAGAAGGCGAGCGTATTGCAAAAGTCCGGGTGCGCGAAGAACGTATTCCGAATCTGGGAGACAAAATGGCATCGCGATCGGGTCAAAAAGGTACCATCGGTATGGTGATTCCAGAATGCGATATGCCATTCACCCGCGACGGCATACGACCCGACTTAATTATTAACCCGCATGCCATTCCGACACGTATGACGATCGGACAACTCGTAGAATGTATTACCGGTAAAGCGTCGGCGATTTATGGCGCATTCGGCGATTGCACGGCTTTCAACAATAAGGGGTCGAAAATCGGCGTCTATGGAGAACTCTTGTCACATGCGGGTTTCCACTCGAGTGGAAATGAAATCATGTATAATGGCATGACGGGAGAGCAAATCGAGACGGAAATTTTCATGGGTCCGACCTATTATATGAGATTGAAGCACATGGTCAAAGACAAAATCAATTATCGCGCGCTCGGTCCGCGCACAGCTCTCACCCGACAACCGGTAAGTGGTCGTGCAAATGACGGTGGTCTGCGTATCGGTGAAATGGAACGTGATGTGGTCATCTCCCATGGTGCCACGAATTTCTTGACGGAATCCATGATGGAACGCGGCGACAAATATTACATGGCAGTGTGTAATAAGACGGGTATGGTGGCCATCTACAATCCATCGAAAAATCTCTTTATGAGTCCATGCGCCGATGGGCCAATACAATTCACAGGTTCTCTCGATGGCAAGTCGCTAAATATCGAAAATGTTACGCGATTCGGTCGTTCGTTTAGTGTAATAAAAATTCCTTATTCCATGAAGTTGATGATACAAGAATTACAAGCGGCGAATATGCAAATGCGTATTATTACCGAAGACAATATTGAGCAAATTGAGAACATGTCATATTCGCGCAATATTGAGAAATTGACGATGAAACCAGGGGCGACCTTTAGCGATGTGCAGAATGACGTCAAGGGAATCATCAATAAACAACAAAAAGTCTTAGAGACACCGGAAAGTGTGGATGAAGGTGTGATGGATAAACAACTAGCCGTCTTTGACCAGATTAGTCCGGTATCGCCACCATATGCAGCCGGTTCGCCTGTCTATGAGCCAAATTCTCCTCCCTATGCACCCGCTTCAACGGATTCATCCCCATTTTCATTCAGCAAACAATATGGAGAACCGTCTCCAGAAGACCAAGGCTCTCCTAAATTTTATCCAGATTCGCCACCTTTTGCTCCAACAAACCCAGAAGATTCTCCGCCGTTCGCACCAACAAACCCAGAAGATTCACCACCTTTTGCCCCAAGTGGAGGAGAACATAATCTCGGGGATGTTGTCTATTTACGCGGCGGTAAAAAGGCAAATTCGCCCTATCAAATTATTAAAAAGGGTGATAAATTTTTGACCGTCGAATCCATGGATCCAGCAAATTACGAAGACGATGCCATACAAGTGGTCATGCCATTCGAAATATTATTACCCCATGAAATCAATCATGCAGCACCTATGACAAATATGTTTGAAAAACCAATGATTCGACATGTTGAACATTCTCAAGAGCAACCATCCTTTCCATCAAAAGACGGTATTGTATTTGCGCCGGTCATACGTATTGTAAATGGAAACGACAATTCGACGAATGACGGACAAACTTCCGCTGCAGAAACAACTCAAGGAGGAGACCCTTTTGCGGTGCCTATCATCAATACCATGAGTGGCGGAAATGCGACTCCGGCTAAAATAGAAAACGAAGCACCTGTGCCTGCAGCTGCGCAAGAATCGTCGAGTTTTGGTTCAGGAATCATTGATTTCGCCAAGAGTTTTATTATCAAAAAGACGGGCTAAAACCCTCACTTCAAGTTGAACTTCAACAATGATATCAAAAGTATATAAAAAGAAACGACTAGTCTTTTGTATAATAGTATGTTGTCTCGTTTTTCCAGACGCGCTTTCGCCTCCACCCCCGGCACCATATCCGCCATTGACGTGTTCGAAAAATCATGTTATTACAAAATCGATTTCAAAATCAACGAAGAAGCTTCGGCGAAAGAGGCCGTCATGCGATTCACCGCATTCAATATTGGATGTTTAGCCGTCACCGACGCATCCAATAAAGTCGTCGGCGTATGCTCCGAACGAGACTATATCAACAAAATAGCCGCCTTCGGAAAGTGTGATAGTACCACCAAAGTCAAAGATATTTGCACCTATAGTCCAAATATCATTATTGCCCGCAATGATGATAGCATAGAAGCCTGTATGCGCAAAATGATGTTCAAAGACATTCGCCACTTGCTGGTGGTCGATAAACAAACCGACGAATTCACGGGCATGATTTCCATCAAGGATTTGATCAAAGAAATCATGAAAAACAATCACGAAACCATTACCCGATTAAGTGATTTCAAAATTGGCAAAGGCGCCTTTTTCGGAAGTGAGTGAAATTAGGCAAGGGCGCCTTTTTCGGAAGTGAATAAACGCAACCATATTCCCATACACAATACTATAACACTGAGAGCGCGAGAATTCATATTTCCCTCTTTGTATTCCCATAAAAATCCAGCCGCTTCTAGCAAATAAGAAATGCGTATTATTTGTTGCGACCCTAAGAGTCGCATCAAACCATAAGTCGCAATCCAATATGCTAAGTGCCGTTTTGTAGCCATAGATAAATGATTCTCAAGTAATCCGTCTAAATAAACACCGGGTTGTTCATACATTTGCAGGTGTAAGTGACTTAACGAATAATCATTCAAAATGGAGAGAGAACATGCTACATCATAGATTCCGTTGAGTTTTGCGAGAAGTGTCATAGATATGATTTAGGCGAATCATCTATCTATATGGGTTTTCCAAAAAAAAATTTTTCGTTTTTCGCCCCCACTTTTCCACCCAATATTTTTCTCAAGGTTCTCAACCATGTTATCAACGAAGTTTCCCTACAAGGAAGGGTTCGTAAGGGAAACCTGGGTTTCCCTACCTACCAAGGATGGGATCGTAAGGGAAACCTGGGTTTCCCTACTACAAAATTGATTCTAACCATCCACAAAGACATAAAAACAACACACTATATATATACAATGTCCAACGCCAATCGCATTTTAACTCTTTTCAAGGCTCGAAAAAACATATTAGAAATATTAGATGACCTCGACTACGAAACGACCGACTATGCCGGATTTAGCATCAATGAAATCGATGCCATGTATGTCAATAATCAGCTCGATTTATTAATGAATCATCAATCCAATGGCAAAAAAGTCTATGTCAAATTCTATTTAGACGCCAAACAAATCCGTCCGGCGAATTTAGACAATATCATCGAAGATTTGTTTGTCATTGACACCGTCTTGACGAAAAACGACACACTCATTATTATCACCGAAG